>WBZM01001546.1_pt1 | contig 22404 bp, 18 predicted proteins | sample 5204271 | NCBI WGS metagenome assembly WBZM01 (sample SAMN12344346, study PRJNA552823) | activated sludge metagenome | biome: Activated sludge suspended growth; feature: Nitrification reactor; material: Wastewater; isolation source: activated sludge from nitrification reactor of wastewater...
CGCGAGCGCGGCGTACGCCCGCTCGATCGACACCATCGGCGACGGGGTGGGCGGCGCGGACAGCAGGTCGCGGCGCTGCACCGGATCGTCGGTGGTGACGGTGAGCAGCCATGCGGCGTTCGCATCATCGGGGTCGGGCAGCAGCCGTGGCAGGTCGCTCCACTCGAGGCTGTCGCCGGCGGCAGTGGGCGTGGTGAACAAGGTGGACGGCGTGCTGCGTGTGACCGCACCCGACTGCGCCGCGCTGACCTCGCGCAGCACGCCGAGCAGCTGCAGCCGCAACTCCTCGGCGCTCTGGAACCGATCCTCGGGTTCGGTGGCGGTGGCGCGCACCAGCAGCCGGTAGAGCGAGTCGTGCTCGGCGAACAGCGGTACGTCCTCCGGTGCGGGCAGGCTGTCGACGAACTGGCTCTGATAGCCGCGGAACTCGAACACCAGCACCGCGAGCGTGCGGGCGATCGTGTAGACGTCGCTCGCGATCGACGTGCCCTCCGACGGCACCTCGGGCGCCTGGAACCCGACGGTGCCGTAGATCGGCGAGACATCGTCGTCGATGCGGCGCACCCCGCCGAGGTCGATCAGCTTGATGCCGTCGCCGACCTGGATGACGTTGGCCGGCTTGAAGTCGCAGTACAGCAGGCCGAGGCCGTGCAGGTACGAGAAGGCGGGCAGCACCTCGATCATGTAGGCGAGCGCCTGGTCGACGGGGATCGGCGAGAAGCGGCCGCCGTGGTCCTTCATCCGACTCTTCAACAGGTTGTTGAGCGACTGCCCGCCGACGTACTCCATGATGATGTACGAGGCTCCGTCGGGGGCGGCGACGAAGTTGTAGATCTCGACGATGATCGGGTGCTCGACCTCGGCGAGGAACTGCTTCTCGGCCACCGCGGCACGGAACGCGTCGGGGTCGCCGGCGTTGAGCAGACCCTTCACCACGACCCACCGGTCGTTCACGTTGCGGTCGCGGGCGAGGTAGATCCAGCCCATGCCGCCGTGTGCGAGGCAGCCGACGATCTCGTACTGACCGCCGAGCAAGGTGCCCGGGGTGAGCTTCGGATCGAAGTCGAACGGGGTGCGGCACTTCGGGCAGAAACCCTTCGTGCGTCCGGGCGAGCCGTCGCGGGCCCGACCCACCGGCGACTGGCACACCGAGCAGAACCGCTTGTCCTCGGCCACGACCGGCGGGTCCATGAGCGCCTGGCGCGGGTCGAGGATCGGGACCGCCGGGATCTCGGTGAGCCCGGCACCCAACCGCGACGCGCCGCTGCGAGGGCCGAGGCGCCGGGTGGGGCGGCTGCCGGCCACGCTGCGCGCCGAACCGAGCGGCACCTGCCCGAGCCGGTTGGTGACCGTACTGACCCTGGCCGACGGCGCGTTGACCCCGCTCGACGGAGCCGCACCTCGGCCGGACGGTGCGGCGGCACCGCCGGTGGTCCCCTGGGCCGGCGCGCCGGCAGCCGGCGAGCTCGCCGCCGCCATGCCGCACACGTCGCAGTAACCGTCGACGATCGTGCCGGTGCAGCCCGGTTGACCGCAGCGCATCAGCGAGCACCTCCTGGTCCGACGGCGGCCACCGCGGTGTTCACGGCGTCGGTGTAGTCGTTCACCAATCGCTCGGCCTGCTCGACGTCGCACGGCGCGCCCCACAGCACCTGCTCGGCCAACCGGAACGTCGGTTCGAGATCGGCCGATTCCCCGAGGCCCGACGCCGCGGCCTTGTCGCGGAACGCGTGCAACAGGCCACGCAGGTCGTTGCGCTTGTCGAGCACCGCACCGAACCGCCGGGCGACCTCGTCGTAGGCGGCGGTCAGGCGCTCGACCCGCAACAGGTACGGCTCCATCGCGGCCCGTGCCGAGGGCCACGGCAGCGCCTCGAGCTCGGCGACCGGCCGCACCGGGCCGAGCGCATCGATGCTCGGCATCGCGAGCACCGGCAGCGGCGACACCTTCGCTCGGCACATGTCGACCAGGGCGCGCACCTCGGCTTCGCGGACCCGCAGCTGGTCGAGCCGGCCGGGCAGCGCCCGCCAGTCGGCGAACAGCGTGGTGCGGAGCCGTCCGAGGTGCTCGAGTTCGTCGCGCAACGCACGGGCATCGACGGCCACACGGCGGAGCGCGCCGGCGTCGCGACCGGCTGTGTCGAGGCGTGCCCGGACCGCAGCGCACCGCTGCACCGAGTGGCCGAGGTCGGCGGCCAGCCGCTCGGCGACGGCGAGATCGTCGGCCGCCGTGACCCGGTCGATCGCGATCGCCTGATTGGTCGACTCGATGGAACCGACGTCGCGCTCGACCTTGTCGAGCACCGCGCCGAGCAGGGCGGCCGCTCCTGCCAGATCGTCGGCGACCGGCTGGCCGGTGTCGTCGACCAGCGGCCGCGCGCTGGCTGCCGCTGCCGACGCCGGCGCGGCACGGATCTCGTCGATCCGCTGCGCGATCGCCTTGCGGCACACGAACGCGGCGGCGACGTCGAGGGCGACGTGGTCGGGCAGATCGGCGGCGTTGGTGGAGGCGCGCTGGTCGAGCTGCATGAGGCGATCGGTCGCGATCGACAGCCAGTCGTCCCACTGGGCGAGCAGGGCGGGCACGTCGGCGGTGCGGCGGTCGGTCACGCGGGCAGCTCCCGCGAGTAGTCGGGGGCGGGTACCGGCTCGATCTTGTCGGGGGTGAGCGCACCGGTGTCGACGAGCCAGCGCTGGTTGATGCCCTCGAGCGTGCCGTCGGCGCGGATCTGCTCGAGCACGCCGTTGACGAACTGCACCAGGTCGACCTGGTCGGCGTTGATGCCGAGGCCGTACGGCTCCTCGGTGAACGGGTCGCCGACGACCTCGGTGCTCGGGTCCTGCGCGGCGAAGCCGGCGAGCACGGTGTCGTCGCCGGTGGTGGCATCGGCCTCGCCCTGTTGCATCGCGACCAGGCAGTCGGTGATGTCGGCCTTGCCGACCACCTCGAGCCGGTCGAACCGGTCGGGGTTGTTGCGCAGGAAGTCGATGTTGGTGCTGCCCTCGGGCGCGCACACCCTGGCGCCGGCGGCGTTCAGTGCATCGATGCCGTCGAAGCCCGAGTCCTGCTGGACCAGCACCTTCTGGCCGGCCTGGAAGTAGACGGACGAGAACCCGATGCGCAGCCAGCGCCGGCAGTTGATCGTCATGGTGTGGGCGACGATGTCGACGTCGCCGGACTCGAGCGACGGCAGTCGCTGTGCGTAGGTGATCACGCGGTAGACGATGCGGTCCTCGCCGTCGTCACCGAAGATCGCCTTCGCGACCTCCTTCAGCACGTCGATGTCGAAGCCCTCGATCGTGTCCGTCAGCGGGTTGCGCGACCCGAACAGCAACGTGTCGCCCGAGACGCCCACGACGAGCTGGCCGCGCTCGGCGATCGCCTGCATGGTGGATCCGTCGGGCATGTCGCCCGGAGCGGGCATCGGGTCGAGCGGCGCGTAGGTGCGGGTGTTGTCGAGACGCGCGTTCTCGGCGTCGCTGCACTCCGGGGCGGGTGGCGCCGCCGTGGTGGTCACCTCGGCGACCTGGCCCTCGACCTCGGCCGGCAGCGTGGCGTCGCCGCCGCATCCGACGAGACCCAGCAGCATCGCCGACGCCGCCGCTGCGGCGGTCAGCCGCCGGATCCGCACGCCGCTCATCGGTACTCCCTCGACCGTTGCCCGTAGCCGATCGCCGCGAGCACGGCCACGGCGAGCCCGACGAGCACCACCAGCAGCCGCAGCGTGGGCAGCGAGTCGTCCGCCGCGTCGAACTCGCGCTGCGCCGACGACGACTGCACCTGCAGCTCGTCGCCGCTCTGCACCGCGAAGGCGGCGAACGACTGCGCGACCTCGCCCGAGGCGTCGGTGGCTGCTGCCACCGCGCCGTCCCAGTCGCCGCCCTCGTCGAGCGCGCGCACCTGCGCGTGGGCGTCGGCGTAGGCCTGGTGGTCGACGAACGTGGCGCATCCGACGCCGTGCTGGTCGCACGCTTGCTCGAGCGCCTGCTCGACCACGCTGGCCGACAACTGCCATTGCTGCTCGTACGCCGCACCGTTGCCGCGGTTGATCAGGGTGAGCGCCTCGCTCGACCGGGCGTCGAAGCCGGCGGCCCGCGCCTGGGCGACCAGGTCGGCGGCCGACAGCGGGCCGCTCACGGCGTCGCCGGCCCGGGCGACGGCTCGACCGTTGACCGCGACGCCGACAGTGAGCACCAGCAGTGTGAGCACGCCGGCTGCCGCCAGCGGCACGTTGACGAGCCGCCGCCACTTCGAGGCGAGCCACCACGATCCGGCGGCGAGCAGCGCGAGCACGACCAGCGCGCTGAGCACCAGCAGCCAACTCGCCCGATAGGCACGTGCGGTGCTGTCGTCGACCCGGGCACGTGTGCGCTCCTCGACCGTGCGCAGCGACGCGACCACGTCGCTCGCGACCTGGCGGGCCTCGCGCTGGTAGGCGGCACCGACCGGGAAGCCCTGCCGGTTGTTCGCACGGGCCTGCTCGACGAGGCCGACGTAGCGCGACAGCAGCTGCCCGGCCTGCTCGAGCTCGGCTCGGTCGGCCGCGGTGGCGCCCTGCACGGCCCGCAGCAACCCCGCCGACGCCTCGGCGACGTGCTCGTCGTACTGGGTGCGCGCGTCGGGCGACTCCTGGCCGCCGACCAGGTAGGCGGTGCTGGCCAGCGAGTCGGCCTGCACCAGCTGCACCCGCACGTCCTGCACCTGGATGAGCTGCGCCGCCGCACCCGCGGCGTCGTCGATCGCGGTGTCGCGACGATCGATCGCGTACCAGCCGCCCAGCGACAGGATCAGCCCCGCCACCACCGTGACGGCCGTGGCGAGGCGCAGCTGCGTGGGCGAGTCTGCGTTGCGCCACACGGCGAGCCGACGCGCGCGAACGCTCGGGCTGGTCGATCGGGGGGTGCTCGCCACTCGCCGAAGCATAGGCGCCGCTTGCTACCGTCGAGAGCCGTGCCATCCGCCTTCCTGCATCCCTTCGCCAAGCCCACCCGCGAGTCGTTCGTCCGCATCGTCCGAGGTGAGGGCGCACTCGTCTGGGATGCCGACGGCAACGAGCTCGTCGACGGCATGGCCAGCCTCTGGTACTGCGCGGTCGGCCACGGTCGCGCCGAGATCGCCGATGCGATGTCGGCGCAGGCCCGCGAGCTCGCCGCGTACAGCTGCTTCGACCCGTTCACCAACGATCCCGCCGAGCAGCTGGCCGCCGAACTGCACGACATCGCCCCGATGGCCGACAGCCGCGTCTTCCTGTGCTGCTCGGGCTCGGAAGCCGTCGACTCGGCCATGAAGCTGGCGCGCATCGCCCACGTGCAGGCCGGCCAGCCGCAGCGCAAGCTCATCATCAGCCGCGTGCGCGGCTATCACGGCGTCGCCTACGGCGGCACCAGCGCCCAAGGCATCGCCCCCAACAAGGAGAACTTCGGCCCGTTCGTCGCCGACGTGGTGCAGGTACCCGCGGACGACGTCGAGGCACTGGCGTCGTTGATGGCCGAGCACGGCGACACGGTCGCGGCAGTGCTCACCGAGCCGGTGCAAGGGGCGGCCGGCATCTACCCGCCGCAGGACGGCTACCTCGAGTCGCTGCGCAAGCTGTGCGACCAGCACGGCGCGTTCCTGATCTTCGACGAGGTGATCACCGGCTACGGCCGGCTCGGCAGCTGGTTCGCGGCGCACCACTTCGGCGTGCGCCCCGACCTCGTCACGTTCGCGAAGGCGGTGACGTCCGGCTACCAGCCGCTCGGCGGCGTGTTCGTCGGTCCGGCGGTGCGCGCCGGCCTCGAGGCCGACCCCGACTTCTTCCTGCGTCACGGGTTCACCTACTCCGGCCACCCCGTGGCGTGCGCGGCCGGTCTGGCGAACCTGGCGATCCTGCGCCGCGAGGGCCTGGTCGAGCGAGCCACCCACGTCGGCGCGCAGTTGAGTGCCGGGTTGCGTTCGCTCGCCGCCGACGGGGTGATCGACCACGCCCGTGGCGAGGGTGCGATGTGGGCTGCGGGCCTGAAGCCCGGTCAGAACGCGATGGCGATCCGCGACGACATGCTGCGCCGCGGGGTGATCTGCCGGGCCATCAACACCGACACGCTCACGTTCTGCCCGCCGCTCGTCATCACCGACGAGCAGATCGGCCGGATCGTCGACGCCGTCGCCGCAGCCGCCGCCGGCTGACGCGTTCTGGTCGCGCATCCTCTCGAATTCCGAGAAGATCCGCGACCAGAAGCTGTGCCGGTCGGGGTCACAGCGGACGGGCGAGGCCGGCGTCCACCACGGTGCGCTGGCTCAGCTCGCTCCGACGGATCACGCCCACCTTGCGGTCGGCCCACGCCATGCGCACGTACGTGATCGGTCCGAGCGGCACGATCACGAGGCTGATCAACAACAGGTAGATCGGCATCAGCAGCAGCGCTCGGTCGAAGCTGCGCCGGTTCACCCATCCCATCGTCAGCAGGTACGTGGTGACGGCCGCGGCCACCGGCCATGTCGGGTTGATGAGGTAGTACCAGCGCAGCGGCGTGGTGACGAGGGCGAGGAAGCCGTACAGGAACAACGTCGGGTGCCATCGCGCGAGGTAGAGGTTCACCACGAACAGCCGGGTCTCGCCGCCGGACCAGGCCAGCCGCTGTCGCCACCACGCCTTGAACGTGCTCGGCACGATCGTCGGCACCACGAACGGGATGTGGCCGACCCGGTACTTCAGCGCGTCGCCGAGCACCCCGACCTCGACGTCGTTGCCCTGGAAGAACGTGGAGTGCGCGTGCATGATCTCGCGGTGCACGCGCGTGCGCAGCACGTGGCACGCACCCGACACCAGCCACGGCATCAGCACCCGCAGCCGCATCGCGGTGCGGTACTCGTGGGCCTGCAGCCGCTCCATCAGGTTGTCCTTGTTCTGCGCCTCGAGCCGCACCGACGCGACGTCGAAGGCGTGCTCCTCGAGCGCACCGACCAGGATCGACAGCGGCAACGCCGTCTCGGTGTCGGCGTCGATGCACACCACGTACGGATGGTCGACCACCGCGAGCGCGTCGCGCACGATGATCTCGCGCACCACCCCACCGGTCGACTTCTTGCCACCGGTGCCGCCGACCACACGACCGGGGACGTGCCCGCGGAACAGACGGAACCCCTCGCGTGCGCACACCTCCTCGATCGCGGCGTTGAACTCGTCGGTCTCGGCAGTGGTGGTGGTGATGAGCACCCGCTCGCCGTACTGGCGGAGGTAGTCGACGTTGGTGAGGTAGCGGATGTGGCCGTAGATCGGGACGATGACGGTGAAGTTCTCGATGCGACGGCTGTCGGCGTCGACATGGGCCGTCGCGTGTCGCGAGGCGCGCATGTTCGGTGACATCTCCGAGAGCGCGAGCAGGATGGCCGGTGCGAACAGCACCAGCATCGTCACCACCTCGAACGCGGTCATCCGGCCACCGTCATCGCGTCACACGCCGATCAACACCTCGTCGTCGAGGTCGTCGTCGGTGCCGTCCCTGTCGCCGACGTGATCGGCGACGGCCGGGCGGAGCGGCGCGCGCAGGTCGGCAGCGCCCTCGAGCATCAACCCGCGGACCACGTCGTCCTCGTCGCGGATCGCCGCGCGGTACAGGTCGGGCAGCAGGTCGAAGAGCACGTCGATCCGCCGACCCGTGAGCTGCGACGGGATCACGCTGATCCGCCGGTGGGTGGTGCGCAACTGCGCCTCGTGGGGCGCGGCGAGCACCTCGTGCAGCTTCTCGCCCGGGCGCAGCCCGCTGAACCGGTACGACTCGACCGGCCAACCGGTGAGTTCGCTGAAACGTTCGACGATGTCGACGATGCGGATCGGCTCGCCCATGTCGAGCACGTACGTCTCGCCGTGGCGGGCCATCAGCCCGGCCTCGAGCACCAGCCCGACGGCCTCGGGGATCGACATGAAGAACCGTGTGACGTCGGGATGGGTGATCGTGACCGGCAGGTGGTTGGCGAGCTGCCAACGCAGCGTGTCGAGCAGCGAACCGCGGCTGCCGAGCACGTTCCCGAACCGCACCGACGCGACGTGCATGCCGTGGTGGGCGGTGCCCTGCACCACGTACTCCGCCAACAGCTTCGAGGTGCCGAGCACCGACGACGGGTCGGCGGCCTTGTCGGTGCTGATCAGCACGAACCGCTCGGCGCCCGCGGCGAGCGCGGCGTCGACCACGTTCTGCGTGCCGTACACGTTGGTCTTGGCGGCCTCGGCAGGCGCTCGTTCGAGCAGTTGGAGGTGCTTGTGCGCCGCCGCGTGGAACACCACGTCCGGGGCGATCCGCTCGAACACGCGGTGCAGGCGTGGCCGGTCGCGCACGTCGGCGAGCACGATCGTCTCGGCCTCGAGCAGCCCGCTGCCACTGAGCTCGAGATGCAGCGCGTGCAGCCGGGACTCGTCGTGGTCGAGCAGGAAGACCTGCCCGCCGAGCTGGGTCATCTGCCGGACGAGCTCGCTGCCGATCGAGCCGGCCGCACCGGTGACGAGGATGCGCCGGCCGTCGACGAGTCGGCGCGCGTCGTCGCCGATCTCGCTCGTGCCGTCGCGACCGAGGAGCCGGCTGCTGACGTCCGCCATGTCGAGCCGCCGGCGGTTGGGAGAGGGCTGCTGCCCGGGGGTGTCCGCCTGCATAGCACCCTGGTGTTCGGCCTGCCGGGTGGGGTCCTTGACGTCGGCCCGACGGTTCCGAGACGAACCCCCTACGTGCGGGGGTCGGGTCGGCGGTTGGCTCAGCGGCGCGGGGTTGAGAACCGCGCTCGCGCGACCCACCGTTCGACCGTGCCGCGCAAGCTGTCGAGCAGCATCGCGAGCACCTCGTCGTCACGTGCCGGATCGCCGTCGTCGAGCCAGAGGCAGATGCTCTCGTGCAGCGTCGCCACCAGCGACTCGGCGGCCCACAGCCGCATCGTCGGGTCGTCGATCGACGTGCCCAGCAGATCGAGCGCGAACTCGGTGCTGGCCGCCTTCACGACGACCGCCGTGTCGCGGAAGCCGGGTTCGTGCGCGGCGTGACGCCAGAGCAACCGGAAGCCGTCAGGGTGTCGGCGAGCGACGCCGAGCATCACGCCGACGATCGTGTGGTGGGGATCGTCCGGGTCGCGCTCGAGACGGCGGACGTCGACGGCCTCGGCCGTGTCGATCAGCACCGCGTCGAGCACCGCGCGGTACAGGTCCTCCTTCGACGGGAAGATCCGGTACACGATCAGCCGCGTGACGCCGGCCTCGCGGGCGACGTCGTCCATCGAGGTGGCGTCGAAACCACCGCGCACGAACACGGCGGCGGCACATCGCACCAGCTGAGCGCGTCGTTCGTCACGGGGGAGGCGGGTCGCCATTGACACATGTATACACCCGTGTTTACATCGTGTCCATGTCCTCGACGCCGACGGCTCCGCTGTTCAACCCGTTCGACCCCGCGTTCCGGGCCGACCCGTACCCGTTCTACGACGAACTGCGCACCCACGACCCGGTGCACGTGTCGCCGATGGGCTTCACCGTGCTCACGCGGTACGAGGACGTCGCCCGTGCGCTGCGCGGCGCCGAGTTCGCCCGCGACATCGATGCCCACGTCCCCCCGCCGACCGACCCGATCCGGCTGCGCCGTCGGGAGAACTTCCAGCGCCGCATCGCCGAGGGGCGGGCGTCGAAGTCGATCCTCAACCTCGATCCCCCCGATCACACGCGCATCCGCCGGCTCGTCACCCAGGCGTTCACGCCGTCGGCGATCGAGCGCCTGCGGCCCCGGGTGCAGCAACTCGTCGACGACGTCCTCGACCGGGCCGCCGAGCAAGGCGAGATGGAGCTGGTCGACGAGCTCGCGTTCACGGTGCCGTTCCAGGTGATCAGCGACCTGCTCGACGTGCCGATGGACATGAGCGACCAGGTGCGCGACTGGTCGCAGTGCCTCACCGCTTCGCTCGAGCCCACCGCCGACGACGCCACCATCGACGCGTCGGAGGAAGCGGCCGAACACATGAGTGCCTACATCCGCGAGGTCGTCGACCACCGCCGCACACACCTCGGCGACGACCTGCTGTCGGCGTTGTTGCAAGTGGAAGAACAGGGCGATCGGCTGAGCACACCCGAGCTGTTGTCCTTCGCACTGCTGCTCTACGTGGCGGGCCACGAGACCACCGTGAACCTGATCGGCAACGGCACGCTCGCATTGCTCCGCCACCGCGACGAGCTGCGCCGCTGGGCAGCGGATCCGACGATGGACGCGCAGGCGATCGACGAACTGCTCCGCTTCGACGGCCCGGTGCAACAGACCGTTCGCGTGCCGCTCGAGCCGGTGCGCTTCGGCGATGTCGAGGTGCCGGCCAACACGATGGTGATGACGGTGCTCGGTGCCGCGAACCACGATCCGGCCGTGTTCGACGATCCGCACACGTTGCGGCTCGACCGGCCCAACGCGAGGAACCACCTGGCCTTCGCCGCCGGCATCCATTACTGCCTCGGCGCGTCGCTCGCGAAGCTCGAGGGCTCGGTGGCGATCGGCTCGCTGATCCGGCGCTTCCCCGATCTCGAGCTGGCCGGCGAACCGCACTGGCGCGACCGGCTCACGATCCGCGGCGTCGACCGGTTGCCGCTGTCGTTGAAGTGACTCGAACTTCGTCGGCCCGGGGTCGCTGAGCGACCCGCAGCCGACGAAGTTCGACGGTCAGTCGTTGGCGAGCAGGTGGATGAGGCTGCTGGTGTCCCAGCGGCGGCCACCTCGCGCGATCACCTGCGCGTAGAACTGGTCGATCAGCGCGGTCACCGGCAGACGCGCCCCGTTGCGGTTCGCCTCGTCGAGCACGATGCCGAGGTCCTTGCGCATCCACTCGACCGCGAAGCCGAAGTCGAACTCGCCCCGCGACATCGTGTGACCGCGGTTCTCCATCTGCCAGCTCTGCGCCGCGCCGTAACGGATGACGTCGATCACCGCGTCGGGATCGAGGCCCGCTCGCTGCGCGAAGTTGATGCCCTCGGACAGACCCTGCACGATCCCGGCGATGCAGATCTGGTTGACCATCTTGGTGAGCTGCCCCGAGCCGGCCGGCCCCATCAGCGACGACGCCTTGGCGTAGGCATCCATCACCGGCTTCGCGAGGTCGTAGAACGCCTCGTCGTCGCTGCCGCACATGATGGTGAGTTGCCCGTTCTCGGCACCCGCCTGCCCACCGCTCACGGGGGCGTCGACGAAGCCGACACCGAACTCGGCCGCGGCTTCGGCGAGCTCCTTGGCCACCTCGGCCGAGGCCGTGGTGTGGTCGACGAGCACCGCCCCCGCCGCGACGCCGGCGAGCACCCCGTCGGGGCCGTACACGACCTCGCGCACGTCGTTGTCGTTGCCGACGCACAGGAACACGAACTCCGCGCCGTCGGCCGCCTCACGCGGTGTGGGTGCCGCACGGTTGCCGTAGAGGGCCACCCACGCGAGCGCCTTCTCGGGCGTGCGGTTGTAGACGGTGACCTGGTGTCCGGCGGCTGCGAGGTGGCGGGCCATCGGCGTGCCCATCACCCCGAGCCCGATGAAGGCGACGGAGCTCACCGGCACAGTCTTGCCGGTCACGAACGCACGTGTGCTCCACGTCGGCGACCGAGCCACGTGACCGATGGCCGGCGAAGCCGGCGCCCCGCCGATCGGGGCAGCTGATCGCGCGCGATCGACCGCTCCCCCGCCACCGACGATGCCAGCACCACGGCCACCAGTGCGGCCCATCCGCCCGCCGACCAGCCGAACGACGAGAGCGCGAGGGCAGCGGCGGTGACCGGCGTGCCGTAGGCCGCGGCGAGCAGGCAGCAGGCCCCGATCCCGACACACGCGGCATACGGCACGTCGGGCAGCCAGGCCCGGCCGACCAGCAACCCCACCAGGGCGCCGAGCGACAGCAGCGGCAGGAACAGACCGCCGACCAGACCCGATGCCACGAGGCCGAACACCGCGACGCCGAACGCCACCGTCGCGGCCAGCACCGACGGCTGGCTGCCGTGCGCAGCCCACTCGCGCAGGATCTCGCCGCCGCCGAGGTGGATCGGCGCGTCGGTGAGCGACCAGGCGATCGGGCCCACCACGCCGACGAGCACGATCGCGCCGAGCACTCGCCGACCGAGTCGACCGCGGGCACGGCCGAGGGCGGCGGCTCGCCGGCCGATCGTCACCACGAGTCGGCCGACCAGACCGGCCACGAGACCGATGGCCACCGCACCCACGGCGGTCTGGCGTGCGGTGAGCCCGAGGTCGGCGCCGACGACGCCGCCGACCTCGCCGGTGAGGCGCAGCGCGGTCCACGCCGCCAGCGCACCGAGTACCAGCGGGACGAGATCGCGACGACGAGGCGCACCGCGCCGCGCGACCTCGCTCGCGAAGCACGCGGCGGCCACGGGGGCGTCGATCACCATCGCCAACGCCGACGTGGCCGCGGCGAGCAGCAGCCACCGCTCGGGCCGTCCGGTGTGGCGAGCCACGAACGATCCGGCGGCTCCGCCGAGGTACAGCATCGGGCCGTCGGGCCCGAGGGGTGCGCCGAGGCCGACGCCCGTGAACAGCGCGGCCAGTCGGGCCGGCGCCGAGCGCAGGTCGTACGGCCCTTCACGCACGCCGTCCGCATGGGCGTCGGTGGTGTCGGGCGACGTGCGAGCGACCGCCACGACGGCCAGCGCCACCACCACGCCGAGCGTGACGGGCGCCGACCACCAGAGGCCGCCGGCGCGCTGCCGATCGCGCAGCCAGTCGAACCACACCGTGATCCGCCCTGCCGACAGGGCGACCAGGAAGGCCACCGACCAGGTGATCGCCGCGTCGGTGACCACCCGCCAGCGTCGCCCCGTCATCGCCGTGGAGGCTACCCACCCACGCGCACCTCGGTCCGCGGGACGAACACGCCCATCCCGGGCACATCCATCCCGCGCCCCCGCCGCGTCGTACAGTCGGCCGCGTGTTCGGACCGGTGGTGCAGGTGGCGTACGTGGTGGACGACCCGCGCACGGCCGCGGCCAGATGGGCCGAGCACCACGGCGCCGGACCGTTCTTCGTACGCGACCAAATCCCCGTCACCGACGTGATCCACCGCGGTGCGCCCAGCACGTTCGACCACTCCAGCGCGTACGGCTGGATGCACGGTCCCGGTGGCGGGTTCATGATCGAGCTGTTCGTGCAGCACGACCGCGCACCCAGCGCGGTGACCGAGCGCTTCGCCGACGGCGAGACCGGGCTGCACCATCTGGCGTGCTTCTGCCCGTCGGTCGACGAGGCCATCGAGCGCGCTGCAGCCATGGGGATGCCGCTCGCGCAGGACGCACGGTCGGGCAGCACCCGGTTCGTGTTCGTCGACGACGTCGCCGAGCGCGGGCACTACTGGGAGCTGTACGAGCGGACGCCCTCGCTGGTCGGCTTCTACGACATGGTGCGCGACGCGAACCGTGGCTGGGACGGCACCGACCCGGTGCGTACGCTCGGCGCTCGATGACCGGCATCGTCGACCACCTCGTCTACGCCACCGACGACCTCGCTCGCACGGTGGCGTCGCTCACCGAGCGACTCGGGGTGGTCCCCACGCCCGGCGGCCAGCACCTCGGGCGCGGCACTCGCAACGAGCTCGTCGCGCTCGGCGGTGCCGCCTACCTCGAGATCATCGGGCCCGACCCCGAGCAGCGGCACCACACCGGGCCGATGCCGTTCGGCGTCGACCAGCTCGAGGGCGAGCGCCTCGTCACGTGGTGCGCCCGTCCGACCGTGCCGCTCGACCACGTCGTGCGGGTCATCGCCGCCGCCGACGGCGAGCCGGGCGAGATCGCCGACATGTGGCGCGCCCGGCCCGACGGCGAGCTGCTGCGGTGGCGGCTCACGCTCACCCGGCTCGACCACCACCTGGGGCCGATGCCGTTCATGATCGACTGGCTCGACAGCGAGCACCCGACCGCATCACTCGGCCAACCGGTCGTGCTGAGGTCGTTGCACCTGCACTCGTACGACCATCGGCACCTGGCCCGGTTGATCGCGATCATGGGTGGCGACGACGACGCCCGGCTCGAACTCTGCGAGGGCGAGCCGGCGATCGAGGCGGTGCTCGACACGCCGAACGGCGAGATCGCCCTGCGCGGCTGACGCTGCGTGCACCAGCTCAGACGAGCGTGGTGGCCAACTCGTCGATCACCGACTCGGGCGTGCGCGGATGCAGGAACACGAGCCGTCCGACCGGCTCGGCCTTCCACGTCGACGGCGCGACGAACGCGATCCCGTCCGACAGCACTCGCGACGCCCACGCTCCCCACTCGGCCCGGCCCCACCCCTCGCGCCGGAACAGCAGCACGCCGAGTTCCGGCTCCATCACGAGCGACACCCCGGGCAACTGCTCGAACCGACGCGCGGCGAGTTGCGTGAGCCCGATGCCACGCCGGATGGCCGCGGCGTGCGCATCGGTGCCGTGCGCCGCGAGGGCGAACCACAGCGGCAGCCCGGTGGCGCGGCGCGTGAGTTGGTAGCCGTAGTCGCTCGGGTTCCACAACGGTTCGTCGCCGTGCAGGATGTCGATGTACGGGCCGTGCTGGGTGTGCACCTCGGCCGCCAGCTCGGGTCGGCGGTACAGCAGCGCGCACGACCCCTCGGGGGCGAACAGCCACTTGTGTGGATCGACGATCATCGAGTCGGCCCGGCCCAGACCGTCGAACAGCGACCGCTTCTCGGGCACCAGTGCGGCGGCCGCCCCGTACGCGCCGTCGACGTGGAACCAGGCACCGATGCGCTCGGCCACGTCGGCCAGCCCGGCCAGGTCGTCGACCACGCCGGCGTTGGTGGAGCCGGCGGCGGCGACGATCAGGCCGACGTCGCGGCGATCACCGAGCGCGGCCGACAGGGCCACACCGGTGAACTTCCCGTCCGGCCCGGTGGGCACCACGATCATCTCGTGCCCCGGTTCGCGAGTGAGCCCGAGCATCCGCAACGAGTTGAACACCGATGCGTGGGCGGTGTCGGCGACGGCCACCGAGCGACGCTCGCCCATCTGCTCGCGGGCGACGGCGAGCGCGCTCAGGTTGCCGATCGACCCGCCGCTCATGAAACAGCCGCCCGCGCCCTCGGGCATGCCGAACAGATCGGCGAGCCAGCGCAGCGTCTGGTTCTCGGCGGCCACCACGCCGGCCGCCTCGAGCCACGACTCGGCGCTGAACGTGGCCGCGCTGACCGCGGCGTCCATCCACACGCCCGCCGCGCTGGGCGACACGGGGATGAACGCGAGATAGCGCTCGCTGTCGAGCGCCACCGTGTTGGGCAGCACCTGGTCGACGAACCGCTGCCAGGCCACGTCGGCACCCAGCCCGCCGGTCGTGATGGCGCCGTCGAGCAACGGGTTCATCACGCTCGGCGGCACGGTACGGCCGAGGGGTGCATGAGCGATGCGGTCGTCGACGAACGCGGCGATGCGCCGCGCCAGCTCGGCAGGGATCGCGCCGTCGCCGTGCAGCGTCATCGCGGACGGACGTCGGTCATTCGGGCGTGACGTACGCGGCGGTGATGCCGCCGTCGACGATCAACGACTGGCCGGTCATCCAGCTCGACTCGTTGCTCGCCAGGAACAGCGCACCGTTCGCGATCTCGATCGGCTCGCCGAAGCGACCCATCGGGATGTGCACCAGCCGGCGGTTGCGCTTCGCGTCGTCGCTCAGGAACTTCGCGAGCAGCGGCGTCATGATCGGCCCGGGGCACAGCGCGTTGGCGCGCAGGCCCTGGCGGGCGTAGATGACGGCGATCTCGCGGGTCATCGCGAGCACGGCGCCCTTCGACGCGGTGTACGCCACCTGCGGGGTGGCAGCGCCCATGTGCGCGACGAACGAGGCGACGTTCACGATCGACGAGGCCTGGCCGCTCTCCTCCGCGCTCTTCAGCATCTGCGGGATCGCGTGCTTGCACCCGAGCAGCACACCGAGGACGTTGATGTCCATCGTCTTCTGGTAGGTCTCGATGCTGGTGGTGACGGGGTTGTCGTCGTCACCGAGCATCACGCCGGCGTTGTTGTACAGCACGTGCAGACCGCCGAAGGTGGCGACGGCGTGCTCGACCGCGTTCTGCACCGAGGCGTCGTCGGTGACGTCGCAGGCGACGTAGGTGGCCTCACCACCGGCTGCGGCGATGGCCTCGACGACGTCGTTGCCGTCGGCCATGTCGGCGATCACGACCTTCGCGCCCTCGGCGGCGAAGCGCTCGGCGCCGACGCGCCCGAGCCCGGAAGATGCACCAGTGATGAGGGCCACACGCCCTGCGAGTCGAGTCATGGCGAGGAAGGTAGCCGACCGACCAGACTGGCTCCGCATGACCTCGGGCAACTCGTGGCGCGTCCTGACGTGGAACCTGCGCGGCTCGCACCGGCCCGATCTGGGGCTGGTGGCCGACGTGGTGCGCGACCACGCGCCCGACGTGCTGGCGCTGCAAGAGGTGCGGCGCGGCCAGGCGGCCGCGCTCGCGACGATGCTCGGCTGGCAGCACACGTGGGCACGCAAACACCACCCCTACACGCCGCTCGCCTGGTGGCTGTCGGAGGGGTTGTCGATCGTCACGCCGCACGATCTCGACCAGGTGGTGCGGCGGTCGATCTCGCCCGGCGTGTCGACGTGGACGTACCGCCATCGCGTGGTGGTGGCCGCCACGGTGCACCGGAGCGCAGGCGACGACCTGCGCCTGTACGACACGCACCTGGCCGCGCACCGAGCCCCCGACGAGCGCATCGCGCAGGCCGAGCGCGTGGCCGCGCTGGTGCGAGCCGAGGCGCCGACGCTCGCCGTGGTGGCGGGTGACCTGAACGCGCCCGGCGAGGTCGAGGTGATCCGCTCCTTCCACCCCGTCGGCCTGCGCGACCCCGGAGGCGGTCCCACCAACCCGGCGATCGCGCCACGCCAGCGTCTCGACTACGTGCTCGTCCCCGAGTCGGCGCGCGTGACCCACCAGTGGGAGGCCGACGGCGGCGAGTGGTGGTGGGCCCTCAGCGACCACGTCCCGGTGGTGGTCGAGTTCGAGCGGTGAGCCCGCCGGAGATCCGTGAGCGCCCGCGCCGCCAACGCACAGACCACGGGGTCCGTGAGCGAGCGGTACGGATACGGGCCCTCCGACTCACGGACCTCGGCCTGCGTGAGCGATCGGCGCGGTCGCTCACGGATCACCCACGAGCGACTAGATGCGCTCCCAGTAGCGGCGGAGCTCCCAGTCGGTGACGGTCTGGTTGAACGCCATCCACTCGGCCTTGGCCATCGTGAGGATGTGATGGTGCACCTCGTCGCCGAAGCACTCGCGGGCGATCGACGACTGCTCCCACAGCGCGATCGCGTCGGGCAGGTTCCACGGGATGCGGTCGATGTCGGGGGCCTCGTAGCCGTTGCCGACGAACGGCTCGGGCAGCTCGAGCTGGTGACGGATGCCGTACAGGCCGCCGGCCAGGGTGCCGGCGAACGCGAAGTACGAGTTGGCGTCGCTGCCCGGGATGCGGCACTCGACGCGGGTGCCCTTGCCGTGGCCGACCTTGCGGAAGCCGAGCGTGCGGTTGTCGAGGCCCCAGCCGATGCCGGTCGGCGCCCACGACCCGAGCTGGAACCGCTTGTAGCTGTTGATCGTCGGCGCCCACAGCAGGCTGAACTCGCGGGCGGTGGCGATCTGGCCGGCCAGGTAGTGCTGGAACAGCTGACTCATCCCGTGCGGACCGTGGTGGTCGTCGAACAGGGCGGTCGACCCGTCGAGGCTCCAGAGGCTCGAGTGGATGTGGCACGACGAGCCGGTGTCGTTGAAGTCGTACTTCGCCATGAAACTCACCGAACGCCCGCTCAGGTGGGCGATCTCCTTCGCGGCGGTCTTGTACACGCTGTTGCGGTCGGCCATCTCGACGGCGGTGGTGTAGTCGAGGTTGATCTCGTGCTGGCCGCGGCCGGCCTCACCCTTGCTGAACTCGACCGGCACCCCGGCGAGCTCGAGCTGGCGGCGGAGCTGGCCGAGGATGTACTCGTCCTTGGTGGTCTGGAGGATGTGGTAGTCCTCGAGCCACGGCGAGTGCGGCTTCAGATCGCGGTAGCCCTTGTCGTGGGCCTCGTCGTAGGTGTCCTTGAACAGGTAGAACTCGATCTCGCTCGCCACCATCGGCAAGAAGCCCTGCGCAGCGGCGGCCTCGACCTGGCGACGCAGCATCGTGCGCGGCGCCACCTCGACCAGCTCGCCGGTCTCGACGTCGTACAGGTCGCAGAAGATCATCGCCGTCTTCTCGACCCACGGCGTGATCCGCACCGTCGACCAGTCGGCCCGGGCCAGCATGTCGCCGTAGCCCTGCTCGTAGCTGGCGAACCGGTAGCCGGGCACCGGGTTGTTGTCCATGTCGCAGGCGATCAGGTAGTCGCAGTTCTCCGTGCCGTCCTCCGCCACGTGCTCGAGGAAGAACCGCCCGGTGGTGCGCTTGCCGGTGAGCCGGCCCTGCAGGTCCGGGAAGACCATCAGCACCGTGTCGATCTCGCCGCTGCGGATGAGACCTTCGAGCGCTTCCCGGGACACTTCGACACGCGATGACATGGGGCGAGAACGTAGCGCTTCGTCAAGATCGTCATGACAACGGCGAAAACCCCTCCAGCTGCGTGGGGGTCGGCGCCGATGTTCCCTTCATGCTGCGGACGGCGGAGCAGAGTTGACGGCACGCGCCCCCTCCCCCGCGCCCGCACCGACGTCAGCGCCCGTGGCACACCACTCGTCGGTGACCTCCGAACGCCGCGCGCAGTTCGACCGGGTGCAGTTCCGCGCCCGTCTGGCCGTCGTGGCGGTGTTCGCCGTCGCGCTCGCCACCTTGCCGGTGGCGGGACCCAACGGACCGCTCGCGGCGTTGCTCGTCGGCATCGGCGCCGGCGCGGCGCACTTCCTCGCTCGCTCGCTCACCGGCGTCCCCAACCCCACGGGCTGGCTCGACATGATCGCGGTCACCACCGGCACCGCGGCCGCCGCGATCGACCCGGTGATCTGGCCCGCGGCGTTGCTGTTCCAGATGCTCGTCCTCGGTGGCGCCGTGTCGTTCCTGCCGCCGAGGTGGACCATCGCGATGGGTGGCTGGTCGGTGGCCTCGATGGGCGTCGTCGCCCTGTTCCAGCACCAGGACGCCGGACTCCAGATGATCGTGGTCGCCGCCGTGTTCCTGCCGGTGTTCGTGTCGGGATCGGTGCGCAAGCAGGCCCGGATCAAGCGGGCATCGATGCGGATGGAGGCGGTCGCTGCATCGCTGCCGATGGTGGTGTGGGAATGGGACAGCGCCTCGCACCGCATGAGCGCCGTCGTCGGACGCACCGACGAGGTGTTCGGCCGCTCCGCCGACGAGGTGATGCGGGTCGGACTGCTGGCCGACGTCCACAGCGGCGACGCCCTGTCGTTCAAGCACACCTACGACACGCTGCGCGACAGCGACGGCAGCGAACCGGTCGAGCTCGAGTACCGGTACGTCCGCCCCGACGGCGGGATCGTGTGGCTCCGCGACCAGGCCACCCTCGGCAAGGGCATCAACGGCGCCGTCATCCGCGGTGTCACGCTCGACATCACCGACTCACGAGCGAAAGAGCTCGACCTGCACCGCCACCGCCAGATCGTCGAGCGCATGCCGGCGTTGACGATCGTGGTGGAGCGACCCGGCGAGGGACCGGCGGGACGGGTGCTCGAGGTGGTCGACACGATCGGTTGGGGTGCCATGCGCGACCTCGCGGGCACGTGCTTCACCGAGGCGTTCCCCTCGCTCGCCGAGCACGTCGACCTCACCGAGGCCGTCCAGTTGATGGCCACCGGCGACCTGGTCCGCCTCGGCCCGTGGGAGGTGGCCGACGCCGCCGGGACACCACGGACCGTCGAGGTCGAGATGTTCCCGCTGCCGGGCAGCAGCATCGCCCTCCTCGTCGACGACGTCACCGAACGCGAGGAGATGATGGCGCGGGTACGCCACCAGGCGCGCCACGACGACCTCACCGGGCTGCTCAACCGGGCGGCGCTGCTGCAGGTGGCGAGCGACTCGATGGCCTCGGGCAGCCGGTGCACCCTGCTGCTGATCGACCTCAACGACTTCAAGTCGATCAACGACACCCTCGGGCACCTCACCGGCGACCACTACCTGGCCGTGATCGCGCAGCGGCTCGACGAGCTCGCCTGCGGGCACGAGTACGTCACCCGGCTCGGCGGTGACGAGTTCGCGATGCTGCTCGTCGATCCGACGCCGCACCGCACCGCGGCGCTGGTCGACGCCGTCGTGGGCGCCTGTCGTCAACCGGTCACCCTGCACGGCGTCCCGCTCGCCGGCAGCGCCAGCGTGGGTGTGGCCGAGACGCCGACGGATGCGGCCGACGCCGAGGCGCTGTTGCGGTGCGCCGACCTGGCTATGTACCACGCGAAGACGCATCAGCACGGCGCGAGCCGGTACCAGCCGTCGATGGAGCGCAGCACCGACCCGCTGCGGCTGCTCGGCCGCCTGGGCAAGGCGTTCCAGGACAACGAGTTCGTGATGCACTTCCAGCCCAAGGTCGATGCGAGCACGGGCCGCACGGTGGCGTTCGAAGCGCTGGTGCGCTGGGACCACCCGCAGCTCGGCGTGTTGCAGCCCGACGCCTTCTTGGACCTCGTCGCGGTCTCGGGCCATCTCGACTCGCTCGGTGGCATCGCGGTGCGGCAGGCGGCGCACGCGTTGGCGCAGCTGCCGGACGACATCTCGGTCGCGATCAACCTCACCGCGCAGAACCTGCGCAACCTGGCGTTCCCGTCGATGTGCGACGCGGTGTTCGCCGAGCACGAGGTCGACCTGCACCGCTTGATCGTCGAGGTGACCGAGTCGCACGTGCTCGACGCGAGCGGCGTCACCCACTCGGTGATCGACGAGATGGCCGCTCGCGGCATCCGGGTGAGTGTCGACGACTTCGGCACGGGCTACTCGTCGCTGACCCATCTGCGCTCACTGCCGCTGTCGGAGCTGAAGATCGACCGACGATTCGTCGCCAACCTCACCAGCGACGACCAGGACCTGGTGATCGTGCGATCGATGATCGACCTCGGACACAACCTCGGGCTCAACGTGGTGGCCGAGGGTGTGGAGGACGCGGCGACGCTCGACCTGCTGCACTCGCTCGGCTGCGACGTGGTGCAGGGCTACCACCTGGGCAAGCCCGCGCCGTTGCTCGACGCGATCGTGCGGTGCGCTCGGGAGGAACGGGCGATCGCCCGTGACGAGGTGACCGTGTCGTCGCAGTACTCGGGCCACGCGGACGAGCGCCGCTGAGGCGCCCGGCCGATCAGGCCTTCTTCTTGGCCGCTTCCTTGGCCGGCTTCAGCACACCCTTCGCGAGCGCCTCGTCGAGGTAGCGCTCCGCCTCCTCGGCACTGACCTTGAGCGCCGGGGCGATCTCGCTGATCAGGTTGATCCGGGCCCGGTCGTACATCGTGCGCTCGGCCGCCGACAGCGAGGCGTCGCGGTTGCGCGCCGCCAGGTTCCGGACGACCTCGGCCACCTGGTACACGTCGCCGCTCTTCAGCTTCTCCTGGTGGTTCTTGAACCGCCGGCTCCAGTTGGAGGGCACGCGCGGGTCGGCCTTCGACAGCACGGCCACGAGGTCCTCGAGCTCGTCGCTCGACACCGGCGGGCGCACGCCCACCTCGGCCGCCTTGGCGGTCGGCACCGACAGCGTCATCTCGTTGATGACCGTCTTGAGGATCAGGTACTCCTGCGAGGTCCCGAAGGCCTCCATCTTCTTGGTCCCCATCACGATGCACGCACCGTGTTGGGGGTAGATGACGGTTTCGCCCTTCTTGAACTTCAAGGTGACCTCACTCGATGCTGGTCGGCCCGCGGGGCTGGTGGGTTCGGCGCCCGGTCCGGATGATTCCGGTCATCAAAGGGTAGGGGGCGAATCCCGAAATCCACCCGGGCGCAGGCCGGGTGCCCTGTTCAGGGCTCGTCGCGGGCCACGAGGGTGGCGCTCAGCTCGAGACGCTCCCCGTCGCGGAGCACGGTGAGCGCGAGGTCGTCGCCCGGCCGGGTGTCGCGGATGGCGGCGATCAGCCCACCCTGACCGCTGACCGCCAGCTCGTTCGCCGCGATCACGACGTCGCCGACCTCGAGGCCCGCCGCATCGGCGGGGCTGTCGGAGGTGATCTCGGTGAGCAGCGCGCCGGTGCCGCCGTCGTCGCGGTCCTCGATCGAGACCCCGAGGAAGCCCTCGGGCACCGTCTCGCCGCCGGCGCGCTCGCGGAGCGTGTCGATCTCGGCGAGCAGGGTGCGCGCCGAGATCGCGAACCCGACGTTGCTGGCCGACGTGGTCGCGCTGCCGGTGGCGACGGCGGTGTTGATCCCGATCACCTCGGCGTCGGCGTTGACCAGCGGTCCGCCGGAGTTGCCCGACGAGATCGCCGCATCGGTCTGGATCAGCCCGCCGAGCGCGCCCTGCTC
>WBZM01001163.1_pt2 | contig 22391 bp, 10 predicted proteins | sample 5204271 | NCBI WGS metagenome assembly WBZM01 (sample SAMN12344346, study PRJNA552823) | activated sludge metagenome | biome: Activated sludge suspended growth; feature: Nitrification reactor; material: Wastewater; isolation source: activated sludge from nitrification reactor of wastewater...
GCAACGCGCCCGTGGTGGGGTCGAAGCGACCCAGGATGTACGTGCCCGCCGGCGTCCGCTGGAAGGCATAGATGCGGCCGTCCTCGGCCCGGACCGAACGCCAGGGCCCCGGGACGTCGGCCAGCCGTTCGACGGGGACCGCCGGGATCGGCGTGGTCTCGTTCTGGGGCTCCGGAGCGGCTCCGGCCTCAGTCGTCGAGGCGCCGAGGTCGGGCGCGTCCGCCTCCGTTGTGGTCGGCTGGGCGTCGTCGGCCGGGGCGCAGGCTCCCAGCACGGCGCACAGGGCCAGCGCGATGAACCCCCGGTGCGGCGACCTCGAGCGACCCGTGGTCGAGCGGGCGAGTGCCCACCAAGTCAGAGGCACTCCGTCACCCCAGCGGCCGTGAGCGCGAGGTCGAGCGCGGCCAGCTGGTCGCCGGCCTGGCGGAGCGAGGCAAGTGCGCTGCTCAACTGGTCGGGCTGGGCGCCCGCCCGTGCCGCGAAGTCGAGCTGGGCGAGGAGGCGTTGGGCCTCCGAGGAGCTCGCGATGTCCCGTCGTCCGAGCGCCGCCGCGGCCGCGAGGAAGCGGTTCGACGCGTCGCGAAGTGTGATGGCGGCGCGGCGCACATCCTCCGCGGTGTCGAGCGAGCCGGCGTTCGCGGGACCGAGGACCTCGTTGCGATCGAGGCCTCCGAACGCGGTGTTGCGGAAGGTGGCGCACGCCTCGCCGAGCGACGACGGTGCCTCGGTGGTGGTGGGCTCGTCGACGACGTTCAGGCGGTCATCGCCCCCGACCTGCATGAAGACCGCCACCAGCAGGGCGACGGCGACCGCGGCGGCGGCCACCGCCCACACGCCGCGGCGGTCCGGCCCGGCTCGACGCACGGGCGGACCGGCAGCGGGGAACGGTGCGGTCTCCACGCCCGTCACCTCGGCACGCAGGCGTGCCTCGAACTCCGGCCGGGGCCGGCGCGGGCCGTCGATCCCGGCGAAGACGTCGCGCAGCTCAGGGTCGGCGCTCATCCCGGATGCTCCTGCACGAGCGTCACCAACCGCCGACGGGCGCGGGAGAGAAGGGACTCCACGGCGTGTTCGCTGCGGCCGAGCAGCTCGGCGACCTCGCGCACGGTGTGCCCGTCGATCCAGTGGAGCACCACGGCCGCTCGCTGCGCGGTCGGGAGCCGGTCCAGTGCCTCGAGGACCGGTCCGTCCGGTTCGGGTGCCGGTTCCGTATGCCCGGCGGAGGAACCGGCCATCGCGCGGAGGCGGCCGCTCCAGCGGGCGTCACGCCTCCAGAGGTCGATCACGCGGTTCCGAGCCGTGGTGACGAACCAGGAGGGTCGCAGGTCACGGTCCGGCTCGCGGCGCAACTGCGCAGCCGCGGCGTGGAACACCTCAGCGGTGACGTCCTCCGCGTCCTCAAGGGCCAGCCGGGCCCGGCAGTAACCGAACACGACGGGCAACATGGCGTCATAGAGCTCGGACAGGCGATCCTCGATGGACTCCTGCCGGAAGGGTCCCGGTGTTTCCGTCTCGCTCATGCCCTCCCCCATGACGGGCCACCCAGCACTGTACGAGGCCCCAGCACCTCGTGCCGGAAGACCGCTGTCCGGTGCCGATGGCAGCGGACCGGTACCACCCAGGTTCCGGAGGGCGCGGTCACCGCGGAGGAGGGGCGAGCCGCCCGGTCCTTCCCGTCCGCCCCGGAAAGGGGGCGAGAGGACCGTGGGCGGCCCGCCCCGGAGTGTCAGGTCTGGAGGACGGCGACCGGTCGGTAGCTGTCGAGATCGGTGCCGTCCCCCAACGTGCCCCAGCCGTTGCTGCCCCAACACCTCGCCCCCGAGTCAGTGAACACGGATCCCGTGGCGGCGCAGGCGAATGGCCCGCCGACGTCGATGCTGCTCACGATCCCGTCCAGGTCCAGGACCCGGACGGGGACGGAGCTCCACGACCCGACGGGCGGCGAGTTCGTCCCGAGCGCACCGTTGACGTTGTCGCCCCAGCACCATGCCGCCCCGGTCTCCGACTTGGCGCAGGTGACGTCTTCGCCGGCGTCGATGTCGGTGAGCGGGCCGACACCCGAACCGGCGATCGCGACCGGGACGGTGCTGTACCCGCTGCCGCCGTCACCCAGTGCACCCAGGGCGCTGTTCCCCCAGCACTTCCCCCCGCCGTTGACCACTGCGCAGGTGTGTTCGTACCCGGCGCTGATGTCGATGACCCCGGCGCTGAGTCCGACCACGGGTTGGGCGTAGTCCCAGAACTCGTTGGAGGATCCGAGACCGAGTTGTCCCTGGTCGTTGCCGCCCCAGCAGCGGGCGGCACCCGCCGTCGTGATGGCGCACGCATGCTTCCACCCGGCGCTGACCGCGGCGACCCCGGGCGCCAGATTGATCGCGATGGCGGTGACCGGCGTCGCGCTGTCGGTGCGGGAACCGTTGCCCAGCTGGGCCAGGCTGTTCTCCCCCCAGCACTTCAGGACACCGGTTCCGAGCACCGCGCACGTGAAGTCGTAACCGGCCGAGATGCCGGTCACGCCCGTCAGTCCGGCCACCTTCTGCGGTGTGCTCCGGAACGTGAGCGGACCACCGACGCCGAGCTGGCCCCGGTCGTTGCTCCCCCAGCAGTAGACGTCGCCGTCCGGCTCGGTCACGGCGCAGGAATGGAACCCGTTCACCGCGATCGCTCGGACCCGTCCGAGTCCGACGACCTTCACCGGGGTGCTGCTGCCGACGGTCGACCCGTTGCCGAGTTGACCTGCGGTGTTCAGACCCCAGCACCGCACGCCGTCACGGTACGTGGCAGCACAGGCGTGTCTCGACCCCGCGGCGACCAACCGGTAGGCGTTCGAAGGCACCGTGGTGGTGGTCGTCGTCGAGCTGGTCGGCGGAGGCGGCGGCGGTTCGGGAACACAGGCCAACGCCAGCAACGCCACGACACCGACCAGGGACGCCAGCGCCCACCTGTTCGTTCCGTTCCCCAACCTGCCGACGGTCCGCCGGGATCCGAGCATCGCCTTGTCCTTCACGAGCATCGCCTTCTCCTTCATCTGTCGTGCACTCCCGGCCGAGGGGAGCGAGCCGACGCCTCCGAGGGGTCAACGAACGGGCGTCCGCATTTCCGTCGCGCAATGCACCGATTCCGACGTAGGTCGCGAGTCCGACCCGTCGCTCGGGCCGGACGTCGGCTTCCTCCGTGCGTCCTGTTCGCCCATCCTTCAGTTGCAGACATAGCGCTCGAAGTTGCCCGGGGTCGTCGGGTACGCCTTGCCGGAGTTGTCCTTCACGTCCTTCGTGTAGACGACCGCCGCCTCGAGGTACGCCGAGGTCCCTGGTGTCCGGACCTGCTGCAGCGAGTTCCCCGCCCCGACGGCGTAGGCCAACCGCTCCAGCGCGCTGATGACCGTCGGTGAGAGCACCCGGACGTCGTTCCAGCCTCCGTACGCCGCGTTGCAGTGGGTGTAGAGGTTGAAGGCGCCGACCCAGTCCAGGAGCTTGTCGCCAGCATTGGGACCGTTGGAGGTGCGGTCACCCTGCAGCACGTCGCGGTCGGCGCCTCCGTAGAGCCAGTCGGTGCCCTGGTGGTCCTGTGGCTGGACCGTCGTCCCGTACGGTGCCGTCATCGTGAACCACTCGGCGGGGTCCTGACCGGGGCGGGGCTGGTAGTCGATGATGTCGGCGCCGCCGGTGATCAGGTTGGTGTCGGGTCGGGACCCCCCTCGGCCGCCGAGGAGGATGTCCCGCCACTGCGGTGCCTGGTCGGCATCGTCGGTCGGGTTGCCCTGGCCACCCCACATCACGTCGGACCCGTCGGCGCCCAAGAGGTAGTCGCCGCCGGTGTCGCCATTCATCAGGTCGTCGCCCGCGGCGCCGTGCAGGGAATCATGACCGGGTCCGCCCCGCATCCGGTCCCTGCCACCCTCGGTCGTGCCCGGATACAGCAGCACGGAGCCGTCGGGATCGTTGGTGAGCGACACCCTGCGGTCGAGAGGATGGGCAGCGAATCCGGTCCAGGACATGCCGGGCGGACTCATCACCGAGAAGCTCCCGTCGGCAGGGACGGGATCGGCCCGGTCGCCGTCGACGTAGCGGGTGACGATCCCGCCGCGATCGCCGACCATGGCGTCCTCACCGGCGCCGCCGAACATCACGTCGTCACCCAGTTCGCCGAGCTGGTCGTCGTGGCCGTTCTCGCCGAAGAGCCGGTCGTCGCCGTCCTGACCCCACTGGGCGTCGTCCCCGTCGGGAGCGTCACCGGTGCTGTCCTGAGGGTCGACGCCGTCGCCGCCGTACAGCTCGTCGTCGCCCCAGGCCCCGGCCGGGCGGCCGGCGTCGAACCGCTCGGCCCGACGTTCCACCACCGCGCCGGGCGGCGGCACGTTCCCCGGGTAGCGCTCCTCCTGGACGCCGTACCGACGGGCAGCACCGGAACCCTCGATGGTCCGATCGAGTTCACCGTTGTCACCCAGCTGGAAGTCCGCCTCGCCGTCGCCCCAGACCATGTCGCCGGCGTCGCGGTGTCCTGCCAGGTTGGAGCCACCGATCTGGTCGTCCTGTCCGTCCGGTCCCGGCGGGCCGCTCAGGTCCGGCTCGGCGCTCGGTGCGCCCGGTAGGTCCGCCGCGGGTGCCGGCAGCACCGGGCCGAAGGCACCGAGCGGGCGGTCGCCGAGCAGCCGGTCACTTCCGCCGTTGCCCTGCTGGTAGTCGTCATCCGAACCGCCCGAGAGCCAGTCGTCGTCGTCCTGGCCGAACGCCGTGTCGGCGCCCTGGCCACCGGAGAGCTGGTCCGGACCGGACTCCTCTGGATCTGCCGCGTCCAGGTCGAGGAGTGTGACGCCCCGCCGGGTCCCGATGCCGAGCAGGTCCGTCACGTAGGTGAACGACGAGGGGTCGAACGTGACGCCGGGGACGTCGCGGGCGATCTCGGCGTTGTCGCCGGCCAGCACGTCGGCGCCCGCTCCGCCGTGCAGCACGTCGCCGTCATCCGGTTGGCCGGCCTCTGCCGAGCCGCCCACCAGGTCGTCCTCCCCGGCGTTGCCCTCGAGCCAGTCACGGTCCTGGTTGCCCTCGAGCAGGTCGTCGCCGTCGTTGCCGAACCCACGATCGTTGCCCCCCTGGCCGAAGAGGCGATCGGCCGAGCCGTCGCCGGCCAGCAGGTCGTTGCCCGAGACGCTGGCCAGCGCGGCTCCCCGCCTCTCGGTGTCCAGGAGCCTGACGTCGCGGTGGTGGCCGCCGGTCACCGGGTCGGGCTTCCAGTTCTCACCGCTGTCGTCGGCCTGCCGTCGGATGGTCGCGTTGTCACCGGCGATGACGTCTTGGGCGTCGTTGCCCCGGACGACCAGTTCGCCGGTGTCCGGGGCGCCGTCCTCCGTCTGCGGGTTGGCGGGCGATGACCCACCGATGAGGTCGTCCTGGCCGTCCGGGCCGGTTCCGATCTCGTCCAGGCCGTGGAGTGCGTCCTGGCCGTCGTTGCCCTCCAGGTAGTCGTCGTCGGGACCACCCTGGAGGGTGTCGTCGCCGGCTCCGCCCCAGGCGTGGTCGTCCCCCGCCCCTCCCTTGAGGGTGTCCCCGCCGCCAGCGGAGGGGTCGGCGAGCTGCACCTCGACGCCCGGGCCCGACGGATCCTCCGGGAATCGCAGGAGGGGTGAGCCGGTGGGGGTTCCCGGCGCCCATCCTGCGGCGGGTGCTGTCACGTCACGCGGCTCAGGGTCCAGGACGGCACGGTCACCGATGAGGTAGTCCGGACCAGCACCGCCGTCGAGGGTGTCGTCGCCGAGGTCGCCGTGGAGTTGGTCGTGGTCGGCTCCACCCAGGAGGTCGTCGTCGCCGTCCTGGCCGTGTGCCAGGTCCTGGCCGGCACCACCCCTCAGTCGGTCGTTGCCGAACGCCGCCGTGTCCGGGGAGGGGATGAAGTCGATCGACGGCTGCTCCTCGTCGGTGATGCGGCCCGTGACCTTGACGCTGTCACCGTAGAGGCGGTCGTCTCCGTGCTGACCGGACAGCCTGTCGTCCGCGTCACTCGACGACGGTGCTCCGGTTGCGGCGCCGTCGTCGTCGGAACCACCGAGGAGCTCATCGTCATCTGCTCCGCCTTCCACGACATCGTTACCTTCGTTCCCGGCGACCAGATCACGGTCCTGTCCCCCGTTGAGCGGCCCGTCATCGTCCTCGTCGCCGCGGACCAGGTCACGGCCCGATTCCCCCTTGCCCTGGTCACTCCCGTGATTGCCACGAAGCGTGTCGTTCCCGGAACCGCCCCACAGCCGGTCATCGCCGGCCTCGCCCCAGACGACGTCGTCGCCGGTCCCGCCCAGAGCGACGTCGCCACACGAGGTCCCGGCGGTGCAACTCCTTGCGGCACCGAGAACAACGGCCGGGCCGAACGGGATCTGCAGGATCGTGGCCGTGTCACCGACGACCACGTCGTCGCCCGAGTCGCCCGACAGGCGATCCGGGCCCGTGGTGTCGTCCCCCGCGCCGAGCCCACCGTCGCCGCGCAGGCGGTCCGGGCCGGATCCGCCCGACAGGCGGTCGGCGCCGGCGCCACCCCACACATCGTCGCTGCCCGGTCCCCCGGTCAGGCCGCGCAGCGTCGGGTAGCGCTGCTTGACCGGGCCGCTCGCCGCTAGGTCGTCATCGCCAGCGTTGCCGTAGACCTTGTCGTTGCCGTCCTCGCCGTTGGCCAGGTCGCGGCCCTCGTCGCCGAACAGGTCGTCGTCCCCTCCACTGCCGAGGATCTGGTCGTCCCCTTGGCCGCCGTGCAACGTGTCGGTGCCCGTGTCGGGAACCTTCGGTCCACGGCCGCCGCCGTAGAGGATGTCGTTCCCTGGACCACCCCAGCCCTCGTCGTCACCGGGCCCTGCGGTGAGGACGTCGTCGTGGAGCCCCCGGCTCAGCGGGGTCAGCGACTCGACAGTGACTGCGTCGGCGCCATCCGCGAGGACGACCATGCGGCCATCGGGTGGGTCAGGAGGATCGTAGGAGGACTCGTTCGAGCACCCGAGGGGAACGTCGGAGACCAGGTCCGGATCGCGGCCATCCCCGATCAGGCAGTCGTCGCCGCTTCCGCCGTTAATCGTGTCGTTGTTCGAGCCCCCGATGAGGTAGTCGAGATCCTTGTCATCACACGGAGGCCCAGCGGTGTCGGTTGACGGCCCATCGGCGCACACGGCTTCGTCGCCCGCGCTGATGGCGTCGTTGCCCGGCCCACCGAAGGCGATGTCCTTGCCCGGTCCGGTCTCGATCGTGTCATCTCCGGCTGCTGGTTGACCATCGCTGCTGCGCCCGTATGCCAGGCCGGAGTCCCCGAAGATCCTGTCTCTCCCGGCGCCTGTGGTGATGGTGTCATTGCCGGCGCCACCGGCGGCGATGTTGTTCCCGTCGCCGAGTGAGAGCGAGTCGTCGCCGTCGCCGCCACTGCGGGTCGTCTTCAGCACCCACCTGACGCCGGAGACGCCCCCTGAGGGGTTGTAGCTGACCTCCTGCCGGTACTCCCGGACGACTCCGTTGAGCACCTCGTCGTTGCCGGCACCGGTGACGATCGAGTCATCTCCCGGACCGAGGCTGTTGACGTACACGGGCGCGGAGAACGGGGGTGCGGTCGTCGGCACCTCTCCGGAGCCCACGTCGGGCGCCTTGCGATTGAAGACGATGCGGTCGTCGCCCTCGCCGGCGTCGAAGACCAGGATCCCCTTGCCGCTGATCTCCTCGCTGTCACCGAACGCGCTGACCCTGAACGGGATCAGACCGTCAGGGCCTGCATCGTCGAGCTGTGTGACCATGAAGGACTCACTTCCGGTCTGACCCGTGAAGTCGAAGTTGCGGCTGTTGCCGATCCCGAGTCGGACGTACTTGTCTTCGGGACCCTTGGTCTTGTCCGGATCGGGTTCGATGCCCGCGAACGTGGCCTCCCAGGTGCCCTCGCCCTGGAAGCGCTGTCCGAGACCCATCCGCTCGTCGGCGTACGCTGTGGTGGCCAGCACCGGCTTCTTGGGTTCGCAGAACTGGGACTTGAAGTCCAGGAGCGTGACCTTGGCCAGCGTGAAGGACACCTCGTCGCAGAACGGGCAGATGCCGAACTCTGCGTAGACCTTGAGGAACGCCTGCAGCTTCCCGGAGATGTCGAACAGGCAGGCGGGCGAGTCGATCCGGTCGATGATCTCGTCGAGGTAGAGCTTGCCGTCGGGTTCGGCGCCGCTGTCGTTCAGGTTGAGGTCGACGTTGGCGCGGATGCCGCCCTTGATGCCGGCCTCGGCGATGATGATGTCGATCTTGCCGCCGGCGGAGATCTCCGCTGATGCGCTGATCTCGGCGATGTCCTTGCCCGATGCGTCCAGATCGTCCAGGTAGACAGCCGTCAACAGGTCGGCGACGCGATTTTCGTCGCCCGCATCCTTGCGGGCCTGGGTGATGTCGGCGAGCTTGCAGAAGGTGCGGTCGGCCACCGGTGCCGTCAGCGGATCTCCCCCCGGGTCCAACGGCTTTTCGGGGTTGTAGAGGGCGTCGCAGTCCACGTCCGTCGGCTTCCCGTCGTCCGAGGCCTCGGCCAGCATCCGGATTCCGCGGGTGCTGTAGCCCATGCGGAGTCCGCCGCTGACCTCCAGGGATCCGCCGATCGTGGCGTACACGACACCGAAGAACGGCCCGAAGGACTGTTCGTACTCGAAGCCGGCCCGCAGCCGTCCGGTGTCGAAGGTGAGCAGATCGCAGTCACCGCCGAGGAGCACCTTCAGAAGGCACGCCGGGTTGTCCAGGAGGGGAAGCTGCAGGCCCGCTGACGACGACGCTGCCTTGGCACGCTGGCCAGACTCGCTGGTCCCGGTCAGTGCCTTGATCTGATCCGTGATGTCGTCGTCTCTGCTGGGGTCGTCAGGCAGACCAAGCTGGTCGAACACCGACCCACTCGATGACGGGGGCTTCTCGTCGAAGAGCTCGTCGACGGCGGCGGCCTCCTTGGGAGCGCCGCGAGCCTCACTACCCGAGATTCGCCAGACTCGCGGGTTGCCCTTTTCGTCGAGCAGCGTGATGTCGCCAGCGGCGGGGCGCAGTCCGTTGATCGCCTTGATCAGCGTGCGCGCCTTGCCGATGGTCCCGAGTAGCTCGCCGTCAACGAAGCCCAGCGTCTTCGCCAGGGAGAGCGGCGTCACCTCCGGACCGCCGAACTTGCGGGACAGGTCCGACAGGACCGGAATGGGCGCCTGGAGGAAGTCGATGACCGGGTCGAGCGGCTCGATGAGCTCCTGAAGATTGACGATGAGCTGGCGCAGGCCCTTGTCGACCAGGCTCGGCAACTCGATCGAGAGGTTGCGGAACTCGACTGTCGGCTCTGTGACGCAGGTCGTGTTCTCGCACTCCACCAGGAACTCGACCCCGAAGTCGGGCAGGTACTTCCCGATATCGGCGTCGCCGACCTTGGTCGCGATGCCGACGTCGAGGTCGACGGTCAGCAAAGGGTCCTGGAGGTCGAGGAGCGCAGGACCCCTCGCCAGGTCCTTGATCGTCAGGGGCTGGTCCGCTCCCGCTGGGTTCGTGAGACGGGCACCGATGGACCCTTCGACATCGACCTCGCTCGGATCGAGATCCGTGATCTCGACACCGAGGAAACCGAGTCGGGCGGCCAGGGCCGCCGCTCCCAGGTCGAGCGACACGGCGGTGCTCACGAACGTGTTCCCCTGGCCTGGGAGGACATAGAAGCCGAGCTCTCTGCTGATCCCGAAGGTCAGTCTGCCGGTGACCTCGGCGTTCAGCCTGGCGTCGCCGGTCACCTCCAGCGGGATCCCGTCGAGACCGAGGTCCAGCTGCTTGCCGCCATCAGCATCGACGCCCTTCACGAACCGGACGTCCTGGAGGGAGTTGAGGGGCTGGTTGCACGGCGTGACGAACCCATTGCCGTAGTCGCAGGTCGCAGCCGCTCCGAGCTCGGCAGCGATGTAGTCGGGGTTCACCCCGGACTGCAGGGCGGCGATCGCTCCGCCCGGCACCGCGGTGTCGTCGCCGGGCGCCGGTGCCGCGTGCCGCTGTTCGGGAGCTCGAAGGCCGGCCGCCGGGGCGAGGACCCCCTCGCCCCTTAGTCTCTCCAAGGCCTGCTCGATCTGCATACGGAGCTTCCCGGCGTAGTCGGCACCTGCGGAGAGGTCGTCACCGATACCGGGGAGGTTGCGTCCCAGCCGCGCGCCGTTCTCGGCCAGCTCCAGGATCCGCAGCACCGAGTCCAGGCCCTCGTCCAGGGAGTCGAAGCTGAAGTCCAGGTTCGGAAGCAGCTCGCTGAAGTTCGGCGTGCTGACCACGTCGAACGGAGGGTCGATGCCGAACCCGATCCCCAGGGTCCCGTCGACCTGCTGTCCGGCGAGCGTCACCGGCGCCACGATGCAGCCCAGGGCGCCACTGACCTCTTGCGCAGCTTCGGTTGCGCAAGTGAGTGGTCCGGTCGGGGCGGGCTCCGGCCTCCACTCCTTGATGGCGACCGGCTTGCGGGCTGCCCCCTCCTCGCCGAACGTCAGGCCGGCACGGAAGCCGAACTGTGTCGAGCTGGGACCGTCGTCGCCGAGCGTGGCCACGACCGGTCCCAGGTTCGCGGTGATCGTGGCCGGCCCGGGCGTCTCGTTGGCACCGGGCAGGAACGAGGCGGAGACCTTCGCCGAACTGTCGGACAGGATCGAAAGGGTGTCGCCGTCCGGCGTCAGCGGGATCGGGATGCCGAGGTCGCCCGAGAGCTCCAGATCGACCGTGCAGGGATCGCCGCCCGGCTCGGGACCCGGCACGGTGCAGGATGCGCCGACGAGGGACGGCAGGCCTCCCCCGAGATCCACCGCAAGAGGCGGCAGGGGGATCTGCTTGCCCTTGTCCAGCCTGAGTGTCGCCACGAGGTACGTCGCAGTACCGCCGGCGCCGGTCGCCAGGCGCTCGACGGTGAAGTCCAGGTCGAGCGGCTTCCGAGGTGGGTCCCCTACAGCGGGGAATGCGTCATCGACCGCTCGCTCGACGTCCTGGATGCTCACCGGGCTGGGCCGATTCCGCAGGTCGCCGATCACGTCCCCCAGACCACAGACGTCGGCCACGTTCCCCAAGCCGCAGATGCCTTCGGCGACCTCGCCGCCCTGCTGCGATGCCCGGCCCAGCAGCTCCCGGACGGCGTCACCCGGATCGAACGCGAGGAACGGGATCCGGAAGTCATCCGTGTCCAGAGGCAGCGCGGTTCCGAGCTCGCCGAGCTGCTCCAGGACACGGTTCAGGTACCGGGTGGGGTCGACGTCCTCCAGGGGAACGTCGGGGAGGCCCTGTTCCTCAGCAGCCCGCAGGAGCGCGTCGACCGGGTCCAGGTCGGCCAACCAGGTGTCGCCCGTCGCCTCCGGAGTGCCGAAGTCGACCGGCGCACCGATCGGGACGTCGTCCTCCTGCGCGGTCCACTTGAGCGTGATCTTGGCGTCGTTGGTACCGAGCAGCTTGTCGCCTTCGTCGTTGGTGTGGTTCACGACGAGGTCAGCGGTGACCGTCGAGTCGACCGTCCGACGTGCCCGAACCGCTTCGCCCCGCTCCCCGTTCTGGAGCGCCGCCAGCACCCGGCCGAACTGCACGCCGGCATCCGTGTCCAGCTTGCAGCCGGGCGGCGACGGATCCGGCTTGTCCGGATCACAGCTCGAACGCGCCGGGGCCGGGCTCGCGATGACCGGATCCAGGTCGACGTCGACGGACGCAACGACCTGGTAGGCGCTCCCTGGCAGGACCTCGATCGGTGAAGGTCCGGCGAACCCTGTGCCCGTCGGGTCGAGCGACGCCGTGAGGTCGACGGCCAGCTCCGGCGTGCCCGCTGAAGTGGTGAGAAACCGCTCGTAGGGCATGGGGACCTGCGTCTCGACCACAGGGGTCGCAGGATCGTCCCCTTCGACCACGGTCGTCGTGCCGGGGTCGTCCGTCACAACCGCGGGCCGGAGGTCGATGATGAACGGCAGCCGGGCGATGATCTCAGTGACACACGGGTCGGGGTCGTCGTCCTTGTCCTTGACACACAGGTCGGGTTCGTCCTTGACGATCCCCCGCAGGCCGGTGGAACGACGGATCTCGTCGCCGTAGGCAGCGGCGCCCACGGCGACGGCTTCGGCCGATTCCGACCCGTCAATGGACGGGACGGCGAAGTCATCGGGCGTCCGCGTCTCCGTACCCCTGAGGACAGCGTCGATCACGATGCTCGGGGGGTCGGTCTTCAGCACCGGTGCGGCGCCCTCGCCGAAGACCGCAGTGGTGAACGACCGCACGCCGGCGAAGCCGAGCTCCGGCGACTCAGCATCGAGCGAGTCCTTGGCCGCCCCCTTGGCGACGAACGTGTCGAGCGCGTCGGCGGCGTCGTACAGGTCGGTGAGGGACCCCTCCAGGATCGGCAGGTCGGCGTCAGCCGTGCGCGCGGCGGCCCGCAGCAGCGTGGCGTACTGGGTCAGACCACCCAGGAGGTCATAGGGGGTGAGCAGGTTGAAGGGCTTCAACTGCTCCTGGGCGTTCCCGATAAAGTCGACCGTCCCCGTGAAGGTGGTCTCGCAGCCCTCGCCCGCCGTGGCCACTGTGATGCGAGCCGCCGGATCCAGGTCGAGCAGCAGCGAATCGACCTCCACGCCATTACCGTCCTCCCCAAGCTTGGGTTCGGCACGCTGACTGCAGGACGTCTCCACCAGATCCTCGAGGCTGATGGACCCGAGCTCGCCGAGTGAGGGCAGGGTCATCTGGTCCGTGTTGGGCTCGGTGAAGCGCAGGCGGCCGTCGCCATCGGGGTCGGTCAAGGTCGCGGTGCGTTCTTCCTTGATCTCGACGGGCGCCGGTCCTTGGATCCGTACGTCGCCGATGCCGATGGCGGACGTGCGGCCGGCGAGGTCGAGGCCGTTGGTGGCTGCCTGCACCTCGATGGTCGGGGCCGGGTCGGCGGAAACGAAACCGAGGTCGCCGTCGGCGACGTTCCCCGGCTCCAGGCGGGCCGTGACGGTGGTCGTCACCGGGTAGACGCCGCCAAGACCGTCGACGGTGAACCGCACCGGCGGTTCCACGGAGTCGTCGGAGAGGTCGAGCGTCTCCACCGCTCCGGTGGCCTTCAGGGTGAGGTCGAGAGCCGTCCCGTCCACCTCCGCGATCACGTCGAGCGTGCCGAGCTCGCCGTCAGGGGTCGTGTCGTCCTGCTGCTCGAGGAGCTCCGCCAGCTCGTCGAGGTCGGAGGCCTGACTGTCGGCGATGGTGATGGCCGCCAGCCGGGCGAACTTCTCGGAGAGTCCGGTCGCGGACAGCGGAGTCGTCCGGCTGAACGGGAGCGGAGTCGTCAAGATGGAGATGCCGTCGACACCGGGCGTGTCGGCCTCCTCGGTCGCTCCACACCTGCTCGAACCACCATCCGGGGTGGTCCGTCCAGCGAGCTTGCCCAGCCAGAGACACACGTTTGCAGCGACACTGTGTGCGTCTGCCTCGGCCGCTCCGGCGGGCGGCGCCGGGACCGCCACTAGCAGTGCTCCGACCATGCCCGCCGCGACCACTGCGGCCGCCAGCCGCGACGCCGGCGGCGCGGTTCGCCGAGTCCTCCCCATGGCTTCCCTCCGGTCCATGCTCCCCCTGCGAGTCACCCATGCGACGGCGACGGCGTCAATCAGAACGGGAACGAGGGACCACCTGCCACGGGACTCGCCGGATCGCTTTCGTCGCCGGAACGACGAAAGTCACGTCCGGGCCACACACGGGCAGCGGACCGGGCGCGACCACTACGGTCGGGAGGCGACACGACGACGTCGGTCGACACCACGGGAGGGAGGGACCTGGGGTGGAGACGAAGGGCAACGCACGGGGCCGCCTCACGCGGGCGCACTTGCTGACAGCCGGGTGGGAGGTCCTCGACCACCTCCGGGTGGACCAGATCTTCGACGCCGTCCCGGCCCGCACCGTCGCCGAACACGCCGGCGAGTCGGAGCGGGCACTCCGCCACCACTACCCGACGGGCGACGAGTTCGGCGCGGCGCTCCTGGATCTGCCGCTGCCGACAGGATTCTTCGGCGACGGCCTCGACTACGGATCGGTCCAGGCCCTCACGGACATCCTCTCCGAGCTGGACCCCGCGGAGACGGTCGACGCTGTCCGGGCCGCCGCCGAGGCCAACTGGCGAGAGGTGACTCAGCCCGACAGCGCCCGGTCCGTGCGCCGCCAGCTGTTCCTGCTCTCCCGCCTCGAGGCGCACCCCGAACTCGCCGACCGGCTACGGGACGAGTACTACGGGCGCTATCTCCCGCTGTTCGGCGCCGCGTACCGGGCGGCCATCGACCGGGCGGGACGATCGCTCCTCGAGCCGTTCACCCTGGACGAGTTCACCGCCACGCTCGCTGCCCTGTCCGAGGGGTTCCTCCTGCAGTGGATGGCGGACCCCGAACGCATCACGGCCGACCTCGTCTCCCGAGTGTCCGTCGCCGTCGCCCTGTCGTTCACCGTGGCACCCGATGATCCCCGCCACTCGCTCGACGACCTGGAGGGGACGGCTGTCGCCGCTCCCGAACGCGTCACACCGGGAGATGAACGCATCGCCGCCCGCTGCCTGGAGCTGTTCCGCACGGGTCTGGACCACGTGTCATGGAGCGGTGCGGCGACGCAGTGCGGGCTCTCCGTCGTCGACCTGCGATCGCGGTTCCCCTCCATGCGGGCACTGGCGGCTGCTGCCTTCTCGGCCCACCTGCCCGCCATCGAACGGTCCGGATCATCCAACCAGGACCGCGACCCCCGGCGGGCACTTCCCGACACGCTGTGCGAACTGGTGCGCTGTGTCCGGCACGATCCGTGGTGTGCCCAGGCCTTGCTGACCGAACGCCACTGCGCCGCGAACTCAGGCGAGCCATGGGTGTTCGAGATCGTTCCGGTGGATGCCGCGGTGCTGTCCGGCGCGCAGATGCTCTCACCAAGTGCCGCCCGGCGGGTGGTCGACACCACGCTGACCCTGGCGGCGACAGAACCCACTGCGTCCCCGGCGTCGATCGCCGGCTGGGCGGCCGGTGTCGGTTCGGACACGCCTGCCGGCTGCTGAGAACGTGCCGACGGGACGGCTACCGGCGCATCGACCGGTTCGTCGAGGGCTGCCCGTCGACCTGACGATGTCGCCGAACCGTGGGACCGACCTTCACTTCACGGTTCTGGTCCCGGCAGAGACCGGCGCCGGATAGCCGGCGAGGGTGGTCACCGTCACGTTCGGTGGGGGCCAGACCTGGGGCTCATCGAAGCACTGCAGTTCGCCGACCCAGGTCTGGCCCAGGAAGTCGATGGTCGTCGGCGGTCCGGCCGTGGTCGAGGTAGCGACGGTGGTCGTCGTGGTGGAGGTCGGGCCAGAGGCGAGCGTGAAGTAGTAGTAGCAGTACTCCGTTCTGCCGAGCGGGGCGTCCGTACAGGCGGACACCGCTGCGGCGATCGCCGTCGCTACGGCCGTGAGGCCGAGCTGGATCCTCGTTCTCCTCGTCATGGCTGTCTCCTCTTCGTCGTCGTTCGCTTCACGTCGTTCACCGGACGCCGGCCGCCAGTCCGTCGGCAGCAGGTGGACCGTCCTCGGGGTGAAGGGCTGCGGCCCGAAGCACGAAGGCATCCACCGGGCCGTCGACGCCCTTGAGCTCCATCGGTGCCATGGGCTCGAGCGGGATCCCGACGTCGCCGGCGCGGTACACCGTCGCCACCGACGCCACCGCCTCACCGCGGCCGGCCTTGGAGCACAGCCGGGCACCGATGTTCACGGCATCGCCCAGGACCGTGTACTGGCGCCGGAGATCGCTTCCGACGTTGGCCGCCACCACCTCACCCGAGTTGAGCCCGATCCCGAACGGTGGCAGGTCCAGTTGCGGGTCGTCGGCCGTCCGTAGGATGTCCGCCGCGGCCCGGAGGGCTCTGGCTGCGTGGTCCGGCTGCTCGAGCGGTGCACCGAACACACCGAACACCTCGTCGCCGTTGAAGTGCATGATCGTGCCGCCGTGGCGGAGCAGCACCTCAGACACCGCCTCGTAGAAGCGGTCGAGGACGGTCCTCACCTCGACGGGCTCCATCCGTGCGCACATCGAGGTGAAGCCCCGGAGGTCGCAGAACAGGACCGTGACCTCGACCCGGCTTCCCTCCGTCAGGGCTCGGAGTCGGTCCGGTTCGACCAGCTGTCTGGCCACCGTGGCGGGGACGTACTGCGAGAAGAGCCGCACGAGCCGTCGCCGGCGGAGCACCTCGTGGGCGACGCGCCAGGCCAGCACCCCGAGGTACGACAGGACGACCGCGCCGGCCAGGACGGCGATGTCACCGGTCCACCCGCGCTCCTCGGCCGACCGGGCCAGGGTCCAGGTGGCCATGACCCCGGCGGCGGGGACGATCGGTGACAGGGCCAGCGGGGTCCACATCGAGGCCAGGGCGACGATCAGGGCGACCGCGAACACGACAACGAGTTGAAGCGCGGTCGGGACGGGCCGGACGAACCGTCCGGTCAGCAGGGTGTTCACCGCGTTCGCATCGACCAGCGCGGCCGGAAGCTCGCCGCCGACCGGGTCGGGCACCGGCACCATCCGTGCCCGGGTCGGGTCGGTGACCCCGACGATCACGGTGGCTCCGGCGAGGTCCTCGGCGCCGATCCTGCCCTCGATCACGTCACGGGCCGGGACGATCGCCCGACCGCCCGGCAGGAGATCGTCGGAGTACGAGACGGTGAGGCGCCCCTGTCCGTTGATCGGCACGGCACGTCCGTCGACCAGGAGCTCCCGGGGCCCGATGCCGATCCTCGGTGCGAGCCGTTCGGCGCGGAGCATCGCCACGAGGGCCGTCGAGGGAAGGAACCGATCGTCGGACTCTTTCGCCCGGCCGACGAGCGCCACGTCGCGCAGCACGTCGGCGTCTCCGGTCGGAGCGGTGCTGTCGAACGCCACGGCGGTGACCGAGCGGCGCAGTCGGTCGGTCGGCTGCTCGCCGGGCACCGTGGGAACCGAGTCCGGGTCCGTGGCCAGCACTGCGACCCGGGTCCGCCCCACCACTGCGCCGCTGAAGCTGGAGAAGACGGTGGCGGCGACGTCGTCGAACTCCGGGGCCGCCATCCCCGGATTCATCGCCTCGAAGACGTCGTCGCGCACGACGTAGGAGTCAGTGGCAGCACCGACGTTGAATCCGAGCGCGTTGGCGACCGAGACCATGCGGAAGTTGGCGTCGGCCATCAACTCGAAGAACTCCTCGTCGAGCGCCACCACGATCACCCGGGGGTCGGCCGCGATGCGTCGCTCGACTTCGTCGCTGGTTCGCTCCCGAAGTTCCTGTGCCGTCCCGCCCGCCATGACGAGCCCGGCGAGCAGGGTGACCGACAGGGCCACGACGACGGACCCCGCGACGACGTGGCGGGGACGGGGCCGCCAGCCTCTGGACCGTCTCACGCCGAGGCTCCGATCGTCATCGAGGCCACGACCTCGAGCCCTGCGGGGACCACCAGGTCGGCATCAGTGGGTTGGGAGCGCACCTGGAGCAGGAGCTGGTGGCCGTCGAGGTCGACGATCCACATCCTTCCCCGGTCGCCCTCGAGGGCAGGCCACCCCCAGTCGGCGCCGCCGAGCAGTCGCCGGCAGGGCCACAGCACGCAGGCGTTGGTGCCCGGTGGGAGCGTGGGGACGGTGAAGGTGAAGGACGAGGCCGGACGGCCTCCGACCATGACCTGCTCGATCGGGCCGACGTTCAGGCCGGAGTCGGAGGCGAACCACGCGGCGAGGTCATCCGGGAGTGGCGACCACTGCTCGAACTCGTCGGATCCCACGCTCCCCACGACCCCACGGAGCTGTGGCGGGACCACCCGTGCCCCGGCCGCGGTGAGGTCGATCCACTCGACGCGCGGAGCCACGATGTCCATCGGGGCATAGCTGCCGAACAACAGGGCTCCCTGGACCGGATCCATGGCCTCGAGGTCCCATCGGTCGTCGACGGTGAACGTGACCTCGGGCCCCACGGTGGTGCGGTAGGTGCCGGCCGGGAGCGGGCTCACCGGCGCCGACGTCAGGGGCTTCGCTCTGGACGTGGGGCTCGTCGTCAGCGAGGGCGAACCGAGATCGAGCTCGACCATCCCCCCGTCCGGTTCGGGGGCGGCACCGGTCCCGGACTCGCCGGTTCCACACGCCACGGCCAGGCTGACGGCGACAGCTGCTGCGGCGGTTCTGCCCCTCATCGCAGGCCTCCCCGGACACGCACCGCGCGGCCCCTTACTCGGGCAACAACGCGGCGTCCCCTCTTCTGGATCTGCGCCCCTGCACAGGGGGCCCAGAGTTCGGCTGCCTCAACGAAGTCAGCCACGAGACGGCGACCACGTCAACGGGATCGTGGCCAGTCGAGGTACCGATCCCGGTTGACGTCCAACGGCCTTCGTCGGCGGAAAGACGAAAGTCACGTCCAGTCCGCAGGAGCATCGAACCGGGCATAGATGGCAGCCGCGGACGAGCGCGGCACGGCATTCCTCGATCGGCCCGCTGTCGACGGGGCTCGGCGGCGTTCCAGTGACTGCCGCCCTGGCCCGCCGGGTCAGACGCCGCCGATGGTCGGGTCGCCCCGCAACGGTGTTCTCCGCCGGACCTCCCGGTCCTCGAAGGACGAGGCGAGTGGGCGCCAGAACTCCTCACCGTCGCCAAGGGGGCTCGATCTCCTCTTCCGTCTGCGGTTCGGACATCTGCAGGTCCACTGAGAGGTCGAAGGTCGAGATGCACCCCGGCGGACCGCACTCGGAGGGGCCGGGAGGCGGGACCAGGCTGGGAGCGATGATGTCGAGCGTGTACCGGATGTCCCGGCGGAAGGCACCACCGGGCGCCACGAACTTGCCATCCGGTCGGGGCTGGAAGGTCAGGTCGAGCTGCGTCGGACCGCCTGCACGGAGGCTGGACGTCGCCCAGACCTTCCCGAGGCTGTCGGTCACACGAAAGATCGCGCTGCCGGCCTGGAGCCGCAAGCGAGCCAGCTGTCCGTCGAACAGCCGACCATCGCAGGAGAGGCGGCAGGGGTCGATGGGTATGCGGGCACGCCCGTTGACCAGACGTATGGGCCCCGGCGCCAGCAGGGATGGATCGTCGCCGCTGAGGATCTGGGACTCAGACTCGTCGCACTGCAACCCGACCCCGTTTCGGTCGAAGTCCGCCTGGTCCGCATTGGGCACCGATGGGCAGTTGTCGGGTCCGTTCAAGACGCCATCACCGTCGAGGTCCGGATCACAGGCATCGCCGGTTCCGTCGCGATCCCGGTCCGCCTGTCCCGGGTCGGAGACGGCCGGGCAGACGTCACATGCGTCGCCGACCCCGTCCATGTCGGCATCCTCCTGGCCCGGGTTGCTCGCACCCGCGCAGTTGTCGATCCCATCTCGTACGCCGTCGTCATCGGTGTCCGGATCGAGGGGATCGAGCATCCGAGGGCGCTCGTCGCCGTCGTCGATCCCATCGTTGTCCGTGTCCGGGTCGCGAGGATCGGTGCCGATCTGGACCTCTGTGCCGTCGTCGACCCCGTCCCCGTCCGTGTCCGCCGATGTCAGATCCGTCTTGAGTCCCAATTCGGCAAGGTCGGTGAGTCCGTCACCGTCCGAGTCATCGCAACTGTTGCCTCGGCCGTCACCGTCGACGTCGGCCTGGCTCCGGTTGGGAATCGTCGGGCAGTTGTCCTTGGCGTTGAAGACTCCGTCATTGTCCGCATCGACCTCGCAGGCGTCCCCGATGCCGTCGCCGTCGGAGTCGGCCTGCCCGGGGTTCGGCTGCGAGGGGCAGTTGTCACGAGTGTCAGCCACGCGGTCGTCATCGTCGTCGAGGTCATCGACATCGGGAGTCCCGTCGTTGTCCGAATCCGGGTCGGAGAGGTCGTCGATCCCGTCGCAGTCGACATCGCCGGGTCCGAGCTCGACAGCGTGATAGGCGCGGATGAGCGCACAGACGTCGGTGTTGGTGAAGCCCAGGAGACCTCGTCTCGCGAGACTCCGCGCCTCAGCGATCACCTTGTTCCGGAACCCCTTCATCTTCGTACCGGAGGTCACCCTGGTCGACAGGACGTCGTGGACGACGTAGCCGACCTTGAACTCGCCGATCCCGGCCACGGAGACACCCGTTCCTCGGTGGGTGCCGCCCTCCGAGGCGAGGTACGCGGCATGCGACGTGATCGTGGAGTTCGCGTGAACGAAACCACGATCCGCATCCTCCTCCCAGATCCTCCTCGCCTCGGCGAGCTTCACCAACGCAGCTGAGAAGTTGAGGTTGCGCATCAACGCCGCAGCTTCCTCCCTCAATGTCGTGTAGATGACGAGCAACGGCCCGCTGAGCACCCGCTTCTCGGAGTACTGGTCGGGGTCGCCGCAGCCCTGTGGGTCGGCCAGGCTGCGAACGCCGCAGGTCGCGTTCTTCCCCGGAACCCCTTCGCCTACCACCCAGTCGCTGGTCTGCGCCGCCGCCAGGACGTCCGACGTCGACTCACCCAACGCCCCCGGCTCCCGGCCGGACCCGAGGTCGCCTGCGTGGTCATCGATGCCGTGCGTGAACTCGTGGGTGATGACGTCACCGAGGACATTGCCGGGGCCGACGGCGATCACCTCACATGCTCCGCCCTTGTACACCGCGATATTCGGAGTGGCCTCGGTCTCGTTGACGGTGAGTTCCACATCGTCAGGGTTGAAGTACCGCCTGATCAGGTTCGTCTCGCGCGGCGCGAAGTAGTGGTCGTAGGACATTCGACCGAAGTTGTCGAAGAAGTAGTGGTAGGTGTCGTGCAACGCGGTGCTCGCAGCAGTCGCGTCGGGGTGCGGCGAGGAGCGCAGGGGGCCGTTCTCGTCGTACTCCTCACGGAGGTTGTCCAACCCGAGGTGGTAACAGGTCTTGTACGAGTCGCCAGCGTCGTCGGCCGACGTGATATCAAAGTCCTCCCCCCGACGGTCACCGGCGCGCTCGTCGGAGACGAAGCGCCTGACCACACCGGTGCGCGCATCGACAACCACCTCCTCGACCCCGTTCGACTGGGAGCTCGGGCGGGCAAGCAGCGCGACCCGCCAGGCGGGTCCAGGGTCCCCGCCGTCGTCCGTCAGCACAGGGTCGAACCAGACGAGTTCGGGCTCACCGGCGACCTCACCGGTGTCTTCGCCCATCGCTGTCGCGGTGAGCACAGCGAGGTCCTTGGAGACCGGCAGGTAGATCTGGTTCATGGGCGGACCGTCCGGGGACTCCGGCTCGTCGGGCAGGTAGGAGCCGGAGAATGCGCCCACCCGATTGTCGGGGTCGATCTGCACCTGGACCTCGCTGAGGTACACGGGCAGACCCCGATGTACCTGCTGGAACGTTGCGATCTCACCACCTGAGTCCGACTTCACCACCCTGACCGGAGCAAGCCGCGACGACTCGAGGTTCAGCAGCGCCTCCTGCCCGTCCAGAAACCAGCTGGCCCGATCGACCGGCGTGTCCGGCACAGACGGCGGAACCGGCAGCGCGAGGGAGATACCCGACACCGTGGCCCCGTCCATGTCGACCGAGGGCACGATCTCCGACTCCGCGTCGAGAGCCTCCATCGCGTCGGCGGCCGGATCCGCGATCGGCGGGCTGGGCGGGGGCGCCTGCGGCACACAGCCCGTGGCTACCAGGGCCAGGACCATCCAGAGGACGCTCATACTCGCCCGAAGCCGGGATCCGAGAGGGGCCAACCTACGCAACGATGGCGGTCCGATCGAGTGCTTCGTACCGCGGGCTGCGCCCATGGCGATCCCTCCTTGTGCCTGCGCAGTCCGCGGACTCCTGCAGCATCAAGTCAACGAACGAGCGTCCGACTTCCCACCGACTCAGCCACGAGACGGTGACCGAGTCAACGGAATCGGGTCCGTCGACGTATCGACACGGTCAACGTCCGCCTGCTTTCGTCGGCGGGACGACGAAAGTCACGTCTGGGCCACAGCCGAGCAGCTGAAGCGAATGCGAACGACGGCATTCTCGGTGCACGTCGTGGACGGTGCACCGCACCTCTACCAAGTCGCCGTCGCTGGCATCCCCCGCCTCCGCCTTCCCCAGCGAACCAGAATCCTCCAGGTCGCACGGCCAATGCGCACCCGACGACCCCGACACCACCACTCCGACCGGCCCGATCGCACACGTCCACCGACGAACGACCTGGAGCGGGCGCATCAACGATTACGAGCGCCCGAACCGTCAGGCGGCGCTGAGGAGGTAGGTGACGCACAGCGACTGGAGCGCAGTTGCGTTCTCTAAGTCACTCGGCGAGATGCTCGGTAGTGTGCAACCGGCGTGCCGGCGTCGAGCCGAGGGGGACCCTGTGCGTCTGAGTCTGCGTGCTTCGAGGTGGTCGGCACCTCATCTTGGCTACAGGCGACCGGTCGATCGAGCCCATCGCTCGACCTCACTCCACAGCCAGATCTGCACGTTGGCGAGGCGCTTGACCGGCGCGGGAAAGCTCGCG
>WBZM01001547.1_pt1 | contig 22376 bp, 20 predicted proteins | sample 5204271 | NCBI WGS metagenome assembly WBZM01 (sample SAMN12344346, study PRJNA552823) | activated sludge metagenome | biome: Activated sludge suspended growth; feature: Nitrification reactor; material: Wastewater; isolation source: activated sludge from nitrification reactor of wastewater...
CTCCACAGCGTCACGGATGCTCCCGAACGCCACTGCCGCACGCGCACGCTTCGCCGCCGCGGCAGCGGCACGAGCCGGCCGACACGTCGCCGCAGCGTTCACACGCTCCGGATCGAGCATCGGGTCGGACTCGGCCAGCTCGGCCAACCGAGCCATGACCGCCGTCTCACGACCATCCAACACACGACGCAGCACCGTGATGTCGACGAGCAGCCCAGCAGCCGTCTCGGCATCACAACCCACGACATCGGCAACCTCGACCCGCTCGAAACGAGACGACTGCATGTGCTCCTCCTCTCACCAGACCTGGGACCGGACGGTCCTCTCCCTAACGTTGGGGACCCTGCGGGTCGATCTGGCTCCGGCGGAGCACGGCTGAACTTATCGAACGTCCGTTCGCACCACAACCCAACGACGAAAGAATTTCCCCGACGCATCTGGTCGACGTGTACGGACCTCACCGATGCTCCCGACGAAGGAGTGCACCACGCCCCGGTGCCGCCCGTCCGATCCGTTCTCGTCATGCGGAACGGCCGCTGGAGGTCACCTCACCAGCACGACACCATCCGTGTGGTCGAGCCGCGCGTGCGCCAGTCCGACCACACAGACACAGGTGCTCGTGACGTTCCGCCGGCCGAGCGGCTGCCGAACCACACGAACGCCCAGACGCGGCCGATGGGCCGCTCGAACGGTTCGGTCAGGCGCGCTGCAGCGTCAGCGGCCTCGAGATCACGTGCGCCACGCCGACGAGGCCGATCGCAGCCACGAACACCGACGTGGGGCCGGCCACCGACGAGACGCCACCGAAGGCCATCAGCAGCATGGCCACGGTGATGTCGAAGCCGGCGCTCATCGTGCCGATGATCGCACCCCGCCGGTGGTCGCCGATCTGGTCGATGGTGGTGGTCACCAGGATCGGCCAGGGGAGCGAGTGCCCCAGGGCGCACACCACGATGCCCGCCATCGCGACCGGCAGCGACGGGCTGGCGGCGACGACGAGCAACCCGGCCGACAGCACGACGAACGCGCCCGTGAGGCCTGCCCGCGGAGGCACTCGGTCGGCGACGAAGCCGAGTCCGCCACGGATGACGAGCAGGCTCAGGCCGAACGTGGTGAGCAGCCAGTTGCCGTGGCCGAAGCGGTCGTCGGCGAGCAGCACGGCGAAGCCGGTGATCGCCGAGTAGCCGGCATTCGTGAGGCCCACCACCACCGCCGGACGGACGGCGTGTCGCTCGAGCCACGCCCCGCCGGCGTCGGCCCGGCGGTCGCCGTGGGGCAGCAGGGGCACGAACACCAGCCCGACGGCCGTGAGCCCGGCGAAGGCAGCGCCGGCCGCCGGCAGACCGGAGAACAGCGGGCCGGCGGCCGCGCCGAGGCTCAGGCCGGTCCACAACCCGGCGCTCAACCAGCCGAGCGCCTGCCCGCGCCGCTCGTTCGGCACCAGCTCGAGCGCTGCTGCGGCGGCGGCCGTGTAGAGCAGCCCGTCGCCGAGGCCCTGCACCGCTCGTGCGCCGAGCAGGCCGCCGAGGTGCGGCAAGGTGAGCATCCCCGAGCCGATCGCCGTGAACGCGATGCCCCACGCCAGTGCGGTGCGGGCGCCGATGAGGTCGATCAGCCGGCCGGAGACGAGTCGACCAGCGATCGCCGTGGCCGGGAACACGCCGGCCGCGACGCCGACGGCGAGGTCGCCGTGGCCGAGGTCGCGAACCCGGTCGGGCAGCAGCGCCAGCGTGGCTCCGAAGCCCACGAACGCGATCGTGAGCACCGCGACGACGAACACCACACGTCGGTCGCCGCGCGTGGCCGCAGCGGGTGTGTCGACGACGGCCACGTCGATCAGCGGTTGCGCAGGGCGTCGAGCACGTCGCTGGCGGCCCGGTCGCGGTCGTCCGCGAACGTGACCTCGCCGACGGGGGCGGCGAGCATCACCGAGATCGCCGTGACGATCGCCACCTGCAGGTCGCGGATGTTGCGCGGCGGCGGGAAGTACTCGTCCTCGTCGGTGACCCGCACGTCGTCGACACCGTGGCGCGGGGCCAGCCGTGCGATCACCGCGTCGACGAGCTCTTCGGGCGCCGAGGCACCGGCCGTCACGCCGACCACGCCCGACAGGTCGTCGGGCAGCTCGTCGGCCTGGTTGACCCGGAACACACGGGGCGCACCCGCCTGGATCGCCAGCTTCTCGAGCGCTCTGGTGTTGGACGAGTTGGCCGACCCGATCACCACGATCGCGTCGCACCGGTCGGCCATGGCCATCAGCGCCGACTGCCGGTTGGTGGTGGCGAAGCACAGATCGCTGCGACCAGGCGTCCACAGGTCGGGGTAGCGGTCCTTGACCGCGACGGCCACGCCCTCCCAGTCGCGGTGCGACAAGGTGGTCTGGGCGAGGAGGGCGACCGGCTCGTCGAAGCGGGGGAGTGCCTCGACCTCGGCGACGCTCTCGACCCGGCTGATCGCCGCGGGGGCGACGGCCATCGTGCCGACGGCTTCCTCGTGCCCTTCGTGACCGACGTAGACGATGCGGTAGCCCTTGCCGGCGCGCACCTTCACCTCGTGGTGCACCTTGGTGACGAGCGGGCACACGCTGTCGACCACGTAGCTGCCCCGGGCGCGGGCGGCGGCCACCACCTCGGGGGCCGAGCCGTGGGCCGACAGCATGATCGGGCTGCCCTCGGGCACCTCGGCGATGTCGTCGACGAAGATCACACCCTGCTGCTCGAACCGCTCGACCACGATCCGGTTGTGGACGATCTCGTGGTAGCAGTACACCGGCGCCGGGAAGCTGCGCACCATCCACGCCAGCGCCTTGATCGCCATCTCGACGCCGGCGCAGAAGCCGCGCGGTTCTGCCAGCAGCACCCGGTCGACATCCACGTGGCCAGGTTACCGGTGACCGCCGACGTGATGCCGGAGCCTGCTCGGCCGCGAACGGCCCTGGTGACGGGTGTCCCGGGCACGCTGGGGTGACGCCGATAGCCTCGTACGACGTGTCAGCTCCGGTCGTCGTCCGCATCGCCGCAGGCTCGGCGGCCGAGGCCGCCGGGCTGTGTGCAGGGGACGAGATCGTCGCGCTCAACGGCCAGGTGCCCCGCGACGTGATCGAGTGGCGGTTCCTGGTCGACGAACCCGATCTCGAGATCGACTACCGGCGCGGTGGCCTCGACCTCACCACCACGGTGGCGAAGCGGGCCGGTGAGCCGCTCGGCGCCGAGGTGTCGAGCGCGGTGTTCGACCGGGTGCGCACCTGCGACAACCACTGCGAGTTCTGCTTCATCTATCAGTTGCCCAAGGGCATGCGACGCAGCCTGTACCTGAAGGACGACGACTATCGGCTGTCGTTCCTGTACGGCAACTTCACCACGCTCACCCGCTTCACCGAGGCCGATCTCGAGCGCGTGGTCACCGAACGGCTGTCGCCGCTCAACGTCAGCATCCACGCCACCGACCCCGACCTGCGCTCGCGCATGCTGAAGAACCCGCGCGGCGGGATGAGCCTGCGCTGGCTGCGGGCGTTGCTCGACCACGGGATCACGGTGCGCGGCCAGATCGTGCTGTGCCCGGGCGTCAACGACGGCGAGGCGCTCGACCGCACGTTCGCCGACGTGCTCGACCGGTTCCCCGAGCTCGAGTCGATCGCCGTGGTGCCGCTCGGCCTCAGCCGGTTCAACACCGAGTCGGCGATGCGCCTGCACACGGCCGACGAGGCGAATGCGGTCATCGATGCCGTGCACGACTGGCAGGACGTGTTCCTGCGAGTGCTCGGCCGGCGGATGGCGTTCGCCGCCGACGAGTACTACCTGATGACGGGCCGTCCGTTCCCCGACGCCGAGGCGTACGAGGGGTTCGCGATGCACGAGGACGGCATCGGGATGGCCCGCACGTTCGAACTCGAGTTCACCGGCCGGACCGCCGTGGCCACCGGGGTGCAGAGTGGCTTCTTCGCCGCCGTCGACGCGCCGCCGCCGAACCCGGCCGCGTACACGGGCCTGCGCGCCGGCTCGCACGGTCCGACCCTCCGGCTGTCGCCCCGCAAGGACGCCCCGATCGGCATCCTCACGGGCGAGTTCGGGGCGCAGGTGATCGGCCCGCTCGTGGCGTCGCTGCAGCGACCGGACGTCCGTGTCATCCCGGTCCGCAACGAGTTCTTCGGCGGCAACACCGCCGTCACCGGCCTCATGGTCGGCGCCGACCTCACCCGGGTCCTGGCCGCCGAACCGGCCGGTCACCGCTACCTCCTGCCCGACGTGTGCCTGAGCGAGGGACGATTCCTCGACGGCGCCACCCTCGACGACCTGCCGCGGCCGGTGGAGGTGGTGGCCACCGACGGCCTCGCCCTGCGCGCCGCACTGGAGCCCGCTGCATGAACGACCACCCGACCGACACCTCCGACCTGGCGAACGTCGTCATCGTCGGACGCCCCAACGTGGGCAAGAGCACCCTGTTCAACCGCATCGTCGGTGCGCAGGTGGCCATCGTCGAGGACCGACCCGGCGTCACCCGCGACCGCAAGGAGCAGGAAGCCGAGTGGCTGGGCCACCGCTTCAACCTGGTCGACACCGGCGGCTGGCTGCCCGGCGGCAGCGAGCTCGACGCCAAGGTCTCGCGCCAGGTCGAGACGGCCGTGCGCACGGCCAACCTCGTGCTGTTCGTGGTCGACGCGTCGGTCGGCATCACCGACGACGACGAGCAGATCGGCACGTGGCTGCGCAAGACCGGGGTGCCGATCCTGGTGGTGACGAACAAGGCCGACAACGACCGTCGCGAGGACGCCCGCTGGGAGTTCCTGTCGCTCGGTCTCGGCGACCCGTACCCCGTCAGCGCGCTGCACGGCCGCCGTGCCGGCGACCTGCTCGACGAGATCATCGCCCGCATCCCGACCGTGCTCGACGACGAGGACGAGCCGCCGCTCGACGACGAGGGCGAGCAGCTGTGGAATCCGCAGGACGCCCCGCCGCCCCGCGTGGCGATCGTCGGCCGTCCGAACGTGGGCAAGAGCACCCTGTTCAACCGACTCGTCGGCGAGGACCGCTCGGTGGTGCACGACATGGCCGGCACCACCCGCGACGCGATCGACACCCTGGTCGACACGCCCGACGGGCCGATCGTGTTCGTCGACACCGCCGGCATGCGCAAGCGCGGCAAGATCGACGACTCGGCCGAGTACTACTCGATGGTGCGTGCGCTGCGGGCGATCGACGACGCCGACATCGCGCTGCTGGTGATCGATGCCACCGAGGGCATCACCGGCCAGGACCAGCGCCTGGCCGAGCGCGTCGACGCGAGCGGCTGCCCGATCGTGATCATGCTCAACAAGTGGGAGCTGATCGACGACGCCGAGCAGCGGCTCGAGATCCAGGCCGAAGTGCAGCGCAAACTCAGCTTCATCGGTGACGCGCCGATCCTGAAGGTGTCGGCGCTCACCGGCAAGGGCGTGCACAAACTGCGCCCGCTGCTGCAGGACGCGATCACCCAGTACCACCGCCGTGTGCCCACCCGCGACGTCAACAAGGTGATCGCGGCAGCACAACAGAAGCAGCCGGCCGGTCACGGTCTGAAGGTGTTGTACGCGGTGCAGGGCGCGACCGATCCGCCCACGTTCACGCTGTTCGTGAACCGCGAGCTGCCGCACACGTATCTGCGGTACCTCGAGCGCAGCATCCGCGAGGCGTTCGACTTCGGCAACACCCCGATCAAGCTGCGCGTGCGGAAGCGGACGGAGTAGCGATGCCCTACTGCGAGGACTGCGCGAAGTACTGGACCCCATCGGCGATGAACACCGACGGCACCTGTCCCACGTGCGGCCGGCTGGTCGAGGCGCCGGAGCGGCAGAGCACGATCACCGCCAAGAACCTCGACCTGAAGAAGCTGGCCGTGGGCGAGGACGGTGACGAGGACGACGTCAAGGCCCCCTGGCACTTCAAGCTGCTCATGGTGCTGTTGGTCGTGTACCTCGGTTGGCGAGTGGTCGACCTGTTCGTCTGACCGGTAGCATGCTCACTCCGTGCGACCGGGAGACCGGCCGCCGGGTCATACGGGCTGTAGCGCAGCTTGGTTAGCGCACTTGTCTGGGGGACAAGGGGTCGGGAGTTCAAATCTCCCCAGCCCGACGTATGGGAAGCACCTGCTCAGCGCAGGTGCTTCCGTCGTTTTCATGGTCGGACCGTTGCGCCGTGCGGTCCTCCGTGTCGGGCGACGGTGCGTCAGAACTCGTCGGGCGAGTCGACGACGGTGTGCGACAGGTAGCACCGGATCACCTCTGGATTCGCTTCGCACGCCTGGAGCGCTTCGACAGCGGCCTCGTGCGTCGACCAGGCCCCGTAGACGATCGGCTCGGCGAACTCTGGCCTGACACTGGTCACGATCCACACGTTCACGGAGCCGCACATTTCCATCGTTCTGCCTCGGTTGCCTCGTCGAGCCCTGGGTTCCCTCGTCCGAGGGAGACGCCTCCATCGCGACGCCAGCGTCCGACACCACCACGGCGAGCGGACCATTCGGATCGAGGGAACCCAGGCGCCCGGGGAGGGAACCACACGACGAGGATGCACTGTTCATGGGCCGTGGCACGCCCGTCCGTCGCACCTTCGTTCGTGATGCGGCTGCGTCAGCTTCACCCGTTCGGCGGAATCGCTCCACTCTGTCGTAGTGGCTCTGACAGCGCGGGCTCTCCCATCCGCGGCCCGCCCCTGTCGAGCCTCGCGGGACCGCGCCACCGTCCGCCCGGTGGCGCGGACGCCCGCTCCCTCACACGATGTCGGGTCGTTCCGCCGACACCTGCTGGTCAGTCGTCGATGGCTTGGTACACGAGCGAGCGGAAGTCGCGCTCGGCGAGCTGCATGCCGGTCATGTTCTGCGACATGAACAGACCGACCAGGTCCTCCGCCGGATCGACCCAGTAGTAGGTCTTGGCGGCCCCGGCCCATCCGTACTCGCCGGCCGAACCCGGCCCGGCGGTGGCGGCGACGTCGAGCATCACCCGCGAGCCGAGGCCGAATCCCATGCCCGGGTTGGGCAATCCCATCAGCTCGTAGGGGAGCAGCCCGACGGGCAGGTGGTTCGCGTGCATGAGCTCGAGCGTCTTGCGGCCCACCACGCGGACGCCGTCGAGCGTGCCACCGGCGGCCAGCATCTGCCCGAAGCGCATGTAGTCGGCCGCGGTGGAGAACAGGCCGACGCCACCGCGCTGGAACACGTGCGGTGTGTCCGTCGGGTACGTGGCCGACACGTCGAGCCGCTCGTTGAAGCCGGCGAGCGCCGCCTCGACCAGCTGGATCGCGGAGTAGTTCTCGCCGATCAGGTCGGGCAGGCCGTACATCGCCGACAGGCGGTGGAGCTGATCGGCGGGCACGGCGAAGCCGGTGTCGACCATGCCCAGCGGGTCGAACAGCCGCTCCTGCAGGAAGTCGCCGACCGACTGCCCCGCGAGCACCTCGATCAGGCGGGCGGCCACGTCGATGCCGACGCTGTAGTGCCAGCGCGTGCCGGGCTGGAACGCGAGCGGCAGCGCCGCCAGGTCGTCGACGAGCGCGGCCAGCGTGCGGGTGGCGTCGTTCATGATCCGGGCGTCGCGATAGAGCTGCGCGACCGGGTTGTCGGCCATGAAGTCGTACGTGAGCCCGCTCGTGTGCATCAACAGCTCACGCACCTGCATCGGCCGGGCCTGATCCACCAGCGCACCGTCGGCGGCGAGCACTTTCGTGGTGGCGAAGGCCGGCAGGTACTGGGCGACGGGATGCTCGAGCTGGAAGCGACCCTCCTCGTGCAGCAGCATCAGTGCGGTCGACACGATCGGCTTGGTCATCGAGTAGATGCGGAAGATCGTGTCTGCCGCCATTGGGGTGCCGGCCTCCTTGTCCTGGTACCCGAACTGGGCCGTGTGGACGATGCGTCCCCGCCGGCTGACCATCGTGCTGATGCCGGCCACGCCTCGCTCGCGGACGTAGGACTCCATCACCGGACGGATGCGCTCCAGTCGGGCGCTGCTCATGCCGGCCGCTTCGGGCGAGCTGGGGTCGGTGCTCATCGTGCCTCCACGTGGATTGCTCGGGTCGAGGCGCAGATCCTCGCGCCCCGAGACGGCACGGTCCCTGTCGAGGAGGCGGTGTCGACGAACGGGCGCGCCGGAGCCCCGCCAGCTCGTGTGCTCGCGGGGCTCCGATCACGTGATCGCCGTGGCGATCGTGGCGTGCGACTCGGCGGGGGATCGAGGCGACGCCGGTGTGGCGCGTCGGTGCCCGCGCCTGCCGGCCTGCAAACCTCCGACGAGGTCAGGACGCGGGCGGCACCTCGACGACGGCGATGTGGTTGCCGTCGGGGTCGCGCATCATGAACAGGTGCGGGGCACCCGGCGCGATCATCGGCTCGGAGTCGATCTGGATCCCCTCGATCGCCGACAAGCGCCGGTACTCGCCCATCAGGTCGGCGGTCTCGATGCCGATGCCACCGCCCCCGGGCTCGCCGCCCATCGGCGGGTTGAGCGCGAGGCGGGCGGTCGAGCCTGGCGGCGCGACCTCGAGCCACCGGGCCTCGCCGTTCTCGCCGAAGCGCACGTCGGCACGCAACTCCCAGCCCATCTTCTCGGTGTAGAAGGCGAGGGCGGCGTCCTGGTCGGCCACCGTGAACATGGCGACGCCGAGGTTGTTGACGGTCGTGGACGGGGTCGTGTTCTCACTCATGCCCGTCCGACGGTACGCCGCCGGCGAACTCATCGCGCCGACAACCGACGCTCGTCGATCAGCGGCCGCGGTGGGCCGACATCCAGCCGACCGCGAAGTCGACGAGCGGTCGCATCTCGCACGCGACGACGGTGCCCGCGCCGAGCCGAGCCCGCCGCTGCTCACCTCCGGCAGCCTCGTACGCCGCGGCGATCTCGACGAAGTCGTCCTCGTCCAGGTCCATCGCGCGGTACTCGACCCATCGCCGTTCGCCGTCGACGACCATCGGCGCGCCCTCGGTCCGCCACGACTTCCCCGGCCAGTCGGCGCGGTGCTCGGCCAGGTGGAGCGACGTGTCGTTGCCGTGTCCCACGCCGACGAGGACGATCGTCGCGCCCTGCTCGTGGAGCCGCTCGAGCGGCGAGCCCGCGCCGAGCCCGACCTCGAGGTCGTGCGGCAACATCAGCTCGGACGCCGAGGGCCCGTGCGCCACGAACCCGACCGACGGATGGCCGCTGTGCACCACGCCGGGCAGACCGGCGAAACACTGGACGACCGCGCCCATGGCCCTGATGGGCGTGAGCCGAGGATCGAACGCCGGCCACGTCGCTCGGATCACGGGCCACCACGACTCGGGCACCGGCGGGTTCTGCCACGTGGACGGATCGCTCACACCGGTCTGCGACGGCATCACGATCGTGCCGTCGGGCCCCAGTGCGTCGAGCAGCCCCTGCACCACCCCCTGAGCGCCTCCGACGACCCAGCCGAGCGCCGACAGCGAGCTGTGCACGATCGCCGTGCCGCCGACCCGGATGCCGACGGCCCGCAGCGCGGCCGTGACGTCGCCCGGTGTCACGGGCCGGTCGCTCGCGGCCACCACGTCGGCTTCGCTGCTCACGTCGTCATCCTCGCACCGCCTCGAGCGCCTCTGAGAGCGTGAAGCGGCCCGCCGACAGTGCCGCTCCGACGACCGCGCCCTCGACCGTGGTCCTGTCAGCGAGCATGCGCAGGTCGTCGAGCGAACCGATGCCACCTGACGCGACCACAACGGCCGGACTGCGCCGGGTGACTGCCGTCAGCAGCTCGACGTTCGGGCCGGCCAGCATGCCGTCCCGACCGACGTCGGTCACGGTGTATCGGGCGCAACCTGCTCGGTCCAGCCACGCCACGGCATCCCACATGTCGCCGACGTCGACGCGGCTGCCACGGGCGACCACGCGATACCTGCCATGGTTCTCGGCCGTGGCGTCGAGGCTCACGGCGATCCTGTCGCCGTGCGCCGAGATCGCCTCCTCCACCCAACGACGATCCGTCAGCGCTGCGGAGCTCAGGTTGACCCGACGACATCCCGTGTCGAGGGCCGCAGCCAACGAGGGGGCGTCGACGATCCCGCCGGACAGCTGCACGTCGAGATCGAGCGTCTCCACGAGTCGCGCGAGGAGTTCGGCGTTCGAGCCACGGGCGAATGCTGCGTCGAGATCGACGAGATGGATCCATGTCGCGCCGAGGGCGTGCCACGACCTCGCCAACTCGAACGGATCGCCGTGGTCCACGGCGCTGTCGGACCGGCCTTGCACCAGACGCACCGCGCGACCGCCGGCCACGTCGATCGCCGGCAGCAGGGTGAACGACATCGCCGAACCGTACCGGCGCGACAGCCGCGGTCCGGTTCCGATTCCGCACCCGCGGCCGCACCTCGAACGCCTCGCGCGACCATGTGCCTCGTGGTCGAACGGTGGAACTCGAACCTGCACGCGTTCGGTCGGCTGCTCGACCGCATCCCCGCAGGCGCGACCAGCGGACTCGACGTCGGATGCGGCGAGGGAGAGACGGCGCGCCGACTACGCGTGTGCGTCCCGGCCGTCGTCGGTGTCGACCCCGACCTCGCGAGCATCGAGACGGCCCGTGCGTTCGACGACGACATCGCCTACGTGCTCGGCGACCTGACGTCGGTCGACCTGCCTCCGGCCTCGTATGACGTGGTCACCGCGGTGGCCGTGATCCACCACCTCGACCATTGCACGGCCCTCGAGCGTCTTGCCTCGTTCGTCCGTCCGGGCGGCGTGCTGCTCGTGGTCGGTCTCGCCCGCGCCCGTTCGATCAGTGATCTCGCCCGCGACGCGTTCGACGCGGTCGCGATCCGCCGGCACACCTTCACGACGGACGTGTGGGAGACCCCGGCGCCGAAGGTCTGGCCGCCGCCGATCACCCACGCCGACGCCCGTCGGCTGACGCGCGAGGTCCTCCCCGATGCGGTCGTCGAGCGGCTGCCGTACTTCCGCTACGGCATCACCTGGACCCGCCCGACGTCCTGATCCAGGCCACGCCTGCGTCTTGCGGACCGCGCTCGGCCACGACACGATCGGGACATGGCCACGTCGGACGTGTTCAGCGTCGTCGTCTCGTCGGGATCACTTCGGCCCATCGACCACCACGGCGTCGTGATGCCGCACCGTTGGACCGCCGACGGCGTGGTCGTCGAGGCCGAGTTCACCGGCGCGCACCTGTACCACCTCGCCGCCGCAGGATGCGTCCTGAACGACGTGCATCGCGAGGCGCAGCAGCTGGGGATCGCGGTCGACGGCGTCCGCGTCACCGCTCGCGGCGCCTTCGACACCACGACGTGGGCATCGCTCGGCGTGACCTACACGATCGACGTCGACTCACCGGCAGACGCGGCCGCCGTCGGCCATCTGATCGCGGTCGTCGAGGACGTGGCCGAGATCCCCAAGGCGCTGTCGCAGGCCGCCCAGGTGTCGCGCACGACCGGCACGTGACACCTGCCGCGGCTGAACCGAGTCGACGGCGCGCATCCGGACACGACTCGTCCGGAACGGGGTCTACGGTCCGTCCCATGAGCGAGTTCATCGACCAGGACCTGACCGGCTCGACGTTCCGACGCACCGCGCTGTCCGGCTCGCGACTGCACCAGGTGAAGTTCGAGGACGCCGACTGCCGGCGGGTGTGGCTCAACCGCACCGAGTTCCGCGGCGTGATGATGCACGGCACCAAGTTCCTCGGTGCCGAGATGCTCGACGTGGTCATCAACGGCGAGTTGCGCAACGTCGTGATCAACGGCGTCGAGGTGTCGGCCTACATCGAAGCGGAACTGAACCGGCAGTCGCCCGAGCGTGCGCTCATGCACCCGACCGACCCGGCGGGCTTCCGCCAGGCCTGGGACCTGCTCGAGCAGAAGTGGGCCGAGACGATCGAGCGTGCCCGCGCGCTGCCGCCCGAGGCGCTCCACGCATCGGTCGGCGGTGAGTGGTCGTTCATCGAGACGCTCCGCCACCTGTCGTTCGCCACGGCTGCGTGGGTGGGCCGGATGGTGCTCGGCGATGCCTGGCCGTGGCACCCGCTCGACCTGCCGTGGGACGAGGCGCCCGGGTGGGACGGCATCCCCTGGGACCGTGACGTACGCCCCTCGCTCGACGAGGTGCTCGAGCTGCGCCGCCGACGACAGGCGATGGTGCGCCGGGTGATCGACGGCCTCACCGCCGAGCAACTCGCCTCGACCGTCACCCGACTCGAACCCGGCTGGCCGCAGGAGGAGGACTTCTCGTTCGCCGACTGCCTGCTGATCGTGCTCAACGAGGAGTGCGAGCACCGCCGCTTCGCCGAACGCGACCTCGCCCAGCTCTGAGTCGATCGGACAGCGCGGACCAGCGCACACCGCCGGTCAGTCCACCGCCGTCAGCATCCGTTCGGCGATCTCACGCACAGCGGCTCGCAGCTCGTCGCCACCGACCACCCGATACGGCACGTGCAGCGTCGCGAGCTGGACGGCGTACCACTGCACGTCACTGGTCGATCCGACGAGCCGGCAGCGCTCGTCGTCGACCGGCTCGACCCGCCCGAGCGTGCGCGGCAACCAGCGGCTGATCCGGTCGGCCGGCGCGTCGATCATCACCTCGGTCGGGTACTCCCATCCGCTGCCGAGGTTCTCCTCGAGCGTCGCCACGGGGTCGAGGTCGTCGGGCACCTGGCACCTCTCGTCGAGCACCTCGACCGCCGTGACACGGTCGATCCGGTACGTGCGAGGCGACCCGGCGTCACGGGACCGGCACAGCAGGTACCACCGCCCGTGCCGCACGACGACCGACCAGGGTTCGACCTCCGAGGTCCACTCGTTGCCGGACTCGGAGCGATAGCCGAGCCGCACGACGAACCGGTCCGCGCACGCGCCGACCAGTGTCGCCGTCGTGCCGGGGTCGGACCGCACCGCGCCACGGTCGGGCGCAGCAGCGGTCATCCGCCGCACGGCCTCGGCGCTCGACGCCACGCGCTCGGGCAGCGCCCGGACGATCTTCTCGAGCGCGCTGCCCACCGGGTTCGACGGATCGGCGGCGTCGTGGTGCCCGTCGAGCACGGCCATCACCAGGGCGAGCGCCTCGTTCGCCGAGAACACCAGCGGAGGCACCCGCAGGCCGCGGCTCACCGTGTATCCGCCGTACTTCCCTCGGGTCGAGTCGATCCGGATACCGGCTTCGCGCAGCATGCCGATGTAGCGGCGCGCGGCGCGCTCCGACACCCCCAGCTCCCACGACAGCTGGTCGGCCGTCACCCCCGGTGTGCTCTGCACCAACTCGAGGGTGCGCAGAGCGCGGGAGGTGGGGGAGTCGTCGTGCACACCACCAGTCTCGCGTGTCATCCGGAAGCCGAACGTCCGGAACGGCCTCTACGGTGCCCACATGCGCGATCCACTCGACACCACCATCGACGAGCCCCCGTTCGACGCCGACGAGGCGACCCACCTGCTGTTCTCGGTCGACCGGTCACGCGCCCAGTTCGCCTGGAAGGTCGGCGGCCTCACGGCCGACCAGCTGCACCGGCGCGCCGTCCCCACCTCGTCGCTCACCCTCGGCGGGCTGCTCAAGCACCTCGCCCTGTGCGAGGACCGCTTCACGGCCGAGTTCCTGCGCGGCGAGCCGATCCGGGAACCATGGGCCTCGGTCGACGGCTCGCCGTGGGCGTGGGGTTGGACCTCGTCGCTCGACGACCCGGCCGACGACCTGTACGCCGTGTGGTCGCAGGCGGTTCGGCGCGCACGGGCCGCCTGGTCGGAAGCGATCGGGGACGGCGGGCTGGGCCAACCGTCGAAGCTCGTGTTCGACGACGGTGCCTGCCCGACGCTGCGGCGTGCACTGGTCGACCTCAGCGACGAGTACGCCCGCCACGTCGGCCACGCCGACCTGCTCCGCGAGGCGATCGACGGCCTGGTGGGGGAGGATCCGCCGCAGACGTGAGCCCGCACGACGGCCCATCGGGTCTGCCGTCCGGCAAGAGTCCGTCAAACGACCGACCGCCCGCGTTCGTCAACGGTTCTTGACTCAGGTTCCTCTCCGTGGCGGGTTACAACGGCCCTGACCAGGCGGAAGGTCATCGGCATCCTCGGAGCGTCTCAAGTTCGTCAAGAGATCGTCCGATGACACCTCCGTCATCCACCCGACGGAGCGGACATGAGGCGAGACAGCAGAGGGCGAGCACGCGGGCGCACGCGTCGACGCGGCCGCCTCGCCGACCCCCGCTGCACCCCGGTCGTCGACCGTGACCGTGGCGCCACGCTCACCGAGCTGCTCGTCACCATCGTCGTGATGGGCATCATCATCACGCCGGTCATGAACTCGGTGATGGGTGTGATCAAGGCGTCGGCCACCAACCGCGGGCTCTCGCAGGTCGAGACCGTGCTCACCAACGCCGCCGACCAGGTGAACCGGGCTCCCAAGTCCTGCGACTACACGATCTACGCCCAGTACGCCGCCCAGGTCGGCGGCTGGCAGGACACCGACGCCTGGGTGACCCAACGGCACTACCAGCCGGGCGCCACGCCCGCCGATCCCGGCACCTGGGTGGACGGCGCCTGCCAGGGCGGCCAGCCCGACGACCTGCTCGTGCAACTCGTCGAGATCACCGTCCGCAACCCCGACACCGGCGCCCAACGCACGATCCAGGTGGTGAAGAGCGATGTCTGACCCCCAGCACCGATCCTCGGCGGTGCCCCGCCGCGACGCCGGTTCGACCCTTCCCGAGCTGCTCATCACGGTGATGCTCCTCGGCCTCATCATCTCGAGCCTCACCGCCGCCGTGATCGTGATGGTGCGCCAGCAGGACAACTCCGTCGGCCGCCTCAACGTGTCGCGCTCGGAGACCAACATCGGCATGTGGCTCCCCGCCGACCTCGCGTCGGCCGAGGCCGTCGACGTCAGCCCTTCCGCCTCGCCCTGTGGCGCCGCGTGCCCGGCGAACGCGATCACCGGCGGCTCGAACACGATCCTGCTCACCTGGGACTCGCTCGAGGCCGGCGTCACCGAGGCCGTCGTCACCCACATCGCCGTCTCGTACCGGTACGTCCTGGTGGGCACCGAGTACCAGCTCGTGCGAGTCGAGTGCCAGCAGGTCGACGCTGGTCCCTGGACGTGCGGCAACACGGTCGTGCTCCACGACCTGATCGCACCGCCGCCGGGTACGGACTTCCAGCCGGGCATCACCAGCCCGAGCTGGGTGATCAAGGTCAGCGAACCGCTCGACCCCACGATGGGCGTCCCCGACGACGAGACCGACACCACCACCCCGGTCGACCCGTCGGCACCCGTGAAGAACGCCCAGCGGGTGATCGTCACCGTCAACGGTGGCGGCGACGCGGCGGGCGCAGGCGGCGGCATCAACACGATCAGCCTGAGCGCCGGCGGCACCACCCGCACGATGATCGATTCGACCAGCACCTCGGGCACGCCCACGTTCAACGAGGCCCGAACCCGGTGCGGCGGCAACTACGGCCTCATCATCGACGACTCCGGCTCGATCGGCTCGGGCATGTCGTCGGTCATCGCAGGCGCGCAGGCGTTCGTCGACGCCTTCGCCGGCACCCCGATCAAGATCCAGGTGGTCCGCTTCGACACGACCGCCTCCGTGGTCGGCGAGAGCCCCCGCACCCGCTACTACGACATGCTCGTCGAGAGCGACGTCACGGCGCTCCGCAGCGCGCTGGGCTCGCTGGTCGCGAACAGCAGCACGAACTGGGAGGACGCGCTGCACCGGATGTTCTACGCGTCGGACGGCACCGTGCTGTCCGTGCTGCCCGACACCGTGCTGTTCTTCACCGACGGCGAACCGACGGTGAGCCGCATCGACTCGACCTCGTCCTCCAGTGCGCCGAAGGACCCGCCGGCTCGTCAGACCGAGCTGGTCACCTCGGGCACCAGCAGCTACGACCAGGAGGCGTTCAACCGGGCCAAGTACATCGTCGACCAGTTCCGCTCGAGCGTGGACTTCATCGGCGTCGGTGTCGGGCCGGCGTTCAACAACTCGAGCACGTGGCGCGACTACGGCCCCGGGTGGCACTACCTGTACGAGCGGGGCTTCCACTACGAGAAGCGCAACTCGACCAGCAGCTCGTGGTACACGGTGAACAAGGCGACCTACGACGCGGTCACCAACACGAACCTCAAGCGGATCCGCTACAGCTCGCCGTACCAGTACTGGGAGACGACCGACAAGGCGACGTACGACTCGACGTCGTCCTCCGGCCGTCGCCGTACCAAGGACTACACCCCGCCGTTCGACAGCTACGACGTGACCTCGACGCAGACGCCGAACAGCACGATCCTCACCCGGCTCATCACCGGCAACGACTTCGGCGTGCCAGCGCAGTCGGTGAACGGCTCGTACGTGAACGCCGAGGTGGCCAACATGTACCTGCTGCCGGACTGGTCACAGTTCACCGGTGCGCTCACCGCGGTGGCGCTCGCCGAGTGCGGTGGCACCGTGACGATCCAGACCAAGGTGGGCGGCGCGGCCGCAGCGGACCCGTTCGAGTACCAGCACACCGCGACGACGAACGCGACGGGTCTGCCGGTCACGCCGAGCCTCGAGGTGGTGAAGACCACCAAGACCTATCCGAGCGGCACGTTCGACTTCTCGATCCCCGACGGCGAGTTCATCACCATCGACATCCAACCGATGATCCCGGCTAACACGAAGTACGCCCCGTCGGACTGGAGCTGCAAGGTCGGCCCGAACGCCAAGTCCGTCGAGACCTTCGCGGTGAACGGCGGACCGTGGACCGGTATCCGGCTCCAGGTGCGACCGAACGAGGCGATCTCGTGTGTGCTGCAGGTGACGCGATGACGCGAGCCGCTCGCGTGCCGCGCGGCGGACCCGTCCGCGACGGGCGCGACCGGCGCGACGAGGGCTCGGCGCTCATCATCGCGCTCGCGATGATCCTGCTGTGCGGCCTGGTGATCCTGCCGATCCTCGACTACGCGCAGACGGTGAGCCGCCAGAACCGGGTGCTGCAGACCAAGACCACGCGCATCGAGGCCGTGAAGGGCGGGCTGCGCACGGTGCTGGCCGATCCGCTGAACCTGTACAAGACCTGCGATGCCGCGGGCCTCACCGTCGGCGTGCCGCTGGCCGGACCGTCGCTGACGACCGCGGTGTCGACGCAGTGCTGGAAGATGTCGTCGGCGCTCGCCGAGGACCCGAACACGATCCGGTACGGCACGGCGACCACCCAGGTCGGCTCGACCCTGCCGAGCGGCCTCGTCGGCACGTCGCTGCCGACGAGCGGTGCCGCCCCGGCGAACAAGTGGCTCGAGTCCGCCACCACCGGCCCGAGCGACGACAAGGTCTGGCTCCCCGAACTCCCGACCCGACACGTGAACCTCCGGTCGCCCGCCGGCTACTCGATGCCGGTCGGCTACCCGGCGTGCACGGTGTACTTCCCGGGCACCTACGTCGACCCGCTCGTCATCACCGGCGCCACACCGGTGTACTTCACGTCGGGCATCTACTACTTCGAGAACACGGTCCGGTTCTCCGGCGACGCGAACGTCGTGGTCGGCGGCGGCGCGACCCAGGGGTGCACCACCGATCAGGAGGCCGCCTTCTACGCGGAGAGCGCACCGTCGGTGCACAACATCTCGGGCATGGGCGCCACGTTCGTGTTCGGCGCGGCCGGCCGGCTCGTGGTCGACGACACCACCGCCGGAACGTCGACGAGCATCGTGTTCAACAAGCGTTACGTCGGCCCCGCCGACGTGTCGTCGACCGCCTCCGCCGGCGTGTCGATCATCAGCGTGAACGGCGAGACCACCGGGGCCGGCTACGTGCCGCTCGACCGGACCGACAGCCTCTACGTGCCGATCTCGAACGTGAACGGCTCGCCGTCCACCCCGGCGTCCCAGAGCGGCTTCAAGCCGTCGACGCTCGTGCCCAACGCCGCCACCAGCGTGCCCGGGCGGTACGTGCGGGTGCAGCTCGCCAGCACCACCGATGCGCTGTCGCTCGCCGAGGTGAAGGTCAACGGTGTCGACCAGACCGGCACCGCCGGCGAGCTCGCAGCAGGGAAGACGGCCACCCAGTCGAGCACCGAAGCGGGTGCCGCAGCGTCGCGTGCTGTCGACGGCAACACCGACGGGGTGTTCGCGAACGGGTCGGTGGCGTCGACCACCGAGGTCGACGAGGCCAACCCCTGGTGGCAGGTCGACCTGGGCAACAGCGCGATGAGCGTGACCAACGTGGTGCTCGACAACCGCACCGATGCGTGCTGCAACGCGAGGCTCAAGAACTACACCGTGTTCGTGTCGACCACCGACATGACCGGTCGCAGCTACGCCGATCTGTTGGCCGACCCGACGATCCAGAAGGTCACCACGGCGGCCACGGCGGGTGCCTCGGTCACCATCCCGTTCAACGGCGGCGCCGGGGCGACGCCGTCGCCGATCGTCGAGGTGAACCTCACCACCGGCCGACCGGTGCACCTCGACATCCCCGGCTACACCGCGGTGCCGCAGGGTCGCGTGGTGGTGAACACCGCAGCGGGGGCCGAAGCGAACAAGAACGTCTCCATCGGTGGTGGCATCCTCGCCGCCACGATCGAGGTCTCGTCCGCCCGGCCGGCCACCTTCGCGCTCGGTCTGGTCAACCCGGTCGTGCTGCAGACGTTCAAGATCGTGAGCGTCACCACCGCGGGCACGCCGGTCGTCACGTCGACCGCGATCGTGCAGGTCAAGGAGAACGGCGCGTACGCGGTGAACAGCTGGCAGACCAGCTGATCCGGGAGCCCGCACCCGTCGGTCGGGTCGCGCACCCCGCCACTACGGTGGGCGGGGCATGTGTGGCCGATTCGTCTCCAGCAACACGCCCGACAAGATCGCCTCGTACTTCGGCGCGACCTTCGACACCGAGCCGCTCGGCGACAACTTCAACGTCGCGCCCACGTCCGACGTGTACGCCGTGGTCGCCGACAGCACCGCCGAGCCCGTCGTCCGTGCGTTCCACTGGGGGCTCGTACCGTCGTGGGCGAAGGACGTGAAGATCGGCTCGAAGATGATCAACGCCCGTGCCGAGACGCTCGCCGAGAAGCCGGCGTTCAAGGGGCTGCTGCGCTCGAAGCGGTTGATCGTCCCGATGGACGGCTTCTACGAGTGGAAGGCCGTGCCGGGCCAGAAGACCAAGCAGCCCTATTTCATCCACCGGCGCGACGGCGAGCCGCTGGCGGCGGCCGGCCTGTGGACCGTGTGGCGCGACAAGACAGCGGGGCCCGACGCGCCGTGGTTGCACAGCTGCACGATCATCACCACCTCGGCCAACGCCACGATGGCGCCGGTGCACGACCGGATGCCGGTGTTCCTGCCGGTCGAGGCGTGGCACGCGTGGCTCGATCCCGACCAGCACGACCTCGAGGCGCTCCAGCGGCTGCTGGTGCCCGCGCCCGACGACCTGCTCGAGATGCATCCGGTGTCGACCGCGGTCAACAGCGTGCGCAACAAGGGCGCCGAGCTGATCGAGGTGATCGACCTCGACGAGGCGGGCGACCGGATCGAGCTCGAGGGCTGATCAGCCGGTCGTCACCACCCACGAGTTCACCGCGTGGCCCCCGGTCTCGTTCACCTGCACCAGCGCGGTGGCCGTCACCCGCGGTGTGCCCGAGGTGGTCTCGGTCACGATCTTGAACGTCTTCTGCACCACCGGGTTCAGCAAACCGAGCTGCAGGAACGCGGGCGCCGGGCCGGTCACGCCCACCTGTGCGGCCAGGATGCCGCCGCCGAACGTGAGCGACTTGTTCACCTCGGACCCGGCGGTCGACGCGACCGACACCGATCCCTGGGGCACGCTGATGTAGCCGGGGATCTTCACCGTCACCGTCGACGTGGTCGAGAACTGCACGTCGATGATCGGGCACGAAGGCACGACGGCGGTGAGCGGCAGGCTGCAGCCCACCGGCGCGGTCACGGTCGACACCAGGTTCGAGGCCTTGTAGAAGTGGGTCCACGGGTCGGGCGACGTGTCGGGCCCGTTCAGCACCGGCGTGACCGGCACGTTGAGCTGGCCGGGCAGGTCGAGCGCGGTGGTGCTGGTGCCGTTGAACACGCCGTTGACCGACATGATCGACACGTCGTTCAACACCGACAGCGGGTCCTCGTCGGCCACGAGGCGGCGGTTCATCACGAACTTCGTCGAGCTGCCGGCCGTGGCGTTGTCGATGACGAGCCGCCCGTTCGCTCCGAACACGAACGTGGCGCCCACCCCGCTCGAGCTCGCGTCGAACGGCGCGCCGATCGCATCGGCGACGGCCACGGCATCGCTCTCGACGCAGCCCGGGGTCGAACCGGTGCCGGCGACCACCTGGGCGTCGCCCGAGATCCGGAGCGCCTTCTCGAAGTAGTACACGCCCGACACGAAGTAGATCGGCGTGGTGCCCGTGAGAACGACGTCGTCGGTGTACTTGCCGGGGAAGTAGACCTTGCACGGCCCCGAGTCGCCGACCGGCATGTCGTAGCCACCCGCGTAGGCGAGGTAGTTGGAGAACGGCGGCAGCGACGGCGTGAAGATCTTGGCGCCGGCGGTCGTGACCGACACGTCGGCCTGCCACTGCGTCGTGGTGGCCGAGCCGTTGTTGGGGTACGGCTTGCCGCAGGGGATCGGCTCGGTCGCTGCGAGGCTCGTGCACCAGGCCGTGCCCATGGTGCCCTCGAGGTCGGGGCGGTCCGGCGGAGCGGTGTAGGGGGCGGGGATCAGCGCGTTCGAGCCCACCTGGGTGGTGGCCACGGCGTAGCGCTGGTCGCTCGGCACGTCCTGCAGGGCGTCTTTGGTGGTGGTGCAGTACGACGAGATCCCGAGGCCGGGCGGCACGGCGAGCTGCACGGCCGTCGTGCGGCCGGAGTTGACGCACGCCTGGTACAGCGCCACGGGGTCGTACAGGGCGGCGCGCAGGCCGCCCTTCACGGCCTCGGTGCGTTCGGTGAGGTTGCTGCGCACCCGGTCGGCGCGCAGCACGCTCATCGTGTAGTTCATCAGCGGCAGCACGATCAGCGACCCGAGCAGGATGCAGACCAGCGCGAAGATCAGCGTGCTGCCCTGGTCACGGTCGCGGCGATCAGCTGCGGCGGCTGTCGCCGCTGCCGTCATGGCTGGACGGGTCACGTCAGCACCACCTGCTGGATGCACGACACGGCCTGGTTCGGGTTCACGGTCAGTTCGATCGCGGTCCAGGGCGAGTGGCCCTCGACGGGCACCGTCGTGAACGGGTAGTTCACGCCGGCGCTCTTGCAGGTCCAGCCGGCGGGCTGGTAGCGCACGAGGTTGGTGAACTGCTGCGGCGTGATCCGCACCGTCGTGGACGAGCCACCCGGCAGGGCGATGTCGAACGTGCCGCTGCGGTACGCCGCGGACGTCTGCACGATCTCGTTCGTGGTCGTGTTCTCGTAGACGAACGGGTCCTGCGCCGCCGTGCTGCCGACCCGGGTCTGCAACGTCACGGTGCCGCCGCACTGGCCGAGCGCCACCGAGGCCAACGCCGAGCCGAAGTTCGAGTAGTTCGGCAGGACGAACAGGTCGGCGGCCGCGGCGTTGGTGTACGGGCCGCCGCGGGGCAGCGCCTCGACGAAGCCGCTCTCGACGCCGGTGGTGTTGCCGACGACGAGGTTGCCGATCGTGGCGTAGTTCTTGATCGTGCTGCCCGAGGTGCTGTCGAAGAAGTCGTACGGCTCGGAGTAGTTCTTGGTCGATCGCCATCCGTCGGACGAGTCGCCCGTGCTGTTGCTCAGGTCGTAGACCGACTTCGCCACGACGGTCCACGCCGTCGCGCTCCCGGAGGTGGTCGTGCGCCAGCCGTCCGCTTCGCCGGTGACGGTGTTGCCGGCGTTGTAGAGCGCCTCGGTCGTGTTGGTCCAGGTGCTGGTGATGCGCCAGCCGTCGGAACTCGTGGTGGTGGTGTTGCTGAGGTTGTACTGGGCCTGGGTCACCGTGATCCACGAGGTGGCCGTCGTCGAGTACCGGGTGCGGAAGCCGTCGGAGTACGCATTCGACGAGTTCGCGGCGTGATACTGCGCCTCGGTGATCGTGGTCCAGCTGCTGTTGCTGCTCGACACCGTGCCGGTCGTGCGGGTGCGGTAGTTGTCGGTCTCGTCCGGGGTGGTGTTGCCCGACAGGAACGTCGAGCGGCTGATCGTCGACCAACTGCCGCTCACCTTCTTCTCGAACACGAGCTTCGAGTCGGTGCTGACCTGCCACTGGATCGTGTTGCCACGCTGGTAGGTCTCGCCGCCCTGCTGGAACACCACGTTGTTGCCGCGCTCGTAGTCGAGGTGGTAACCGCTTCGCACCATCCAGCTCGAGTCGGCGTCGGTGTCGCTGTTCACGTACACACCGACGAGGTTGATCGAACCTCGATCCCGGAGCAGGCGCTCCGTGCGGTTCCATGCGATCTGCGAGAAGTCC
>WBZM01001548.1_pt1 | contig 22369 bp, 21 predicted proteins | sample 5204271 | NCBI WGS metagenome assembly WBZM01 (sample SAMN12344346, study PRJNA552823) | activated sludge metagenome | biome: Activated sludge suspended growth; feature: Nitrification reactor; material: Wastewater; isolation source: activated sludge from nitrification reactor of wastewater...
CCGGCAACGTCTACGTCAATCGCACCATCGTCGGCGCGACAGTCGGCGTGCAGCCGTTCGGCGGATCCCGCCTGTCCGGCACGGGTCCGAAGGCGGGCGGCCCGCTTTATGTCGCTCGCCTCGTTCACGCGCCGCCTGCCGAGGCTCTCGCCGAACTCGACCGCGACGAAGCCGCGCTCGCGCCCGCGCGGCGCTATGTCGAGTGGCTGCGCGCGCAGGGACATGACGAGGCCGCCGTCCGATGCGAGCGCTATATCCGGCTCTCGCGGCTCGGCGGTTCAACCGAACTTGTCGGTCCGGTCGGCGAACGCAACGTCTATTCCGTGCGACCGCGCGGCGCCGTGGCTGCGATCGCTGCGACGCGATCCGCATTGCTCGCGCAGATCGGCGCCATTCTCGCGACCGGCAATCGCGCCGTCGTCGAGCCGGGACTCGTGTCGTCCACGCTGGCCGGCGCGCCGGCGGCGGCGCTCGAACGGATCGTCGAAGTTGCGGACCCCTTCGACTTTCCCGGCCTCGTCGGCGCGCTGTTCGAGGGCGACCGCGATGCGCTGCGGCGGGCCGCGCAAAAGCTCGGCGAGCGGCCGGGGCCGATCATTCCGGTTCACGGCCTCCTCAGCGACGCCTTCGCGGCGGGAGAGGACTACGATCTCGATCATCTCCTCGCCGAGCGGGCGGTGGCGATCAACACGGCGGCGGCCGGCGGAAATGCAAAACTCGTCTCGATGGTCTGACCCGCAGCCTTTGCGGCTGGACAAAGCACGTCCACACCCCAGTTTTCCGGAGACTTCTCGTTTCATGGGAGGTTGCGATGACGACCTATGTCATGCTGGCGAATTTTACGGAGACCGGCGTCAAGGGCGCCAAGGACTCGCCTCGCCGCCTCGACGCGGCCAGGGAATTGCTGACGAATATGGGCGGAACTTTTCTATCGTTCTATCTGACGATGGGCGCTTACGACATGATCGCAATCTACGAGGCCTCCGATGACGCGGTCGCGGCCAGGTTCACGCTGAAGCTGGGCGCGCTCGGCAATGTCAGGACGCAGACGCTGAAGGCCTTTCCCGAGGAGGCCTATCGCAGGATCATGGCCTCGCTCTGAGGCGAGGCGAGGTTTCGCTTCGGTCAGTGGCGCGTCCGCTCGCTGAACCGGCCATGCCAGGCGTCGCGAACGAGCATGTCGAATTGCGCGCAGTCGAGGCGAACCAGCGTCGCATGGTCGCCGGCCTCCATATAGACCTCCGGCAGGCCATCGATCGCGTCGTCGACCACCATGTCGAGCGAATAGCACTCGCCGAGCGCCGGCACGGCGCCGCGCTCGCAATCGGGGAAGAGCCGCGCGAATTCGCATTCGTCGGCGAGCGCGACATCGTCGCCAAGCTGGTTGCGAAGGTCTGCGAGCCGGACGACATGGGTCGCAGGCACCACGGCCAGCACATAGCGGTCGCTGCAGCGCAAGATAACGCCCTTGGCCAGTCTATCTCCCGATATGTGGCAGACTTGTGCGGTGCGCGCCGCGGAAAGGGTCCGCGCATGCGGAACCATTTCGTATGTCACGTTCTGATCGAGATAACGTTGAAGAGTCGGGGCGATTGACATGGCGACCTCCCTCGCGCCGGCCGGCGCCGCCGCCGGCGATCCGGCAGAAGCTAGTGCGGGAGGTGAAACCAGCAAGACGAGGCGATCAACCCAAACCGCGTCAGGCGCGCCCTTCCAGGCTTGCCCTGACCGCCGCCAGAAAGCGCGCCGCCTCGCCGCCGGTGACGGCGCGATGGTCGAAGGTCAGGCTCAGCGGCAGGATTCGATGCACCGCAGGCGCGCCGGCCACAGCCACGACCTCGGCCCGGATGCGGCCCGCCGCCAGTATGGCGACGGTCGGCGGCACGATGACCGGCGCGGCGTAGCGGCCGGCGATGCTGCCGAAATTGGACAGCGCGATCGTGCTGTCGCGCATCTCCTCCACGGGGATTTTTCGCGCGGCGGCGTCGGCGCGCAAACGATCCAGCCCGCGCCGCAAATCGGCGTCGTCGCGCGCGCCGACATTCCGCAACACCGGCGCGAACAAGCCTTCCGGCAAATCGACGGCGATCGCCACATCGACATTGCGCATGAGCCGTCGCGACAGCCTGTTCGAATCGAACCAGGCGTTGAGGGACGGCTCGGCCGCGCAACCCGCGGCGACCGCCCGCACGAGGCGGATCGTGACGTCTTCGCCCGCGGGCCAGCCTTCGACGTCGGCGTCGTCCATGACGCTGGCCGGCGCGACCTCGGCGCGGGCCCGCGCCATCGCCTGCGCCATCGCGCGTCGCACGCCGCGGATCGGCTCGGCCGAACCGAGGTCGGACGAGCCGGACGCGGCGCGCCGCACGTCGTCGGAAACAATCGCGCCGCCCGGACCGGAGGGCGTCACATGCGCCAGATCGATCCCTAGCTGGCGAGCGAGCGAACGCACCGCCGGCGCCGCGCGCGCGACGGGACCATGCGCGAGGACCGCAGTCGGGGCCTGCGCGGTCGCGGGCGCGCCGCGCGGCGTTTCGCCGACGATCGCGCCGGCGTCCGCATCGCCGCCCTCGAAGCCGATCAGCGGCGCGCCGACCGGCACGATATCGCCGACCGCGCCGAAAAGTCGGGCTATCCGTCCGGCGAACGGCGCGGGTATTTCCACCACCGCCTTGGCGGTCTCCACCGCCGCCACGATCTGATCGGCCTCCACGTCGTCGCCGACCTTCGCCTTCCATTCGACGATCTCGGCGTCCTGAAGCCCCTCCCCGAGATCGGGCAGCTTGAAGACCCTCATGACGCCTCCATCGTCTTGCGCACCGCGGCGACGATGCGCTCGACGTTCGGCATGTGCTCCGCCTCGAGCCGCGCCAGCGGCGTGACGACGTCGTAGCCGGTCACCCGTTCGATGGGCGCGAGCAGCGAATAAAGCGCCTTTTCGGCGACGAGCGCAGCGATTTCGGCGCCGAAGCCGGCGGTGCGCGGCGCCTCGTGCACGATTATGCAACGACCTGTCTTGGCCACCGATTGCAGAATGGCCGCTTCGCCGAGCGGCTTCAGCGTCGCGACATCGATCACCTCGATATCCACGCCCTCCTGTTCCAGAACGTCGGCCGCAAGCATTGTCTCATGCGTACATGCGCCCCAGGTCACGACAGTCGCATTCGCGCCCTCGCGAAGCAGGAAACAGGCGTCGAGCGGCAGCGCCTCGCCGTCGTCTTCGACCTCTTCCTTGAACAGGCGATAGAGCCGCGTCGGCTCGAGAAACACGACAGGATCCGGATCGCGGATCGCCGCGAGAAGCAGGCCGTAGGCGCGTTTGGGCGAGGACGGCATGACCACGCGCAGCCCCGGCATATGCGCGAACATCGCCTCGGGACTCTCGGAGTGATGTTCGGGCGCGTGTATGCCGGCGCCGCACGGCGAGCGCAGCACCATGGGACACGCGAGCCGTCCGCGCGTGCGATTGCGCAGGCGCGCGGCATGATTGATGATCTGGTCGATCGCCGGATAGATGAAGCCGGAAAACTGGATTTCGGCGACCGGTTTCAGGCGCATGGCCGCCATGCCCACGGCGACGCCCGCTATGGCGGCTTCGGCGAGCGGCATGTCGATCACGCGCTCGGCGCCGAATTTTTCGCGCAAGCCGACCGTGGCGCGAAACACGCCGCCGTCGGCGCCGATGTCCTCCCCGAGCAGCACGACGTCCGGGTCGCGGTCGAGTTCGAAAGCAAGCGCGCGGTCGATCGCCTCGACCATGGTGAGTTCACTCATCGCGCGCGCTCCCCCGCGGCCGCGCATAGCGCAGCGCCGTCTCGCGCTGTTCGCGGAGCGCGTCCGGCAATTCGGCGTAAAGCCAGTCGAACATGGCTTCGACCGGCTGCGGCGAAACGGAGATATAGGCGTCCACCGCCGCATCGACCTCCGCCGCGCACTCCCGCGCAAGCGCGACTTCCTGCTCCTTGCTCCACCATCCGCGGGCGACCAGGTAGGCGCGCAGGCGCGCGACCGGCTCGCGCTTCCAGGCCTCCTGCAATTCCTCCGGCGCGCGGTAGCGCGAAGCGTCGTCGGCCGTCGTGTGGTCGCCCAGCCGATAGGTCAGCGCCTCGATCACCGTCGGCCCTTCGCCTGCGCGCGCAGCCTCGATCGCGGCGCGCGCAGCCTCGTGCACGGCGATCACGTCGTTGCCGTCGATCTGCAGGCTGTCGATGCCGGCCGCAGTCGCCTTGTCGGCAAGCCGGACGGCCGCGCTCTGCGCGGCGCGCGGCATGGAGATCGCCCATTGATTGTTGTTGATGACGACGACGACCGGCGCACGCCATACGCCCGCGATATTCAGCGCTTCGTAGAAGTCGCCCTTCGACGTGCCGCCGTCGCCGATGAGACAGACGGCGACGCGCTCCTCGCGCCGGAGCTTGAAGGAATAGGCCGCGCCGACGGCATGGGGAACCTGGGTTCCGATCGGCACATTGTTGGGGAAGTCGGAGCGCGGTCCCGCGAAATTGCTGCCGCGCTCGTCGCCGCCCCAGTAGAGAAGGCTCTCGACCATCGTCACGCCGCGCAGCAATTGCGCGGCATGGTCGCGATAGGTCGGAACGAGAACGTCTTCCGCGCGCATGGCGCTCGCGACGCCGACGCCGACGGCCTCCTGGCCGAGCGACGATGCGAAGGTGCCGAGCTTGCCGACGCGCTGAAGCGCGACGGCCTTCTTGTCGAACGTCCGCGTGAGCGACATGGCGCGATAGAAGCCAAGCAGAAGCGCGGCGTCGTCTGCAGCCGCGGCGTTCTGCACGGCGAGCGCGCCGTCTTCGCCGAGATATCGGAGAAGCTCGCCCGAGCCGGGAAATTTCGCCAGCATGTCTTCGTTCTCCGCCCTTCATCTCGATATGGCGCGGCGGCGCGCATTGGCCATAGGCCGCGGATGATCCACGACGGGACGCGCCGGCGTCGGCGGGGCGCCTATATGAAGGGGGAGATCACATCGCCGGGATCGCCGCGCGGCTACCGGCGGCGAGGCGCCATGCCTGTCTGCAAAGCTCGCCAAGCGTGGTCTTTGCCGATGCTGTCGGCGCCTTCCCTCAGATGACGCCGGAGTTCGACTGGCGCGCGTCCATTCGCGCGGTTATGTTACAACTGTCCGTTGGCTACATTTCTTGTCTTGCGGCGCGGAGGGGAGCCGCCCGGCGCAATGAAGGCCATGAAGCGCGTCTTTCAAACAGAACAAGCGCACGAGGCGCAAGAAGCGCGCCTCGCGGCCGCTGGACGTTACGCGCTGGCGGCCGGGTGCATGGCTGCGGCCTTCTTCGTTCAGTCATGGCTGGAGCCGGATCACGACTTTTACGGCGTCGTCGCGGCGGCCGCCCTGGCGGCCGGCATTCTCGGAGGATTTGGCCCCGGGCTGCTTGCGACCGTCGCCGCTCTGGCTGTGGCCTATTGGACATCGCGCGCGCATGTCACGACAGCGCTTCCCCGCATCGTCGGGATGACGGCGGTTGCGACGATCGGACTTGCCGGAAGCATTGTGGGCGCGGCGCTTCGCACGATGCGTCTCCGGACGGAGGAGACGCGCCGGCGCCTGCTGGCGCGCGAGGCGCATCTGCAATCGATTCTCGACACGGTGCCGGAAGCGATGATCGTGATCGACGAGAGCGGAACGATTGCATCGTTCAGCATCGCGGCGACGCGACTTTTCGGCTTCCCCGCAGAGGAAGTGGTCGGCCGCAACGTCAAGATGCTCATGCCGTCGCCCTACCGCGAAAATCACGATGGCTATCTCCGGCGCTATTTCGAGACAGGCGAGCGAAGGATCATCGGCGTGGGGCGGGTCGTTGTCGGCGAGCGCAAGGATGGCTCGACCTTTCCCATGGAATTGGCCGTCGGGGAGGTGAAATCGGCGGGCGCGCGTTTCTTTACCGGCTTCGTCCGGGACCTGACCGAACGGCAGGAAACAGATTCCCGCCTGCAGGAGTTGCAGGCGGAGCTTGTGCATATCTCCCGACTGACCGCCATGGGCGAGATGGCGTCGACGCTCGCGCACGAACTCAACCAGCCATTGTCGGCGCTCGCAAATTACGTGCAGGGTTCACGACGCATTCTCGAAGACAGGACGGACGAGACCTCGGGCATTCTGCGCCAGGCGCTCGACAAGGCCGCGGAGCAGGCGCTGCGCGCCGGGGAGATCATCCGCCGCCTCAGAGATTTCGTGGCGCGCGGCGAAACCGAGCGCCGTGTGGAAAGCCTCGTCAAACTGGTGGAAGAAGCAAGCGCGCTCGCGCTGGTTGGCGCGAAGGAGCAGGGCGTTCGCGTCAGGTTTCTGCTCGATCCGCGCATCGATCTCGTTCTCGTGGACAAGGTTCAAATCCAGCAGGTCCTGCTCAATCTCATGCGCAATGCAATCGAGGCGATGGCGAACGCCCCGCGGCGCGAACTCGTGATCGGTGCCGAACCCGCGGCGGACGGCATGGCCGTGATCAGCGTCGCCGACACCGGCAGCGGCATTTCGGACGAGATCGCCGCGCAGATATTTCAGCCGTTCGTCACGACGAAGCGCCAGGGCATGGGAATTGGCCTATCGATTTCGCGAACGATCGTCGAGTCGCACGGCGGAGAAATCGCGACGCGCCCCAACGCGGGCGGCGGAACGATATTTCAGTTCACGATTCCGCGTGTGCTGAAGGACGAGGTGCGCGATGTCGCCTGAGCAAGTCGTTCATCTGATCGACGACGACGACGCCGTGCGGGAGTCGCTCGAATTCCTGTTCCGGACCGCCTCCATTGCAGTGCGCGCGTATAATTCGCCTCTACTCTTTATGGAACGGCTGCCGGATGCGGAGCCCGGCTGCGTCGTTACCGACGTGCGCATGCCGGAGATGACCGGGATAGAATTGCTGCAGCGCCTGCGCGACATCGACAGCGCGCTGCCGGTCATCGTGATGACCGGGCACGGCGATATCCCGCTCGCGGTGGAAACCATGAAGCTCGGGGCGTTCGACTTTCTGGAAAAGCCGTTTGCCGACGAAACGATACTGTCGGCGGTGCGCTCGGCGTTTGGTTCGCAGGCCGGCGCCGCAGGCGAGGCCGGCGAGCTGGCCGACATATTCGCGCGTCTCGCCGAACTGTCTCCTCGCGAAAGACAGGTCTTGGACGGCGTCGTGGCCGGTCAGCCGAACAAGATCGTCGCTTTCAATCTCGGGATCAGTCCACGGACGGTCGAGATCTATCGCGCCAATGTGATGACCAAGATGCGCGCCGGCAACCTGTCCGACCTGGTGCGCATGACGCTGATTGCGGAGCGGTCGTCCGCGTCCAAGGGCGCAAGGTCGTCCTGACGCCTGATTGACACACCGCAAGGCCTCGACGGGCATAAGTCGCCAGTTTCTCGTTCGATGCGAGACGCGGAGCGATTTTGACATTTCCGCCCGAGACATCCGAAATCGTCCTTGTCGAGGACGACCCGGGCGTTCGGGACGCCTTGCAATTCTCGTTGCGGCTGGCCGGATATTCCGTCCGCGCGTATGCGCGCGCCGAGAACGCTCTGGGCGATACGTTTCCTCGGCCCGCGTGCCTGGTGGTCGACCAACGGCTCGGCGCGAACGACGGGCTGGAGCTTATCCGTCGCCTGCGGGATCAGCATGGCGCCATGCCCGCCGTGCTGATCGCCAGCTATCCGGGTCCCGCGCTGTGCAGGCGCGCCGTGGCGGCCGACGTTGCGATTGTCGAAAAGCCGCTGATCGGCGACCGCCTCCTTGAAACGATCGGCCAAATGTCGCGCCGCGCCGCCGGGCCTACGTAGAGACCCTTAGGTAACGATTCTGAATTTTCAGACAGCCGGCGTGGTCATACCCTTCGAACATCGATTTGAAGGGACGACCACCATGACAATGTCCGTAATCAATGTCGATCAGCTGCTCGCTCGTGCGACGCACTCTCGCCCCTACCTCGAAGCCGGCGCGCAGGACCCTCTGCAGAACACCATCGAGGCGACCGGCGAGACGGTCTCGTTCGACCCGAATGAGGAAATCTACGCCGAGGAAGATCTGTCGCTGTACCTCTACAAGGTCCGCAAGGGCACCGTGCGGATCTGCCGCCTGCTTGAGGACGGTCGGCGGCAAATCTCCGCATTTCTCGTCCCCGGAGACATGTTCGGCCTCGAGCTCGGCGATTGTCACAGCTTCTCGGCCGAAGCCGTGGAAGCGTGCGAGATTTCGATGTTCGACCGGCGCGGCGTGCAGGCCCTCGCGCAGATCAACAATTCGGTCGCTATGCGCCTGTGGGAATTGACCGCGCAGTCCGGCCGTCGCTTGCAGGAACACATTCTCCTGCTCGGCCGCATGACCGCGAAGGCGAAGGTGGCGACTTTTCTCCTGTCGCTTGCCGATCGCATCGGCGTCACGGAATTGCGCCTCGCCATGGCCCGGCACGACATCGGCGACCACCTCGGCCTGACGCTCGAGACGGTCTCTCGAACGCTCACGCAGCTCGAGAACGAGGGCTTCATTCGCATGCGCGGCGCCCGCGCCATCGACATCATGAACAGTTCTGCGCTGAAGCGGCTGGCCGCCTGAACGCCTGTCGCTCGCCCTGCGTTGCGACCGACGTCGCGCCCCCCGCATCGTCGGCTCGCCGGCGGGCCTCGCCGCGCTCCCTCGGCGAGGCCCGCTTTCCGTAATTCGGCAATTTCATACCCATGCAGCGGAAATCACGGACTCTCAAAAGCCAGGTTGCCGTCGTCGAACCCGACGGCGCGGTCCGCGATTCCCTTGTGTTCGCACTGACGATCGACGGGTATTCGGTGCGCGCGTTCGGAAGCGCCGCCGAGTTCTTGGCCTGCCCCTTCAGTGCGCGATGCGATTGCCTCGTGACAGCCAATCGCCTGCCGGACCTTGCCGGCGCTCAACTCGCCGATCGCTGGCTTCAGGCCAATCCACAGCGGGCGGCCGTGCTCATGGTGGGCAAGCCGGTCGAGGCGATCCGCAGGCCGCGATTGCAAACGATCGTCAAACCGCTTGACGGCGCTGCGGCGACAGAAGCGGTCGCCGTTGCGCTACGCTCGCGCCGCCACGAGTGATTCCTCTACGCCGTTCCGGCCAAACGGACGCCGCGCAAAGGGCGCGCGCGCTCCGAAGCGTTCAATCTCGCATGTCGAGCCTGCCGAAGGCTTGGCAGGCCACCCGCGCGGCGTCCAGGCAAACCTTTGACTTCGAGGCGGGCGCACTAGGACTCGAACGCATGACCCGCTGATTAAACCAGGTACGAGATCGTTATCTTCACATCCGCAAAGAACACGGGCTGTCCGCCAAGTCCCATCAATCCCTTGATCCTGGTTGTTCGCTCATTGAAATGCGCGCCGTCGCCGACCGGGAAAGGTGGCAGAAGCGCTTCGCCGTGCCAGGCATCGTCATCTCCAGCACGTATAGATATCGCTTCCGGCTCGGAGCCTTGGTCGCTAGACCATTGAACTGAAAAACCTCTGGTCGCGACTACCGCGCCGCTTTCCATATCATCCCAGGTGTAGGTATCAGAGACAATATCCTGACCGCCACGCCCCTCAAGCGACAGCGTGAAAATTGGATCGTCATCGAAATCATCGTCCGTCACGCACGTGAGCTTCAAGACCGCAATTTCAATGAATCGCCTCAGTGACGTTTGCTCAAGCGGATCGTTGGAGTTGCCGTCTGACCAGGCGTACCCCCATGATCCGTTTCGAGCCCACGCCAGCGCGATGAACCAATAAGGCTTTCCCGGCGGCAACTGCGACACTGACTGAAACGAATTGTCTGTCGGAGCGTCAACCAAGTGCACACGACCTACTTCTTTAGAAAGTCCAATAGCTAGCGGGACACGGGCGGGTTGACCGAACCGCGGGACAGTCCCTTGGCCATCATTAAAAAGTTCAGGCTTGTCACCGCCGACCAGCAAAAGGACACGCGAGTCATATGCTCCCGTGGCAAGAGCGACCCTGAGCGCATTATTCTCTTGGCTGACCGCAATCTGCGGCTTTCCCGCACATGACGTCAGCATCGGCCCTGCAGGACCTTCAAGAATACTGGGGAGCTCGATGCGACCCACGGCGCTCATGAAATCGGCTTCCACTGGCAATGATGTCGACGAGATAATTCCGCGAGGAAAAGCCACTGCTTGATACATCGATCCGATCGGAACAGCGGTCCTGTGGTGGCCGACTCCAGGCGGGCGGTAGATAACTGGGACCCTCTTGAACGGCGGCAACGTGCTCGCGCTTGCATCAAAGGGAATCACTCGCTCGAACAATTCCACATCGCCGATCTCGTCAGTCGGTCGTATCTGAATGTCGGCAGTACTGGAATGCGCGACGTAAACATCGTTCACAGGAGTGAGGATCGAGAGCTGCATGGTTTCACGCTCCGTATCAAAGACGTCGGCGCAGTGTCAGGTATGCGTCACTGAAACCAAACAATGAGCTAGAAAGTGAAAACCATCCCCGCCTTCGCCCGAATCGATCGTCAAGAAGTCCTGGAAATCCTCGGCGCCGACGCCCGATCGAAATTTTACCTGAATGCTGCCAGCAGCATTGTCGTCGGAGTCTTCAGGGAACGAACCAGAATCATCTTCGACGGCCGCGACCGAAATAGCGATGCTGTCCGCGGCGGCGCCGCTGACCTGAAACATTTCGTCCAGCGCAAGCGATGAGCCAGATTCCATGGGCTTCCAGGAACGCGTACGTATGATCGCTGACGCTGGACTGGCTGGGGTTACCGTAATTGTAAATGTCGCCTCGCCATCGCTCAGGTCATCGCTATCATCGATGCAAACGAGCGTCGCCACGTCGATTGCTACGGCTCGCTGCTTCGTCGTCACCATCTCCGGGTCATTTGTCGACGGTCCTGCCGTGGTGGCGAGGCCAGGGCCGGTCTTCCATGTAAAGTCGAAATTTCCAGCGCTGTCCCACACGAGCGCGATGTAATACAGTTGCGCGCCGGGACGCATACGATCGCTGTCAGGCCAACCATCGGTTCGACGGTCTTCCAACTCGACAACGTGGATCAGTCCGACGTCGCTAGATGCGGCGGAAAGCAGGAACTTTGCTGTGCCCTGCACATCTGCAGTCGGAAACAGCCCGTCTGTCCAGACAGGCTTTGTTTCAGTACCAAACAAAAGCGCACGTGAAACGACGCTCCCGGACCCAATGACGCCTCTGATAAATGTGCCGCCTGACATCACAGACAACTGCGCGACACCTTCGCCGCACATTGTCAGATAATTCTTTCGTCCGTGATCCTTCTTCAAGCGCGGTATATTCAGCTCATCAATCAGAAGTCCATCGCCGCTCGGCGAGCCGCTTTGAGCAGCAAACAAACGAAACATATACAGCGTGCCAACCGGCCCCGGCGTGTCGAGTAATATGTACTGCGAAAAATTCGGCGGAAATGTTCGGACGCGGGCAAATACCGGACTGGTCGAAGGGCCATTGAACTCCGTTTTCGCGAGCCACAGCTCGGCGCCCTCTCGATTCACGGAGACATGCACCTCCACCGTGTCGTCGAACGCGACCAGTTGGCCATTTAACGGCGCCATGTGCGGCATCTCGGCCTCCTGCAGTAACATTGGCAGACAGCGAGCGACACCTGCGACGCGTTGCAAAGCTCAGTTCAAGATCGCCTTCGCCGATGCACGTCCAAGCTATGATCCGAACACGGAAAGGAGCATGCGACAAGTGATATCGCTCACACGATGAAGGCTGACATTCGGAATTCCTTGCTTAAAAATATTCGACCGCCGTGCTTCGACTAAGGAAGACGAAGGCGCATTTCGTCCACATTCGCATCTCGTGAGAACGCCGATGCGAACGCGGCGCTAGCTGCGTTCGCATCGGAAGAGAACTGCTGCTCGACCAAACTTCGGAATGGTCGGTCAACGCGCTACATCTCGATATATTCCAGTTCAGCGTGGAGCAGCCCGCCCCCTGTGAATTGCTGCCGCACACTTTAGTGGACATACTGTCCACGCCTTTCGCGCCTTTGCCAGCGACATAATTATAACTGTTGCGAACTTGTTTTGGTCAGCCTTCCGCCAGTTGGCGCTCTCGTGACCGTTGAACCCGTATAGCGATTATCAGGGTAGCTTTCTGTCTCTCGCTGCGAGCTCCAGTCTAAAGCGCAGCTACCATCGTCAGCCCGCGACGTAATGGCGACCGAGTCATTTTGCGCAATGAAAAATTGATATCGCTCGGTCCTACACTCGCATGCGCCGGAAACGCCAGCGCGACGCACGCACCAATTGCGCAGGCAGGGATTGCAATTTTTGTCGTCGATATGTCTCACGTTCAGCGTTTCGCGAACCCGCAATCGGCGGTCAACCGCGTCTTGAAGCAACGGCGACCACGTGAATGCGTTCAAGAGCAATCCAGCCTTCGCGATCAACCTCGACCCCGGCCTGCAGGCGTGGAAGCTCGCCGGCGCCGGGCCCGATCTCGGCACGCATCTCGTCGCCGCGCGCACTGCATATTCCGACGCTCAAGAGAATCGCGCCCCGATTTTCAAAGTGAACGCGGGCGGCGATCGATTTGGCGATGCGATCAGCACGAGACGAAGCCGGAAAATCGCCGGACGTAAGCGGAATCGAGTTTGCAGCAGCGTATACCTTTTCCGAGACCCGGTTTCCCGGACCCCAGATCGGTATATCGCTTTGATTTAATTTGATTTCGATGGTGGGCGCACTAGGGCTCGAACCTAGGACCCGCTGATTAAGAGTCAGCTGCTCTACCAACTGAGCTATGCGCCCATCGACCGGTTGCGACCGGAGGCGGCGAGATAGCAAACGCTATTGCCCCTGTCCAGCCCGCGGCGCGCAATTTTCCGCTATGTTCTCGGCGACGTCGCGCGCGCGGCTTTTCCGCGCTAGGATTGCGAGGACGGTTCTGGAGAAAGCGCGATGAGATTGGCAGGCGGTTTATTGGGCGGAGCTGCGCTGGCGCTTGTTCTCGGCGCGGCGACGCCGGCCGCGGAGGCGCGGGAGCGCGGCTGGTCGCCGGCCTGCGACTGCGTACCGAAGGCCAAGGCCCGCCGCGTCGCGCACCGCAAGGCGCGCCGGCATTATTCGTCCTATCGGCCGGTTCTGGACGTCGATTCCGTTCAGACCGTCGTGAACACGGATGACGGGCCGATCGCCGTCGGCCAGCGCCGGACCATCTCCTACGCCTGGCCCCATCCCCATTACAGCTACGACTATCCCTGGGACGGCTACGGCGGGCCGTACTATGGCTACCCCGCCCCGCCCGGCACGTGGGATTACAGGGGCTACTGAACGAAAAGGGGCCGCGCGGGCCCCTTTCCTTTTGGCGTCGAAGCGCGCGGGCCAGACTAGCCCGCGCCAGCGCCCTGCGCCTTCTCGCGTCCGCGGTTGATGACGAGCTTGTTCAAGGCCGCCACATAGGCGCGCGCCGACGCCACCAGCGTATCGGGGTCGGCGCCCTTGCCCGTCACCTCGCGACCGTCTTCCGACAGGCGCACCGAGACTTCGGCCTGCGCATCCGTGCCGCCGGTGACCGCGTGCACCTGATAGAGCTCCAGATTGGCCTTGTGCGGGATCAGCGCGGTGATCGCGTTGAAGATCGCGTCCACCGGGCCGTTGCCGGTCGCCTGATGCGTCTGCTTCACGCCGTCGATCTCCATCGTCAGCGCCGCCGACTGCGGGCCGTTGGTGCCGGCGATCACGGTCAGCGCCGTCACCTTGAAGCGGTCGTTGGCGTTGACGATCTCGTCGTCCACCAGCGCGACGATGTCCTCGTCGTAGACGATCTTCTTGCGGTCGGCCAAGTCCTTGAAGCGGCGGAAGGCGTCGTTGAGCGCGTTCTCGCCCAGCTCGTAGCCCATCTCCTTCAGCTTCTCGCGGAAGGCGGCGCGGCCCGAATGCTTGCCCATGACCAGCGAGGTCTTGGACACGCCGACCGATTCCGGCGTCATGATCTCGTAGGTCAGCGAGCTCTTCAACATGCCGTGCTGATGGATGCCGCTCTCGTGCGCAAACGCGTTCCGGCCGACGATCGCCTTGTTGTACTGCACGGGGAACGAGGTGACGGCGGACACGAGCCGCGAGGCGCGGTTCAGCATGGTCGTCTCGATGCCCGTGTCGTAGGGCAATGCATCCTGGCGCGTGCGGATCGCCATGATGATTTCTTCCAGCGCCGCATTGCCCGCGCGCTCGCCGATGCCGTTGATCGTGCATTCGATCTGGCGCGCGCCGCCGGCGACGCCGGCGAGAGAGTTCGCGACCGCCATGCCGAGATCGTTGTGGCAATGGACGGAGAAGATCGCCTTGTCCGAATTGGGGACCCGCGCGCGCACCGTCTCGAACATCGCCTGGTATTCCCCAGGCGTCGTATAACCCACCGTGTCGGGCAGGTTGATCGTGGTCGCGCCGGCCTTGATCGCCGCCTCGACGATCCGGCACATGAAATCCATCTCGGTGCGCGTCGCGTCCTCGGCCGACCATTCGACGTCGTCGGTCCATTTGCGCGCGCGCGTCACGGCGTCGATGGTCGCCTGCAATACCTGCTCCGGCGTCATGCCGAGCTTGACCGACATGTGCAGCGGCGAGGTCGAGATGAACGTGTGGATGCGGCCGCGCCTGGCCGGCTTGATCGCCGCGCCGCAGCGGTCGATGTCGGCGAGCCCCGTGCGCGACAGGCCGCAGATCACCGCGTCCTTGGAGCGGCGCGCGATCTCCGCCACGGATTCGAAATCGCCGTCGGACGCGGCCGGAAAACCCGCCTCGATGATGTCGACGCCCATCTCGTCGAGCAGTTCGGCGACCTCCATCTTTTCTTCGAAGGTCATGGTCGCGCCCGGGCATTGCTCGCCGTCGCGCAGGGTCGTGTCGAATATGATGACGCGGTCCTTGTTGGAGCCGGTCTCGGCAGTCGCAGCGGTCATGTTCGTCTTCCTGGAATCGGATGTGTCGTTTGAAGCCGGCGCTACGCTTGCAGAAATGTCGGGCGGCCGGCGGGTCGGGTTAAGCTCATCCCCTCAGCGCCCAGGCAAAGCCCAGCCGGCGCTCAGGGGCGGCTAAGAAGCAGGCCGAGGGAAAGCGCGCGCGCGACCGCGTCGGCCATGGGCCGGCGGGCGTCGTTCTGCGTGCTGGTGGCGAAACGGGCCACAAATTCCTCGCGCAATATCGTGCGCCCTCGCGCACGATTGCTCGATCAATAACTCAAGACGCCGCAGGCGACAAGAGCGGCGGCCCCGCTCGAGGGGCGGGCGATCGGCGAAGACCGGCATTTCCCGTTCAGCTCGCCGCCTTCCACGCCATGCAGACGACCATCGCCAAGATCAGCGCGAATGTCAGGCGGCGCAATTGCGCCTCGCTCATCCGATTGGCGATTCGCGCGCCGAGGTCGCCGCCGGCGCTGAGCCCTGCGACGATTCCCGCGAGAACAGGCCACGACGCTGTCCAGCCGTGGCTGAAATAGACCCAGGCGGCCGGCAGGTTTACCGGGGCGAGCGACAGGATGAGGCTGGCCATCTGCGCCTGATGCTGGCGCACGCCAACAAGAGCGGTGAGCCCGACCATGACGGCAAGCCCGCCGCCAATGCCGAGAAGGCCGGCGGACAGGCCGGCCGCAGCGCCGACCGCGAGCAGCGCAGGCGCCCCCGGGGCGGCGGCGACCTTCGATTCCGCGGGCTCGCGCACGGACCGGGCGGGCCGCACGACCAGCAGCGCCAGCAGCAGCGCGAGATAGCCGACATAAGTCCAGCGCAGCGCGCCGTCCGACACGAAGCCCGCCGCCAGCGAGCCGGCGAGCCCGCCCGCGACGAAACCGAGCGTCATCCAGATGAGCCAGCGCCACGGCGTGCGCGCGCCGTCGGCGCGATAGCGCGCGATGCCCGGCAGACTGGTCGGCGGAACCTGCGCAATCAGCGATATGCCCTGCGCGACATGCTGCTCCGCCCCAAGCAGTAGCGAGGAAAGAACGACCAGCGCGCCGCCGGGGCTCGTGCCCGTGAGGCCGGACGCCACGCCGCCGACGAGCCCCACCGCTCCGCCGATGAGGAGATCGGCGATCACGGCGACGCGCCTGCTTGCGCCGTCGACAGGCCGTCCAGCATACGTTCGACCGTCTTGAGGCAGGCGTCGAAATCGACAGGCTCGCCCCAGCTTGCCTGCAGCACGAAGCCCTGGAAGATGGCGATCAGCGTGCGGGCGATGGCGTCCGGATCGAGATCGCGTGCGATCTGTCCCGCCTCTTGCGCGCGCGAAACGACGCCGGCGAGAAGCCGACGCGGCGCGTCGACGCCCTCGACGACGCCGGCCCTGACGCGATCGTTGCGCAGCGCCTCGGCCCAGCCGTGCACGGATACGCGTCGCCGCGCCTGCGCGCCGGGTTCGACGAGCGCGCGCGCATAGGCCGCCACAAGGCTGCGTAGCGCCGCCAGCGCGTCGGTTTCCTGCGCCGCCGCGAGATTGATCAGCGCTTCGGAAGCATGGCGGTCGTCCGCCAGCGCTTCGATGATCTCGTCCTTGCTCGAAAAGTAGAGATACACCGCGCCGCGGCTGAGCCGCGTGGCCGCGACGATTTCGGCCATGCCCGTCTGGTGGAAGCCGTTCTCGGAGAACAGCGCGAGCGCGGCGTCGAGAATCTGCTGACGCCGCGCGTCCCTGCGTTGCGCGCTTATGCGAGGCATGCCGCGTTCCTATAAAAACCGACCGATCGGTCGTTATGATAGCGGAGCACGCCGGCAAGGGGAACGCATTCGTTAATGTTGCGTTCATCTTCATGAACGAGCCGGCGCCTGCGCCGGCGCCTAAGAAACAGGCCCATCCATGTTGAATCGATTCCAGAAATTCGCGCGAAAAATGCGATCGGCCGCCTTGGCCGGACGCCCGGTCCTCGCGCGCTCCGATATCGTCAGCCGCGGCCAGTATGTGCCGCGCGGCGCGACCGGGCATATCGTCCGCGTCCGGCCGGACGGCGATTTCGATGTCGCCTTCGACCGGTTCGAAACGAAACTGATCCGGGCGCGCCGCCACGAAATAGCCGCCGCTCCCACGCTGGCGCCCCGCGCCCGGTTCGGCTTGCGCATCCTCTCGCACTGACCGGTCGCCTTCGTTCAAGCTCGCCCGCCATCGGCGGGCGTTTTTTTGTGGCTTGTGAGCTGGCGCGGGATCGGGCAGAAACAAAAGAACTGTCCGACAAAACGAGCCGACGAAATGAGCGAAGAGCCTGTCCAGACCTGCAATCCGCCGCCGCCCGAGGGGTGGAGCCTCTTCACGCTGCGCGGCGGCTACATCGACCGCAACGGCCCGCTGTTCTACCGCGACGACGGCCCGCAGGGCTTCCAGCTCGGGATGCGCATCGAACATCGTCACTGCAATCCGCGCGGCGTCGGCCACGGCGGCTGGCTGATGACATTCGCCGACATGATGCTGCCTATGGCCGCGCACCGTCATCCCAAGGTCGGCCGTCATTTTCTGCCGACCGTGTCGATGGCTGTGGATTTCTTGGCCCCGGCGCCGCTGGGCTCCTGGCTCAACAGCCGCACCGACATTTTGCGTGTGACGCGCAACCTCGTTTTCGCCCAAGGACTTATTTATGCGGACGAGACGCTGGCGGCGCGCGTCAACGGCGTGTTCAAGATCGGCGAGCCTATCGCGAAACTCCTGGGCGACGCGGACAAATAGCCGCGGACGCTTGACCGCGGCCGTCGCAAAGGTAAATTTTGCGCGCCTCGATGGAGCCCCCGCCTCGATGACCAATCGCCTGCAGCTCCTTGCCTGCGCCGCCGCATTGCTCGCGCTCGCCTCCTGCAACTCTACGCCGTCGCCGCAGGCGGTGGCGACCGGGCCGGCGCCGCAGCCGCGCGCCGTTTCGGCCGTCACGCCGCAAGGCTTCAGGCTGCCGGAAGGCGCGGGCTGCTCCGGCGCGATCGCGCGCTACCGCGCCGTCATCGCCAACGATCACGACACCGGCAACGTCAACGATACGGTCTACAGGCAAATCGAGGGCGAGATTTCGAGCGCGTCCGCCGCCTGCGCCGCCGGCAAGGACGGCGAAGCCATGAGCCTCGTCGCCGCTTCCAAGAGCCGCCACGGCTATCCGGGCTGACGCTGCGGCGCCGCAGGACCTTTGATCGAAATTCGACCCGCGCCCCGTGCGCCGCGCATATTCATGCTTGCCGCCCGCAAGACCTCGGGCGATATCGGGCGTCAGGAATTTTCGAGCGCCAATGAATTGAGAGCCGACAATGGACCTGGGCGAGGCGGGGGCTACGGCCGACGAGGGGGCGACGGCCGTTTCTGAATCAGCCGCGCCCTCCCGCGACATTCGCAAGACCGGCATCGACCCGAATTTCTGGTATCCGCTCGCGCGCTCCGCCGAGGTGAAGCAGGGCAAGGCCTTCGCCTGCGCCTTCGCGGGCGAACCCATCGTGCTGGCGCGCGGCAAGGGCGGCGAGGTCTTTGCGCTCGAGGACCGCTGCGCGCATCGGCAGGTGCCGTTGTCGAACGGCGTCGTCGACGGCGACAATCTGCGCTGCGGCTATCACGGCTGGTCTTTCGACCGTCAGGGCAAATGCGTCTCCCTGCCCTACGCCAAGGGTTCGGTCGAAGGCCCGCGCGGCGTGCGCGCCTATCCCTGCCGCGAGCGCTATGGGCTGGTTTTCGTCTTCCCGGGCGACGCGGAAAAGGCTGAAGCCACGCCCTTCCCCGAAATCCCCTCGGCCGAGAACGCGGCCTACAAGACCCGCTATCTCAACCGCCGCGCGAAGTGCCACTATTCGTTCATGCACGAGAACCTGATGGACATGAACCATCAGTTCCTGCACCGCAAATTGATGGGGTCGATCAAGACCTTCTTTCTGGGCGCCTCATCCGGCCCCAACTGGGCGGAAGCGATCTACGCCTTCCGCCGCGTGGCCGGGCGGCAGCACATCGGCGAAAAACTGATCCTCGGGCGCGGCGGGCCGATCTGGAAGGCGGAATTCTGGAAGAAGCGTCCGCCTCTGCCGCCGGAAATCGCCAACACGCCGCCACAAGGCGCGCGCGACCGCATGGTCATCCGCACCGACTATCCCTACCAGACGCTGCGCTTCTTCACCGGCGCCAACGAAGCGCCCGCGCTGGACCTGTGGATCTGCTACATCCCGGTCGACCGGGCGCAGAAGGTCAATCATACGTTCGGGATGATCATGGTGCGGCGGCCCACGAGCAAGGCCTTCCTGCTCGACGCCGCCTGGCCGGCCATCGTCTGGTTCACCAACGGCATTTTCGACGAAGACAAGTGGATCTGCGAGCTGGAGCAGGCTGCGTTCGATGCGCAGGGGGAAGACCGCAATCAGGAGGTCTTTCCGGCGATCCGGAACGTGCGGCGGGTGCTGGTGGAAAACGGGGTGGGGCTGGGGGCGTAGGGCCGCGGCGCCGTCGTTGCGAGGAACGCAGGCGGAGTTGGCGAAGCCGATTCTGCCGTGGCGACGAAGCAATCCAGCCGCAGGCTGACGTTCAGCGTCAGCAATGGGCAGATGGCGGTCGTTCCGTAGTGGCCGAGCCCCTTCAAATTGCTGACCGCAGCCGCCAGTTTATTGGCATTTCGGGCCAGACGCGGGGGTAGTTCATCGCGTTTTAGGCTGCAAGAATGGCGGCTATTGACAGGCGTCAATGCCTGGAGGCACGAGGTTGCCAGTAAATCGTAACGCTCACGCTTGACTGCCCAACCGGAGTGAACTCCATGTCTCGAACAGCGTCGACTGTCGCGCTTCGCCTCCCGACCTCGCTGATGATGGCGCTACTCGCGACAACCGCGCCCGTCGTTGCGCAGCAGGCGGCGCCCCCCGCTGTCGTGCTCCCGACCGATCGTACAGTGCTGCCCATTCCGGAACCTCAGTATCCGCACAGCACGGTGCTTGACGCGCGCAATGCCGTTCCGCCGCCGCGGTTTGAGGTCAGGGCGCCAGCGAAGGCGCCCAACGTCCTCATTCTGCTGATCGACGACATGGGCTTCGGCCAGTCGAGCGCCTTTGGCGGACCTATCCGCATGCCGACGGCGGAGCAGCTCGCCAACGAGGGGCTGCGCTACAACGAGTTTCATACGACCGCGCTGTCCTCGCCGACCCGTTCGGCGCTGCTCACAGGCCGGAACCATCACACGAACAATTTCGGCTCTGTCGTAGAGACGGCCACGAGCTTCCCTGGGCAAACCGCGCAACGACCCAACAGCGTCGCCTCGGTCGCCGAAATGCTGCGGTTGAATGGCTACAGCACTGCGGCCTTCGGCAAGTCGCACGAAACCGCCGCCTGGGAGGTCAGCCCCTCCGGCCCAACCGACCGCTGGCCGACCCGTCAGGGCTTCGACAAATTTTATGGCTTCGTCGGCGGAGAAACGAACCACTGGGCGCCGCTGATCTATGACGGCATGACGCAAGTGGAGCCCCCGAAGGATCCGAACTACCACTTCATGACGGACATGACCGACCAGGCGATCAAATGGGTCCAGTACCAGAAGTCGCTGACGCCGGATAAGCCGTTCTTCATGTACTTCGCGCCCGGCGCCACCCACGCGCCGCATCATGTGCCGAAGAGCTGGATCGCCAAGTACAAGGGCAAGTTCGACCAGGGATGGGACAAGGTTCGCGAGGAGACGCTGGCCCGCCAGATCAAGTTGGGCGTAGTGCCTCCTGATACGAAGCTCGCGCCGAAGCCCGAAGCCATCAAGGATTGGGCGGCGCTGACCGCGGATGAGAAGAAGCTGTTTGCCCGCCAGATGGAAGTCTTCGCAGGCTTCGGCGAGTACACGGATACGGAGATCGGCCGCCTCGTCGGAGCCATCAAGGCCACCGGTCAGCTCGACAATACGCTGATCTTCTACATCGTCGGCGACAACGGCGCGAGCGCCGAAGGAGGAATGAACGGTCTCTTCAACGAGATGACCTACTTCAATGGCGTGCAGGAGACCGTCCAGGACATTCTCAAGCACTACGACGAGCTGGGTGGTCCGTCCACGTATCCGCATTACGCGGCGGGGTGGGCAGTCGCCGGAGGCACCCCCTTCCAGTGGACGAAACAGGTCGCCTCGAACTATGGCGGCACGCGCAATCCGATGATCGTCCATTGGCCCAAGGGCATCGCGGCAAAGGGCGAGGTGCGTTCGCAATGGCACCATGTCGTCGACGTCACGCCGACGATTCTGGAAGCGGCGGGCCTGCCTGAACCCAAGAGTGTGAACGGGACAACGCAGACGCCGATGGAAGGCGGCAGTTTCGCCTACACGTTCGCGGACCCCAAGGCGGCAAGCAGGCACACGACGCAGTATTTCGAAATATTCGGCAACCGCGCCATCTACAGCGATGGCTGGCTCGCCGGCGCCCTTCACCGGATACCGTGGGAGTTCAAGCCCCGGGCGACGTTCGAAAACGACCAGTGGGAACTCTACGACACGCGGTCGGACTTCAGCCTGACGAACGACCTCGCGGCAAAGAACCCCGACAAGCTGAAACAGCTGCAGGAAGTCTTTTTGCAGGAAGCGGTCAAATACCAGGCCCTGCCGCTCGATGACCGGCTTCTGGAACGGGTGAACGCCGCCCTCGTCGGACGCCCGGACCTTATGGCCGGCCGCACCACGCTGACGGTTCACGAGGGAATGGTGGGGATGTCCGAAAACGTCTTCATCAACGTGAAGAACCGGTCGCACACAATCACCGCCGAGGTTGAAATACCGAAGCAGGGGGCAAACGGCGTTATCCTGGCCCAGGCCGGACGCTTCGGCGGCTGGAGCCTGTACATCAAGGATGGCAAGCCGACTTACACCTACAATTTCGTTGGCTTGCAGCGCTACCGCGTGACGTCCAAGCAGACGCTTCCGCCGGGCAAGTCCACGATCCGCTTCGAGTTCGCGTATGATGGCGGCGGCGTCGGCAAGGGGGGCATGGGAACGCTCTTTGTCAACGACAAGGAGGTTGCGTCCGGCCGGATCGACAAGACCCAGTGCTGCGCATTCTCCGCAGACGAAGGGGCTGACGTGGGCATGGACGAAGGGACGCCCGTCGACGAAGCCTACAAGGTCCCATTCAAGTTCAACGGCAAGATCGCCAAGGTTACGATCGACCTGAAGGACATGAAGAAAGCGGACAGCGACGACGCCGAAAGATCTCGCAAGGCGGCTGCGTTGAAGAAGGGATTGTCCGACTAGGACTGATTGGGGACGCAAATCTATACGGGCGTCGTTGCGGCGCCCGTATGGCTTTCCGGAACAGGCAAGTCGTGGCCCCGCGAGTTCACGGAGTCGGCTGCAGGGTCCGTATTCGGCCGATAGCGGCTGGCGCCCCCGGCCGACGACCGGACATTGATTGCCGCGTCGGTCGAGTTTTCCGCCAACCGCCCCAGTCCCGGTGGATGGATTGCTTCG
>WBZM01001549.1_pt1 | contig 22368 bp, 20 predicted proteins | sample 5204271 | NCBI WGS metagenome assembly WBZM01 (sample SAMN12344346, study PRJNA552823) | activated sludge metagenome | biome: Activated sludge suspended growth; feature: Nitrification reactor; material: Wastewater; isolation source: activated sludge from nitrification reactor of wastewater...
CCCATTCCGCGCCATCGCCGAGCAACCGCTGGAACTGCGCGGAATCGTCGGGGGTGGTGATGATGAGCACCTCCCGGATCCCGGCCTGCATGAGGGTCGAGAGCGGGTAATAGATCATCGGCTTGTCGTAGACCGGCATGAGCTGTTTGCTGATGCCCTTGGTGATGGGGTGCAGCCGCGTCCCCGACCCCCCGGCCAGAATGATGCCCTTCATGGCCCCAGGCTATCGGGCCGTCGAGACCTGCCACGGTTCCGCTAGCCTCAGGCGTCATGAGGATCCTCGTCACAGGGACCAACGGCATGCTCGGTCAGGATGTGGTCGCCCAGCTGCGCGGCGTGGGACACGAGGTCACGGCGACCGACTTGCCGGACGTCGACATCACGTCCGCTGCCAGTTGTGCCGATGCGCTGGCCGGCCATCACGTGGTGGTCAACACGGCGGCATACACGGCTGTCGACCTGGCTGAGGAGCAGGAAGCCCTCGCGTTCCGGATCAATGCGGTCGGGCCCGCGGTGCTCGCGCGTGCCGCCCGGCAGGCCGGCGCGCGGATGGTGCACCTGTCCACCGACTACGTCTTCGCCGGGGATGCCACCAGCCCGTATGCCGAGGACGCACCCTTGGCCCCGCGCTCGGCCTACGGACGGACCAAGGCAGCGGGGGAGTGGGGGGTGCGGGCCGAGTGCCCGGACTCCCTCATCGTTCGCACGGCCTGGCTCTATGGCCCTGGCGGCCCCAATTTCGTCAAGACCATGGCGGCCCTCGCGGCCCAGCGCGAGACGCTGTCGGTGGTCGATGACCAGCGCGGCCAACCGACGAGCACCACCGACTTGGCGCGCTTCATCGCCGACCTGCTCGGCCGGGAGGTCCCCCCGGGTGTCTACCACGGCACGAGCGAGGGCGAGACGACGTGGTTCGGGTTCGCCCAAGCCATCTTCAGCGGCCTCGGTCTCGACCCTGAGCGGGTGCTGCCCACGACCAGCGAGGCGTTCGTGCGGCCCGCGCCGCGACCGGCATACAGCGTTCTGGGGCACGGGCGGACGACCGAGGTGGGGGTCGACCTGCTGCCGCACTGGCAGGAGGCATTGGCAGCGGCGTTGCCCGCAACTGCCGTGATCCATTCGTGACAATCGCGTCCGGCTGACGTAAGGTGCCGGTGATCCACTTCGTCATGGGGGGAGTTGCACGTGTCGACGAGACGGCATGCCGGGCGCCATCGCGTCCCCGGCCGCCACCGTGCTCCCCAGCCGGTTCGGACGATGCGGTTGCCCGTCGTCGCCCCTGCCCTTGCGATGGGCGTGGTCACCATCAGCGCCAGTGTCGGCGGGCCGGCAGGAAGCGCGTCCCATGCGCCAGAAGTGCGCCTCGCGGCTGCGACCACCGACTCGAGCCTGCTGGCGCTGACTCTGCGCCGCGACGACAGCGCTGTGAACGGCGTGAGCCGCGGGGCCGATCGTGCCGCGCGGGTGACGACTACGGCAGCGACGCTCACCACCTCAGTGCCGACGGCGGCCCCGACGAGCCCTGCCGGCACTGCCGTCCCGCCGGCCCCCGCGGCCGCAGCCTCCGTCCCCACCACCCGGCCGAGTCCGCCGGCCACCTCCGCACCCGCTCCCGCGCCGACAAGTCCCGGCGTCGACACGACCTCGTATGCCGCTGCTGGCGCCGCCATCGGCCTCGGCCCCGCCGCTCGACGGGCCTATTCGGCCGTGCGCGCTGCCTTCGGGATCACCTCGATCGGCGGCTACCGCGCCGGTGGCGGAGATCATGGGGCCGGCAAGGCCGTCGATGTCATGGTCTACAGCAACTCGCCGTTGGGTGATGCCGTGGCGGCCTACGCCATCGCCCACGGTCGGGAGTTGGGGATCAAGTACCTCATCTGGAAACAGCGCATCTACGACCTGGACCGCCCGGGCTGGCGCGCCATGGCCGACCGCGGGTCGATCACCGCCAACCACTACGACCACGTGCACATCTCGATGCGCTGAGCCACGCCAACCCCGGGCCGGTGGCGGCCGAGGCGTTGGTGTCGCCGAGGCGCAGGCGTGAGGCGACTAGCGCGGCATACCGGACCAGCGCCAGGCACTGGGCGCCGTGCGCGGACCAACTGGGACCAACCGGCTCGCCGGCGCAGACCAGTGCGAGGCCGGAGCGCCCCCGCCGCCGCCCTCACCCCCACCGACGGCGGACAGCACCGCGACCAGGATCCCGAGGTCCTGCGCCGATGGCGAGCCGTGGACGATCCGGATGACCGGAGCGTCCGAGGTGGCAGACGGGTCGGAGGCTGCGTTGCTGCTCATAGCGGGATGTTCCCGTGCTTCTTGGGCGGCAGGCTCTCGCGCTTGGTCTTCAACGCCCGTAGCGCCCGGGTGACGTTCATCCGGGTGTTGCTCGGCGTGATGACCGTGTCGATGTAGCCGCGTTCGGCCGCGATGTAGGGGTTGGCCAGGGTCTCTTCGTAGAGCTTGATGAAGTCGGCCCGGGCCGCCTCGACATCACGACCCTCCTCGACCGCCTTCTGCAATTCCTTGCGGTAGAGGATGTTGACCGCACCCTGGGCGCCCATGACGGCGATCTGGGCGGTCGGCCAGGCGAGGTTGATGTCGGCACCCAGGTGCTTGGAGCCCATGACGTCGTAGGCGCCGCCATAGGCCTTGCGAGTGATGACGGTGATCTTGGGGACGGTCGCCTCGGCATACGCGTAGATGAGCTTGGCGCCGCGGCGGATGATGCCGTTCCACTCCTGGTCGGTGCCCGGGAGGAAGCCCGGCACGTCGACAAAGGTGAGGATCGGCACGTTGAAGGCGTCGCAGGTGCGCACGAAGCGCGCGGCCTTCTCGGATGCCTCGATGTCCAGGCACCCAGCGAACTGCATGGGCTGGTTGGCGACGATGCCGACCGACTGGCCGTCGACCCGCGCGAAGCCGACGACGATATTGGGCGCAAACAGCGCGTGCACCTCGAGGAACTCGCCGTCGTCGACGACATGCTCGATGACCTGGTGCATGTCATAGGGCTGGTTGGGCGAGTCGGGGATGCACGTGTCCAGCCAGCGGTCCTCGTCGGTGACGGTGAGGTCGGAGTCGACGTCGAAGGCCGGCGGCTCCTCCATGTTGTTGGAGGGCAGGTAGGACAGCAGCGCCTTGACGTATTCGATCGCGTCGTCCTCGTCGGTGCCCATGTAGTGAGCAACACCCGACTTGGTGTTGTGCGCTCGCGCGCCGCCGAGGTCCTCGAACGCGACCTCCTCACCGGTCACGGTCTTGATGACGTCCGGCCCGGTGATGAACATGTGCGAGGTCTTGTCGACCATGACGGTGAAGTCGGTGATCGCGGGGGAGTAGACGGCGCCGCCGGCGCAGGGGCCCATGATGACGCTGATCTGCGGCACGACGCCGGAGTTGCGGACATTGCGGAAGAAGATCTCGCCATAGAGCCCGAGCGAGACCACGCCCTCCTGGATGCGGGCGCCGCCGGAGTCGTTGAGCCCGATGACCGGACAGCCGATCTTGGCGGCCCAGTCCATGACCTTGACGATCTTCTCGCCGAAGACCTCGCCCAGCGACCCACCGAAGACCGTGAAGTCCTGGGCGAAGACGGCCACCTGGCGGCCGTCGATCTGGCCATAGCCGGTGACGACACCGTCGCCATAAGGCCGGTGTTTGTCCTGGCCGAACTGGCTGCTGCGGTGTCGGGCGTATTTGTCCATCTCGATGAAGGTGCCCTCATCGAGCAGCAGCTCGATCCGCTCGCGGGCGGTCTTCTTGCCCTTGGCGTGCTGCTTCTCGACGGCCACGGTGGACCCGGCGTTGGCCACTTCGGCCACTCTGCGCTTGAGATCCGCCAGCTTTCCGGCCGTGGTGGACAGGTCAGGAGCGTTCGCTTCCGCGGCGGTGGCGAATCCGTCATTGGACATGCTGCGAACAATAGCCTTGTCACCGTGCCTGTGCCCATGGACCCCGCGCGTCTCACAGCGGCGCTCTGCCCACCCGCAGGACGGTATGCCGTGGTCGAGGTCCACGAACGCCTCTCTTCGACCAACTCCCGGGCCGTCGAGCTGTCCCGCCCGTATGCCGTCGTGCTCGCCGAGGCGCAGACCGCCGGCCGGGGGCGGCTGGATCGCAGCTGGGAGTCTCCTGCCGGGCTGGGGTTGACCTTCTCTGCGGTCCTGCCCGCTCCGGTAAACGTCCCGGGGTGGGTGCCCCTCGCGGCCGGGCTGGCGGTCGCAGAGGCGGTCACGGCGGTGACCGGACTCCGCCCACAGCTCAAATGGCCCAATGACCTCCTGGTGTCCGGGCTGGATGCGTCGGGGGACACAGCTGGCGCACCTCAGGGTGCGATCGACCCCGGCTCGGGCAAGGTGTGCGGCATCTTGTGCGAGTACCTGCCGCTGCCTGAACCTCTGGTCGTCGTCGGGGTCGGCCTCAATGTCCACCAGCGTCGCGCTGATCTTCCGGTCACCACCGCGACCTCGCTGGCGCTCGCGTTGGGTGTTGGCGAGGATCGGCTCGATCGGGAGGCGCTCTCGGTCGCGGTGCTGCAGCGGCTGGCCGTTCGGGTCGATCAGCTGGGCGGGTCGGCGGCGGAGCGGGAGGCGACGCAGACGGCATACCGGCAGGTGTGCGCCACGGTGGGAACGCTGGTGACGGTGACCTTCCCCGACGGACGAGCGGTCATGGGGACGGCCCTGGACGTCGACGGTGACGGCGCGCTCGTGGTTGATGACGGACAGCAGATCCACACGCTGCATGCGGGGGACGTCACCCATGTCCGGCCCGGCCAGCAGGCTCGGTGACGGCAGCGGCAGGCGACCGAGTACCTGTCGTTCACGTCGGGTTGGCATGATGCTGGCATGACCGAACTCACACCCGCCTCCGCTCCGGCAGGGGGCTGGGTCGAGCCGGTCGACACCCCACTGGCACCTGCTGAGCCGCCCGCTCCGGCCGCGCCCCTTCCGGGCCGGCCGAGCCTCGCGGTCACGGCCGGTATGCCGGTCCGGCCCACTCCTGCGCTCGATGCCGATGACGTCGCCGCGCTGCTGATCGGGCAGAGCCGATCGTTCAGCCGATCCGACGTCAGCCGGCTGTCAGGGGTCTCGGTCATCGGCGCGCGGAAGTTCTGGCACGCTCTGGGCTTCCCGGACGTGTCGTCGCGAGATCGGCCCTACACCGAGGCCGACCTGCGGGCGTTGCGCCGGATGGCCACCCTGGTCCGCGCCGAGGTCCTCGACGAGGACACCGCGCTCGGTCTCACCCGTGCCTTCGCCCGCACCGCAGACCGGCTCGCGGCCTGGCAGGTCCACCTCCTGGCCGAATCGCTCTCTGCGCGCGCAGATGCCGCGGGCGCGTCTGCGTCCGAGTGGTTCCCCGACGACGCGGACGCCCCAGATGCCGGTATGCCATCGGTCGCTCCCGCGCTGCGTCGTCTCGCGGGTGAGGACGGGTCCGAGGACGCTCTTGATGGTGCGGGCGTCCAGGACGAGGCGACCGCGCAAGCGACCGCTCGTCTGCTCATCGACCTGGCTGACGAACTCGAGCCGATGCTCGTCTATGCCTGGCGTCGGCACCTCAACGACGCCTTGTCTCGCTTGCTGTCCGACGCCAGCCCAGGGCGCCATTCGGCGGGAGTCGTGCGCTGCGTCGGGTTCGCCGACCTCGTGGGGTTCACCACCATGGTCGGGCAACTGACCGAACGCGAATTGGCCCACGTGGTGCAGCGATTCGAGTCCATCGCCAGCGATGTCGTCACCGCCCACGGCGGGCGAGTGGTCAAGACGGTCGGCGACGAGGTGCTGTTCTCTACCATGGCCCCGGCACCCGGCGCCGCCATCGCCCTCGATCTCGTCGACGCCATCGCCGAGGACTCCGCGTTGCGTTCGGTGCGCGTTGGGGTGGCCTATGGCAGCGTGGTCTCGCGCCTCGGCGACGTCTTCGGGCAGACGGTCAACACCGCCGCTCGGTTGACCCCGATGGCCCACCCGGGTCACGTCCTCGTCGACGGAGCGCTGGCCAAGGCTTTGGCCTCCCAACCGGGATTCACCCTCACCCCCATGCGACGGCGCACCCTGCGTGGCGTCGGTACAGTCACCCCTCATACGCTGGTGCGTAGTGGTAGCTCTGCCACCCGAGGGAGGCATTCATGACCGATACTCCGCTGGTGCGAGTCGAGCGCCACGGCGCCGACGGACACGTCGCCGAGATCGTCCTCGACCGCCCCGAGGCGATGAACGCAGTATCGACGGCGATGGCCGAAGCGATTGCTGCAGCGACCTCGGCACTGTCGGGCGACGCCTCCGTCCGTGCTGCCGTGCTGACCTCGTCTCACCCCAAGGCGTTCTGCGTGGGTGCCGACCTCAAGGAGCGCAACGGCTACACCGATCTGCAACTGGTGCAGCAGCGGCCGCTGGCCAGGGCGGCATACGGCGGGGTTCTTGCCCTGCCGATGCCGACCATCGCGGCCGTGGACGGGTTCGCGCTGGGCGGAGGGCTGGAGCTTGCCCTGTCCTGCGACCTCATCGTCGCCGGCGAGGCGGCCGTCGTCGGGTTGCCCGAGGTGTCGGTGGGCGTCATCCCCGGGGGCGGTGGCACCCAACTGCTGACCCGCCGGATCGGATGGTCCAAGGCCGCGTCACTCATCTTCACCGCCCGCCGGCTGCCTGCAGCCGAAGCGGCTGCGCTCGGCGTCGTCGACGAGGTCGTCACGGCCGGGTCGGCCCGGGAACGCGCCCTGGCGCTCGCCGAGGCCATCGCGGCCCATTCCCCAGTAGGCCTGCGGTCGGCCAAGCGGGCCATGCGGCTCGGTTTCGATGTCGACCTCGCCAGCGGCCTGGAGATCGAGGACGCCTGCTGGCGCGCGACCGCCTTCAGCGGCGACCGAGCCGAGGGTGTGCGTGCCTTCGCCGAGAAGCGCACGCCGCAGTGGCCGGGTCGCTGACTGAGCGCACACGGCATACCATCCACGCATGACCCGGGTGCTGCTCGTCGAGGACGATCCCGGCATTTCGGTCCCGCTGACCCGGGCCTTGCGACGCGAGGGCTACACGGTCGACGTCCGCTCGGACGGCGAGAGTGCCCTGGAGGCCGCCCGCACCCGCCCCGATCTCATCGTTCTGGACCTCGGGCTACCGGACATGGACGGCTTGGAGGTATGCCGTCGCATCCGCGAGCATGGGCGCACCCAGCCGGTGCTCATCCTCACCGCCCGGGCCGAGGAGCTCGACGCGGTCGTCGGACTGGACGCCGGAGCTGACGACTATGTCACTAAGCCGTTCCGGCTGGCCGAACTGTTGGCGCGCGTTCGGGCGCTGTTGCGCCGCAACGCCCCAGATGGTGCCGGTGAGCTCGATGCCGAGGTGCGCATCGACGCGGACGCCCGGCGCGCCTATTTCCACGACGAGGAGATGCAGCTCACCGCCAAGGAGTTCGACCTGTTGCGCGTGCTCGTCCGCGAACGCGGCCGGGTCGTCACCCGAGAGCAACTGATGCGCGAGGTGTGGGACACCGAGTGGTTCGGGTCGACCAAGACCCTCGACATGCACATCTCGGTGCTGCGCAAGAAGCTCGGTGACGATGTCGCCCAACCCCGCTTTATCTCGACGGTGCGCGGGATGGGCTTTCGCTTCGAGCGCCCTGCTGCCGGCTAGCGGCCGCGAAGGTCAGGGGACATGCAACGGCTCATCCGGCGGGCGACGATCCTCGCGATCCTCTCCTCGACCCTGCTCACCGTGGTACCGGTCGCCGTCGTCGTGGCGTGGGTGTCCACCCAGCGGGCCGACCTCGTCGGCACCTGGCTCAATCGGTCGACGACCGTGCAGGTGTTCGACGTGCTCACCGTGTCGTTGGCCATCTTCCTCGTCGGCACCGCGGTGGCGGTTTTCGTCGCGGGCGTCGTGACCCGCCGGGTTGCCCAGCCGCTGGAGGCGTTGATGACCAATGCCGAGCGCCTGGGCAAGGGTGAGGGCCATCTCGTGGCGACCGACTCCGGGATCGACGAGGTGGACCGGATCTCCAGCGTGCTCGTCCGCTCGGCCCAGCAACTGTCGCAATCCATCTCCTCCGAGCGGTCGTTCGCCTCCGACGCATCCCATCAACTGCGCACCCCGTTGACCGCGCTGCTGATGCGGCTGGAGGAGATCGCCGCGACTGACGACATCGAGGTGGCGCGGGAAGAGGCCGCGGTCGCGATCTCCCAGGTCGAGCGGCTCAGCCGGGTTGTCGACGAGCTGCTGCAGCGCCGACGTTCCGTCCCGGAGACCGCTCGCCCCGAGGTCGTCCTCGACTCGGTGCTCGCCTCACTACAACGCGAGTGGCAACCGGCTTTCGAGACCGCCCGCCGAAGCATCCGGGTCCACGGTGAGCGGGGGCTATCGGTGCGTGCGACGCCGATTGCGTTGAGCCAGGTGTTCTCGACCTTGCTGGAGAACTCTCTCGTCCACGGCCGTGGCACGGTTGAAATCCAGGTTCGTCGCAGCGGGCCGTCGGTGGTCGTCGAGGTGTGCGACGAGGGCGACGGAGTGTCGGCGACGATGGCTCCGCACATCTTCGAACGCTCAGTGAGCAGCGGCGCGGGGGGCACGGGGTTGGGCCTGGCCCTGGCTCGTGACCTGGCCGAATCCTTCGGCGGGCGGCTGGAGCTCATCGCTCGGACACCGGCGACCTTCGCGGTTTTCCTTTCCGAGGCCAGCAGCAGATTCCCGGCTCGAATCAAAGGCCGATAGAGGCCCGAGAGTCGTCAGGGACGTGCAGCGGCGTCCGTATCGGCGCTGGTGGCGTCGGCCTCGAGCTCGCCGGCGAAGACGAAACGGCGGTAGGCCCAGAACCGGAACAGCGTCGCCAGGCCGATGCCGAACACATTGTTGAGATTGACCCACAGGGCCGAGGTGAGGCCGAGGACGTTGAAGGTGAGGTTGAGCCACCCGAGACCGATCAGCAGGCCGACGCCGTTGACCAGGAAGAACAGCAACGCCTCGTGGTGCACCTTGCGGTTGGCTCGGTGCCGGAAGGTCCAGAACCGGTTGCCCAGCCACGCCACCAAGGTGGCGATAACGCCCGAGACGACGCGGGAGCTGGTGAGTCGGCCGGCTAGCGGCCCGTGATAGAGCAGGTTGAAGCCGCCGACGTCGATGACGAACGCGATGGCCCCGACGACCCCGAACTTTGCGGCCTCGCGCCAGACCCGGTCGACGGTGGCCCGCAGATAGCTCGAGATCCGGTCGACCAGTGACATCACGGGACGACTCTAGGCCACCTGGGTCGGTGCGCCGTGCCCCGTTAAGCTGACCCGGTGACCGCACCGCGACGCGCCCCGGGAGGATTCCCGGTGGTGGGAGTGATCGGGGGCGGCCAGCTGGCCCGCATGTTGCAGGCGCCGGCGGTGGCCCTGGGCGTGCAACTGTCCGTGCTCGCCGAGTCCGAGGACGCTTCCGCGGCCCTGGTCATCCCCTCGGCTCCGGTCGGGGCACACACCGACACTACGGCGGTACGCCGGTTCGCCCAGGCCTGCGACGTGGTCACCTTCGACCACGAGCACGTCCCCGCCGACGTGCTCGACGCCCTCGCCGAGGCCGGGGTTGACATGCATCCCTCGCCCGCCGCGCTGGTTTTCGCGCAGGACAAGCTGGCCATGCGGGCTCGGCTGACCGCGCTCGCGATCCCCTGTCCTCGCTGGGCGGCGGCTCACACGGTGTTGGATGTCGTCAATTTCGCTGCGGTGGTGGGGTTTCCGCTCATCGCTAAGACTCCCCGCGGCGGCTACGACGGCAAGGGGGTGCGGGTCGTCCGCGGGATCGACGACCTCGCCGATTGGCTGGTCGAATCGGAGCGTGACCGGCATACCGGCTCTGGTCCATTGCGTGACGGGATCCTCCTGGAGGAACTCGTGCCCTTCGACCACGAACTCGCCGTGCTCGTCGCCCGCAGCCCCTCCGGTCAGGCGGCCGCCTGGCCGGTCGTCGAAACCGTCCAGACCGACGGGATCTGCACCGACGTCATCGCCCCCGCGCCCGACCTCACCGCCGAGCTGGCGGCCGCCGCCACCCACGCCGCGCTGCGGATCGCGGGTGAGCTGGGGGTGACCGGGGTGCTCGCGGTCGAGATGTTCCGGGTCGGTGAGCACCCGGCATACCCCGACGGATTCCTCGTCAACGAACTCGCGATGCGGCCGCACAACAGCGGGCACTGGAGCATCGACGGCGCGGTGACCAGCCAGTTCGAGCAGCACCTGCGTGCCGTGCTCGACCTGCCGCTCGGTGACCCGCGTCCGGTCGCCCCGTGGACGGTCATGGCCAATGTGCTGGGCGGCGACTACCCGCAGATCTACCCGGCCTATCGGCATGTCATGGCCCGCGACCCCGGGGCCAAGGTTCACATGTACGGCAAGGGGGTGCGCCCGGGCCGCAAGGTCGGGCACGTGTCGGTGTCGGGGGAGGACCTCGCCGACCTTCGTGAGCGGGCCCGCCATGCGGCCGATTACCTGCAGGGGATCATCACCGAATGACAGAGCGACCGATCACGCCATCGACCGCTCCATCCAGAAGAGGTAGGCCGTGGACCTGAATCAGGACGACATCGTCGTCGGCATCGTCATGGGCAGCGACAGTGACTGGCCGGTCATGAGCGCCGCCGCGGACGCGCTGGACGAGTTCGGCATCGGCTATGAGCTCGACGTCGTTTCGGCGCACCGCATGCCGACCGAGATGATCGACTACGGCCGCTCGGCTGCCGAGCGGGGCTTGCAGGTCGTCATCGCCGGGGCGGGGGGTGCGGCCCACTTGCCCGGCATGCTCGCCTCGGTCACTCCGCTTCCGGTTATCGGGGTTCCGGTGCCGCTGGCCCATCTCGACGGGATGGACTCGCTGCTCTCGATCGTCCAAATGCCCGCCGGCGTGCCGGTGGCGACCGTGTCGGTCGGCGGCGCCCGCAATGCCGGGCTACTGGCCGCGCGGATCATCGGCTCAGGCTCGGGCGCGGAAGCCGCCCGGGTGCGCGATGAGATGGCGCGCTTCCAGGGGCGGCTGCGCGACCAGGCCAAGGCCAAGGGGGCAGCGCTGCGCGCCTCGCGCGGCTGAGCCCTTCGCCCGGCTGAGCCCTTCGCAGCGGTATGCCGTGCAGCAAGCTAGGGGAGCGGCCACTCCATCTTCGGGCAGGTGTCCATAATGACCTGCAAGCCAGCGGCCTCGGCTCGCGCCGCCGCAGGGTGGTCGATCACCCCGAGTTGCAGCCACAGAGTACGGATGCCGAGCCGCTCCCGCTGGGCGATCGCCTCGTCGACGACCGCGCCCACCAGCTGGGAGCGCACGAAGAAGTCGACCACCTCGACCACCGTGCCGTCCGGGATGTCGCCGAGCACGGCATACCCCTGCTGCCCGAAGACCGTCGGCGCATCCGGGTGCACCGGCACGACCCTCATATCGAGTTGCGAGACAAGGAAGTCCGCGATCCGGTAGGCCGTGCGGCACCGATTCTGCGACAGCCCGACGACCGCCCAGGTCGCGGGCGTGGTCAACGCCTCGCGGATGACGGCGGGATCGTTGCGATGAGCGGGAGAGCGGGAGTCGCTGGCCATGGGCCAGTCTCACACGACACCCGCTCGGGCCGGTGCAATGATGGGCTGGAGTCCACCCCATCAGGCGCAAGGAGCAACTCATGAGGTTCGGTGTCTTCGTCCCGCAGGGCTGGCGGATGGACCTGGTCGGCATCGACCCGAGCCTGCATTGGGGCGTCATGGACGGTCTCGCTCGGCGCTTCGACGAGGTCGAGGGCTGGGAGTCGCTCTGGGTCTACGACCACTTCCACACCGTGCCCAAGCCCTCGGGCGAGGCGACCCACGAGGCGTGGTCGCTCATGGCGGCGTTCGCGGCGTCGACGACCCGCATCCGGCTCGGTCAGATGTGCACCTGCATGGCCTATCGCAACCCTGCCTACCTCGCCAAGGTCGCCGCAACCATCGACATCATCTCCGGCGGGCGGGTCGAGATGGGAATCGGAGCCGGCTGGTACGAACACGAGTGGCGCGCGTACGGATACGGCTTCCCGGAGGCGCGCGACCGGCTCGGTGCGCTGCGCGACGGCGTCGAGATCTTCCGCCAGATGTGGACCCAGGGCTCGGCCACGTATGCCGGCACGTACTACTCCGTCGACGGCGCCATCTGCGCGCCGCGCCCCCTGCAAGGGACCGCTGTCGACGGGTCGCCGGCGAACGGCATACCGATGTGGGTGGCCGGGGGCGGCGAGAAGGTGACGCTGAAGATCGCCGCGCAGTACGCCGACTACACCAACTTCTTCGGCGACCCGACCGAGTTTGCGCGCAAGAACGAGATCCTGCGCGGGCACTGCCAGACGGTCGGGCGTGACGATGACGAGATCGTCCGCTCGGCCAACTTCAACATCCTTATCGGCGAGACCCAGGTCGAGGTCACCGAACGCGCCGAGGAGTACATCGCGTTGCGCTCGCGCGCCGGCATCGCCGAGGAGGCCGCACGCAAGGAAGTCGATGGACTGCGCAAGGCCGGCACCTGCGGCACGCCGGACCAGATCGCCGAGACGCTCGAGTCCTATCGAGCCGTCGGGCTGGGCTATGCCATCACCTACTTCCCCGAGGTCGCCTATGACACCTCGGGGGTCGACCTCTTCGAGCGCACGGTCATGCGCGAACTCAAGGGCTGACATGACCTGGACTGTCGGATCTGTGCCGGACCAGAGCGGGCGGACGGTCGTCGTCACCGGCGCCAATACCGGACTGGGCCTGGAGGTCACCTCAGTCTTGGTGCATCGCGGCGCCCGAGTGGTGATGGCCTGCCGCAATCTCGCCAAGGGCGCGGCAGCACGGGAGCGGTTGCTCGATGATCGCTCGCTCGACCCGGGCAGCCTCGACTTGCGCCAGCTCGACGTCGCGTCGCTCGCCTCGGTGCGCGAGTTCGTGGCGGGCCTGGGTGGCCAACCCATCGACGTCCTGGTCAACAACGCCGGAGTCATGGCCACCCCGAAAGCAGTCTCGGTCGACGGCCACGAGGTGCAGTTCGCGACGAATGTCCTGGGGCCTTTTGCCCTCACCATGAGCCTGCTGCCCCAGCTCACCGATCGGGTCGTCTGGGTGGCCTCGAACGCCCATCGGCTCGGCGGATTGGAACTCGACGACCCGAGCTTCCGACACCGCCGCTACAACGCCTGGCGCGCGTACGGTGCGACCAAACTGGCCGACCTCATGCTCGCCTACGAGATGCAGCGGCGGCTCACCCTTGCGGGATCGACGCTGCGATCGTATGCCGCGCACCCGGGCTACTCTCTGACCGAACTCGCTCGCCACCAACGGTTTTCATCGATTCCCGGACTCGACACGGTGCAGCGGACGCTGCGGATCGCGCAGCCGGCGGCGGCTGGAGCCTGGCCGCTGCTCATGGCTGCCACCGACCCGTCGCTGCCGGGCGGCAGCTATGTCGGGCCCTCTGGGCGCGGTGAATGGGCCGGACCGCCGACCATCGTGGCGTCCTCACCGGCCTCACACGACCGCGACGCGCAGCGCACCCTGTGGGCGTTGTGCGAGGGCCTCACCGGCGTGACGTCCGGCTTGCCGAGCTCCTGATCAGGCCGGTGCTCGACGTGCAAGGGGAGCGCGTCGAGAGCAAAGCCTCACCGCGCGAGCGAGCGCGCACGGCATACCCGGCAGTAGCGTGGGTCCATGAGCGCCAACCCGGATTTCGACACCTACCAGCTGCCCGACAGCCACCGTCAGTTGCGGGCCGCCGTCCGCGAACTCGCCGACGCCGAGATCGCCCCTTACGCCGCCGACGTCGACGAGCAGGCGCGTTATCCGCAGGAGGCCCACGACGCCCTCGTCGCGTCGGACTTCTTTGCCCCGCACATCCCTGAGGAATATGGCGGCGCGGGTGCCGATGCCCTCGCAACGTGCATCGTCATCGAGGAAGTCGCGCGCGCGTGCGCGTCGGCCTCGCTCATTCCCGCCGTCAACAAGCTCGGCACCATGCCGCTGCTGCTGGCCGCCAGCGAAGAGGTCAAGCAGAAGTACCTCCCGCCGGTCGCGTCTGGCGAGGCGACCTTCTCCTACGGTCTGTCAGAACGCGAGGCCGGCTCCGACACGGCCGCCATGGTGACGACTGCCGACGAGCAGCCGGACGGCTCGTGGATCCTCAACGGCCACAAGGCATGGATCACCAATGCCGGAGTGTCGAAGTACTACACGGTCCTCGCGGTCAACGACCCGGGCGGCCGCCGCGGCGCCAATGTCACCGCGTTCGTCGTCGAGGACACCGACGAGGGCTTTTCGGTCGGCCCCAAGGAGCGCAAGCTCGGCATCAAGGGCAGCCCGACCCGGGAGCTCTACTTCGAAAACTGCCGCATCCCCGGCGACCGCATCGTCGGCGAGGTCGGCGACGGTCTGAAGATTGCGTTGCGCACGCTCGATCACACCCGGGTCACCATCGGCGCGCAGGCGGTCGGCATCGCGCAGGGTGCCCTCGACGCGGCCGTTGCCTATGTCAAGGAGCGCCAGCAGTTCGGCAAGCGGATCGCCGACTTCCAGGGCATCCAGTTCATGCTCGCCGACATGGCGATGGAACTCGAAGCGGCCCGGCAGCTCACCTATGTCGCGGCAGCCAAGTCCGAGCGTGGCGACCGCGACCTGCCGTTCTTCGGGGCAGCCGCCAAGTGCTACGCCTCCGATGTCGCGATGAAGGTCACTGTCGACGCGGTCCAGTTGCTCGGCGGGTCCGGCTACGTGCGCGACTTCCCGGTCGAGCGGTTCATGCGCGATGCCAAGATCACCCAGATCTACGAAGGCACCAACCAGGTGCAGCGCATCGTCATGGCCCGCCAGCTGTTGGCCTGATCCATCGTCGCGCCGGTCGATCCGGCGGGAGGGCTCCGGGCCCGGTTGCCGCTGGCAGCCGGGCCCTCGCCGTAGGATCGTCGGCATGCCTTCGGACCGCGTCGTCGCTCTCGTGGTGACGTGGAACCGCCGGGAGCTGCTGGCCGAGTCGTTGCGGGCGTTGCAGTCGCAGACCCGTCCACCGGAGGCGATCCTCGTCGTCGACAATGCCTCCGACGACGGCACCGCCGAGCTATTGAGCGCCGATTTCCCCGACGTCCGAGTGATCCGCAATCCGGTCAACACCGGGGGAGCGGGCGGCTTCGCGACCGGGCTGGAGCACGCCCTCGCAGGCGAATGTGACGCGGTCTGGCTCATGGACGATGACACCGTCCCGGAGCCTGGCGCCTTGGCGGCGCTGCTCGCCACGCGATCCTCGTATGCCGGTGACGGACCTCGGACGGCACCTCCTGCCGTCGTGGCCAGCCGCGTGGTGTGGACCGATGGCCGCGACCACCCGATGAATACCCCCCGGACCAAGGCCTGGGCCTCCCGGGCCGAGCGGGAGGCGGCCGCGGCGGTCGGGGCCCGGCCGGTGCGCACGGCGTCCTTTGTGTCGATCCTCGTGGACGCTGAACGCGCCCGCCAGGTCGGACTGCCGGTGCCGGAGTACTTCCTGTGGAACGACGACTTCGAGTACACCGCGCGGCTGATCCGCGGTCGGCGTGGTTTGTGGGCCGCGCAATCGGTCGTCGTCCACAAGACCAAGGCGTTCGCCGGAGCCGACCAGGACCCCGGTCCGCGGTTCTATTACGAGGTCCGCAACAAGCTGTGGACCCTGGTGGGCAGCCCCGGGCTCGCTCCAGCCGAACGAGTCGTGTTCGGCGCGGCCACGGCCCGACGCTGGGCCCGCACCATCGCCGGGTCCTCCGATCGCGGCACGCTGTGGAAAGGGCTCCGCCGAGGTGTGCGAGAGGGACTTTCCGAGCAACCGGCCAGCCTGCGCGCGCTGCCGTCGCTATCTGGCCCGAGCGCTGCACCGCCGACCGACCTCGACCCGACCATCCCCCGTCGGACGACCCCCCGCCGCTCCGACGGGTTCAGCGTGCTGCTGCCCTACTACCACGGGGACCGGCCCGACGCCCTGGAAACAGCCTTTCGATCAGTCACCGTGGAGCAGACCCGTCGCCCGGCCCAGGTGGTGCTGGTCCGGGACGGTGTCGTCGATGCAGCGCTGCAGGATCGGGTGGCGCTGCTCATCGCCGACTCGGTCGTGCCGGTCACCCATGTCGAGCTCGGCCGCAATCGGGGCCTCGGTCCCGCGCTGAATCACGGTCTGGCCCACTGCGACTACGACATCGTGGCGCGGATGGATGCCGACGACGTGAGCCTGCCGCAGCGGTTCGAGCGGCAGATCGAGTTGATGGAGGCCGGCTACGACCTGGTCGGGGCCACCATCGAGGAGTTCGCCGATTCGCCCGAGGTGCCGGTGGGGCGGCGAGACGCCCTCACCGATCCAGTCGAGATCGCCGCGCAGGCTCGCTTCGAACAGACCCTCAACCATCCGGTCGTGGTCTATCGCGCGTCGATGGTCGATGCCGCGGGCGGTTATCAGGACCTGCCCTCGATGGAGGACTACCTGCTCTTTGCGCAGCTCATCCAGGCGGGCGCTCGCGTTGCCAATGTGGCCGAGCCGTTGCTGCGCTATCGGGTCAGCGCCGGTGCCTTCCACCGCCGCGGCGGGGTGACCCTGCTGCGCTCGGAGATCGAGGTCCAGCGGCGATTCCTCGCGATGGGGTTCACCACGCCCGTGCAAGCCGGCCGCAATGTCGTGCTGCGCGGTGCCTACCGACTCACCCCGGAACCGGTGCGGCGCACGGCATACCGGGCCTATCACCGCCTGCGCAGTCACTCCCGAGACCCGCAGCGCTGAGCCCCGGCGGGGTGTGTCAGCCTGGGGTGGTGCCCGCAGGCGGGGCGACGAGATCCTCGTCGTCGCGCAAGGCGGTGAACAGGGCCTTGGCTTGGGTGGTGTTCCACTTGACGGCGACGCCCGCATTGGGGGTGTTGAGTGCGGCGGTGGCCACCGGCACCTGCATCGACAGTCCCGACCCGTTGCCTACCGCGCGCATCGCCTGCAGCACCGAGACGGCCTCGTTGAGCGAGGTGTCCTCGCCGACGACCAGACCCTTGGCTGCGGAGTCGGCAAACGCGGTGTAGCGCCACGGGACGAGCACGGTCGCCGGTGTCGCGGCCTTCTTCATCACGGCTCCGAGGAACTGGCGCTGCCGTTCGGCGCGGCCGAAGTCACCGAGCGGGTCGGTGTAACGCGAACGGACGTAGCCGAGGGCGGTGGGCCCGTTGAGGGTCTGGCATCCGGGGGACAGATCAATGCCCGCCTTCGGGTCGTTCATCTTGGCAGCCACACAAATGTCGACCCCGCCGAGGCTATCGACGACACCGGCGAACCCGCCGAACCCGATCTCCAAGTAGCCATCCAGCCGCAGGCCGGTCGCTTGCTCCACGGTCTGGGTCAGCAGTTTCGCGCCACCGAAGGCGTAGGCGGCGTTGATCTTGTTGCTGCCATGGCCCGGGATCGGCACGTAGGAGTCACGGGGGATCGAGACGATCGAGGGTTTCGCCCCGTGGTCGGAGACGTGGACGAGCATGATTGAGTCGGTGCGCTTGCCGCCCTCGTCGGGTCCGGTCGACAGCTCCGTCATCTGCGCTTGGGTGAGCCCCTCGCGGCTATCCGACCCGACCAGCAGGAAGGTCGATCCACGCCCGGCTGCGGGGCGGTCGCCCGCGGGCACGTTGTCAACCCGCTCCACCCGGTTCCACGCGCTCACCGGCACCCAGACCAGGAAGATCACCCAGGCGAGCAGGACCAACGCGACCAAGGCGACCACGCGTCGCCGACGGAAGGTGCGGCGTCGGCGCGCTTGCGGGTATGCCGTGCCGCCCGGCCCGCTCGCCCCCCTCTGCCCGCTTGTCCCGCCCGGCCCGCCTGTCCCGCTCGGGCCTCCGCGCGGTCGGCGCGGTCCGCCGGAGCGGACCGGAGCGGACGGACCGCCCTGGGACGGTCGGGGAGGCGCTGCGACGCGGGGTCGGTCGGAGGAGTCTCGCATCGGGGGCGCCGGGGTGCGGGTCGGGGTGGGGCGGGGTGCTCGCGGCGCCGGATCGGGCGCCGCAGAGAAGCTACGCCGGCGGACCGGGATGGGCCTGGGCTGGTCGGCGGAGGGGTCCTGGCCGTCCATCGGCAGCTCCATCCGGTCGGGTCGTGGCGGTTCGGGTCGTCGCAGGTCGGGTCGTGGCAGGTCGGCAGGCGTCGTCGGGCCCGCGGTGGGTACTCGTGGGTAGCGTCAAGTCTGACACAGCGGGCACTCGGTGCCCCGGCATTGGCGACGCGCGGCGGGGCCTGAACCGGCGGCTAAGATTGCCAGGCGATCACCCCGAGTCGAAGGAGCGCGTGTGGATCCCGACCTCCTCGTCGTCGGCTCCGGGCTGTTCGGCCTCACCGTGGCGGAGCAGTGCGCGACCCGGTGGGGGCTGCGGGTCCTCGTGATGGAGCGGCGCGGTCACCTCGGCGGAAATGCCTACAGCGCCCCCGATCCAGAGACCGGCATCGAGGTGCACCAGTACGGCGCGCACCTCTTCCACACCTCCAACGAGCGGGTGTGGGAGTACGTCAACCGGTTCACGACCTTCACCGACTATGTCCACCGGGTCTACAGCACCCATCGCGGTGAGGTCTTCCCCCTGCCGATCAACCTCGGCACGATCAACCAGTTCTTCCGGGCCGCCTACACCCCTGCCCAGGCTCGTGACCTCATCGCGTCACAGGCCGCCGAACTCGGCGGCAAGGAGCCGACAAACTTCGTGGAGAAGGGGGTCTCGCTCATCGGGCGCCCGTTGTACGAGGCCTTCATCGCCCACTACACCGCCAAGCAGTGGCAGACGGCGCCCGAGTTGCTCTCGGCTGACATCATTTCGCGCTTGCCGGTGCGGTACACCTACGACAACCGCTACTTCAACGACACCCACGAAGGGCTTCCGACCGACGGGTATGCCGTGTGGTTGACGCGGATGGCCGAGCATCCGAACATCGACGTCATCCTGGACACCGATTTCTTCGACACCAACCAGCCGTGGCACCGGGACGCCGTGGTGGGTCGATTGCCGGTCGTCTACACCGGACCCGTGGACCGCTACTTCGACTATGCGCACGGCGAATTAGGCTGGCGCACAGTCGACCTGGAGCACGAAGTCGTGCCGGTCGGGGACTTCCAAGGCACCTCGGTGATGAACTACCCCGACCCGGACGTCCCCTACACCCGCATCCTCGAGTTCCGGCATTTTCACCCCGAACGCGACTACCCGACCGACCGCACCGTCATCACCCGCGAGTTCAGTCGCTTCGCCGGGCCCGATGACGAGCCCTATTACCCGGTCAACACCCCGACCGACCGCGCCCGCCTGCTGGCCTACCGCGAGTCAGCCAAGAGTGTCCCCGGGGTGATCTTCGGCGGCCGCCTCGGCACCTACCAATACCTCGACATGCATATGGCCATCGCGTCGGCGCTTTCGCTCGTCGACAACGTCCTCGAGCCTCACTACGTGCATGGCGCGCCACTGCAGGACGTCCGCCACGCCCCGGGAGCACCGCGATGACTGCTGATCACAGCCCGGTCGCGGACCTCGGTGCCGCCGACCTCAGCGCCGTCGACCTAGACGCCGCCGACCTAGACGCACGCGGCGACAGCGCCCCGTCGTGGCAGGTCGCGGCTCGCGTGGTGTTCCCGACGGCCGGCGACGACGATGTCATCCCTCTCTACGTCGAGTCGGGGCGTCGTTACCCGGGCGTAGACGATCGCTTCGACCGGCAGGCCCGCGGATGGGGCGAGGAGAAGAACGCCCAGACTCCACCCGACGTGGCGCCGCCGTCCCTGGCCGGCCTCGTGCTCGGGCGGACCTCATTGCGGGTGCCAGCCGCTGAGCGGCTCTCGTTCGGCACGTACTTCAACGCCTTCCCCGCGTCCTACTGGCGGCACTGGACTACGGCCAGCGCCGTGCGTCTCGTAGTCGAGACCACCGGGGTCCTATCCGTCGTGGTCTACAAGTCCAACGCCCGGGGAGTCCCGCAGCAGGTTTCGCGCATCGAGGTGGGCCCAGCTGCCACGAGGACGGAGGTCGACCTCGACCTCGGGTCGTTCGTTGACGGCGGGTGGTACTGGTTCGACCTCATCGGCGGCGAGGCCGGTGGCCCAGGAGATGGCCAGGTAGGCGGCCGGCCAGGTGGCGAACTGATCCGGGCCGAGTGGCAGGTGCAGGGCAACCGCCGCCGTGAGCCCCGCCTGTCCATCGGGATCACGACGATCAACCGAGTGGCCTTCTGCCAGGCCACCGTGGAGGCGGTCGCTGCTGCCACCGAGCTGCGCGAGCACCTCGACACGCTCTACGTCGTCGACCAGGGCACCGACCATCTTGACGAGGCGCCCGGTTTCGCCGGTCTCGCCGCCGAACTCGGGCCCCAACTTCGGGTGATCCGCCAGGCCAACCTCGGGGGGTCGGGCGGCTTCTCGCGCGGGATGTACGAATCCCTGCAGGCCGGCACCAGCACTTTCCACCTCGTTCTCGACGATGACGTCCGGATCGAGCCGGAGGCGATTCTGCGGGCGGTGCGGTTCGCGGCATACACGCGAGTTGCCACCATCGTCGGGGCGCACATGTTCGACCTCTACAACCCGACGACCTTGCACTCCTTCGGCGAGGCCATCGAGGCATCCCGGTTCTGGTGGGGTCCGGTGCGCGGGGTCAAGGAGGAGTGGAACCTCGCCTTCGACGGCCTGCGGGAAACACCCTGGCTGCACCGGCGTACCGACGTGCACTACAACGGCTGGTGGATGTGCCTCATCCCGCTCGAGGTCATCCGCGCCATCGGCCTGTCGCTGCCGATCTTCATCAAGTGGGACGACGCTGAATACGGCATCCGAGCCCGGGCGGCCGGATTCCCCACCGTGAGTCTGCCCGGTGCCGCGGTGTGGCATGTGTCGTGGAACGACAAGGACGACACGATCGACTGGCAGGCCTACTACCACCAGCGCAACTGGCTGCTCGCCGCCCTACTGCACTCCCCGCTCCCGCACGGTGGCACCGCGTTGCGGGAGAGCTTCCAGTGGCTGGCTAAGAACGCCTTCTCGATGCGCTACTACGCCAATGCGGCGCGCATGTTGGGGCTGCACGACCTGCTTGCGGGACCCGACCACCTGGCTGCCACGCTGGCCGACCGGTTGCCCCGGTTGCGATCCATGCAGGGTGACTTCGTCGACACGCGGTTCTCTGCCGACCCGGACGAGTTCCCGGCGCCCACCGGGCTCGGTCTCGCCGGCCCCGCGCCGGCCCTGCCGCCGCGCTCGCGGCTGCTGCCCTGGGCGGCCAAGACCGCGCTCACCCACATCCGTGGCGTCGCTCCGGCGGCTGTGGAGCGCCCGCAGGCGGTCATTCCCTATCGGTATGCCGTGTGGTGGTACCTCTCGCAGTTCGACTCCGCTGTCGTGTCCAAGGCCGACGGCACGGGCGCGGCCTTCTACCAACGGGATCCGGAGCTGTTCCGGGCGCAGATGCTCGAAGGAGCGCGCCTGCACGCCCGCCTCTACCGGGAGTGGGAGAGTCTGGCCACGGCATACCGGCAGGCGCTTCCCCAGGTGACCTCACCGCAGGCGTGGGAGCGGCATTTCGGGCTGGAGGGTATGCCGTGAGGGCACCTGACTCGGTCGAGCCCGGGCTGATCATCCCGGGGCGCAGCAATGGTCTGCTCGACGTGCCGCGCTGGCGCTTCCTGCTCTCCCTGCTGGTCAAGAAGGAACTGCGGGTTCGCTATCGCGGGAGCGCGCTCGGTCTGCTGTGGTCTTACGTCAAACCCGGCGTGCAACTCATCGTCTACTACATCGCGATGGGCAAGTTCCTCGGGTTGGAGCGGGGGATCCCCAACTTCGTCATCTACCTGTTCTCCGGGATGGTCATCGTCAACTTCTTCGGCGAGGTCTTCGGCAACACGACCAAGTCGATCGTCGTCAACGCCGACCTGGTCAAGAAGATCTACCTTCCCCGTGAGCTCTTTCCGGTAGCCAGCGTGTGGGTGGCGTTCATCCACCTCGTGCCGCAACTGGTCGTCCTCATCATCGCCGCCCTCATCTCCGGCTGGCGACCAGGGCTGGTCAATATCGCGGCCATTCTTGGCGCCCTCATCCTCACGGTGCTCTTCGCGCTCGGGCTGGGGCTGATGTTCGGCGCCTTCAACGTGCTCTTCCGCGATGCCGAGAACTTCGTCGAACTCATCCTCATGATGGCGGCCTGGGTGTCGCCGGTGCTCTACACCTGGTCCCATGTCGCCTCGGTTCTGCCGGACAGCCTCGACTGGGTCTACAAGCTCTATCCGATCACCCAAGCCGTCGAGCTCAACCATGTGGGCTTCTGGATCCCGACCTCGGCCGTCCAGGAGCGCTACCCCGACAGCACCGGGCCGCTCATCGACGCGCTGCCGATGTGGG
>WBZM01001252.1_pt1 | contig 22365 bp, 25 predicted proteins | sample 5204271 | NCBI WGS metagenome assembly WBZM01 (sample SAMN12344346, study PRJNA552823) | activated sludge metagenome | biome: Activated sludge suspended growth; feature: Nitrification reactor; material: Wastewater; isolation source: activated sludge from nitrification reactor of wastewater...
TTCAGGTATCTCCGCAATATCCGACATGCCCTTTGGCACAAACCCTCGCCAGTCCTTGCTCGGCGCGCTAACCATATGAACTACTGTAGATTCGCGATCACAATCGTGCAATCGTCATGGGACCGAGATCAGGTTGTCTGTATCTGCTGCGCGACCTAGCCGTCGAACCACCCAATCAGTTGTGGGCGGCGGACATCACCCACATTCCGATGCGCCGCGGCTTCTTCTATCTGTTCGCCGTGATCGACTGGTACGCAAGGCGGATGCGCGCTTGGCGGCTCTCCACACCTTGACGGCCGACTTCTGGCTGGGTGCGGTGCGCGACGCCATTCACCGCCATGGGTGCCCGGAGATCTTCAACACCGGCCAGGTTGCCAGTTCACCCGCGGCGAATTCACGGGTCTACTCAAAGCGCACGACATCCGGATCAGCATGGACGGTAAGGGGTCCTGGCCTGAAGAGGTCTTCATCGAGCGCCTGTGGATGACGGCGACGGATGAGGTGGTGGTTCGCAAGGCCTACGACAGCGTCACCGATGCAAGAGCCAACCCGGCCGCAGCATACATTCGCTTCTACAACGAGCGCCGACCACATCGCGCCCTGGACGGCAAGACGCCGGACGCCGCGCACTTCGTGGCCCTCGCGTTGGCCATCCGAGACGCGGCCTAGGGCATCAGGAAGGAACGCGGTGGATTTGTGGACGATGCGCTGGCGCGCAGCGGGCCGCTTGCCGTGGAAAAGTCCGGTGACTTTCCGACCGCGTCGCTTCGCCCACACGCTCCACCGATCGCTATTCGGTTTGGATAAAAACCCAGCAGCTCAGAACCAACCGAATCACTGGTCAAGGGAACGGAAACTGCATGGCTCCACTAATCGAAGCGCATTTGCTGTCCAAACAAGCAAGGCCACCTCCACCACCTCCACCGGCGATCGAAATCCTGGTCAAGCCCTGATCTCCGAGCGGTTCCACGGTTCATTCTTGAGTCTTGAGTTGAGGAAGTCGACCAGCGCGCGCACTTTCGGCAGCACGAACCGCCGTGTTGGATAGACCGCATAGATACCCATTGTAATGGCCCGGAACTCGGGGAGGACTTCCACCAGATCTCCGGCGCGGAGTTCGCGGTCGATCAGAAAGGTTGGCTGCAACTGAATGCCGGCTCCGTGCAGGCAAGCGGCAATGCAGGTGTCGCCGTTGTTCGACCACATTCGTGGCCGTACCTTGATGCTGATCGGGCCGTGGGGCCCCGCGAACTGCCACTGATCACCGGTCGCCAACAGGCTGTAGCCCAGCACATCGTGCTCGGCCAGATCCGACGGATGCTTGGGCGCGCCGCGGCGCCTCAGGTAGCCAGGTGCGGCGCACAACACCAGTCGGGTCGATGCGATTTGACGCGAGATCAGGGTGGAATCTGGCAATCGGGCGATACGAATGGCCAGGTCAAAGCCTTCATCGATGAGATCGATGACACGGTCGGCCAGTTGCACGTCCAGACTCACCTGCGGGTGCAGGGCAAGAAATTCATGCCACAGCGGTGCCAGGTGCCGGATGCCAAAGCTGACCGGGACGCTGAGCTTGAGCAGCCCGCCGACTGTCACGCTGTGCGTCGAGATTTCGGCCTCGGAGGCTTCGATGCTCGACAGGATGTCTCGGCAGCGCGCAAGAAAGACTTCGCCTTCAGGAGTCAGCGACAGCTTGCGGGTGGTGCGGTGCATGAGCCGTACGCCCAGGCGTTGTTCCAGTTCTGAGACATGGCGCGAAACAGCGGCCTTGGACATGCCGAGGCTGTCCGCCGCAGCAGCGAAGCTGGAGGCCTCCACGACAGCGGCGAAGACGCGCATTTCCTGGTATTTGTCCATTGTTCCGAAATATTAAACAGTTTGTCTATGAGATGGCGATTTATCTTTGCAATCGACTTGAATACAGTTCGGTCCATGCCCGCACCGCGGGTCCAACCACTGAAAGGAAAGATCATGCAAGTTCTCGTCATCGGTACCGGCAACATGGGCGCTGGCTTCGTCAAACAGCTCGCCGCTGCGGGTCACCAAGTTGCCGTCGCTGGCCGCGACCGGGCCAAGGCCCATGCGCTGGCGTGGCAGCATGGTGCCAACGCTGTCGCCCTGGAAGGAGCCGCCCAAGAAGGGGAGGTCGTCTTCCTGGCGACGCCTTACGAGGAGGCGGTGGCCGCCCTGCGCAGCGTGGGTGACCTGTCGGGCAAGATCGTCATCGACATCAGCAACCCGCTCACGCCCGACTACATGGGCTTGACTCTGGGGCACAGCACGTCGGCGGGCGAAGAGATTGCTCGCGCTGTGCCCGAAGCCGAGGTCGTCAAAGGCTTCAACACGGTGTTTGCCCAGGTGTTGGCCGAAGGGGCCGATTTTGGCGCCGGTCAGAAAGTCACGGTATTCCTGGCCAGTGACAGTGATCGGGCCAAGCAGACAGCGAAGTCACTGGCCGAATCCATGGGGTTTGCTACTCTGGACGCGGGTGGCCTGAGGAACGCCCGTTATCTGGAGCCGCTGGCGGGGTTGAACATCTTTCTGGGCTACGGCGCCGGCCTCGGCACCGGCATCGCTCCCACTTGGATTCACCAGCGTTGAGCGCCTGAGCTCAAACATTTCCATGACAACGACTTCGAACCGATCGTGAATCTCAACCAAGGAAAGACTATGTCGACTTCTTCGAACACCCTCGTTTTCAAGGCATCCTCCGATAGCGCTTTCTTGCAGCGCTTGCTGGCCACCGATAACAGCGTCGCACCACTGGTTTTGCGCATCGCAGCCGGCGTCATCTTCGCTGCGCACGGCGCGCAAAAGCTCTTCGGTCTGTTCGGGGGCTACGGCCTGGAAGGGACTGGCCAATGGATGGAGAGCATCGGCCTTGCACCAGGTTACCTGATGGCCTTGCTGGCCGGCAGCGCCGAGTTCTTCGGTGGCCTGGCATTGCTTCTCGGCCTTCTGGTGCGGCCTTCAGCGCTGGTGCTCGCGTTCACTATGGCGGTCGCCATCGCCACCGTGCATCTGGAAAAGGGCCTCTTCATGGCCAACGACGGCTATGAGTTCGGCTTGGCATTGCTCGCGATCAGCGTCGCATTGGTGCTCTCGGGCGGCGGCCGCTTATCCTTGGATCGAGCAATGGGTCCGCAAACCAAGTAAGTCGAGAACCGCAAACTGGCGATCAGCGCGGGCACTCTGGCGAATGGATCGACTACCGGATTTCCCAAGGTTGCGACTCGTCCCCAGGCGCGCTGCAAGCTGCCCCCGGCACGCGTGGCTGGTCTTCCGTCGTCGCTCGCGAAGGATCGGTGGTCGCTTTACGGCCGGCGCCGGGTGTGCTCGACGATTTCCCGTCAGCCGTCGTCTGGCGCGCAAGCCGGGTGACGGGCTACACTGTGTCTGTTCGCCTCGCGGCGATGCCGGCGATGACTCAAATGGCCAAACCGCTGCTGGCCCACTGGTGTCCACGAGCCTGGGGGATGCTTCAGCGGCGGATCGTTCAGGAGCTGAAGTGAGATGTGTGGCCGCTACGCGCTTTACGGTCCGACTTCGCGGCTGCGCGAGCAGTTCGACCTCGATCTGGGATTCGACTTCGCGCCGCGTTACAACATTGCGCCGGGTACCGAGGTTCTCGTCGTCGAGTCTGCGGCGCCAGGCGGGCGCTCGGCCAGGCTTCTTCGCTGGGGGCTGATTCCGTCGTGGGCGCAGGACGCCAGCATCGGTGCCCGGCTGATCAACGCGCGTGGCGAGACGGTCAGCGAAAAGCCGGCGTTCCGTGCGGCGTTTCGCCGTGCGCGCTGCATCGTCCCGGCGAACGGCTTCTACGAGTGGACGGCGCACTGCGCAGGCGGGCGCACGGTCAGGCAGCCCTACTTCATCCGTCCGCGCGCAGCCGGCGATTTGTTCGCGTTTGCCGGGCTCTGCGAGCGCTGGCGCTCGCCGGCGGGCGAAGAGATCAGAACCTGCTGCATCATCACGACCAGCGCGAACGCGCTGGTGCTGCCGATTCATCAACGGATGCCGGTCATTCTGGGCGCGACCGAGCATGCCGCGTGGCTTGACCCGGACAACCGGGACGTCGAGGGTTTGCGCACATTGCTGCGGCCGGCGGTCGCCGACGGCATGCTCGCCCATCCGGTTTGCCGCGCGGTCAATTCCTCGCGCGCCGAGTCGGCGGCGCTGATCGAGGCGGTATGACGGGCTGAGTGGGCTCGCGCCCGGCCGACGATCAGGGCTTGCGACAAGCCGCGGGCGAGCTTGTGGCGGGCAGCCGATCTGCTCATCGGCGAAAGTCGCTGGGACGAACCGCGCATGCTCATTCTCGGGGCAGCCGAAGGTTTCGTCGCGCACGGTCGTCAACGGACCTGGAGCGCTTGGCTCGATGCACCGCCTGCCCAGCGGCTTGGCGATCCGTGGTCGACGTACTGGCGGCGAATCGCGCTAAGGGCCTTCGATCCATCGGCCGCGACTGGCCACTTGGAGCTTGCGTACCACCCGCTTGACGCAACCGGCATGCGTGACGGCTATTGGCTTGCCTGGACGGCCAACGTCGAACTGATCCGCCTCGCCTTTCGCCGTGCACACGATCCGTCGATCGAGGCGGTCGCCGGTGAACGACTGGCGGTGATCGAAGCGACGCTCGAGGGCAACACGCGCATCTCGTGTTCGGCTGCACGCGGGTGCTCTACCATAACGCGCTAGTGGGTCGGCATCGGGCCATCGACCATGGCATGCGGGCGATCGACCGCTTACGCCAGCCTCACCGGGGCGACTTGCTGGCGCGCGAGCGCTGGTGCCGGCAGCGGAGCGGGCGACCGCTGGTGAGCGCAGCATGCGCTTTGCCGCGCGCGCCGCGATTGGCTACACTGCGCGGGCGAAGAAGATGAGGAGTGGCCATGGTTTACCAACAGACGATCGACGTGCACAGTCGCGGCCGCGGAACGCTTGAAATCACCGCCGAAGTGGCACGCATCGTGCGCTTGTCGGGCGTCGAGATCGGCCTGGCGAACGTCTTCGTGCTGCACACCAGTTGCTCGGTGATCCTGACCGAAAACGCCGACCCTTCGGTGCGCCGCGACCTCGAAACGCTGGCCGCGCGCTGGGCTCCGGACGGCGATCCGGCGTACCGGCACGACATGGAGGGAGACGACGACATGGCGGCGCACGGACGCAACATTGTCGCGGGTGCCGGGCTGAGCGTGCCGGTCGCCAATCGCGATCTGCGTCTGGGAACCTGGCAGGGGATCTATCTCTGGGAGCACCGTACCTCGCCGCACCGCCGGCAGATCGTCGTCACGGTCGTCGGCTGAGTGCGCTCGACGGGCAGCCGGCGCCGTGCCCGCTGCGCGCCGCCATTTCGCCGGTCGGCCGCGCTTGGCAGCCGCATCTTCCTGCTAAACTGACCAATTCGAAAGTCTGGCGAGCGGAAAGGAAAAGGTAATGAAAATCGGATTCATCGGTCTCGGCATCATGGGGCGTCCGATGGCGCTGAACCTGCTGCGCGGCGGCCACCAGGTGAGCGTGTGGGCGCGTCGCAGCGAGTCGATGCAGCCTCTGCTGGCGGCCGGCGCAGGCGGCACAGCGAGCGCCGCCGACGTCGCCGGCGAGGCCGAAATCGTCATTTCGATGGTCGCCGATGCGCCCGATGTCGAGCAGGTGATGCTGGCTGAGAACGGGGTCGCTGCCGGCGCGCGGCGCGGGCTGATCGCCGTCGATATGAGCACGATACGCCCGGCAGCGGCGCGCGACATCGCTCGTCGATTGGCCGAGCAGGGAATCGATTTTCTTGATGCGCCGGTTTCCGGCGGCGAGGTCGGGGCGATTGCCGGCACGCTGTCGATCATGGTCGGCGGGTCGGTCGAGGCTTTCACCAAGGCGCGACCGGCGTTCGAGGCGATGGGCAGGAACATCGTCCATGTCGGCGATTCCGGTGCCGGTCAGGTGGCGAAGGCGGCGAATCAGATCGTCACCGGAGTCGGCGTGCTGACGGTTGCCGAGGCGCTCAATTTCGCGGCGCGCAGCGGCGTCGATCCGGCGCGCGTGCGCGAAGCGCTGCTCGGTGGATTCGCCTACTCGAAGATCCTGGAAAACCACGGTCAGCGCATGCTCGACCGCAACTTCAAGCCCGGTTTCAAGTCCTGGATGCACCAGAAGGACATGAACATCGTCATGCAGAGCGCGCACGAACTCGGCCTCTGCCTGCCGGTGTCGGCGGCGACGGCGCAGATGTACAACGCAATGGTCGGCTGCGGCTTGGGCGAAGAGGATTCGATTGCCATCCTCAAGCTGCTCGAACGTCTGTCCGGCGGCGAAGACTGATGCGCCTCGGCTTCATCGGCCTGGGCGTGATGGGCCAGCCGATGGCCCGCCATCTGCTCGCTGCCGGCCACACGCTGGCCATCTGGGCGCGTCGTCCGTCGGTCTGCCAGCCGCTGAGCGCCGCCGGCGCGCAAGTCTGCGCTGACCCGGCTGGTGTGGGGCGCGCGTCCGAGATCGTGTTCACGGTCGTTACCGGCGGCGCCGATGTCGAGCAACTGAGCTTCGGCGAGGGTGGGCTGGTGGAAGGTCTGGCCGCCGGTTCGCTGCTCGTCGATCTGAGCACGATTGCGCCGGAAAGCGCGCGTTCGCTCGCCCGGCGGCTGGCCGAGCGGCAGATCGACATGCTCGACGCGCCAGTTTCAGGCGGCGAGGCGGGTGCCATCGCGGCCACGCTGGCGATCATGGTCGGCGGCGACCCGGCGGTCTTCGCGCGCGCCCGGCCCCTGCTTGAACGGCTCGGGCGGACGATCGTTCATGTCGGCGGGCACGGCGCCGGTCAGGTGGCGAAAGCGTGCAACCAGATGATCATGGTCGGGGCGATTCAGGCGGTCGCCGAGGCCTTGCATCTGAGTCGGGCGGCCGGGGCCGATGTGGCGCGCGTGCGCCAGGCGCTGGCCGGCGGTTCGGCGGCCAGCCGGGTGCTCGAGGTGATGGGCCGGCGCATGGTCGACGGCGACTTCACAGGCGGTGTCGAAGCTCGCCTGCACCACAAGGATTACGGCGTTGTGCTCGCCGAGGCGCAGCGCCTGGGCGTTCCGCTGCCGGTTTCGGCGCTGGTCGGCCAGCAACTCAATGCATTGCTGGCGCACGGCGGGGCGCGACACGATACGGCGGCGCTGCTGCGCGTGCTCGAGCGGGCGGATGCGGGCGGCAGTGGCACCCGTTGCCCGGCGCAGTCCGGTCGGGACTGGACATGAAAGGCATGGCTGCATGAAGAAGATCATCGGTGTCATCGCTGCCGTCATCTGCGCTTTGCTGACCTCGTGCGCCGCTCTGTCCGGCCTCTCGCACAAGCCCGAGGTGACCCTGATCGGCCTCAACCTCGTCCAGCTTGGCGTCTTTGAGCAGCGCTTTGCACTCAAGCTGCGGATTCAGAACCCGAATGACGTCGAACTGCGCATCACCGGCCTCGCCTTCGATGTCGAGGTCAACGAGCAGCCTTTCGTCAAGGGTTTGTCGGACAAGGCGGTGACCGTTCCCCGTTTCGGCGAAGCGGTGCTCGAGGTGATGGCCAGCGGCACGTTGGCGAAGGCGCTGAACCAGCTTCGCGAGTTGCAGAAAGGTGGCCGCGAGCGTATCGACTACCGCGTCGTCGGCCGTCTCAGCGTTTCCGGAATCGGCAGTGTGCCTTTTGAACGCAGCGGCGATCTGCCGCTTTCAGCGCCGGGCGCTGCGCCGAAGAGGCCTCTGCCGAAGGGCTCCGAGCGGACCTGAAAGCGGTTCGCGCTGTCCCTGGTGCGCCGCACGCAGTGTGCGCGCGGGCGTCTGGCCGGACGGCCGGTGTGCTTGGCCATGGCCGGCCGCTGCGCGCGCTCGCTTGGCCTAGTCAAGCTCGATGATCAGTTTGTCCCAGCCGGTGCCTGCTTCGTCGACCTGGGGCCGGACGCCTTCGATGCCGGTCAGACGCGCCTCGATTTCCGCCAGCGCTTCCTCGTTCACGCGCATCGTCCGCCGCTCGGCGCCGCAGCGCCGGTCAGGCAGCCCATCCGGTCGCCCGCGGTCGCTGCTGCGCCTTTCGGGACCCCTCGAGGTGTGCATGGAAAAATCCTCGCTAGTCTTTTTGCTCATCGATTATCGGGAAAAACCGCCGTTGAGGCCAATGGATCACGTTTATCGAGAAGCCGCCCGCCTGACTGGCGGGTAAGAGTCTCGCAGGGTCGCGTCGACAGATCTCTTACACGCGCCCGCTTGGTCCGCGTGGCAAGCGGTGGCGAGGGCGTGTTCTCCGACCTCCTCGGCGGCCCGGTGCGGTGGCCAGCGGCCGACCGCTCCAACAGGTCAACAACGATCACCACGCAGAATCGTCACATATTTTTCTGCGAACGGCCGGCCGGAGCGCTGCGCGGAGCGCTCGCTAGCTCGGGCGATCGGTGAGCAGGCGCAGCCCGGCCGGCAGCGACTCGCCGAAAGCACGGCGCTCGTCGGCACGGTCGAGTTCGATGACGGTGTGCAACTGATTGATCCAGGTATCAGGCGAATTGATCGCGCGCAGGCGGGCGGCGATGCGCTGGCGCAGGTCTCCGGGCAGATCGCGCGAGCGGTCGCCGGTCACGCGGGCCATTTGAGTCGCAGCGAAAGCGGCCGGTTCGACCCTTTTCCAGTCGATGGCGAGCAGCGCGTCCAGCCAGCGCGCCGCCGTTTCCGGCGCGACGACCTGATGCGCGCTGCCGTACAAGGACTGGCGCGCGCCGATTCGGCCGAGCGCCCACCAGCCGAGCGCGCGCGCGTTCGGTTTGCCCAGCCAGGCGAGCAGCCAGTCGCCGAGTTCGGTCTTGCGCTCGCTCGGCAAACGCTCGAGCGAGGCGACCAGGCGCAGCATGTCGTCGTGACTGCCGGCGATCGCCGCGGCCGCCCGGCTGCGCGTCTTCGCGCTCTCGCCGCGCAACCAGGGATCGACTTCGGCGAGCAGCTTTTCCTGTACGGCGGACGACAAACCGCCGGCGGTGCGCCGCCACAGCGTCCACCATTCCGACCAGTTCTGGCTCTCGCCGACATACTCGATGCCTTGTTCGAGCAAGGGAACGAGTTGTTCGCTGCGCCAGTCGTCGAGCGCGTAGCCCAGTCCGGGGCGCAGGCAGAAACCGGTCAGGTTGAGCCACAGCCGCTCGTGTTCGGGCGACCGCCGGCGGCGCCGGGCGCGCTGCAGCAGCGCGTCGCAGAGCGCGCGCAGGAGCACCATGTCCCACTCGTCGCGTTTGCCGAGCAGATGTTCGAGCTGGCCGCGCAGACGCCGTACGTCCTTGCTGTCGACGCTTGGCGCGCGGGCGCCAAAGACCTGCTCGATCAGGCGCACGGCTTCGCCAAAGCGCGCCGGCAAGGCGGCCGAAGCGACCGCGGTTTCGCTCGCCGCACCGCGCAGCTGGAACTCGAGCAGCCAGCGGCGGGCGGCATCGTCGAGGCTGACGCAGTGCAGTTCGAGCGTTCCGACTTCGGTCATCGCGCTGCGCAGTTGCACGCGCACCTCGCGCTGCGTGCTGCCCGGAATCGGCTGCACGACACTGGCGAGTGGTGGCAGGCGGACGAAGTCGTCGCTCTCCAACGGGCTGATCTGGCCGGGCTGATACGCCGTGTCGGCGACTGACGAGGCGAGGTGGAAGCGCACCGGCTGGCCCAGGCGGAGGCTGAAAGTGTGCTCGGGCAGGCAGATTTCGCGCCCTTCCTCGCTGCCGCGCGGTAACAGGCAGATGCCGCGCGGCGCGCCGCCCGCCTGGCCGTGCGCCTCGTCGAGAACGAGAAAGTAGCTACGCGCCGAACCGCCGCCGATGCGCCGCCCGTGTCCCTGGCGGACGAGCGCGTAGGCGACCGCACCGCGTGCCACGGCGGTTTCGGGATCGTCGTTGTGCAGGACGCGCAAAGGTCTGCCGCGCCACTCGGCGAGCGTTTCCTGCAGCCGCTCGCACAGAGCCTCGGCGCGGAAGACGCCGCCGTTGAAGAGAATGGTGTCGGGGACGGGTAGCGTCGCCGGGTCGTCGCCCAGCGCCTGGCGGGCAGCTTGCGCGTGTCGGCGCAGGAACGCGGCGAGGTGTCGGGTGATGGCCGGATCGGCCGGGTAGGGCAGGCCGAACTCGACCAGACCGGCGCGCCGCTGGGCGAGCGGCGTATCGTAATGGGTTTGCGGGAAGAAGCCGTCGACGAGCAGCCGGCGGACCTCCTGGCGCTGCAGTTCGAGCTTGCGCGCGCCACCAATCAGGCGCGCGCCGCCACCGAGCAGCGTCAGGACCAGGCTTTCCGGAGCGCCGGCGGCGAGCAGTTGTTCCTTCGCCGTCCGGCAGCGCGCGGTGAGCTGCGAAAAGCGCGCCGCCGACAGTTTGCCTTCGCTTTCCGGCAGGCGCGACTCGACCAGGTGGGCGAGCGCCAGGTCCATGTTGTCGCCGCCAAGCATCAGATGGTCGCCGACACCGACGCGCGTCAGCCGCGGCTCGCCGTCGTGCTGCGTCACCTGGATCAGCGTCAGATCGGTCGTCCCGCCGCCGACATCGCAGACGAGCAGCAAGCGCGTTTCGGCCAGGGCTTCGGCGAGCCCGGTCTGGTGGCGCAGCAGCCAGTCGTAGACCGCCGCTTGCGGTTCTTCGAGCAGGCGCAGTTGGCTCAGCCCGGCCTGCCGGGCGGCGGCCAGCGTCAGCGCACGCGCGCCTTCGTCGAACGACGCGGGAACGGTAAGGACGACCTGCTGCTCGGCCAGCGGCGCCTGCGGGAAGCGATGCTGCCAGGCGGCGCTGACGTGCGCGAGGTAGCTGGCGCTCGCCTCGAGCGGCGATATCCTGAGCACATCGTCTTCCGCACCCCAGGGCAGGATCGGCGCCAGCCGGTCGACGGCGGCGTGCGACAACCAGCTCTTGGCACTGCTCACCAGGCGGCCGGGAACCTGCGCACCGAGCTCGAGCGCCAGGCGCCCGGTGATCGCCGGCTCGTCGTCGGCGTTCGACCAGGGGAGCAGCCGGTCGGCCGGGCTGATCTCGCCGGGCGCCGGGTGGTAGCGCACCGAAGGCAGCAGCGGTCGCGCGGCGACCTGGCCGGGGCCGACGAGTTGCTCGATCGGCAGCAGTTCGACCTGCTGCTCGCCGGGCGCTGCGTAGGCGACGACGGTGTTGCTCGTCCCCAGGTCGATGCCGACGATGTACTGGCGCGTGGCCGGGCGCCGCATCGCCTATTCTGCCGCGGCGCCGCGCACGTCGAACTCGACCTTCCAGCGCTCGGCGCCATCGTGCGGTAGCGCTTCCAGTTCGAGCGTGCCGGCTTCGGTGACGCGCGCGTGCAGACGGACGCGGACGACCGCGCCAGGGGCGCGTCCTTCGCTGGGCAGGGTCGTGTGAATCTCGTCGAGTTCCTGCAGCTCCTCCGGCGCCCACTCCTCGAGCAAGGTACCGACCTGATCGAGCCGGCGAACCGACGATCCGAAGAAGCGGAAGCGCACCTGTTCGCCGACGACCAGACCGAACTCCTGCGTAGACAGGGCGGCTTCGGTGCCTTCCTCCATGCCGAAGGGCGCCAGACAGAGCGCCTGCACCGGTGGCTGCAGGCCGGGTACGGCAGGCATCGCCGATTCGACGGCAACGTAGTACGAACGCGCCGTTCCGCCGCGAATGCGCACGCCCTGGCCGCGTCGGACGTAGCCATAGTAAGCCGCGCCACGTGCGACGGCGAGGTCGAGGTCGGCGCCGGCCAGGCGGCGCGCCGGTTCGGCCTGCTCGCTGCTCAGCCAGGCGTTGATCGTCGCCAGCGTCCGTTCGGCCAGCAGCTCGGACTTGAAGACACCGCCGTTGAAGAGCACCGCGGTCGGATGCAGGAAGGTCGCGCCGTCCGGGAGCTGCGCACTGAACCCGGCGAGATCGTCGGTGGCCGCGCGCTGGCGCGCCAGGAAAGCGGCCAGATGGCGGGTGATCGCCGCATCCTGCGCGTAGGGCAGGCCGAGTTGCGTCAGGCCGGCGCGCCCGCGCCCCTGTGGGCGATCGCCAATCGCCGCCGCCGGGAAGAAGCCATCGAGCAGCGTCGCGGTGAGTTCGGCGCGCGTCAGCTCGCTGCGGATCGAGCCGCCGATCAGCTTGCTGCCGCGGCTGGCGATGACCAGCGGCACGCTCTCCACGTCGGCTTTGGCGAGCAGCGTTTCCTTGGCCGAGCGGCAGGCGTGCGTCAGCGTGCGCAGTTGCCAGGCGTCGAGCCGGGTCCCCTGGGCGGCGAGTTTGCCGGCGACCGCGTAGGCGAGCGCCAGGTCCATGTTGTCGCCGCCGAGCAGGATATGCTCGCCAACGGCGACGCGGTGCAGTTCCAGGTTGCCGGCGGTTTCGACGACCGCGATCAGCGAGAAGTCGCTGGTGCCGCCGCCGACGTCGACGACGAGAATGATGTCGCCCGGGCGGACCGCCTTGCGCCAGGCGCCGGCGCTTTGCTGAATCCAGCTATAGAGCGCCGCCTGCGGCTCTTCGAGCAGGATCAACTGCGCGCAACCCGCGGCGCGTGCCGCTTCGGCGGTCAGTTCGCGCGCCGCCGGATCGAACGAGGCGGGGATGGTGACGACCACTTCCTGTTCAGCGAAGGGCGCCTGTGGCTGCGCGTACTCCCACGCTGCGCGCAGGTGCGACAGGTAGCGCAGTGAGGCCTCGAGCGGCGAAACGCGGGTGACTTCAGGCGGTGCATCGTTCGGCAGGATCGCTGCCCGGCGATCGACGCCGGCGTGGCAGAGCCAACTCTTGGCGCTGGAAACCAGGCGGATCGGCGTTCCCGCGCCGCGGCTGCGCGCCATCTCGCCGACCGCGTAATCGAGCTCGGCGGTCCATGGCAGCGCCAGATCGCCTGGCGCCAGTTCGTCGGCGTGCGGCAGGTAGATGAACGAAGGCAGCAGGCCGCGCGCTTCGAGCGAACCGGGGGCGGTCAACTGCGGAATCGGCAGTACGTCCTGGGTCACCTGCTCGCCGTCGCTGCCGGCGAGATCGATGTACGAAAGCGCACAATGCGTCGTACCGAGGTCGATGCCGATCGAGAAACGCGGTGCACTCATAGTTCGACCTCCGCCGGGGCAACGATCTTCAGCTCGTGACCGGGCGCCAGCTTGGGCAGGCGCAGCTCGACGACCTGCCAGCCGCGATGCGTCAGGCTGCCGGTAAACGGCGGCTGTCCGACGACGTTGCCGGTGACGCGCACCGCCGCGGCGTCGAAACCGACCGGCAGGCTGACCCGGCTGCCTTCCGCTTCGCCGCGTACGGGAGCGAGCGTGAAATTCTCGCGCAGCACTTTGCGGCAGCCTTCGTGCACCAGGCGCGCGGCAGCGCCGACGTCGGCGTCAGGGTAAGCGCTGACCTCCTCCTGCACGAAATCGATGAAGCGCGCCTCGCGCTGGAGCAGACCGAGGAGCTGCAGCGCGCCGTCGGGAGTCGCTTCGCTCATGCGCACCGGCGGCGTTCTGACCGGTGCCTGTGCGGGCGGTTCGGTGCGCGGCTCGCCGCTACGCAGCGCCTGCACGCGAAGGGCGAACTGCCCGTCGCCAAGAATCGAGAAGAAAGTGCTGATGGCCAGAGATAGTCGGCTCAACAGTGAGGGGGGCGTGTCGTGTTTCATGGCGTACGTCCTGAGATTGACCGCCGAGGCGGTCCGCTGAGGGTTGGCCGGACAGCGTCACGGCGCTCGTGCCGGTGAAGTCGGCAGGCACCTGTGGCGTGTCGGCGGGAAGCTGGGGACAAGCGGCCCGGGGCCGCGGTCGGGCGCGGCAGCCCGGCTCGACGCTGGCCGCCAGCGCTGCTCACGTCGGCCGCGTGGCGTCACGTCGGCGGTGCGGGCAGCGCGTCTGTTGCAGCGCAATATAACGCATTTTGCCGGGATTTGGTAGAGCCCGCTCGCCGCCCCCTTGGCCTGTCGCAGCGCGTCGGTACGGCTTCGTCGGCGGGTCGGATCAGCCGGCGGGTCGCTTTGCGCGCGGCAGGTGACGCGTGAACCATTGCGCGGCGTCGTGCGCCAGTGCGGCCAAGCTCGCTCCCCGGGTAGCCCCGTCGGAATTCGCCGGGAGCACTTTCAACTCATTGACGCAGCTCAGTTCGCGCAGGGCGCGCCGGTTGCTGGCCAGGGCTGGCTCGTTGCCGGGCTGCACGAGGAGCAGCAGCGGCGCTTTCAAGGAGCGCAGGTAGAGCATGCCGGCGCCGTCGATCAGGCCGTCGCGGCAGACCAGCGCGTAGATGTCGCCGTCACGCAAGGCGGCGATGCGCACGATCGCCGGCGAACAGTCGCCGGCAGCGCACAGGCCGATCGGCAGCGGCGGCAGGTCGCCAAGCTGGATGTGCCGCTTGATCAGTTCGACGCCGGCGAGCAGGCGTTTGACGAGCAGCGCGACATTGTGATGCGGGTCGCGAAAGCGCTCTTCGGCGTGCGTCAGCAGATCGAGCGTCAGCGTTGCCAGGCCGGCCTGCTGCAGCACGGTCGCCAGAGCTTCGTTGCGGGCCGCCGGTGCCGGGCCGGCTTCGGCCAGGATGATCAGCGCCGTCGCCACGGTCGGCAGATGCAGCGTGCCGCGCAGGGCAGCGTCGGCGAGCGGAACCGTCAGCGAAGTGACGCCGGGCTGGAGAATCGTCGGGTTCAATGACGGAGCAGCCGGACGGGGACGCGGCGCGGCCCGAAAGGCTTGCCCAGCCGCGCGAAGTAGCCGGCGATGCGGGTGGCGCAGTGCGGGCAGCGGCCATCGGCCGGCAGATCGTTGTGCCGAATGTCGTACCAGTCGCGCTCGATCAGCGCGGCCTGGCAACCCGGGCAGAAGGTCGTTCCGCCCTCGCTGTCGTGCACGTTGCCGGTATAGACGTAATGCAGACCCGCGTCGAGGGCAATTCGGCGTGCGCGCGTCAGCGTCGAGCGGGGCGTCGCCGGCACGTCGTCCATCTTCCAGTCGGGGTGGAAGGCACTGAAATGCAGCGGCACGTCGGAGCCCAGTTCGCGCGCGACCCATTTCGCCAGCGCGTTGATCTCACCGTCCGAGTCGTTGCGGCCGGGAATCAGCAGCGTGGTGATCTCCAGCCAGCACGCGGTGGCGTGGTGTATGTACTGCAGAATGTCGAGGACAGGCTGCAGATGGCCGGCGCAGAGCTTGAAATAGAAATCGTCGGTGAACGCCTTGAGGTCGACATTGGCCCCGTCCATCACGGCAAAGAACTCGCGCGCCGGCTGCGGGTGGATGTAGCCGGCGGTCACCGCGACCGTCCGGATGCCGCGTTCGCGGCAGGCAAGCGCTGTATCGATCGCGTACTCGGCAAAGATCACCGGGTCGTTGTAGGTGAAGGCGACCGAGTGCGCGCCGTAGGCGACGGCTGCTGCGGCGATTCCTTCCGGCGTTGCCGCATCGAGCAGACGGTCCATGTCCTTCGATTTCGAAATGTCCCAGTTCTGGCAGAACTTGCACGCCAGATTGCAGCCGGCGGTGCCGAAGGAAAGGATCGCCGAGCCGGGAAAGAAGTGGTTGAGCGGCTTCTTCTCGATCGGGTCGATGCAGAAGCCGGACGAGCGGCCGTAGGTGGTCAGCAGCATGCGGCCGCCGACATTCTGGCGAACGAAGCACGCGCCGCGCTGCCCGTCGTGCAGCTTGCAGTCGCGCGGGCAGAGGTCGCACTGGATGCGCTCGTCGGCGATCGCGTGCCACCAGCGCGCCGGGCAGGCGGATTCCGGCGTTTTCGGTCGATGCACGGCGTCGTTCATCGCGCTGTCTCGTGCCACTTGCGGACCGCGTAGCGCGCCAGCACGATGTCGGCGTGCCAGAAATCAGCCGGCAGGCCGGCTTTCAGCTTGAGTTGGGCGAGGAAATCGCCTGGTGCGCGCAGCGATTCCCAGACTTGCGGCAGAAATGTTGCGCGCCGCCCGCGGTAGCTCAGGATGAGGCCGTCGACCAATGGCCGCAAGCGGGCCAGCGCGTCGGCTTCGTCGCGCACCGGAAAGGGCTCGGCCGGCGTCAGCAGCGAAACCTCGACACGCGTGCGCACGAATTCGTCCTTGCCCAGCGGCCGGAAACGTGGGTCGTGGAAAGCGGCGGCGAGCGCGTTGGCGGCGACATCGCGCGCCAGCGGCCGATGCGCTTCCAGGCTGCCGATGCAGCCACGCAACTGGCCCTGCTGGGTCAGCGTGACGAAAGTGGCCGCCGCTTCGCCGAGTTCGGCGAAGTCCGCGACGGCTTGCGCCGGGAAGGCGAAGCGTTCGCCGATCGCATTGCGTGCAATGCGCAGCAGCGTGTCGCCGAAAGCGTCAGTGGATAGGGTGCTGGGCGTTTCGCTGCTCATTCCTGGACTCCGGGAAAAAACTGAACGCGCCGTAGCCGACGACGCGCGCCTTGTCGCCGGCGGTGTCGCCCGAATTGCGCAGGTCGACGAGTTGCGCCTGCAGGCCATGCCGGCGCGCGGCGAGCAACAGGCCATTGATCGGCGTCGCGCCACACGCCTGCTGGTGGTCGAGGTGCACGTCGAGGGCAAGGATGTGGTGTGCCGTGCGCTGGTCGAGGGCGCACGCCGTGGTGTAAGGCAGGTAGTGCGAGAGGTCGGAGCTGATCACGATCAGCGTTTCATCACCGCCCCACAAACGTTCGAGCACCTCGGCCACCTGTTCGGCCGAAGCGCGCCCGACGGCCAGCGGCACCAGGCTGAAATCGGCCAGGACCGACTGCAGGAACGGAAGTTGTACTTCGAGCGAGTGCTCGTAGGCGTGCGCCGCGTCGCTGACGACGACCTGCGGCAATTGCAGGATGTCTTCGCAGCTTGCCTGGTCGAGCGGAACTTCGCCGAGCGGTGTCGCGAAAGCGCTGGCCGCGGGCAGGGCCAGCCCATTGACCGGGACACGGTGCGTCGGACCGAGCAGGACGACGCGTCGGATCGTTTCGCGGCGGGTGACGAGCGGCGCGTAGGCGCTGGCGGCGATCGGGCCGGAATAGACGTAACCGGCGTGCGGCGCGATGATTGCCTTGGCCGGAGCTGTCGGCGTTGCCGGCGCGTGCGCCAGCAGGCGGCGCAGATCGCGCGCCAGGACGCTCGCCGGTGCGGGATAGAACGTACCGGCGACCGCCGGCGGTCGGGTTGCATGCCTTGCTTCGCTGCTCATCTTCGCGCTCCTTCGGTCTGCGCTGGCGGCCGTTCGTGGGCGGTCGTTCGTCGGCGGTCGCCGGCCGTTGTGGTGGTGCGCCGTCGGGGCGAACCGGCCGCGCGCGCCATCGTTACCTCTGCTGCATTAAAATTAGCCGATGACAAGCTACTTCGCAATCGTTCCGGCAGCCGGCAGCGGTGCCCGTTTCGGTGGCACGACGCCAAAGCAGTACGAGATGCTCGCCGGCCGTCCGTTGATCCACTACAGCCTGGCGGTGCTTTGCGCGTGCCCGCTGATCGAGCGCGTCTGGGTCGTCCTCGCGCCGGACGACACCGGGTGGCGGAGCTTCGACTGGACGCCCCTCGGACCCAAGCTGGAAAGCGTATTCTCCGGCGGCGCAACGCGTTCGGCAAGCGTGGCCAATGGCCTGCGGGCGGCAGCCACCGCGGTTTGCGACGAAGACTGGCTGCTCGTACACGACGCGGCGCGCCCTTGCCTGTCGTTGCCCATGCTGGCCCGCCTGTGCGCCGAACTGGCCGACGATCCGGTCGGCGGCCTGCTCGCCGTGCCGCTTGCCGACACGCTCAAACGCGGCGACGACGAACAGCGCGTTGCGCGCACCGAGGCACGTGACGGCCTGTGGCAGGCGCAGACGCCGCAGATGTTTCGCTACGGCCTGCTGCGCCGTGCGCTGGCCGAGCATCCGGCGGGGACCGACGAAGCGTCGGCGATCGAAGCCCTTGGTCTGCGGCCGCGCCTGGTGCGCGGTGACGCGAGCAATCTGAAGGTCACCTTTGCCGCCGATCTGCGCCTGGCTGAAATGATCCTGCGTGCCCGTGGCGGAGGCGACGAATGATTCGCGTCGGACAGGGCAGCGACATCCACGCACTCGTTCCCGGTCGCCGACTGATCCTCGGCGGCGTCGATATCCCGCACTCCAGCGGTCTGCTCGCCCATTCCGACGGCGACGCGCTGCTGCACGCGATCATCGACGCGCTGCTCGGCGCAGCCGGACTCGGCGACATCGGACGCCATTTCCCGGACACCGACGAACGCTACCGCGCCGCCGACAGCCGCAGCCTGCTGCGCGCGACGCTGGCGCTACTCGCGCAACGCGGCTGGCAGGTCGGCAACGTGGACGCGACGATCAGTGCGCAGCAGCCGCGCATGGCGCCGCACGTTGCGCAGATGGTCGCCAACATCGCTGCCGATCTGGGGATCCCGCCTTCCTGCGTCAACGTCAAGGCGAAGACGGCGGAACGCCTGGGCTTCGTCGGGCGCGGTGAAGGAATCGCCTGCGCCGCCGTCGTCCTGCTCGTGGCGAAGTAGAAACCGTCGGCGCGGCGCCGATGAAGACGCTTGGCCGAGTGCGCCGCAGCCTCTCGCTGCGGCGATGACGCCACGCCGCGGCTGCCAGCACCCCGAAGTCACAGCGCGGATCCAGCGCGAGCGTCGACCGCTTGCGCATCGGGTCAATGCCGGTGCAGGGATCCGCTCGCGGCGTCCGCCAAGAGCCGCCATTGCGCAGGCGTTGCGAATCATCCGAGGCGCTGGGCGGGACTTCGCCGATGCAGGCTAGGCTGATCTCGGAATCGACTGGAACTGTCGCGGATAACGCTAGGGAAAAACAGTGAGATCACCTGGGGTCTACGGCTGACGCACCTGGGTAGCGAAGATGCCAGCATACCGAAAGACCTGTCCGAAAATCGGGTGCGTCAGGCGAAAGTCCATGGCGAAGTCGCATTCCGACAGGGCGCTTTCAACGATGCTCGTGTGGCCGAGGACCCATTCAGGAAGCCCAACGATGAAACGCCCCAGCTTCAACACGAAGCGTACGCCATCGTAGCGCAGGTGAGGTCCCTCGATGCGAACCGCCATTTCCAGCCCCATGACCGGATTCACGAACTCAAGCAAGCGATGGCCGCCCGGGCAAATCCAGAAGCTGTTGAAGGTGACTTGCTTCCCGTCCGGAAACCGCATCGTTCTTCGCCAGTACTGACGGCCCCCCACCACGTTCTTCTCGACCCGGGTTGGAATCCGGCTTCCAGATCTCGGCAGCAGCGCACCGAGGCGATGCAGCAGCCAAAGATAGGGTTTCATCCACACCGGGAAGTCGATATCCATGTGTCCGACATCGACGTTGGGAGCGGACTGGTAGTGCGCTCGCAGTGACGCCGGAAGCCGATCCCAGTCGTCGCCCAGCGCGCATTGCATGAGGCTCTTCATGAAGCTACTCCCGGAACGTGCTTGAATACCATCAGCGTGACCACCGCCACCATTGCCGTGAATGCCGGCACGCCGAGCCAGAACCACCAGCGCGCCATTCGCCAGTAAGCGTCGGGGAGCGGACTTCCCGACGCCAGCGCGGCTTCAGCGAGCTTCTGCATGCGAATCTGCAGGCAGACGACGGGCAGCCAGCAAATGCCGGCCAGGCAATAAAGCCCGAGGCTGATCGCGAGCCAGGGCGTCGTCAGAGGGATGTCCGCCAGGTAAGCCATGGCCACGCCGCTGATTGGCTGGAGGATGACCGTCGGCGTGGTGAAGGACCAGTCGGCCAGCACCACCTGCCGGTTGGTCACCGCAATATGGGCCACCTGCCGGCTGCGATCTGCCATCCATTTGTAATACGCACTCCCCAGGCCAGTGCCAAAGAGCAGCACCATGCTGAGGAGGTGCAATGTCTTGAGTGTCAGATAGCTCATGCCTGGCCTCCCAATTGCGTCAGCGCCTGTGGCGCGTCGGCATGCAGCAGAGCCGGCGAGAACGCCATGGCCGGCCGCCCAAGGAAATCGCGCCACGGCCGGCCGTCGGCGTGGTAGCCCTCGATCAGCATCCGGATGTTTTCCGGGCGCAGCATCGGGCTCAGCGGCTGTCCCAGCCAGGCGCCAAGCATGACCAATCGGACAGGCAGGCGCAGGACCAGCGCCCGATTTCCCCCTTGGGCCAGTCGCAGGCGTTGCAGCCACTCCACGTACGCGATCTTTTCGTTGCCGACGATGTCCAGCGTTCGCCGGGTCTCGCGGGCGGTGAGACAGGCCATCACTGTGGCAACGACGTCGCCGATATGCACCGGCTGCAAGCGCTGGCGACCGTCGCCAATCACCGGCAACACCGGCAATCGGGCAAGCCGCATGAACATCTCGGCACTGGTACCGCCCCGCCCGTAGATCACCGATGGGCGAAGGACGAACCAGTCAAGGTCAAGCTGGCGCAAATGGTCGTCCGCCGCCTTCTTGCTCAGGTGATACGCCGAGAAAGCCGAGTCGTCGGCACCAAGTGCCGAAATCTGGATCACCCGCGCTACCCCCGCCTCGCAACAGGCATCAAACAGCGCGATCGGTGCGGCGACATGCAGTGCGTGGAAGCGCTGGCTACCGGTCTCGCCGATGATACCGACTGCGTTGATCACGGCATCCATACCGCGAAGTCGGGGCAGCCAGCGTTCTACCGTCTGCAGCGCCGAAAAATCGCCGCCGTCACGACGCGAAACCGGCACGACATGATGCCCTGCCGCCGTCAGTACTTGGCCAAGGTTCTGGCTGATAAAGCCGCTGGCACCGGTGAGCAGGATGTTCATTGCCGGGCGTCCTGATGCTTGGGAACGGTAATGAAGCGCCCGATGCGGGAACCGATCAGGTGCAGTACAGCCAGCAAACCGCCCGGACTGGCGAGCAGAGCCATGCGCAAACTGTCCTGCGGCGTGCTGTCGCGGGAAAAGAGATCCATCAACAGAACAAGAATCAGCGGGGCGATGACCAGCGTCACCCGAGTGTAGCCAAGCCCGAAGCGGGCGGACTCCTCGTCGGGGCAGATTCGCCCCAAGGTCTTGATCAACGGACTTGCCAGGATGCGCAGGACGCGCAGGACGCGCTGGCCGGTCCCAATGCCGAACAGCAACTCCAGCAGCAACAGCAGATAGGTGCTCATATTGGACTCCCTTTCGATGAATGGAGCCCACAGTCTTGGCTTTTGCCGGGAGGAAATCCTCCGGAATGGCCAAGTCGGAGCTGTCTTCTGTTCCGAAATGATCGTTTCGGAACAGAAGCGGTGCGGCTGGACCGGCACTACGAGCGAATATCGCCCTTGAGCCGGAGTTTGCGATACTGCCCCGGCGTCATGCCTTCGATTTCCCGAAAGGCCTCATAGAAGTTGGATTGGGTGCTGAAGCCGACGCTCAGACCCACCGAAAGCACCGATGCGGACGGTTCGGCGCACAGCATTCTGCCGGCTGCGGCCACGCGAACCTCGCGAAGGTAGCGCGAGAAATTCTTGCCGAGATGGACATTGACCAGTTCCGATAACTGGTGAGAGCTCAGCCCAAGGCGTTCGGCGAGCCCAGCGAGGCTGAGGTCGGAATTCTCGTAGATCCGTTCGCCATCCATCAGGCCAGCCAAGCGCTCAAGCATGGCCGGGCAGTCGACGCGTGTCAGCGTCGAATTCTGGTAGGACGCCTTGGCCGTTTCCGCCACCTCGACTGACAGTTGCGGCCGCAAGCCGAGAGCCATTTGCACGAGCAGAAAGGCGAGACCGATGGCCATGGCATAGAGGATGAAAAACAGCTTGTCCGGCAAATGCGTCTGCAGGACCCCGAGGAGCGCCACCCCGACGGCGATGACAAAGATCGTCCCCAGCAGGACGATTTCCTGTGCATACTCGTCGCGTTGCATGCGCAAGTGGTGAATGTCGCGGGCCAGGGCAAGCAGATAGCCCGCCCCGATCACGAAGGCCAGGGGCAGTGCAAGATCACGACCAAGCCACGGAGCAATGGCGATTGGCAGGGCATGAATGATTGTGCGGGAGTTTGATCCGACAAAGGTTTGCGCCTTGAGCAGCGGCTGGCTGAAAGCCCAGAATGCCGGGGCAACCGTGAACAGCAGCATGCGGTACAGGCCGGTATCGATCCAGGTTCGGTCGAGATACAACCAGCCCCAATGTGCAATTTGCAGGCCGGCCAGTGCAGCGACCAGCGACAGGCCCATGTTCCGCGCGACAGGCTGCTCGCTGTAGTTCGCCTTTCGAAAATGGGTAACCGTCAGCAGCAGGGCGCTGACCACTGAAAACCCGATGAGCAGCAAGGCAAGCGAAATCATTACAGCCATTTTCCGCGGAAACGCGAGAAATCGTGAAGATAACCCGACTCGGCGATCAATGCGCCTGTCACTTTCGCTTTCGACCAACGCCAGACATCGGCCGCCAGATACTCTGCCCGCAGTCGTCGTCATCACACTCCGATGCCGGCATCCAGCCAAGCATCTCGCGCCAACGGTGCCGCCGGAGCCCGTCGTCGCGCCACCC
>WBZM01001550.1_pt1 | contig 22312 bp, 16 predicted proteins | sample 5204271 | NCBI WGS metagenome assembly WBZM01 (sample SAMN12344346, study PRJNA552823) | activated sludge metagenome | biome: Activated sludge suspended growth; feature: Nitrification reactor; material: Wastewater; isolation source: activated sludge from nitrification reactor of wastewater...
AATACCGCATCCTCTGGCAGTCAACCGGGCAACGGAACATGCCCATCTCGCTCGTCTGGGTGAGCGGCATCACGATGAACGGCCTCAAAGACCCCGTTGGCAACCCGGAAGTACCCGTGAAGCTCTCCCGTCGGTTGGCCTATTATCATTCTGTCATCATCGGGCGGAAGTTCAACGATCGCTTCACGCTGCAACTCTCCCCGACGGTCGTTCACCGCAATATCGTTGACAACCGATTGATTCCTACCGATTTATTCGCACTCGGCGTTGGCGGCAGGTACAAGGTCACGCAGCGCTTGGCCATCGTCTGGGACTACGGCTATGTGTTCAACCGCTTCCCGGCAAACACCAGCCGCAACCCGCTCTCGCTTGGCGTGGACATCGAAACGGGCGGCCACGTCTTCCAACTGCATTTCTCAAACGCCGTTGGCATGAACGAACGGGCCTACCTGACGGATGAAAACGGCAACTGGGCCAAGGGGCAAATCCGCTTCGGCTTCAATTTGTCGAGGGTGTTTCAGATAAAGAAAAACAACTGAGCGACAAGGGGGCAAGCCCCCTTGGAGTAACGAGTTTCCAAGGGGGCCTGCCCCCTTGCCACAAAAAATGAAACCTTTATACTTTATGAAAAATTTGCGTCCATTTAGCGCACTCTTGGTCATGGCGACCCTGCTTTTCGTCACGCTCTACTCTTGCGACCGTGACCCCGTTTACGTGGGCGAACTGCCAGACCCGACCGACACGATTCCTGACCCAATTGATACCACTGGCGACACCACGCCCGTGGTCATATCACACCCCTGCGACCCCGATTCGGTCTATTTTGAGGCGCAGGTATTGCCCATTTTGACCTCCAACTGCGCCATGTCTGGCTGCCACGATGTGCAGTCGCACAAAGAGGGCGTCATTTTGACCAACTATGAATACGTGCTCAGCACAGGCGACATCAAACTCGGCAACCCGGCCAGCAGTGATATCTATAAATCGCTGAACGAATCGGGCGAGGACCGGATGCCGCCGCCACCATCCGCTGCGCTCACCGCCGCACAGAAAGCATTGATTCTCAAATGGATACAACAGGGCGCACAGGACCTGAGCTGCGACAGCGGCTGCGACACCACCAACGTGACATTTAGTGGTGTGGTAAAACCGCTGCTCGACCTTAAATGCGTAGGCTGCCACGGCAACAACAACCCCGGTGGCGGCATCAAGTTGAACAGCTATGATATGGTGAAAACATCGGTTGACAACGGCAGCCTGTGGGGCAGCATCAACCATGAGGCGGGCTACAAAGCCATGCCGTACCCTGCTGGTAGTGCCAAAATGCCGCAATGCGAGCTGGACGTTATCCGCATTTGGATAGAAGAAGGTGCTTTGAACAATTGATAAAAATCACTGTTTTTCTATCTTTGCTCCGCAATGAAAAACACCATCGCCAAATTCCTCCTTGTGTTGTTCCTGTTCGGTGCCCTTGTGCCCGCCCAGGCCAAGGAGGAATTGGCGAAGCTGCCCGGCCTGCTCGAACACTTTAAGGAGCACCAAACCGAGACGCCCGGTATCTGTTTTTTCCAGTTCTGGAAAATGCACTACGGCGAGGGCTTTGCGCAGCACCAAACCGACCACGACCACTCCAAACTGCCCGGCAAGGAGCATTGCGACCACCTCCATGCACCAACTTTGGTTGCCTTCCAAAACCTTCCCGATTTCACGGCAGCCCAACCCACCATCGGTGAGGCCAGCCGCCCCGTTTTCGAAGACCAGTCCTATTCTTTTTCCCTTCCCAGCGACATCTGGCAGCCGCCACGAGCTTGATTTTACGGTAAAACACATTGAGGAAAATTGCGCAAGCAATTGATTGTCAACCCTCTGTGGCCCTCTGTGCCTTGGAGCCTCCGTGTTTAAAATTCTCAACACAGAGGCACAAAGACACGAAGGGACACAGAGCGCATCCATCCGTAATTCATGCTTGATTCCATTATTTCTTTCTCCATAAAAAACAAAACCATCGTCGCCCTCGGCACTTTGGCCTTGGCCGTTTGGGGCATCTTTGCCTTCACCCGGCTGCCCATTGACGCCATTCCTGACATCACGAACAACCAAGCACAGGTGCTCACGGTCTGTCCCACTTTGGCCACGCCAGAGGTGGAGCAGTTCATCACCTACCCCATCGAAAGTGCCGTGCGGAGCATCCCCGGCGTGGTCGAGTTGCGGAGCATCAGTCGCTTTGGCCTGAGTGTGGTGACGGTCGTTTTCGACGAGGATATTGACAAATACCTCATCCGGCAGCTCATCAACGAGAAGCTGAAAATGGCGGAGGAGCAAATCCCCGCTGGCTTTGGCACGCCGGAACTCGCCCCCGTTTCCACGGGCCTCGGCGAAATCCTGCACTACCGTATCGAGCCGAAGCCGGGCTATGAGGGCCGCTACTCGCCCACCGAATTGCGCAGCATCCAAGACTGGATTGTGAAGCGCCAGCTCATGGGCATCTCCGGCGTGGTCGAAATCAACAGCTTCGGCGGCTACCTCAAGCAGTACGAGGTGGCCGTGACGCCCGCCCGCCTGAAAGCCTTTGGCATCGGCATCGGTGAGGTCTTCGCAGCACTCGAAAACGCCAACGAGAACACGGGCGGGGCGTACATCGAAAAGAACGCCAACGCCTATTTCATCCGCAGCGAAGGCTTGGCCAAATCGCTCGACGACATCCGGCAAATCGTGGTGAAATCCGAGGGCGGTACACCCATCCGCATCGGCGACATCGGCGAGGTGAAAATCGGCAGTGCCATGCGCTACGGTGCCGTGAGCCACAATGGCGAGGGCGAAATCGTGCTCGGTATCGTGATGATGCTCAAGGGCGAAAACGCCGCCAACGTCATCCAGCGGGTGAAGGAGCGGGTGGCGCAAATCCAGTCGTCATTGCCGGAGGGCATCACCATTACCACGTTTTTGGACCGGGAAAAACTCGTGGACCGCACCATCGCCACCGTCGAGAAGAACCTCATCGAAGGGGCGCTCATCGTCATTTTCATACTCGTTTTGCTCGTCGGCAATTTCCGGGCGGGCCTTATCATCGCCTCGGTCATCCCGCTGTCCATGCTGTTTGCATTGGGCATGATGCAGCTCACGGGCGTCAGTGCCAACCTCATGTCGCTCGGTGCGATTGACTTCGGGTTGATTGTGGATGGAGCGGTGATTATAGTGGAAGCAACGCTGCACTTCCTGCAATCCAAAGTATTTAAACACGGAGGCACGGAGACACGGAGGGACACAGAGTCTGACTCCGTAAAACTTAGTGCCTCTGTGACTCCGTGTTTAACCCTAAGTACATCGGAGATGGACGAAGCCGTCAGGCTCTCTTCCTCGAAAATCATGCGCTCCAGCGTCTTCGGCGTCATCATCATCCTTATCGTTTACCTGCCCATCCTGTCGCTCACGGGCGTGGAGGGCAAGATGTTCAAGCCGATGGCGCAGACCGTCAGTTTTGCACTCATCGGGGCGCTGCTGCTCTCGCTGACCTACGTGCCAGCCGTCAGCGCCGCTTTTTTGAGCAAAAAACTGAAGGCGGAAAAGACCTTCGCTGACCGCATCATCGCCTTTTTCCAGCGGCTCTATCTACCGTCGTTGAATTTTGCGCTGCAATGGCGGAAGCTGGTTTTAGGAATCACCCTCGCTGTTTTCGTGCTCAGCATTTTTCTATTCTCCCGAATGGGCGGCGAGTTCATCCCCACCCTCGACGAGGGCGACATCATGATGCACGGCTTTTGCAAGCCCGGCACCTCGCTGACGCAAACACTGGAGAGTCATCGCTTGGCACAGAAAATCATCATGGAGAATTTCCCGGACGAGGTCGAGCAGGTCATCTCGAAAATCGGCAGCGCCGAAATCCCGACCGACCCGATGGCCCCGGAAACCGCCGACAACGTCATTTTGCTGAAGCCAAAAGAGCAGTGGAAACGGGCGGAAACCAAGGAAGAATTGGTGGAAAAAATCGAGGCGAAAGTCTATGACGTGCCGGGCATGGCCTTCGAGTTCACGCAGCCCATCAAGATGCGTTTCGATGAAATGATGACCGGGGTGCGCTCCGACGTGGCCGTGAAGGTCTTTGGCGACAACCTCGACAGCTTGGCTAAGGCGGGGCACCGGGTCGAGAACGTCATCAAGCAAATCCAGGGGCTTTCGGACATCAAAGTGGAGCAGACCGAGGGTTTGCCGCAAATCGTTGCCCGCTACGACTACAACAAAATCGCCCGTTACGGCCTGCACGTGAAGGACGTGAATGAGGCGCTGCGAACGGCTTTCGCTGGCACGGCAGCCGGTGCCATTTTCGAGGACGAGCGCCGCTTCGACCTCGTCGTGCGCCTCGCCTCCGACCACCGTGCCGACATCGAGGACGTTCGACAATTGCCCATCGCTACCGCCGATGGACAGCTAATCCCACTCAGCGAAGTCGCAGAGGTGAGCTACCAGCCGGGCCCCGCACAAATCAGCAGGGACGATGGCCGTCGCCGCATCGTGGTCAGCGCCAACGTGCGGGGGCGTGACGTGGAGAGCGCCATCAAAGACATGCAGGCGGCTTTGGGTGAAAAACTCAAGCTGCCGAGTGGCTACTACTACACCTTCGGCGGGCAGTTCGAGAACCTCGAAGCAGCAAAAAAACGCCTGAGCATTGCCGTTCCGGTGGCGCTTTTGCTCATTTTCGGCTTGCTGTATTTCACCTTTAACTCGTTGAAAGAGAGCACGTTAATCTTCACCGCCATCCCTATGTCGGCGGTCGGCGGCATCTTCGCTTTGCTGCTGCGGGACATGCCTTTCAGCATCTCGGCGGGCGTCGGCTTCATCGCCCTGTTCGGCGTGGCAGTGCTCAACGGCATTGTGCTCATTTCCTATTTCAACCAATTAGAAAAGGAGGGTGTGAGCAACGTCCACGAGCGCATCATCAAGGGTGCCCTCATCCGCCTGCGCCCCGTGCTGATGACGGCGGCGGTGGCGTCGCTGGGCTTCCTTCCGATGGCCATTTCGAGCGGTGCCGGTGCAGAGGTGCAGCGGCCCTTGGCGACGGTGGTGATTGGTGGTTTGGTGACTTCTACCTTGCTGACGCTGGTGGTGCTGCCGGTGTTGTATGCGATGTTTTTTAGGCGGGTTGATAAAGGTCTATAAAGTTGATAAGGGTTGATAACCTGCTGGCCATCAACCCTTATCAACTTTATAAACTCTATCAACCAAGAGGTTATTCCATCAATTTCTTCAAAGCCTCAAAGTTGGCTTTTTCATCAAAAATGGCGGCAACGGGGATTTCAAACTCAGGCAGTACGATGCTCTTGATGTCTTGGCCGGGGAAAAATTTGCCATAGGGCAGGTAGGTTGTATCGGTAGGCACAAGTAGGGCGTATTGCTCGATGCATTGCTTATCGGGGTCGATTATCCAATATTCCCTGATACCGTGAAGGGCATAGTCCTCGAATTTGGTGGTACGGTCGTATTTTTTCGTGCTTGGCGACAGGATTTCGACCACAAAATCAGGGGCTGGGTGCAGCATGGTATGGTCGTCAAAAGCCGATGCTTTTTCATTTCCCCAAAATGCGACATCCGGTTCATAATCGTTGCGGGTAAGGGAAATTAGGGCTTTTTCGGTTGATGTTTCGCCTAAATCATTAGAGACAACATAAGTGTCAAGTAGTTTGGCCAACCTTCTTCCAGCCCTTAAATGCCCCCGTTTCACAGGCGAATGCAAAACGATTTCACCATTGATGAACTCAGCTTTGACATCCTCCGTGAGCCACTCCCGAAACTCCTCCCGGCGACGGGTTTCATCAGCAAGTGCCTCTTGTATTTGCTGGTAAAGCTTGACTGCACCGGGGCTTTTTAAAATTTCACTAACTGTAATTTCCATGCGGAAGATTTTAGAAAACAAATTTAGGCTTTTTTACCAAAACATCTTGCTGGCAGGCTTGGTTTGGGTGAGCGGCAACCTCGCCGCCCAAACCTCCCTTACCGAGCAGCAAGCTATTGACTTGGCCCTCAAAAACCACCCGGCGATGGCGGCAGCGAGCCACCAAATCCGGCAGCAGGAGGTGCTGAAAGGGGCGGGCGCTCCGTGGGAGCATTCGCAAATCTTCCACAACGTGACCGCTGACCCTGACCTTGGTTTGCTTGGTACTTCCACGTTTGGCCTGAACCAGAGTTTCCCTTCGGGAAAAATGACCCGTGCGACCCGTGACCTCCACGCCAGCTTGCAGGCACAGGCAGAAGCCCGACAAGGCATGACCCGCCAGGACATCGTGCGGCAGGTGCGGCAGATTTACCACCATCTCAGCTACCTCGATGGCAAGGCGGCCCTCAACAACCGCTTGGACAGCGTCTGGCAGCGGGTGGCCCGTGCCGCCGATGTCCGCCACCGCACCGGCGACGCCGCCCTCGCTGAGAAATTGTCGGCGCAAGACCGGGCAGCGCAAGTGCGCCTCGAAGCCCGCACGGTGCAGCACGAAATCGAGTTCGACCGCATCGTTTTGGGGCAAATTTTGGGGCTGGGTGAGCCTGTGCAGCCCATTGTGGAGCCACTGCACGAGGGCGGGTTTTCCATTGCTGATACCTCGTTGCTGCGCAGTTCTGCAATGGCGAAGTATGGACAGGCCGCCATCCAAGTGGCCCGCTCGGAGCAAGAGGCAACACAAGCGAAGTTCTCGCCGACCTACTCGGCGGGGGTGTATGGGCAGATTTTGGGCAATGGCGACGTCTATCCTGGCTGGCAATTGGGTGTGAATGTGCCGCTGTTCAAGAAGTCGCTGAGGGCGCAAGAACAAGCGGCAGAGGTGGGCATTGCGGCAGCAAACGCCGAATACCGCAATGCGTTGCTTTCGCAACAAAACGAACTGGGGCACTTGCTGCACGAGCAGGAGAAGTACCAAATCATGCTGGAATACTATGCCGCCGAGGGCAAGCAGCTTGCCGCCGAATTGCTGCGAACGGGCAGCCTGAACTACTCACAAGGGGAGGTCAGCTTTGCCGATTTCGTGCAGTTGATGGAGCAAGCGTCGGGCATCGAATTGCAGCACTTGGAGAATTTGTTGGGGCTGAACCAGACGATTATTGAGTTGGAGGCGCTGACGGGGCAGTGAAGAAATTGAGAAATTATGAAATTGGAAATTATGAAGCGCCATAGATTTGGGATACGAGTGACGGCAATAATCAATCGTAAATTCCTATATGGTTATATCCAGGACGCTCAATGTATTCCCACGTAAATTTATATCCAGTTTTAATTACCTCAATGTCGAAAGGCCGGTATAAGTCAAACATATTGTCTGGGTTGACTGCAAGGTATATAGGAAGGGAAACAAAAAATCCAGCCAAAAACCATAAGCATGTGCTTATGATTTCAGGAGGATTTATCGTTTTAGTAAATCGTTTTGCAATTAATGCCAAAAAAAGCCAAAACATCAAGTAAATAAAGAAGTCTGCAATGAATTCAGCTAAAAATATTTGCAAGGACAATGATGTATGGAAGCCGTCACAGACAAAGGGAAACGGAAATCCAGTAAACATCCTATCAGGCGCATCTTCGACCAAGGCGTGCCACCATTTTGTAATTGTGCTAAACGAAATTATGGTTAAAGGTAAGATTAGTCTTAAAATCAATGACCTCATTTTGTTGGGATTTAATAGCAAAATAAAATCTTTCAGGCAGGCATATAATCAGCAAAACCATCAGGGGTTTCGTCAAAATCAGGTGCTACGTAAAGGAAGACGTTTTTTCCCCACCCTGGTTTACGAGTTGGTGGAGTGGGCTTATCGGAGGTCTTTTTCAAGGAATACAATTTCTTCAGCAAACTGCTGTCTGTCAGCTCTCCAATCCAGACCACTAGTTCCAACTTAATTGACTCAGCGCTCATCGTTGCAATTTTTTACAAACTTACAGAAAACCGCTTTTGAATGAAAATCAATTGGTGAATTAAAACCGGATTGGTTTCAAAATTTTGACAATCAACATTTTACAATGAAAAATATCTTTTTTCTTTTCCTCATTATCGCTGCATTCTCTTGCGGCAAAAACGAACCCACCACCACCGAAAAACCCGAAGCGGAGGTGGCCCATGCCAGTGGCGACCTCGTCCATCTCACAGCGGAGCAGGCGAAGTTGGCTGGGCTGGAATTCGGCGGTTTTGAACAAAAAAACATCGCCGACGAACTGCGGGTAAATGCCGAACTGGTCGTCCACAACGAGCATGTGGCGCAAGTGACGGCCTTTTCCGATGGCATCATCACCGACATTCGTGCGAGCATGAACGCTATGGTGAGCAAGGGGCAGGTGCTGGCCACCGTGCGCAAGCCGGACTTGTTGGACTTGCAGCAGCAGTTCCTAGAAAACAAGGGGCAGATGGCGTTCCTAAAAAATGAATTTGACCGCTACAAAGCGCTCAAGGATGCCGATGCTACGGCCACGAAGAACTTCCAAAAAGCGGAAACCGACCTGCGGGCCGCCGAGACGACCGCCGCCGTGCTGGCCGCCAAATTGCGGCAGTACCAAATCAACCCCGACAAGCTGACGGCACAAAACCTAAGCACGCAATTGGTACTGGTGGCCCCGGTGAGCGGCATCGTGTCGGGGGTGAAAACCAACGTGGGCGCTGCCGTGCAGCCCGGCACGGTGGTTTGTGAGGTGACGGACCTCAGCAAGCTCCATGCCGACCTTTGGGTATTTGAGAAGGACATTTTGAAGGTGAAAAATGGGCAGCGGGTGAGCCTTGCCTTCCCCGCCGAAGCGTCGAAAACCTACCCCGCCATCGTTTATAGCATGGACAAAGTGCTCGACCCTGCCAAGCGGGCAATTCGGGCACACGCTCGCTTGGACGGCAGCATTGCGAAGCAGCAAAACTTCGTGAACGGAGCTTTCCTCGAAGCCCGGATTGCCACAAACGGTGCGGGCGGCGGCACTGCCCTGCCCGAAGCTGCCGTTGTGCGGGAAGGCGAAGAGGACTTTATTTACCTGCTCGAAAAAGAGGACGCCAATGGCAGTTTTTTCAAAAAAATAAAGGTGGTAAAAGGCGGCGTTGCCGACGGGTTCGTGTCGGTGACGCCCGCTGAGGCATTGCCCGAAGGAGCAAAACTGGTACTGAAAGGAGCGTACTATGTGTCAGCGCAGGGGGCGGGCGTGGCGGTGGAGGAGTAAAATTGAGAAATTAAGGAAATTGGGAAATCAAAGATTCACCCAGTAAATTGGGGTGCCGATAAGCTTTTCTCGATTTTTTGTGTCTTTGCCAATCGAACGACTGGCTTAGTTTTACAAATCGTATCCTTGCAATCGAAATGAAGCAAAACGGCACCATACTCATACTTGACGACGAGGAGGACATCCTTTTTTCCTTGAAAATGCTGCTGAAGCCAGTGTTTTCTCGTGTGTTTGCGGAGCAAAACCCGCAGCACCTGCCCCGCCTATTGCAGCAGTACGAGCCAGAAGTGGTGCTGCTCGACCTCAATTACAACAAGACCGACTCGACGGGAAAGGTCGGCTTGGAGTGGCTTGCCAAAATCAAGGAACTGCGCCCCCGGACCCAGGTCATCATCATCACGGCGCACGGCGAGGTGGAAATCGTGGTGCAGGCCATGAAAATCGGGGCCTCCGATTTTATCGAAAAACCGTGGCGGAACGAGAAGCTGCTGGAGGTGGTGAAGGGGGCGGTCGGTTCAGTTGGCAGTTCGCAGTTGGCAGGTGGCAGTACTCCATCGGGAGTTGGGGGGCAGGGTGGAGGGGTGGATTTCTTGGGCGAATCGGGGGCAATGCGGGAAGTTTTCAAGACGATTGACAAAGTGGCGGGCACGGATGCCAACGTGCTCATCACGGGCGAGAACGGAACGGGTAAAGAGCTGGCAGCCAAGGAGTTATGGCGAAAATCGGCGAGGCAAGACAAACCATTCGTGCAGGTGGATTTGGGCACGATTTCCGAAAGCTTGTTCGAGAGCGAGCTGTTCGGCCATGTGAAAGGGGCGTTTACCGATGCGAAGGAAGACCATATGGGCAAGTTCGAGGCGGCCAATGGCGGTACGCTGTTTTTGGATGAAATAGGCAACCTGAGCCTCGGCTTGCAATCGAAGTTGCTGACGGCGCTGCAAACCCGGAAAATCGTGCGGGTCGGCTCCACAAAAGAGATTCCGGTGGACTTCCGGCTCATCTGCGCCACCAATTTCGACCTTCAAAAAATGGTGGCTGAAAAGACCTTCCGGCAAGACCTGCTCTACCGCATCAACACCATCGAAATCGGCATGCCGCCGTTGCGGGAGCGCTTTGGCGACATCCGGCTCATTGCGAAGCACTACCTCAACCTGTACGTGAAAAAATACGGCAAGCCCCACATGGATTTCGAGCGGGAGACGCTGGAAAAGCTGGAAAAATACCCGTGGCCTGGCAATGTCCGGGAACTCCGGCACGCCGTGGAGCGGGCGGTGATTTTGACGGAATCGGCCAACCTACAGCCCGATGATTTCAACCTGCAACCGGGCACGGGCAAGGTGATTTTTCCGCCGGACAATATGAACTTAGAGGAAATCGAGCGTACCCTCGTGCAAAAAGCCGTGGAACTGCACCAAGGCAATATCAGCAAAGCAGCGGAGTCGCTGGGACTGACGAGGGCGGCGTTGTATCGGAGACTTGAAAAATTTGGGCTATGAAAGCACTCAACAGCTTCCGGGCAAGGGTCATTTTCCTTATTTCATTGATTTTCCTGCTGATGCTGGCGGTGATGCTGCTCTATTTCAGGACGGAGCAGAACATGCCGTGGGTGGTGATTGGCGTTCTGGTGATTATAGGCTTAATCATTCATTTATTCCGAACAATATACAGTGTAAACCAGCAGATTGCCGACTTCTTGATGAGCATCAGGTACGATGATTTCACACGCACTTATTCGCAGCAAACACAAGGTGACCCGTATTATAAATTATTTGCTGAATTTAATGCCATCAGCGACAAATTCCGTGACCTACGCTCACAGAACGAGGCCGACCGCCAACTCATGCAACTTGTGTTGGAAAACGTGGACACAGGCATATTTTGCTTGGATAAATCAGGCAAGGTTTTATTGGCCAATAAAGCATTAAAAGGGCTGTTCCATAAATCTTATTTTCCCGATTTAACCGCATTTAAACATATTGACCCTGCACTGCATGAAACATTGGAAACACTGCCCATTGGCGAGCGGATTGTGCAAAAAGTTGTGGTGAATGACGAGGTAGTGCAAGTGGCCATACGTCATTTTGCATTAAAGAATAAAGAGGACGAAATTAGCCTATATACGTTCTTTAATTTATCGGGCGAACTGTCGAGCGAGGAGATTAAATCCTACCATAAATTAATCAGCATATTGTCGCATGAAATCATGAATTCGGTGACGCCCATTGCCAGCCTCAGCCAATCGGCGGCAGGTATGCTGAAAAGCGCCGACCCAGATAACATGGACGATATTGCGCAAGCGATGGAGGTCATCCAAAAGCGCAGCACGGGCCTGCTGACCTTCACGGAAAACTACCGCAAGCTGACCAAGATACCACAGGTGCAGTTGCAGCACATCCACTTGGAGCCGTTCCTGAGCCAGATTCTCACGCTTTTCAAGCATGAAGTGCCCAAGCGGGTACAGCTCGACCTACAGTTCTTCCGGCCCAACCTCCAAATCACGGGCGACCCCACCCTGCTCGAACAGGTGGTCATCAACCTCATAAAAAACGCCCTTGAGGCGGTGCAAGAAAACCCTGATGGCAAAGTGCTCATCGTCGCCGACCGGGACGAGCAGCAGCGAACCCTCATCCGCATCTCCGACAACGGGCAGGGCATTGCAGAAGAGAACCTGGAGCAGATTTTTGTGCCTTTTTTCACCACCAAGCCAACGGGTTCCGGCATCGGCCTGAGCCTCGCCCGGCAAATCATGCGGCAGCACCAAGGCGACATTCAAGTGGTGAGCGAGGTGGGCAAGGGGACGATTTTGACCTTGATATTCATTGGATGACAGCCCAAGTTCCTTTTTTTACCTTTGCTCCGCAATGACCATCCAGACCTACAATGAACAGTTCCTCCAAGCATTGGAGCGCCTCAACCCTGCACAGCGGGAGGCAGTGGAGCATATCGAAGGCCCAGTGCTGGTCATCGCTGGGCCGGGCACTGGAAAGACGCACATCCTCGCTGCCCGCATCGGCAATATCCTGCTCCGAACCGACGCACAGCCGCACAACATCCTCTGCCTCACCTTCACCGATGCTGGGGTGCAGGCCATGCGCCAGCGACTGTTATCACTCATCGGGCCGGATGCTCACAAGGTGCACATCTTCACCTTTCACTCGTTTTGCAATACCATCATCCAAGACAACTTGGAGCTTTTTGGGCGGCGGGAACTGGAGCCGCTGAGCGACCTGGAGCGGGTCGAGACCATTCGCCAATTGCTCGACGAACTGCCATGGACGCACCCGCTGCGCAGGGGCCGCTCGGATGGCTACCGCTACGAGCGGCATTTGCAGGAGCTGTTCCGACGAATGAAATCGGAGAACTGGTCGCCCAGCTTTATCGAAGAAAAAATAACTGCCTACCTCACCGACCTGCCCAACCGCAAGGAGTTCATTTACCAGCAAAACCGAGGCACTTGGAAAAAAGGCGACCTCAAAACCGCCGCCATCGAGGAGGAAAAATTGAAAATGGAGCGGCTGCGCTCGGCAGTGCAGCTCTTCCCTCGATACGAGGACATCTTGCGGGAGCGTCGCCGCTACGACTACGAGGACATGATACTTTGGGTGCTGCGAGCCTTCCGTGACCACCCCTATCTGCTGGCCCGCTACCAGGAGCAGTACCTCTACTTCCTGCTCGACGAGTACCAAGACACCAATGGTGCCCAAAACGAGGTGTTGCACCGCCTGACCGAGTTTTGGGATGCCCCCAACGTCTTCATCGTTGGCGACGACGACCAGAGCATCTACGAATTCCAGGGTGCCCGCTTGAAGAACATCACAGATTTCTACCATACCCACCACGACGACCTGAAAGTGGTGGTGCTCACCGAAAACTACCGCTCCACGCAGCACATCCTCGACTCGGCAGGCACGCTCATCGGCTCGAACACGCTGCGCATCGTGAACCACCTGCGGGATTTGGGCTTGGAGAAAATCCTGACCGCCCGGCATCCCGACTTCGCCGGTTTGCCCATTTTACCTTCGGTAAATACTTACCCGAACCGCTTGCAGGAGGAGGTGGCCATTGCGGAGCAGCTCGAAAAACTGGTGCACGAGGGCTTTCCACTCGATGAGGTGGCCGTCATTTTTGCGAAGCACAGGCAAGCCAAGCGGCTGATGGCCCTGTTGGAAAAAAAAGGCATTCCTTACGAGACTCGCCAATCCATCAATGCACTCGACCTGCCGTTGGTGGAGAACCTGCGGCTCATGCTCGGCTATTTTGCGGACGAGTTACATCGCCCTTACAGTGGCGAGCAGGCGCTGTTCAGGATGCTGCATTTTGAGTTTTTCGGGATAAAACCACAAGACATCGCACGGCTTTCGGTGGATAGCAGACGGTGGACGGCCAACGGTGGACGGCCAACGGTGGACGGCGATTCAGCCAGCATCGCAAGGCCGTGGCGCTTGATTATTTCGGATAAAAACTTCTTGGAGGCAGCGGGTTTGGAAAATGCATTAGCTTTCTCGCAACTCTCTGATTTCGTGGAATTTATGCTCGGCGAGTACGCCAACCTGAGCGTGCCACATTTCATCGAAAGGCTCATCAACCGTAGTGGGCTGCTGCGCTACGTGCTGGCATCGGAACGGAAAGCCGAGCTGCTGCAAGTGCTCTTCGCCTTCACCAATTTCATCGAAAACGAGGCGCTCCGCAACCCCCGTCTCCACCTCACGAGGCTGCTGGAAATCTTCGCCAGCATGGACGCCAACGGGATTGGATTGCGGATCGCAGATTACGGATCGCGGACTGGCAGTGCTTCGACCGCCCTCCCCTCGCCAAATGCACAGGCGGGCCAAGCAACCACGCTACCCCAATCGGCAATCGGCAATCCGCAATCCGCCATCCAATCGTCCGCCATCCAACTGCTGACCGCCCACTCGTCCAAGGGCCTTGAGTTCCGTCGGGTCTTCCTACTCGACTGCGTGAAGGACAATTGGGAGCCAGCCAAGCGGGGCAGCCATTTCCAGTTCACCTTCCCCGACACGGTGCACCTGAGCGGCGAGGCCGATGCGATGGAGGCCCGCCGAAGACTATTCTATGTAGCCATGACGAGGGCGAAGGAGCGGCTTTTCATCAGTTATGCTGCCAAGGACGACCAGGGCAAAGACCTGATGCGCACCCAGTTCTTAGATGAGATTTTGGGCAAAAACGCTGTTGTGGAGCAATCCAATGGGGTGGCCCCGGTGGCCATCTTGGAGGCACAGGCCGCCCTGTTGCTCGAAAGCAGTCCAGCAGAAGGCATCGAGCCACATGATAGGGCAGCGGTACAGGCGCTTCTTGAGAAATTTACCCTCAGCGTGACGGCGATGAACAAATACCTGCGCTGTCCGCTAAGTTTTTACTATGAAAATGTGCTGCGGGCACCTGCCGTGGCCACCGAGGCAGCCTTTTATGGGGTGGCCATGCACAACGCCCTGCGCCGTGGATTCGAGCAAATGTTGCGGAGCGCACCCGGCAATCGGCACTTCCCGTTTGCGGGCGAGTTCGTGCAGTTTTTTGAGCATGAAATGCGGCGGCAACAGGGCTTCCTGAGCAAAAAAGACTTCGAACGCCGCCTCGACCTTGGCAGGCAGTACCTTGCCGACTACGTGCGCCACCACCAAGCCAACTGGCCTTCGAACTGCAAAGTGGAGCAAGAGTTCAACTATGTGGAGGTGGAGGGCGTGCCCATCATGGGCATCATTGACCGGATTGATTATATTGGAAAAACGGGGCAGGAAGTGCACATCGTGGATTATAAGACGGGGGGCGCTGACCCTGAGAGGCTGCGCAGGCCTGATTTTGAGTTGGCAGTTCGGCAGTTGGCAGTTGGCAGTCAGGGTCAAGATGGTTCGGCCCCGCAATCCGCAATCCGCTCCAAAGGGGCAAGCAATCCGCAATCCGCAATCGGCGGCACCTACTACCGCCAGCTCGTTTTCTACAAAATCCTTTTCGACAACTGGCGGCGCAACCCAGCACGGGCCATCAGCGCCGAAATCAGCTACCTCGAACCCGATGCACGGGGTCAGTTCGAGACGAAGCGCATCGAGTACCAACCCGAAGACGTGGCTTTTGTGAAGAGCCTCATCACCGACACCTATGCTCGAATTATGCGGCAGGAATTCTACGAAGGCTGTGGCCAGGAGGACTGCTCGTGGTGCCGCTTTTTGAAGCACCAGCAGCAGGTGGACAGCTTTGCAGATGTGGAAGGGGAGGAGTTGGACGACTGACGAAGGGGTTCTCAGCCCCGGATAGTTTCCTGCTCGAAAACCTCCATCAGCCCCTCTGCATTTACCTTGTTCAATTGCACGGGCTGGATGGAATTGATGGCGGCCTCTTCCAGTGGCAGGTCCACCCGGATGTAGTTGTCCGTGAAGCCCGACATGCGGCCCGGCTCGGTACTGTGTTCGAAAAGGACGGGCCTCGTTTCCCCCAAATATTGCTCGTAAAAATGGCGGCGTTTTTTCTCTGACAGAATGGTCAACATCTCGTTGCGCTGGCGGCGTTCTCCCATTGGCACTACGCCTTCCATTTCGGCGGCAGGGGTGTTCGGGCGCTCGGAGTAGGTGAAAACGTGCAGGTACGACACGTCCAGTTCATTCAGGAAACGGTAGGTTTCGAGGAAATCATCGTGCGTCTCGCCGGGGAAGCCCACAATCACGTCCACGCCGATGCAGCAGTGCGGCATGTGCTGCTTGATGAGCGCCACCCGTTCGGCATAGAGTTCCCGACGGTAGCGGCGGCGCATGGCGGTCAGTTGCTTGTTGTTGCCGCTCTGCAATGGGATGTGGAAATGCGGCATGAACCGCTGGCTATTGGCCACGAACTCAATGATTTCCTCGTTGCAAAGGTTCGGTTCGATGCTCGAAATGCGGAACCGCTCGATGCCTTCCACCTTGTCCAATTCTTTGATGAGGTCAATGAAAAGCGCCTCTTTCTTCGGCCTTGTACCCTCTATGACCTCCGTGCCATTGCCGAAGTCGCCGATATTGACGCCCGTCAGCACGATTTCCTTCACGCCCATTTCAGCGATTTTCCAAGCATTGGCCACTACGCTCTCCACGGTGTCCGAGCGGCTGGCGCCACGGGCGAGGGGGATGGTGCAAAAGGCGCATTTATAATCGCAGCCATCCTGCACCTTGAGGAAGGAGCGGGTGCGGTCGCCGAAACTGAAGGCATGGGTGAAGGTGTTGGCCTCCTTCACTTCGCCTGCCTGCACAAGGCCCTTGCCGGGTGCCTTGCTCAGGTTGTCCACAAAATCAAGGATGCGGAACTTCTCCGAAGCGCCCAGCACAAGGTCAACGCCGGGTATCTCGGCAATTTCCTGGGGCTTTAGTTGTGCATAGCAACCGACCACGACCACGTTGGCATTGGGCGATTTGCGCAGCGCCCGCCGCACGATTTGGCGGCATTTTTTATCGGCAAAATCCGTCACTGAGCAGGTGTTGATGACGTAGATGTCCGCCCCGGCATCGAAGTCCACCTCCGAATAGCCGGCATCCTCGAATAGCCTGCCAATGCTGGAGGTCTCGGAGTAGTTCAGCTTGCAGCCGAGGGTATGGAATGCGACGGATTTTGGCGTAGCCATTTTTAAAATTAAAAAGGAGAAAGTTTAAAGTAAAAAGAGGCGCAAAGGTATGATATGTGGGCTAATCGGCCTTAAAATCTGTCTCGCAACCATTTAGGCAACCTGCGTTTCTTCTTTCGAGCCTATCTTTGCTCAATATTCAAATCAAAAAATTCCCTACCGTGTTCTTCGGTCTTTTCAATAAAAATAAAACTACTGCCGCCCTTGGGGACTTCTCCTTCCTTGGCGTTGACATGCACTCGCACCTTGTGCCCGGCGTGGACGACGGCTCCAACTCCGTCGAGACCAGCCTTGAGTTGTTGCGGGGATTCATGGACATGGGCTACCGCAAAATCATTACGACTCCACATACACGGCCGGATATGTTCCCGAACACCCAAGTGGAACTGAAGGCGGGCTTTGAACGCTTGAAAAAGGCGCTCGACAAATCTGACCTGACCATAGAAGTGGAAATGGCCACCGAGTATTTCGTGGACTATGAGTTCTTGGAACAGCAGGACATCAACAACCTGCTCAGTTTTTCGGGCAAGCACCTGCTCATAGAGCTTTCGACCATGCAACCGCCACCGAACCTTTACGACACCATTTTCCAATTGAAAATTAAGGGCTACAACCTTATCCTTGCCCATCCTGAGCGGTACGGCTACTACTCCAGTGATTTTGAGAAATTCGAGAAATTGAAGGACTTCGGCTGTCAGTTCCAAGTGAACCTCCTTTCGCTAACTGGTCACTACGGGAAGTCCCCGAAAGAACTCGCCATGAAATTCCTAAAACAGAACATGGTGGATTTCCTCGGCACCGACATGCACAGCGTACAGCATTTGCAGGGCATAAAGGCCATCTTATCGGATGCAAAACTGATGCGGTTGATTCAGGGGTACGAGTTTAGGAACAGGTTTTTATAGTTGGCAATTCGACAGTGGGCAGTTGGCAGTCAGTTTGCAGTTTGATTAGTCCTTTAGCCAGTACCCGGCTTTGGACTAAAAGACTGATGAACTTCAAGACTGACTGCCAACTGCCCACTGCCGAACTCCCAACTTTCTTACCTTTGCGCCCATGTCCAGAATCTTGGGAATTGACTATGGCACGAAGCGCACGGGCATAGCCGTGACAGACCCCCTGCAACTCATCGCATCGGGGCTGACAACCGTAGCCACCCACGAGTTGTTTGATTTCATCGAAAAATACCTGAAGGAAGAGGAGGTCGAGGCCTTCGTGGTCGGCGAGCCGCTCTATCCCGATGGGAACCCGGCGCAGATTGCACCGCACGTGAAGGGTTTTGTGAACAAATTGCGCAAGCAATACCCGCAGCTGCCAGTTCACATGCAGGATGAAAGGTACACCTCCGAGGCCGCCAAGCAGGTCATCCTGCAAAGCGGTGCAAACCGGAAAAAGCGCCAAGACAAGGCACTGGTGGACAAAGTCAGTGCCGCCTTGATTCTGGAAGATTATTTAAACAGTAAGCCTTAACGGCTGACCGTGGGCCGTCAACCGTCCACCGTCAGCCGTCCACCGTTTTTACCATGATTTTGCCTGTTTACGCTTACGGCCAGCCCGTTCTGAAGAAAGTGGCCGAGGACATCACGCCTGACTATCCGGGCCTGAAACAACTGATTGACGACATGTGGGAAACCATGTACGCCGCCGACGGAGTGGGCATCGCTGCTCCGCAAGTGGGCCACAGCATCCGCCTGTTTGTGATTGATTCCCACCCGAAAGAGGACGACGAGGACGACAAGGAGGAAGAAAAGGAACCGCTCAAGTACGTGCCGATAAAACAGATATTCATCAACCCTCAAATGCTCGAAGAATCTGGCAAGTTCTGGAGCTTCGAGGAGGGCTGCCTCAGCATCCCCGACATCCGGGGCGACGTGGACAGGCAGGAGACCATCCGCATCCGCTATCTCGACGAGAACTTCGTGGAGCATGAAGGGGTATTCGATAGTTTGAATGCTCGTGTAATCCAGCACGAGTACGACCACTTGGAGGGCGTGCTGTTCACCGAGCGGTTGAAGCCCATCAAGAAGCAGCTCATCAAGCGCAAGCTGGAGAAAATCCGCAACGGCGAGTGCAAGGCGGATTATAAGCTGAAGTTTGCAGCGAAAAGATAACCTGTGTTTTTTGCGGGGGTTGTGTAAAAAGTCATTTGGGAGAAAATCTTCGATTTTCTCCCAAATGACTTTTTACACAACCCCTTTCTTGGTTGACATGCAATCCTTCCGCACCACTTTCCCTCCCTTTCAAAGCCCCTTAAAAGTCGGCCATACCGACCGGGTGCTCTGCATCGGCTCCTGCTTTGCGGAGCAAATGGGCGGTCGGTTGGAGCGGCTGAAGTTCCCCACCTTGCTCAACCCGTTCGGCATCGTTTTCAACCCGGCGAGCATCGGTCAGTCGTTGGAGCGGCTGATGAGTGGCGAGCTATTTTCGGAAAACGACCTCGTTCAGCACCAAGGGCTTTGGCATAGCTGGGAGCACCACGGCAGGTTCTCGCAGCCCGATAAGGCAGCCGCTTTATTGAACGTAAATGATTCATTATCAATAGCTAAGGCTTTTCTCGAAACCACTAACCGCCTTGTGGTCACGCTCGGCACAGCACATGTTTTTATCTTGAAAAAAACGGGCGAAGTGGTGGCCAACTGCCACAAGCTGCCCGGAACGGAGTTCGAGCGGCGGCGGCTGTCCGTGGCGGAGGTGGTGGCGGCGCTCCTGCCCGTTTTTGAAAAACTGAAGGCCCAACTGCCCAGCCTTGAAATCATCGCCACGGTCAGTCCGGTGCGGCACCTGCAGGACGGGCTGATGGAAAACCAGCGCAGCAAGGCCACCCTGCTCTTGGCCTTGGACGAAATCGGCCAGCGGCTGCCTTACGTCCACTACTTCCCCGCCTACGAAATCCTGCTCGACGACCTGCGTGACTACCGCTTCTATGCCGAGGACATGGCGCACCCCAGCCTCCAGGCCACCAATTATATCTGGCAGTACTTCGAGCATGCGTTTTTCGATGAGAAAACAAAGGCGCTGAATGGTCGCATCGAGCGGGTGCTTTCAGCAATGGCCCATCGGCCATTTCATCCACAATCAGTTGAGCATCAGGGTTTTGTAAAAAAGGAGTTGGATGCCTTGCGGCAATTGGCGGTGGAGTTTCCGGGGTTGGATTTTGAGGGGGAAACTGCAACCTTGGAAGAAATACTAATTTAAAAAATTACAATGGAAATCACATTGCATCAAGCATCGGAACAGGTCATTGACTACCTTTTAGGTAGATTCAAATACTTGATAACAGACCCACCGCTCATAAAACATGCTTGGGTGTATCCTTGGGGTTGGCTCATTTCTTATGACAGCAAGGCCTTCTTAGAAGGGAAGGACGAATCCGCTTATTATGTTGGTAACCTACCTATATTCTTTAGCAAAATAGATGGTACAATGGATTTCTTAGGTTCTAGTTTCCAGACTATGGAAGAGAGTATAGAGGAGTATCGAATCAAAAAGGGGTATCCATCGCTGCCAGATAATTTCAAGCCGGAGAGTATTGTCATTTTCAGTAAAAAATAAGCGCCTTAAAAAGTATGAGGGAATGTTCAGAAAACTGTGTCAAGTTAATTCGATTAAGAAATAATAACCTATCCCCAAAGGTACTTCCCATACCGTTTCCCACATTTCAATGGCCAAGTGCAAAAAGCCGAAGGCTGATGAAATTGTGGTAAACGGTTCCACGGCTCTCCTACAGGTGCTTCGTGAACCGCTCGCCGAAGCGCTGCCAGCCGCTGATTCACACCCCCGCCTTTCCCCGTACCCCCTCCAACAATTTCCTCGTCCCTGCCAGCGTCCGAACGCCGTCCCTCGCCATTACCAAACTCCTCGGCGTCTTTTTCAAGGTCAGTTGCATCTCAGGCCCCTTCTCGGAAATGTACTTAAACACCTGCTGGAACATCGGGCTGTCGTAGAAGCGGGATTGCGGGTTTTCCACGAAATAGCAGCGCAACTTGCTGTCTTTCAGGATGATGCGCTCGAAGCCCAGTTCCCTCGCAATCCAGCGGAGGCGGAGGCCATCGAAAAGCTCCTCCACGGGCGTTGGGATGGGGCCAAAGCGGTCTTTCAAGTTCTCACTGAATGTCTCCAGTTCGGCCTCCGATTGGATATCGTCAATGGCCGTGTAGAGTAGCAGGCGCTCACTGGTGCTGCTCACGTAGTCGGTCGGGATGTGCATCTCCACGTCCGTGTCCACGTTCACGTCCCGCACGAAGCCGCCTTTTTTGTCCAATTCTTCCTTGAAAACATCCTTGAAATCGGTCTCCTTCAGCTCCTGCACGGCCTCTTCGAGGATGCGCTGGAAGGTCTCGTAGCCGATGTCGGCGATGAAGCCGCTTTGCTCGGCACCGAGCAGGTTGCCCGCCCCCCGTATATCGAGGTCACGCATGGCGATTTCGAAGCCGGAGCCGAGGTCGTTGTGCTCCTCGATGGTGCGCAGGCGCTTGCGGGCGTCGTGCGTGAGCACGGACATGGGCGGCGTGAAAAGGTAGCAGAAAGCCTTCTTGTTCGAGCGCCCGATGCGGCCCCGCAACTGGTGCAGGTCGCTCAGACCGAACTCGTGAGCGGCGTTGATAATCATCGTGTTGGCGTTCGGAATGTCGAGGCCCGTTTCGATGATGTTCGTGCAGACCAGCACGTCGTATTTTTTTTCGATGAAATCCATCAACGTGCCTTCGAGGTGCTCGGCGTCCATTTGGCCGTGGGCCATCGCAATGTCTATGTCAGGGCAAAGGCGCTTGATGAGTGTGGCCATATCGGGCAGCGACTTCACCCGGTTGTGTACGAAAAACACCTGTCCGCCCCGGTGTACCTCCTTGTAAATGGCGTCCTTGATGAGCGTCTCGTTCATCACCCGAATTTCCGTGTGGATGGGCTGGCGGTTGGGCGGCGGCGTGCGGATGATGCTCAGGTCACGGGCGGCCATGAGCGAGAATTGCAGCGTGCGGGGGATGGGCGTCGCCGTGAGGGTCAGCGTGTCCACGTTCACCTTCAGGTTGCGCAGCTTCTCTTTGGCCGTCACGCCGAATTTTTGCTCCTCGTCGATGACCAGCAGGCCCAAGTCCTTGAACTTCAAATCTTGGCTCAACAGGGCGTGCGTACCAATGAGGATGTCCACCTTCCCCGCCTTCGTGTTCTCGAAAATCTCCTTTTTCTCCTTCGCCGACTTGAAGCGGTTGACGTATTCGATATTGAGCTTGAACTGCGCAAGCCTATCACTAAATGTCTTGTAATGTTGCAAGGCGAGGATGGTCGTCGGCACGAGGATGGCCACCTGCTTGCCGTCCGTCACCGCCTTGAACGCCCCCCGGATGGCGACCTCCGTTTTACCAAAACCCACATCGCCACAGATGAGGCGGTCCATCGGGTAGGATTTTTCCATGTCTTCCTTCATCTCGATGGTTGCCTTCTCCTGGTCGGGCGTGTCCTCGTAAATGAACGAGGCTTCGAGTTCAGCTTGCAGGTAATTGTCGGGCGGGAAGGCGTGGCCGGGCGTGGCTTTGCGGAGCGATATGGGC
>WBZM01001551.1_pt1 | contig 22312 bp, 23 predicted proteins | sample 5204271 | NCBI WGS metagenome assembly WBZM01 (sample SAMN12344346, study PRJNA552823) | activated sludge metagenome | biome: Activated sludge suspended growth; feature: Nitrification reactor; material: Wastewater; isolation source: activated sludge from nitrification reactor of wastewater...
CGATCAGCGCTTTGCGGGCAGTGCTGCATGGGTGCGTTCGCGCCCTTTTACCGGGAGGTGCCAAATGAAAACGACTATGACAATGACATTGACTGAATCGGCGCAAGACGGCAGTGCACTAGCTAATACGTGTGATATCCAGTCAGGTAGCCAGGTTGGCGGCAATGGTTTGCAGGCGAGAAAAGAAAGAAAAGAGCGAAAAGAAAAGCTGACAAAATCCGTGCTGAAAAAACATCTTAAATATATTGTGCCGGAAATAAAGCTAGCGTTAATCAAAGAGCCAGGCGTGAAGCTACATTCTATACATGGACCGCAAGAAATTGAGCGATTGATTGAGCCTATGAAATTCTACCCAGAGGAGCATTTTGTTACCTTCCACCTTGACGCCAAGTTTCAAGTCATTGGATACAATGAGGTTTCAAAAGGTACTGTTAGCGCCAGCCTTGTGCACCCAAGAGAGGTATTCAAGGCGGCTCTACTTTCAAATTCCACCGCTATTATTTGCGCGCACAATCACCCAAGCGGTATAGTCAAGCCAAGTAATGAAGACATTGAAACGACGAAGACGCTGATAAGGGCAGGGGAAATACTCGGGGTGCAAGTGCTTGATCATGTCATCGTTGGTGGTGCTGACTTGTACAGTTTGCGAGAAAACCGGCCAGAAATCTGGCCATGATTAGGCCAAAAATAGAGCCATCGGCAGCTTGGAATTAGGCGCCGGTGGCTCTGTTAAATAGCGCGGCCGATTGAGATGGCCAATTAAAAAAAATCGCCTGGCAGATTACTTTTGCTGCCGCCTGTTTGACTTATTAGCTAGATAGCACTCAGGATAGCCCTGGCTCTCAAGAGTACGCTTTCGTACTTTCTGATTTCAATCAATGAGTATTAATAACTACAGGTGTTCAACCTTCTTTTGCCTTAGATAAGCGGAGCGCGACCGCAAAATGCACTTTGAATTTGGCTTACGAATTGATTTCAAGCAGCGATAGGGTTTTTGTCCAGGATCTCTACCGTCGGTCCAAGTTGCTCAGTCGCCTCCGAAAAAGCGGTGCTGACCTGGCAGAAGTATGCGCTATCACAAAGCGCTATCCTTTGCCATCACCGCGCATCGTTCACTCAGCCTTTGCCGCAAGACCATGACCTGAGAAGCCTGATGCCTTAGGTGGGCCCCTCCGGAGCTGTGGGGGAGTCGGAGAGGTCTGTCACCTTATCCCGATAGCCGGTTGCCCTGGTTGAGCCATTGTCTCAATTGTTTCTCGGCTGTGAGATTGATCAGTGCTAGTTGCAACAATCAGCAACTTTCTGTTTTTGGAACCAGGCGCCTGGGCAAAAAATGAAATGGAAAAGCGACTCTTTCTGCACGTGCTCTGTGTTCACACCACTTCGTAGCCATACTTCTGAATTCGGGGTTACCATTTTGCTCGTTGAAATTTACCAGCAGATGCACAAGAAAGCCGGGGCAAATAAAGTTGTGTCTTACGGTTATGCAGTGGTTGCACTGTCAATTCTTCTAATTGTGTTGCCCACGTTGCTGCTGAGCAGCGAGATAGTACCATCGGCGGTGAAACTCTGCGGACGTGATACCCCGGAACTTGCTGACCTGTTGGAAGATTATGGAGATAGATGCCAGAGCGAGATCCGGAAGCTTGAACTATATCAAGATGCTCTGGATATGAGGGTGAGGGCTGGGGTGAAAGACGACAAAACGGCGGAGACAATCTATAAGGTTTGGGACATTAAGCGCTACTGGCCGGAGTACAGGGACACCTGGTTGAAGGAAGAGCTTGCAACTAAGTGCGCCATTCTCGGCTGTGATGCTGAAGAGACCATCCGGACCAGAACAATGTGGGCAGTGGAACTTTCTCACCAGGGAAACCATAGGCTTTCTACGCGGCTGATGCGGGAGAATCTCCAGTATCTGAAGCAAGCTACTGGCGCCCATGACTATGAGATCGTCTCTATGTTGGAGCATATGGACGGTATTTTTAAAATGAACGGAGAACCACTGAAGGAGCGTGTTTTGCTTCTTGAAGAGGCGATAAAAATCAGCTCCCTCAACAATTCGGGGTTCCTTGGCGTGGAAGCGGAAAAATGCCGGTTATCGCTGGCCGAATTACGAAGCGAAATGCAGGAGTATGATGAGGCAGAGAAGCAATTCAAGATTGCGCTAAACCTTTCCGGAGGACCTAGCCAGTGCACGAGTCGAAGCGTCCTTCAGGATTATGCAAACTTTCTTGACAAGAGAGGGCAGAAAGGCAAAGCGCAAGTCTACTACGCCCTGGCCGAGCGGCTGCCCACCGGGCGCTGCGGGACATGCGAACATTTAAGCTTCTGGAAGCAATGGGGTCTAAACTTGCCATTCTGAGGCAGAAATGCCGGGCGAACATCGTCCTCTAAGAGAACCGGACACCACCTAACGTACGTTTTCGTTCCATTGCTACTCAGACCCCTCACTGGGCAGGTTTACGCACGCGCGTGCGTGAAAGCGGCAAAAACCGAGAAAAACGCAAGAAAAACCGTGTTTATTGGTAATAATAAAAGGTAATAGGTAATAATAGTGGTAATAAAAATAGTAATGGTGAAAATAAAATTTATGGTAAAATACCTTTATTATGCAAATGGAGGGCTGAAACATGGCACGCAGGCACCCGATAGACCCGGATGAGCTTTTTGAGACCGCAAATAGGCTAACCGCAGAAGGTAAAGAGGTAACTGCTACCGTGCTGCTCGATGAACTCGGCGGCGGCAGCCTGAGGACCATTTATAAGTACCTGGACCAGTGGAAGAACAATGCGCCAGTTGTGCAGGTCAAAAAGACTGTGGAGATACCAGACCGGGTGCAGGCCGGTTTTGCTATGGCCTGGAAGCTGGCCAATGACGAAGCCGCCTTAGAAATTGAGGCCGCAAAAGCCAAGGCTGCCGAAGAAGTGGCCGCTGCAAATGGCCGGTTCCAAGAGGCTTTAAATGCCGTTGAAAAACTTGAAAGAGAAGCGCAAGAAAACTCTGACCTTATCGACTCACTTAAAGCACAGGTGTCGAGCTTAACTGAAGAAGCTAGTTTGTTGAGTGCAAGCTGCGCTAGTCACAGGGCTACCGCCGAACAGCTAGGTGAGCAGGTCCGTGCTCAGGGGCAGGAGCTTGAGCGTATGCACAAGGCAAACGCCGAAGAGCGCGAAGAACACGCAAAGCAGATAGAAAAGATAGAAAGCGCGGCTGCCCAAGCCGCTAAAAGTAGCGAGAACCAAATTGGCAGTCTTAGAAAAGCCATGGAAGACGTTCAGACTAGAGTTGTCGAACTGGAAAAACAGAGAGACGAAGCGAGATCCGGCGCCGCCGAATGTCAAAAACAGTTGGAGAAAATCGAGGCGGCTGCGAAAGTAGACAGAGAAGAAAGAGACGCTGCAATAAAAGAAGCGGCTGAGCTAAAAGGTCTTTCTGGCTCACTTAAAGAGCAAAACACAGCTCTTTTGGCGAAGCTCAATAGTGATGATAAACCTGAGAAAAAGAGATAATAATAAGTTGTAGCACCACCTGCGGTGTTACTACTTATCGTGCGTTCTGAGCGATTATTAACTCAGTTGATTACCAATGATTGGATCTTACTCGTTTGAGGAGTATCAGTCGGAACCTGAGCTGGCTGGCTAAAGCTATGCCTCAATTCAGCCAACTTCGAGCAAGACTGGTGTTTCTGACTCAGTTTTTGACTCAAGGGTGGAATCAGTAGCGGGAGAGCGCTTGGGTTGAAAGAGCTGGCTCAGTCGTCCGAATAAACTTGGGCTTGGTGAGCTTTTGACTTGTGGTGGCGTGGCGCTTGAGGAAGTAGTTTCCTCAAAGTCATTAAGCTGGGCTTTGGTTCCGGCATGAACAAAAATCATTTCTTGGCGGAGCTGGGCAATCTCAGATGTCAGCTCAGAAGCGAGGGTTTCGCCAGTGGGAGCTGGAGAAGGTTGAAGAGACGCCACTTCTGCTCGTAAGTCGGCGATCTCGGATCGTAGCGCGGCGATATCATTGGAAAGCTGTGAGGCCCAAGTAGGTTGGGGAAGATTCTCATACTTAATAACTGGAGATTCTTCGATAATTTCACGAAGCAATTGGGACATGCTGCTGCCGTTTTTAGTGATGAGCTGGCGGAGAACCTTCAAGGTCTCGGGGGGAACGTTGGTGGAAATCTGCCGCCAAGTATTTTTACCGCGCCATTTAAATTCCGGCATGTTTTTATTCCTCTTGGAAACAAGCCGAGAGTATATCTGTTTGGGGTGTCCGTCAATGGATGATTGGAGGCTGCGAAACAAACTGTTGTAAAGAGCGGCGAAGAATTTTCTCAGAAACGCCGTTTGAATAAAGAAGAGTAGCCATTAGAGAGAAGACCCAGCTTATTGGCTGGGTCTTCTCTAGCTTCCAGAATTATCTGCTGGCCGATCGTGTAAATATCAGGGGTACCAGAATGTCGAATAAATCTTGGCTGGGGCAATCTTTTGGCAGCACAACGTCCATACCGGAATCAAGGCACTTTTTTCTCACAGTGTAGCTAGTATGGCTGGTCATGCCGATTACAGGTAAACGTGGGATTGTAGACTTTTCCAGCCTTCTAATTTCTTTTGTGCAATCAGCGCCGGTCATGCCTTTCATGTCGTAATCCATGATGACAGCCGCATACTGGGCTGACTTGAGTTTATTCAGTGCTTCAAAGCCATTTTGTGCCAGGTCGCTTTTGAAGCCCAATTGATCAAGCAAAAGTGCTGTTGAAATGCGGCATATTTCGGTATCGTCAACGATAAGAATAGGAAGAGAGCAAGGCATGAGTTAGTCCACCATGTACAAGCCTATTGTCGGTTGTAAATGGGATTATTGCACATTAATTCTAAATCCTTAAAAGCCAATATATTTGGGCTGTTAGGCTTGTGCTAGCTGAATATATTAGGTCGCCATTAATCCTGCAATTCAGGACATTGTCCGGTATGAAGCAGGAAAGACGGGTTTTAAAAACTCTGGGCAAAAGCATAAAGAACGCACGGCTGAAGAGAGGCTGGTCGCAGATGTATCTGGCGGCAGAAGCCGGTTTAGACAAGTCATATATAGGAGCAATAGAGAGAGCGGAGGTCAATCCATCGGTCAAGATAATCGTGCAAATAGCTGACGCGCTGGGTATTTCCGTTGTTGCTCTCTTTCAAGGCATTTGACCTTCAGTCGCCATATAATTGGAGACTCGGTAGCCCGTAGAGAGTATTTGAGGGCGGAAAACTGAAGAAAAACCGGAAAGTTTATATTGAGGACGTAATAGAGCCACACCCGCTTAACCGCAGAAGACCATCACTGATGGAGGTGAGCCCGGAATTAGCGGCAGAGTGGTGCTATGAACGTAATTGTGGATTTGGACCTGGAGATTTTTCTTCCGGCTCAAATGTCAATGTCTGGTGGAGATGCATCGCAAACCCAGACCACATCTGGCAAACGACAATATCGCATAGATATGGTCAAAAGCGCAATTGCCCGTTTTGCTTCGGAAAATATCTAAGGGTGTCTGTAATTGAAGAAAGGTCACTTGCCTGTAGATGCCCTGAATTAGTGGAAGAATGGCACCCTGAGCGCAATGGCGATTTGACGCCCAGTAACGTTTTAGCGGGCTCAACAAAAAAGGCTTGGTGGAAGTGCAGGCAAAATTCGCGGCACATATGGCAGAGCCAGATTAAGTCCAGGGCAAGGGGAGTTGGTTGTCCGCTCTGTTATGACGAGAAGCAATTGGACTTGAGCCTGTATCCAAAGGTACTTGCACTTTTTGATTGTGAGAAGAATGAGGGCATAGACCCAAAGAGAATCACCTATGCAACTGTGATGTGGTGGCGTTGCCCGAGCGGGCCGGATCACAGTTGGCAGGGCAAATTCAATAAGGCTAAAAGATGTCCGTATTGTGCAAACAAGAAGGCATCGATAACGAACTCGCTGAAGAGCCTGTATCCAAAAGTGGCTGAGGCGTTGCATCCGACTAAAAATGGAGAAATAACGGCGGAGAAAATCACGGCGTTTGCCTCAAAAAAGGTTTGGTGGATATGTCAGGCGGACCCCAGTCATGTCTGGCAGACCAGTGTCAATAACAGAACAAGGCTTGAAAGTGGGTGCCCGGAGTGTTGGAACTTGCGGAGATCTGGAGCTTTAACTAAAGAGCTTGGGAAATAAATAGCCCGGAGCAAAACAGGTGGCTCCTGCCCTATCTATTGCCTAAGGATCTGAGCTAATAACACTTTGCCTATGCTCGATGGCGTTCACAATCCGCGGCTTTTGGTTGGTGTGGAACTTGATGGTTTTGGCTGCTCTCTGATTGCCGGTTCTTTTTTGTATTTTCTGCCTTGAGCCGTTGCTCTCTTTCTACCCATGGCTCTGATACTTGCTATAGCCCTCTGGCAAATAGACGATATTGTTTTTATTGTCTGTATCTATCTATTTCTTCACCACTGGTGGTGCACTGACTGTTTCCATTTCAGCGAGATGGCTTTGGCTTGATTGCGTCCGTTAATAGATTTAGATGCTCAAATGGCGACCTCGCGTGCATGTCTAAAAGTGCCTACCGTGACACGTCTTTAGCCAGCTATCCAATGGCAGTCCCCGCTATGGCGGGGCGCTAGTGCGTCCATTGGGCAGGCGAAAGGCGTGTTTTTCTGGGGGCACTAACAAGCACTTGGAGGTGCCATCTAATGAACAACTCAATCACAGTAGTCGGTCGTATCGGTCAAGTCCCTAGCTCAATCTCGTTTGAAGACACAGGCAAACAGTTGGTGAAGTTTTCAGTGGCGGTGAAGGAATTTTCACCTAATACCGACGAAGAAAAAACACTGTGGTTTGATGTCAATGCCTGGAACGGGCTCGGGGAGCGCGCTCTCAAGACGATAACCAAAGGGCGGGAAGTTGTGCTAAGTGGACGGCTGGGGCTGTCGAACTACAAAAAAGAGGTAAACGGTGTGGAAGTGGAGCTAACCAAGCCTGTAATCAAGCTCACGTCCTTCCATCTGTGTGGCAAAAGACCGACAGAAGATGAGACGCAACCGGAAGAACAAGCTCCGGCGAAGAAAACACGAGCCGCTAAAGGCTAGGCTTAGCCTGGGGCAGGGGCTAAGAAGTCCCTGCCTCTTCTGGCTTTATTTACAAATTTATCTAAAAGCAAAATTGCCAACGGCATTGCCGGTGGTGCCACTGTTTCTCTCTTCTTGTTGCCTGAAGTGTACCTGGGTGAGGCTTTTCTTGTTCTTTCAGTTTACGGGGGCGGCGCCACCGAGCCTCAAGTGAAACTTCAGTGCCGGCGGAACTATTTGACGGGTTAGCTTGACCCCCGGAGCCACCCCCGTGCCCCAGAACTGGCGAAAAGCCGCTCTGAAAAAGGGGTAAATCAAATGAAGAAAGAACTGCAAAGAGACCAGGAGAACCGCTATGGGCTTGAGCTGACGAATAATAGTAAAACGTCTTGGGCGTTCAGTATGCCCAGAGACAAAACCTGTGTCATGGCGACAAGTATATGCAAAAAGGTCTGTTATGGCAACGGTATCCGTTACCAAAGTGCTGGGCAAAAGGCAAAGAGGGAGCGCAATTTCAGAACAGTGGAGTTGCTGTTAGAAAGAGGTGGACCGGAGCTGCTGGCACAAAATCTCATTGCTCTAATTGATCAGGTGAGACCATCTGATTGGCTCTGTGCCTCTATTATGGGAGAAAAGACAAAGACGCCATTTACAGTTAGGATTCACGATCTAGGTGATTTTCACGAGGTATCTTACGTGAAAGCCTGGTTAATAGCCGCTAAAGAGAGACCTTTATGCAAGCTCTGGTTCTATACCAGAAGCTTTCTTGAGCCAGAATTATTTGAGGCACTGACAGAACTGGCGGCCTTGCCTAATTGCCAGGGCTGGCTCAGTATCGACACTGAGAACTTTGAGGCTGGGCTACTGGCCTACGCCCAGGAGCCCGGTGTCTGGAAGCTGGCATTATTGCAGCAAGAGCGGACTCAGGTAGAAGAGTTACTACCTGATTTGATTGAAGCTGCCATGACAAAAGAGCTTGTGTCTTTTCCTGTCCATCATGGGGGCAGGCATGTGGAGCCGGTTGTAGCTCCCGGCCTTTATACTTGTCCGGCAGTTGTCGGCATCTACAAGCTGGAATCTAACGCCTCTAAACTCCGCCCATGCCAAGCTTGCAGCTTTTGCCTGCCCTAACTGAATCTATTCCTAGAGCTAGTCGCAGTGGTTGATTGAAACCGCTTGCGTGACTGGCTCTTGCTCTTGCATATGCAGCCTCCTTTGGAGCTAACTGCCGAAGATAGGTCATATCTGCGCTAGCTACAAGGGGCGAGCCTCGCTGCGCTCGGTCCTTCGGACCCCTTTTCGCTTGCTCGATATGCCCTCAGAAATTGGCGTTAGCACCAAAGAGAGAGGACAGCAAAATGGAAGAATTGCAAAACAAGCTCAATCAAGCCCGTGCCGAATTTCATCAAGCAGTAGCCGCTAATGACGTAGCGCTAGAAGATGCCGCCTGGGCAAAGTATATGGACTTGCGCTTTGAAATGGTCCAGTATAAAAAGGCTAACAACCTTCCCCTTGCCACCTACTAGGTGGCGGGGCGCCAACGGTTGTTTTGGAGCTACTGAAAACTTCTCAGCTAAACTACCTGGTTGCCTTAGAATAGAGGCATGGACATTCTCTGGTCAGTTGGGCTAATAGTTGTTTTGCTTGTCGCATTGACCAATATGGCAGGTGGACGAGCCTCGTCTGTGCTCAGGCCGGTTTCAGGGATAGCAACAAGGCTTTTGTCTATGGTTGTCCGAGCAGTGCTGAACCTGGCCGGAGCAATCTTTAAGGTGTCGGCCGGAACAATTAAGCTACCGAAGTCAAAAGGGTGTAGAGAAACTGAACGTGGCGCTGAGCCACCGCCGCCGAGGTGGAAAGACTAAGCGATAAAAATTTCGGCACGGTCGAGTTCTTTTGTAATGTGGCTTGCCTCTATTGGGTGTTCATGGGCCGTTAAAAGTGTTGGCCACAAGTCATAGAACATCTTGCTCAGGAACATATATCGACAGGCCATTATTAGGCTATGTCTGTCCCAATCTTTGCTCTGGTAGGCTTTTTCCAGTTGGTAAAAGGTAATCGTTTGATTTCTGATAGAGAGATCGTCGAGATAGTTTGCCAGGCTGGTAATCATTTCTTTGCTGATAGAAAAACACTCAGCAAAAGGCTCAGCCCAGAGTTCTTGGTCGCTATTGAAGGCAGGATAGACATCATGACCGAAAGCGAAAATCAAGGCATCGCTAATGTAAGTAGCACTGTCAGGAAGTTTTGCGGCAAGCATCAGTTGCAGTTTCACGCTAGTAAACGCCTGGCGGTCAGAAGCGGAGAGACCTTTTTGAACAAGCCGCCTGATGGCCTCTGACCGGTTGGGAAGATCGGCTTCTTTTGCTCGCCAGTCATCGATTTTTTCAAAGACCTGTGAATCTAGTCGAAGTTCAACGCGTTCAGTCTTAATAGTGCTCATAGTTGAGTCCTTCTGTAGCTACAGTCCGAGTTCGCTGTGTGAGCCAAGCCGGACTAGTTCCAGGCTATGGTCGGCGACTTTTCGATAAATGAGAATTAGGTCTGGGTGTATATGAGCGTCGCGGAAATCTTTCCACTCGCCAGATAGTGGGTGATCCTGGTAGCTGTCTGGCAATTTTGCATCGTGAGCAAGAAGGGTGACAAGCTCGGCCAGGTCTTGTACGAGGGAGTTTTTGTGCTCGCCTTTCAATTCCCGTTTCTGGTCTTTTCTAAATTGCTTGGTCTTGCTGATAGCGCGCATGGAGAAATCCCGACAGTATTAACGCATAATACCCGGTAAATCCATGTATGTCAAGACGTCCCGCCGGAATGTACGGGATTTGTACGGCTAGTCGTCGGTTTCATCATCAACGTCAGCGAAGAGATCGGCAACGGAGGCAACGGGAGTGAGGTCGCCCTGGCGAGCAGCTTTCATTGCTTCGATGGTTTTGTCGTTTGGGACAAGAAGATTGAAGGGGAGGGCTTTTTCGGCCGCGATTTTGGTCATGAGTAGTTGGTAGGCGGACGAGGGGGTTAAGCCAATGGTGGCGAGAACAGCGGTAGCCTCATCTTTGACTTTGCTGTTGATGCGAGCGCGGATAACGGTGTCTTTTTTGACGGCAGTTTTCATGTCGCGGTCCTCCCTTGTAGCTACATTGTAGCATCATGTGGTTAAACGGTCAATTGGTGGTCTTTTGGGCGGTTTTGCTGCTTCTAAGGTTTTAGAAATATGATGGTGCGCTTCGCGCTCATGACAAATGTTGGTGAGTGTAAGCGTTTCGTCATTGAATGGCGTTTTTGAAAATTGGAAGCTGAGGATGCAGCGCGCGAGTGGGCAACGATGCGCAAAGGTCACGGAGCGAAGCGGAGCCTTACGGAAAATTTTTCAATTTTTCATAAGGCAAGATACAATGCATCCGCACATGTTAAAGAAAAGCCCATATAACCGCAAAAAGCACGCCGCACGGCTTAGAGAAAAATCAAAATGTGGCGTTTGCACGCCGCACGGAGCTAGTATAATAGTAACAGATAGGGTTTAGGTAGGCGCACGGTGTTATGGAAAAAGAAGAGTCAGTAGCAGAAAAAAAGCAGTCGCTTCGGGTGGGTCCGAGGGTAGAAACGAGGCTTGTGCAAGCCGACAGTAACCGGCTGGATGTGGCCGCTAAGGAGGCCGGGCAGACGAGGGCGGAGTTCTCCAGGCAGGCGATACTCTGGTATCTGGATAATCTTGAGAACCTGGACAATAACAAGCGTGAGGCAGAGGTGTCGCAGGCGATGCGATATGCCACTCAGGAGCACGTCAAGGCAATAAATTCAGGGGTTGACCGGATTTGTAAGATGCTGGCTCGTCAGGGTCGGGCGGTCGGGACTTTGTATGAGCTTGCCTGGATGGCACTACCAGATGATGACAATGCCAGGGCGGCATTTGACGATGCTGTGAAAATTGCCAAGCAAAAGATGGCGAAGCATGTTGAGCTGGATGAGCAAGAGCAGGCTGAGAAGATGAAGAGGGTAGTTAAGGGGTGATCGTCGTCCGGCACAGTTACATATCTGCCAGGGACAGGCAGAGCCGTAAGGTGCCGGGGGCGCAGCCGAAGGTGGTGGCGGTCGGGCGGGCGCTTGCGCACTTGAAATACATCAAGCACAGGCCTGGCGAGGACCGAGAAGAGGGCGGCCGCGACATGTTCGATGAGCAAGAAGATAGGCTGAACGCTAGGTCTATGCGGAAGGCTATCAGGGAGAGCCAGGACAGCAAGGTTGTGGTGCATAAGTTGACATTGGCGCCGGAGATAGACCCGCAGGACCAGAAGGCTTTCACCCGCGAGGTGATGAAGAAGCTGGGGCGAGACAAGGGGCTGGATTTGCGCTGGGTGGGAGTCGGGCACAGAAATACGGACCATCACCACATTCATGTTGTTGTCACTGGTAAAGACAAGACCGGCAAAGATGTGAGGTTTGACAAGAAGGACTATGACCGCATCAAAGAGTACGGGGATCGGTATTTAGAGCGTATGCACCCGTTTGAGCTTGAGAAGAGCCGGAGCGATCGGGAGGAGCGTGAGCGCGAGCGTATTGAGGACCGTAACAGACAAAGGGAGGCCGCTCGTCAGGAACGCATCAGGGAGGGGCTGGAGCTTCCCTGGATGCACAGAAAAATAGTTCGGGAGCAGTTACTACCCTACGAGGAGTGGAAGCGCTTAGAGAAGGACAGAGAGCGCGGAAAAATTCCGCCTGAAGAAAACCTGGGCCATGGGGGCCGAGGCGGAGCTGAAGGCGAGAAGCCCTATTTCAATGACACGATTGATGCAGCGGGCAAAGAGTGGAGCAAGAAAAATACCCTAGCCGAGCTGCAGGAGTTAAATCAGTACCTCTGGGACAACTATGACCAACGCATTGAGAAGCCTGAGTACAAGAAGTTAGTGGCTTGGATGAAGGAAAAAGAGCAGGCCGCTCGAGCACCTCGAGCACCTCGAGCACCTCGAGCGGCTAAGGGCGAAGACAAAGACGCCCAGGGCGCTCAAGACCAAAGCCAGGTTAAGGATAGCGAAAAAGACAAAGATCGCGACTGGATTGAATATCAGGGCAAGAAGTACAAGAAAGAAAGCTCATACGGCGATTTGAAGGAACTATCTGACAAGCTGCGCGGCAAGAAAGCGGAGCGGCTGCCGGTTGATGACTACCAGAAGCTTCGGGGCTGGATGGAAAATGCCGACCGCGCCAGGTGGTCTCGCGTCGTCGAGAAGAAGATAGAGATATCGGTAAAGCGGCAGGGTAAAGAAGGGGCGGCGAAAACCATGCCTCAAAGGGTAGCGAACCCCTTACAAGACCAAGTTATGCGCAACCCTGTTGTGGGTCTCTTTATGCAAGGGGCGAGCATCGCCAATACCCTTGTTAGCTGGGTGCCGTTGACTGATCAAAGAGACCGGGTGAAAGAAGCCGGGGACGCGATGGAAGATGCCAAACGCGACCGGCACGACCAGTACGTGAAGCCTGGCCGCGACCCTGAGGCGAGGAGCAAGGACCAGGAGTCGATTGATAAATTGGACAAGGCAATCGAGGAGAATAAGAGGACGCAAGACAAGCAGAAGAAAAAGAAGAAAGACAAAGAGCAAGAGAAGCGCGACAAAGACAACCCATTTAGCCGAGACCCGTGGGGGCGTTGGTAGTGAGAATTGAAGACACTGGCATAGTGGACACGCCGCTAAAGGACTTCCCCATACTGGCGGTGAACGTCTTGGACCGGCTGGGGTATCAGGTGTCGAGGGCAAGCAAGCAGCTCGATCAAATACTTGCAGTAGAGCGCGTCGAAGAGCAGATTGGGCGCGACTGGTGGCGGCATGAATACAGGCTGGTTCTCAGATGGCGCAAGGCGGAAAGCGGCATACTTGTAAGTGTGGAGCTGGAAGAAAAGAAAGGTTCAGCTACTCTGAGTGACTGCCAGAAGCGCTGCGACAGGATTTTTCTTGAGTTAAACAAGGACGCTGACAGGGCTCAGGAAGCGAGGAGCTACAAAGAGCCGAGCACTGTGCACGGGGCAGCTCGTTGGGGCACTCATGACGAGTTAAAAGCGGCAAAGTACATCCAGAAAGTAGCCGACCCCAAGAGGCTCATTGTTGGCAGAACGCCTGACAAAGGGTACTTGCAGGTGCCGGAGTTTTGGACCCACGCACATTCGATAGTCTGCGGGCGTACAGGTGTCGGCAAGTCGCGCGGCTTCTTTATCCCGCAGTTAATTGAGCGCATCGGTACAAGCATGATAGTCACCGAAGCTACGCCAGGATATGAAGCCGGTGAGCTATACAAGCTCACTTCTGGCTGGCGCAAGATGGGCGGGCATGAGATTTACTGTTTCAATCCGTCGGATTTGACTTCGAACAGAATCAATCCGATAGACAGGATAAGGAGAGCGCCGGAGGAGCTAAAAGCGCAGCTAGCCGAGAAACTAGCCGACCTGGTGATAATGAACGGAGAGAGCACAGAGGCTAAAGGCGAGCAGACCTGGAACCGCTCAGAGAAGCTTTTGCTTATACCGCTAATTCTTCATGCAGCAGCCGGGGAGCCACAGTATGGGCATTTTGGTGCTCTACGGTGGCTCATTTTGCAGGGGCCAGATAGGCTTGCGCAGATTCTGAAACGCAGCCCGTCAGATGTCGCGCAGATGGAATTTGAAGGCTGGATGCGGCTATCGGGGGAAACTGACTTTAAGTATGGTGTGTTTTCAGGGCTCATAACTAAGCTTAATCCCTGGATGACCGACCAGATGGTGACATTGACTGAGACCACAGATATTGACCTGGAGGCTTTGAAGAATCAGCTATTTACGTTCTATTTGGCTGTGCCGAGTCGGTCGCGTGACAGCAAGCTAATAGGCTCTTTGATGGTCAATTTCCTTCTTGATCACATCCTGGAAATTAGAGAGGAGATGAAATATCCGCTCACTATGCTGCTTGATGAGTTTACTAACTTCGGCAAAATATCTGGCATTGGAGACACGCTATCGATTATTCGCAAGAACAAAATCGGTCTTATTCTCGGTTTTCAAAACTATGCACAGCTTGAACAAGTGTACAGTAGGCGCGAGGCTCAGATAATAATCGACATGCCAGCGACGCAAGTTTACTTCAAGCAAAAGACGTTCAAAGAAGCAAAAGAACTCAGCGAAGCTATTGGACGCACGACGATAGAGGAAGCTACAGTCAGCGATTCGGGGCGCGTTCAAGAGTTCGTCCAAGGACGAGCTCTCATCACGCCCGATGAACTCATTAGCCTGAAAGACGAAGTGATTGTCTTCACTGCCGACACAAAGCCGCTCAGGCTGCCGCTAACATCGCCGACGGCATATGAGCAAGCTCTGGCGTATGACGCGCCGGTAAGAGAAAAGCATGAGGTGAGCGAGTTTGTGCGCAAGCGCGGGCGGGTAGCAAGAAGCCAGCAAGCTGAGCAAAAGGTCAAGGAGCAGGCCAAGCCGAAGCCGAAACCAAATGAGGGACAGAATAAGGGCAGCACAAAAGGAGCAGGCCGGTTTGAGAGGCCCAAGCCGCCTTCTGAAGACAAGAAATATAATGAGAAAGAGCCTGAAGAGCGCAAACCTGCTGAGAAAAGGGACCGCTCGTCTGGTGCGCCGGACTTCCGGTAATGAGTAAGGGAAAGGTGGCTAAATATGGCACTGGGATCTGACACATACCTGCTTCTTCACAAAATGGTTGAAACGGCGAAAACAGAAGAAGAGTTGGAGATAGCGCGCAAGAGCTTCCAAGCTGTTGTTGACGAGAGTCGGGGCAGCCAGAACAGAGATGATAAATTTGATGTTGCCTGGTCTATGTCTTGCCTGGCTGGTATCTACGTTCGGCTGGAACAGATAACACTGGCTGAGCAAGCGTATTTGGCTGCAATTAGGTTGTTTGACGAAAACGATATGTCAGCGCACTCGGCTTGGCTTTCTGTGGCTCTGGCTAAGCTCTACGTGAAATTAGGAAGAGCCCAAGAAGCGCATAGTCATATGAAGGCATATGTTGTTTACGAGACCAAAGACTGGGGTGAAGAGAGTGACCATGTAAAGGCTGCGCAAGAAGAACTTGTGCACTTTGAAAAGACTGGCGAATTCATTGAGGCTATTTACCAACGGTGGTGCAAAGCCTGTGGAGTCGATGAATATGGTGTCGGTTTTGATTTGGACGAAGAAGATTGAGCAGAGAGAGCAAAATGGGAGCTGAGGCAAAACAAAGAGCATGATTGTTGTTGGAATAATTCTGGGCTTGATTGTCTGGGGCGTTGTGGGCTCCAGCATCAGATATTTCGTCTTGCAGACCCCAATGACCGGCATGTTCGAGGGCTTTGTAGCGGGTGTCTGGGCTGCCTGGCCTTTTATTCATCAGTTCCGAGTCAGCCGGTATAACTTTCTGCATCCTGTGCCCAAGGAGTATCAGACGCCTTTACCGCAGGCTTTTGCCAAAGTAAGGGATTTACTAGCTGATGTTTCTTACAATTTTGGCGACAAGTGGCATGTTGTCACAGCCGACGTGCAAAGTAAAAGAATCACTGCCAATCTGCGTTTTACTGACGAAGAGATGAAAATGGAGGGCGACTCTCGCGGTCAAATTCACACGCGCACGGAGCGTGTGCAGCGGCTTGTGGAGCTTGAGGTTCAGTTCAAGGAGACCACATCAAGCGGCACAATAGTCCAATTCGATTTCTTTGCCAAGATTGAAGGGGCAAATATCTCGGCTTGTGATTCAGTTGTATCGGGCTTTTGCCGGGCAATAGAAGCATCTCTTGGACCGGGAATTGAGCGCGGCTCACCGGCAGATACCAGGCTACCGGCGCCGCCGTGGTGGCTTGTCGGTCTGACTATTTGCGGCGTCATGAGCCTGTTTGGCTCAATATCGGCGCACGTTGGAGAAATACGTCAGAAGATAAACGAGCATCCAAAAGAGTTGCAACAAGAAAAGACAAACCAAGATCAGCGCGAACAGGCTATGCGCGATGAGATGGCTTCTTGGAACAGGTTCAAGGAGGCAAATAATCTCAAATGAGTAGTTTGCAGCAAGCCTATGTCGATTTGGGCATCCCTGTGGGATCGTCGCTGGAAGCAATAGAAAGACGCTACAAGCGTCTGGTGATGGCCTGGCATCCAGACCGCTATCCGAACGAGGAGCACAAGAGGGAAGCGGAAGAAGAGCTGAAGAAAATAAACAACGCGAAGGACTTACTCAAGGAGCATTTTAAGAGCGGCCAGCACAAAGAGACAGGCAGTTGCGATTGCCGCTCTGGCGCAACCGCTGAGCAGCAGCCTCGTCAGCCCGGATCTAGTGGACCTGGGCGCAAGGCAAAGACGACGGCAGAATCCAGGCAAGAAGAGTTTGACGCCAAGTTCAGAGATGAAGAGCGCAATAAGCGGGCTCAAGAAGAAGCACAGCGGGCGCAGGAGGATGCGGCAAAGAAAGCTCACGAAGAGACAGTCAAAACGGCTGTCAATGAAGAGAGCCAGAGGAGCACAGAGTCTTTACGCTGGAAGATTTGTATTGGTAGCGCTGCTGTCTCTGTGCTTTTGATGTTTGTGCCAGGTCTTGCATATCTAGTTGAGCAGCCAATCTTGGCTGGGCAGAATGTCATATACGGTCAGCATGGGCAAAGCGAACAGAGCAAAAAACTAGTGGATGACTGGCAGAGTTATCAAAACGACAAGGCGCAAGTGGCATCGATTCTCATGCCGCAGCTTTCTGGTGGGAGTGACACAACGAGCTGGCGGCCGCCGTTTATTTCAAATGACAGAAGTGCCGATTACTTTTCAAATCAGGCCTACCAGGAGCTTGTTGTGAAAGTAGAAGAGAAGAAAAAGCAACATGCTATGGAAGTCTACAAAGCCAGGAGCGATGTTGATCGCTACCAGAAGGCGATAGAGCGCAGCCAAAGTGTGCTTGCCGATGCTGAAGCCAAACTAGCGGACCCCAATACTGGATTAGCTGAGCAGAGAATGGCGCAAATGGACCAAGAGAGTCATCGCCGTTACTTGCAAGAAAACCAAGACTCTCTCAGGGCGGCTCAACAGAGGCTGGATGAGCTTGAGGCCGAGAGTCCTGGGGCGGTGCCAGTGGAGCCGAGATTTGGACCAGCGCCAAGGCCTCTTCCCAAAATATGACGTAATAACAAATGGGAACGCTTGGTCGGCGACGAATTAATGTAGTTATCTAGACCTTTTACCAAGGCTGTCCTATAAAATTAAGCTAGGTGTCCTTCGTTGAAGTTTTGTAGCGTTTGCCTAGTGAGCGCCTTATTTTTCATGATATCGAAAACACCACCCCTTTTTTTGAATAAAACCTTTAGAAGTATCCAGCCAGCCTTATGGTGGTTTGGGTTGGCATTTGTCACCGGCTCATTGATTGTGTTTGTTCAGTTTCTTTGTTTTAGGCAGCAGTTTATGCATTGGTACCGCACACCAATAGCTGTCTATCGTGTTCTCGATTGGTCATCCAGATTTTTGAATCCTAATTCAAGCAGTTTCTCTAAGTCGGTAGCTTCCAGAAATTTAGTTATGGAAATGGCAGTTGTTGGAAGAGGACAGGAAGCTTGTTTATTGTCGCAAATGCTTTTGAAGCTAGAATTGGCTCAAGCAGATAGACCAGAAAGTTGTCGTAATGTTGATTCGTTTTTTGCTGTTTATGGGGCTGCAGATCCACAGAACAAAATGACGAAAGAAGAATGGCTCATTTTTTCCCAACCGGCTTTAGATCAGGCGAACTTAATATACGACAAGTATCAGAAAAGCTTGCCTTCCTCCCCCCTCCGGGGAGCACTGGGTCCGGATAGCTATAGAGTTGACCAGATTTATCAGCTGTTAGGTAATTATTACCGGGATCATGGCTGCATTGAAAAAGAAGTGGAGTGTAGAAAAATGGCAGTAAGAGCAGTAAGCGAAACTTTGGGCTCTAACTCAGCTCACTATCATAATTATCTGTTGCAGTTGGCTAAAGCCTATAAACTTGAGCATATGGATTCTGCGGCAAGGGCTGCAGTAGAACAGAGTCTTGGGACTCTGTCGGAACTCAAACCTCAATCGTCCGCTAACAACTTTATTGCTCAACATAAAGTGTCTTGCCAGGAGTTGCTAAAAGCCCTTCAAAATTGATCGTTCAAAGCAAAAATCGTTCAATTCTAAATTTGAGCTTGTCGACTCAATGAAACACAGAGGTAAATAATTTGCAATCAGTTGGAAGTGTACATGGCATCTATGTTAATTACACAGAAAATGCAGATGTAGCTCTGGATGTACTGGAGCAGCTCAAGGCATTAGAGCAGCAAGACCCTCAGATCTTGGAAATGCTTAAAAGAGCTGGTTACGATGATATTACTATCGGACCGTCGGATGATTCTGGTCACACTGACAGGTGCCGGTTTCGCGGACAGCCAGATATCAAGATATCGAGCACTCTTTCGCATAGGTCCACTCTTCCTCATGAATTGGGGCACGCGCTTAACGACATTTTAGGTGAGCAAAATGGAAGAGGGTTGTATTCAGACTCAGACGCTTTTCGTGATGCGCTGGCATTAGATAACGATCCAAATGCTCTCGACCCATATACCAAGGAAGGCTTGGGCCCTGGCGTGAAAGAAGATGGATTCATTTCCGACATTCAAATGGCAATGTCTGAAAAATCTCTTGGGCATGGGGATACAGTTAGTGCATATTCTGGCTTAACGGCTCAGCAGATTTTAGACAAGTATCCAAACTCAGTAGCTGCTCTTAAGCAACAGTTTGATAATGCAAAGCAGCGCATGGCTCAACCTGGTAATAAATGGCCAAATTCAGGTAGTAGAAATTGTTTTGATATTCCATGGACGGATGGTCATTGGACTGTCGGATGGGGACAGTTTCACAATGCTTACAACGTCTATGGCACAGATCCGTTGATTTTAGACCTCGATGGAAATGGTATCCAGACAACTAGCTTGCGAGATGGATTCTACCTTGATGTAAGCAATAGTGGCTTTGCCAGCAAAATAGCTTGGGTGTCGGGAGATGATGGCATTCTGGGCATTGACTTGAACGGAAACGGTTTCATAGATGGTGGTTTGGAACTTATTGGTTCTCAACAGGCATTTTCGCCGAACCTTGATAGTTTTACGGCACTAAGTCAACTAGATAGTAATCATGATGGCTTAATCAGCGCAGCAGATAATGCTTTTTCGCAGTTAATTGTCCAGAGGGCTGACGGAGTAGTCAGCTCCTTAGACGCTCTAGGCATTTCTTCAATTAGCCTGTCCAAAACAAATACGAGTTTGATTGACGCTTGGGGAAACACCCAAACGTCTGTTAGCACATTTAATCGTTCGGACAATAGCATTGGAACCATAGGAAGTTACGTTCTACAGCAGGACACTATCGATACAATACAGGTTGACGTCGTTCCTGTATCTTCAACCGTTGCTGCTCTTCCTGACGCTGCAGGCAGCGGATTTGTTATGAATCTCAGCCAAGCGATGCAGCAAGATAGCTCCGGACAGCTACTATCGTTAGTGCAATCTTTTCTTACAGAATCAGATTTGGAATTGCAAGATCGTTTACTTGACCAAATCTTAGTAAGATGGACCGATTCAGAAAATGCTCCTTCTGCATTGCACATGGATGGAAAGGTCTTTAACGTCATCAAGAAATTCGTTGGAGTTTCAGAGATGACTTTTCCTGGCACTGGTAATATTCCCGGCTTTGAGCATCAGTTGATTCTGGAGCCAATATATACATCGATAAAGAACGCGACCTATGCACAGTTGATGTTTAATGACAATGGTCCGTTGGCTGATATGAGCGCCTTGTTGGGACAAGACTCGTTTTACGATAATTCTTCAGACACCAGAAAATTTAATTTAGATAGGATAGCTACTTACCTAAATGATCTAAACAATGTTGACTCGAATTTAGCTGCGCTCAAGACTTCCGAATTCCTGCGAAGTATGCAAGCCCTTGACCTATTTAAGGACTCGAACTATCAGAATTTTTATGACGCTATTTCTTTGAATAGCCCAGCCTTGAAAAGTGTAATAGACAACTTTGGTGTGAATCCGGTTTACCATCTGAATGGTACTTCTATTGATAGAAGCGCTGTCACAATAGATGAATCTGTCACATCGTTTGGCAACAATACCTATGCTGTTTTGGGATCGGGGAATGTAACGTTTCGTGGATATGGTACTGATTCGTGGTTAACTACTCAAACTGGTTCGTATGATATCGCCCTTGGTGGCGGGACTAACAGAATTTATCTTGGTTCCGGTGCCGCTACGATTTCAGCTACTGGCGCTGATGTAACCTATATTCAGGGCAACATAGGCGACAATCATCTAAACTTTAGTCAGGGCACTGGGGTGATGAGCTTCAAGGCTGGCAATGTCAACTTGCAGCCTCATACTGATAGCGTGAGTTTTGGCACTGGGCTCAGTTTTAGTGGTGTTGCTCTGTCTGCTCAGGGTTCGGATTTAGTTATCCAGTTTGGTTCATCTACTACAGACCAACTAATTTTGCGTGGAGAGCTGGCTAAGTCTTCCGCAAAACAGATCAACAGTTTTTCTTTTGCGGATGGCTCAACTCTGACTGCGGCGCAGTTCGGGGAGGCAGGTCTGACTTTTGATGCTAGTGGTTCAGGTACCACATATGACCATAGTGGTTCATATGTAAGAGAGACGATAAATCTGTCCGGTTCTAACAGCGCACTCTACATTGGTACTGAGGAAAATGTCGTAAATATCAGCGGCAATGCTGACGTTGTTTCTGGTGGCAATGCTGATAATTCATATAACGTCACTGGTTCTGGCAATACAATTCTTGCTGGCTCGGGAAACAATACTGTTCATTCTGGTGGCTTCTATAACCAGTTCTATCTGGGCAGTGCAGTTGCTGGCGTCAGCGGAATTGGCGACAACACGGTTGTAGATAACGGTGTAGGCAACCAGTTTTGGCTGAATCCTGGTAGCACTCAGACAGGCACTGCTAATATCACAGTGGGCACCAATGCTGCTGTTCATCTCGGAACAGGTCATGTCGACTTGAACATAGGCATGGGAACCGGGACCACTGTTGTTAGCAGAACTGGTCCAGCTTTCACTCCAGGGGATTCAGATACAATCCACTTCGGAGCTGGAATTTCTCAATCCAGTCTTTATTTCTGGGCACCTCCTGTTGCTTCAGGTGCAGTCACCCAATATGACCTGAACATTGATTTGGCTTCTGGTGATAAAGTCGTTTTAACTGCTGGTCTAGCAGGTGGTGCTGAGCGAGTTGAGAACTTCACATTTGCCGATGGCTCTAGCTTGACCCTTAATCAGGTCTTAGCTCAGGGTGTGCATGTGATTGCCTTCACAGATCCGTTCTTCGGCGGACCGACTATTGACCGTCGGTTTGCCACATGGAAAGAAATCACCACGGTTATTGGAAACAACGGCTTCATTTATGAAGGCTCAGGCAATGATGCTGTCGAAGACAGAGGCACTAATAATCGGATTGATGCGGGTCGCGGCGACAACACAATAATTGCAGGAACTAACAGTACGATTGCTTCCAATGCCGGTTCCAATGTAATCACCATCAATGCAGGCTCAGGTACGACGCACATTCAATTGGGCGGTGCGCTTGGTGGCACCTTCAATAACGGCAATGATTCGATAGTCTTTGGAGCTGGTATTGCGGAGAGCGATGTTTTTGCTTCGTTCTTGGATGAAGACACACTTCAGGTTGATTTGTCTTCAGGAGACCATATTGTCATTGACGGACAATATCTCGACGGCAATGGTTTGAGGCAAGTAAGTACCTTTACCTTTGCCGATGGACAATCGTTCTCAGCCCAGCAGCTTCTCGATAACTCAGTTGTAGTGATAAACAACACGCTAGATAATGTGACGATTGACAGAAGTAGTTCTGTTGTTAACGAAAGAATCAATAATAGTGGTCATTTCGACACGATCTTGCTTGGCGGCGGTACAACCACAGTAAATGATACCGGAAGTGACAACACTATATATGGTGGCACTGGCTCAGCTGTCATCAACGTCTCCAGCAACAGCAGTGTCTATGGTGGAGCTGGGGATGCTCTAATCACTGTTGCCGCAGGCGTTTCAGGGGTGCAGGTATTTGAGCAGACCGCAGGGACTGGTCCAAACGGCTTTGACTCGGTGGTGCTCTCGGGAGCTGTTTCGGTTGAGGAGTTTACTTTGTCGTCTGTGGGCAAGGATCTGACTTTGACAGATAGCCTTGGAGCGGCAGTTCTGACGTTGAAGGA
>WBZM01001552.1_pt1 | contig 22306 bp, 20 predicted proteins | sample 5204271 | NCBI WGS metagenome assembly WBZM01 (sample SAMN12344346, study PRJNA552823) | activated sludge metagenome | biome: Activated sludge suspended growth; feature: Nitrification reactor; material: Wastewater; isolation source: activated sludge from nitrification reactor of wastewater...
GGTCCGGAAAGGGCCGTAGCTCGTCGGGGTGCTCCTCGAAGTGCTGCGTGTAGTCGTTCCGGACGGCGCGCAGGGTCTTGCCGGTGTACGCCCGCGTGATCACGGTGTCGTCCTCGCGGCCGGCGATGAGCGCTTCCCGGTATCCGCTCACGACGTGGGCTTCGGGTGTTGCGATGAAGCGGGTGCCGACCCACGCTCCATCGGCGCCGAGGGCGAGCGCGGCAGCGAGACCGCGGCCATCGAAGATGCCGCCGGCGGCGACCACAGGGACCCGCTCGCCGACGGCGTCGACCACCTGCGGTACGAGTGGCAGCGTCGCAACGAGGCCGGTGTGACCGCCGGCCTCGGTGCCCTGCGCGATCACCATGTCGCATCCCGCCTCGACGGCGGCGACGGCGTGGCGCACACGGCCGCACATGCTGGCGACCAGTACTCCGTGCTGGTGGCACAGGTCGATGACGTCACGAGGTACGCCGAGACCGGCGACGAACAAGGATGCCCCGCCAGCGATGATCGCCTCGACCTGGGCGTGCATCCCGCCGGGCAGCGCCGTGAGGAGGTCGACCCCGAACGGTCGCTCGGTGCGTTGCCGGATGGCGGTGATCTCCGCTGTCATCAGGGCCAGGCTCATCGGCGCCGCACCCAGCGTGCCGAAGCCGCCGGCTTCGCTCACGGCCGCGACCAGTTCGGCATAGGCGACGCCGCCCATGCCCGCGAGCATGACGGGGTGGTCGCATTCGAGCAGTTCGGTGAGACGCGTATGCAGCACGGCAGTAGTCCTTTGTGTTTGCTGGTGGTGATGGGCGCTGGGTGGATGGTGCACCCATCAGATGGAACTGTTGCGTCCCTCCCAGTGCGGGGCGCGCAGTTGATGCTTGTAGAGCTTCCCGGTCGGGAGGCGCGGGAGCTGGTCGTGGAACTCGAAGCCGTGCGGGCACTTGAAGTGCGCGATGTGCTCCCGTGTGTAGGAGCGGAGTTCCGCCGCCAACTGGTCGTCTCCGGTGACCCCGGCCGCAGGCTGCACCGCCGCGTGCACCGCCTCGCCCATCTCGTCGTCGGGAACTCCGAACACTGCGACGTCGGCCACCTTGGGGTGCATCGTCAGGCAGTCCTCGATCTCCTGCGGGTAGATGTTGACGCCGCCCGAGATGATCATGAAGGCCTGTCGATCGGTCAGGAACAGCCAGCCGTCCTCGTCGACGTAGCCGACGTCGCCGAGCGTCGTCCAGCCGTGCCCACCGGGGTCCCTCGAGGCTGCCGTCTTGTCCGGAGCGTTGTGGTACTCGTACGCGGGTCCGTCGCCGAAGTACACGGTTCCGGGCTCGCCGGCCGGCAGCTCGTTCCCATCGGGCCCGACGACGTGAAGCGAGCCGATCAGCGGGCGTCCGACCGTGCCCGGCCGCTGCAGCCATTCGTCGGGGCGCACGAGGCAGAACCCGTTGAGTTCCGTTCCGGCGTAGTACTCCCAGAGGACCGGTCCCCACCAGTCCATCATTCGCTGCTTCACTTCGACCGGGCAGGGGGCGGCAGCGTGGATTGCCACCTTCATCGAGCTGACGTCGAACCTATCCCGTTCTTCCTGCTCGAGCTTGAGCATCCGCACGAACATGGTCGGCACCCACTGCGAGTCGGTGATCCGGTGGTGCTCGATCGCTGCGAGTGCATCGATCGGATCGAACTTCTCCATCACGACGACCGTGCCGCCGAGGGATTGCACGCCGAGACTGAACCCGATCGGAGCCGAGTGGTACAGCGGTGCGGGCGACAGGTATCGGGAGTCGGGACCCATCCCGAACACGCCGCTGACGAGTCCGGCGATCAACATCCCCTCGTCGGCGCGCTTGCCGGACAACGCCCGCTTGATGCCCTTCGGTCGGCCAGTGGTGCCGGAGGAGTAGAGCATCATCTCGCCTGCCGGTTCCCGGTCGAGCGGATCCGCCGGCATGCTGCTGATCGCATCCACGTACGGTTCGAAGCCCGCCTGCGGTTCGCCGATCAACAGCGGGAACTCGACGCCGGTCGCCCGTTGCAGCGCAGCCGAAGCCGTTGCAGCCTTGGCGCTGGTGGTCACGAGCGACTTCGCGCCCGAATCATCGAGGATGTAGGCGACTTCCTCCGGCGACAGGTAGCTGTTGATCGTGGTGACGTAGAGCCCCGACCGGAGCGCCGCCCACATCACCTCGAAGAACCGCGGCTGGTTCTCGCTGAAGATGGCGACGTGGTCGCCGACGCTGAGGCCATGCGCCCGCCACAGGCGCGCCAGCTGGCTGGACCGTTGGTCGAGTTCGCGGAAGGTCACGGTGACGCCTGATCCTGACATCACGACCGCTGGATGATCGGGTCGTCCGACCCCATGGACCCCTGGGTACACGATTCCCCTCCCCTGTCGTTGCGACCTTCGGGTCGCACCCGATGCGACGAGTCTGCTACACGACGACCTCACCGTACAATACAGATCGGGCCTTCTGTAGCGTCGCAGAGTGGGTTCCGGTTCCCATGTCGCACGGTCGACTCGTTCAGATATCGAGACATGTGAAAGGATCTGTGCTATGTGTTCGGAGCGTGCAGGGACGCCTCTCATCCACAGCCTCGAACGAGCGAGATCGTTGCGCGTGGCCGTGATCGGAGCGGGCATGGCGGGCATCCTCGCCGTCATCAGACTTCGTGAGTCGGGCATCACCGACGTCACCTGTTTCGAGAAAGCCGACGACCTCGGCGGCACCTGGCGCGAGAACACCTATCCGGGCATCGCGTGCGACGTGCCGTCGCACGTGTACTCGTACTCGTTCGCTCCGAACCCCGACTTCTCGCGGATGTTCTCTCCCGGTGGGGAGATCCACGAGTACCTCCGCCAGGTCGCCACCGACCACGGCGTGCTCGACGTGGTGCGCTTCGGTGAGGAAGTGCTCACGATGAGCTACGCAGATCAGGGATGGTCGGTGGTCACCACGTCGGGAGTCCAGGGACGTTTCGACGTCGTCATTGCTGCCACAGGGGTTCTTCATCATCCCCGATTCCCGGACATCGACGGTCTCGACACGTTCGAGGGGAAGATCTTCCACAGCGCACGTTGGGACCACAGCGTCGAGCTGACGGGACGGAGGGTCGGCGTGATCGGGACCGGCTCGACGGCGGTTCAGATCACCGGTGCCGTGATCGACGACGTCGCGCGACTCTCGCTGTTCCAGCGGACGCCACAGTGGATCATGCCGGTCGACAACCAACCCATCGCCGCCGAGCAACGCACTGCGTTCCGCGAAGACCCCGAACGTTTACGAGAGCTGCGGGAGTTCCTCGAGCGTTCGTTCGCCGAGAACTTCGCCGATGCCGTCGTCGACGCCGACTCCGAAGCGCTCGCCAAGATCGAAGCGATCTGCCGCACCCATCTCGAGATGCAGGTGAGTGATCCCGAGCTCCGGCATCGGTTGACACCGGACTACCGCGCCGCCTGCAAACGTCTCGTCGTCTCGGGCGACTTCTACGACGCGATCCAACGACCCAACGCAGTCCTCGTCACGGATCCGATCGACCGCATCGAGCCGGGCGGGATCCGCACCGTCGATGGGACGCTGCACGAGCTGGATGTCATCGTGCTCGCGACCGGCTTCCACGTCGACAAGTTCGTCCGCCCGATCGCACTCGTCGGCCCCGACGGACGCTCGCTGGAGGAGGCATGGGCGTCCGGGCCGACCGCCTACTTGTCCGTTGCGATCCCGGGGTTTCCGAACCTGTTCCTGCTCAACGGGCCGAACGGCCCGGTCGGGAACTTCTCGCTGATCCAGGTCGCCGAGTTGCAGATGGACTACATCCTCCAGCTCGTCGAACTGCTCCGCGACGGCAGGGCCACCACCGTCGAAGCCCGCGCCGATGCGACCGCAGCCTTCGAGGCGGACCGGATCGAGGCGGCACGAGGCACGGTCTGGGTCACCGGCTGCAACAGCTGGTACCTCGACGCTCATGGCGTACCGGCAGCGTGGCCCTGGAAGTTCCAGCGGTTCCGCGACGTCATGGCCGCACCTGACCTGTCCGCGTTCGAGCTCCAGGGAGGAACGACGTGACCGACACACCAACGACCCCACGACCAGCGCTCCGCCTCACGATCGAGGACGGCGTCGCCATCGTCACGCTCGACCGACCGGACAAGCTGAACTCGCTGAATCCCGAGCTCGTGTGCCGCCTCGCCGATGCCTGGGACGCCATCGCCGGCGAACCGGAGGTGCGTGTGGCGATCGTCACCGGCGCCGGAGACCGGGCGTTCTGCACCGGGGCCGATCTCGGCAGGCTGATCCCTCTGTTCACCCGGGCGCGGCCGGCAGCCGACGAGTGGGACGAGCGCCTGCTCTCCGATCACACGCTCCTCGACAGGGCCCTGCTCCGCCGCACCGACTTCACGGTCCCGGTCATCGCCGCGGTCAGGGGCTTCGCACTCGCCGGCGGCACCGAGCTGATGCTGGGCACCGACCTCCGGATCGCAGCTGACGACAGCGAGTTCGGACTGACGGAAGTCAGTCGCGGCATCATCCCCGGTGGGGGCGGACTGTCACGTCTGGCCCGCCAGGTGCCGTGGGCGCGGGCGGCCGAGATCGTACTGGTCGGCGACCGGATCGATGCCCGGACCGCGCTCGACATCGGGCTGGTCAACCGCATCGTCCCCGCCGACGACGTCATGGACCTCGCGATGCAGTTCGCCCGCCGCATGGCCCGCAACGGCCCGCTCGCGATGCGAGCGGCCAAGGAGGTGATGGTGACGTCCAACGGTCTCCCGCTCGACGAGGCCTTCACGATCGAATCACGTGTCGCCGGCAGGGTGATGCGATCCGCCGATGCGATCGAAGGGCCCCGAGCGTTCATCGAGAAGCGCGAACCGAGGTTCACCGGCACATGAGCACATCGCTACACACCGACGCCCACCGCATCGATGCGCTCGTCGTCGGCGCCGGGTTCAGCGGCCTCTACCTCCTCCACCGCCTCCGCGCCGAGGGCTTCACCGTCCGTCTCGTCGAGGCCAGTGGCGGTGTCGGTGGAGTCTGGCAGAACAACCGGTACCCGGGCGCTCGTGTCGACTCCCACGTCCCGAACTACGAGTACTCGCTCGAAGCAGTCTGGCGCGACTGGACCTGGACCGAGCGATTCCCCGGCCGTGACGAACTGGTGGCCTACTTCGACCACGTCGTCGACGTCCTCGATCTCGCCGACGACATCGACCTCCGGACAACGGTGACGTCAGCACGCTTCGACGAGTCGAACCATCGATGGACGGTCACCGCCGACGGTCGCCGCTACGACTGCCAGTACCTCCTTCTGTGCACCGGGTTCGGCTCCAAGGCCTACATTCCCGACCTTCCCGGCCTCGACAGCTTCACCGGCGTCTGTCATCACACGGCGCACTGGCCCGCCGGTCTCGTACCTGCCAGCCACGGACGAGTCGGCGTGATCGGCACCGGAGCGAGCGGCGTACAGGTCGTCCAGGAGCTCGCGCCCGTCGCCTCCCACCTGACCGTCTTCCAACGCTCACCAGTCATGGCGATCCCGATGCGCCAACAGTCCCTCGATCCAGCCGAGCAGAAAGCGGCCAAGTCCCTCTACCCCGAGATCTTCAGCCGCCGCAACAGCTCGCCGAGCAGCTTCGCCGACATCGAACGACTCGACGTCAGCGCCCTCGCCGTCACCGACGCCGAACGCACCGCCGTCTATGACGAAGCGTGGTGCAAGGGTGGCTTCCACTTCTGGGCCGGAACCTTCAACGACATCCTCATCGACGAGCGAGCGAACCTGACCGCCTACCAGTACTGGCGCGACCACGTGCGCCCACGAATCACCGACCCGTTTACTGCCGAGCTCCTCGCACCGACCGACCCGCCCTACCCGTTCGGCACCAAGCGACCGTCTCTCGAGCAGACCTTCTACGACTGCTTCAACCAGCCGAACGTCGACCTCGTCGACGTCCGCTCCACGCCGATCGAATCGATCACGCCCGCCGGCGTCCGCACCACCGCCGGCCACATCGACCTCGACCTGCTCGTGCTGGCAACCGGCTTCGACGCCAACACCGGCGGCCTCACCGCGATCGACATCCGCGACCGCCACGACCGTCCCCTCGCCGACCGCTGGGCCGGCGGCGTCGACACCCATCTCGGCGTCGCCGTCCACGGGTTCCCGAACATGCTGTTCCTCTACGGCCCACAGAGCGCGACGGCGTTCTGCAACGGACCCGTGTGCGCCGAGTTCCAGGGTGACTGGGTGACCGATCTGCTGGTCCAGCTCCGAGAGCAGGGCCACACGGTCTTCGACGTCGACCCCACCACCGGACCCGACTGGAGTGCCCACCTCGCACTCATCGCCGACGCCACGCTGCTCGGGCGGACCGACTCGTGGTACATGGCCGCCAACGTACCCGGCAAGCCGAGGCAGCTCCTCAACTATCCGAGCCCCGGCATGTACACAGACCGGCTCCGCCAATGTGCGGAAGCGGGCTACGACGGCTTCAGGTTCGGCTCCGCGATCTGACGGAGCACACGACGAGATCCCGGTCGGACCCGATCACACGCCGGTCGGCACCACCAGGACCGGGCGGAGAGAATCGTCGACGAGCGAGTGGAGGGGCGAGCCGGACAAAGCGTGGACCAGGTGATGTCGTCCGTGCCGGCCGATCACGATGCAGACCGCGTCGTACTCGTCGGCTACTGCCTCGAGTTCGATCGCGACGTCCCCCAGGCGTGGCTCGAACCGCCACGGAACGCCGTACGTCTCGAGGACGCCGGTGCACGCGCGATGCACCACCCGCTCATCATCCTCCTCTGCAGCGATTGCAGCTCCGACCACCGACATCGCTTCCGGGGCCAATACGGTCGGGAAGCGGAGGACGTGTACGACGATCAGCTCGCACCCGAACGCAGCGGCAATCTCGGCTGCGGTGCGCAGCGGCCCAGACGGATGGAGTGAACCCACGCCGACCACGATCGCAGGACGGGCCACGTCATGCCTCTCGCAGCCCGAGGCGCAGCTCAGCATCGGTATCGGTATCGACACTGGCGACGCCGATGTCGTCACCGATCGCCTCCAAGCCGACGTGCGCATGCTCACGCAACGGCAATTCGGGAAGGAAGAGCACGAGCACGAAGGCGATCACCGCCGCGGGGATCGCCCACAGGAACGTGACGTGGAGAGCACTGGCAAAGGCATCGAGCACGATGCTGCGCTGCTCCGCGGGGAGCGCTCGGACGGCCTCGGGCCCAGCCTGCAGCTTCGATGGATCAATCGTGGTGGAGAGCGAGGCTTCGGCGAGGTAGTAGGCGAGTCGGTTGTTGAAGATCGATCCGAAGATGGCCACCCCGAACGCGCCGCCCATCGATCGGAAGAACGCAGTGGCCGACGTGGCGGTGCCGAGATCCCGTGCGTCGACTGCGTTCTGTACGGCGAGGACCAAGACCTGCATGACGAGGCCGATACCGAGACCGACGACCGCCATCGACAACGACTGGACGAGGCGAGTCGTGTCGGCGTCGAACCGGGACAGCAGGAAGAGACCGACCGTCAGGATCGCGGTCCCGGCGATCGGGAACTTGCGGTACTTGCCCGTGCGGCTGATGAGCCGGCCGGAACCGACGCTGCCGAAGATCATGCCGAGCATCAACGGGATGAGCAACAGCCCTGAGCGGGTGGGGCTGGCGCCGTCGACGACTTGCAGGAACAGGGGCACGAAGATCAGCACGCCGAACATCGCCAAGCCGATCACGAAGCTCGCTGATGTGCCGATGGCGAACACGGGCAGCCTGAAGAGACGAGGTGGCAGCAACGGCTCCGCCGCCCGCTGCTCGCGCAGCACGAACAGCACGACCAGGATCATCCCCGCGGCGGCCAGCCCGAGAATGGTCGGCGACCCCCACTCGTACTCGTTGCCGCCCCACACCGTCACGAGCAGCAGACACGTCACCGCAGCCACCAGCAGGGCGGAACCTACATAGTCGATCGAGTGTGGCCGGCGATTGAACGGCAGGCTCAGCACCGAACTGGTGACAATCAGCGCCAGGATGCCGATGGGAAGATTGATGAAGAACACCCAGCGCCAGCTCAGGTGATCGACGAAGAACCCGCCCACCAACGGCCCGATCACGCTCGCGACGGCGAACACCGCCCCTGTGTACCCCTGATATCGGCCACGTTCACGAGGCGAGACGATGTCACCGATGATCGCCAGCGCCATCGACATCAGGCCACCGGCACCAAGGCCCTGCACCGCCCGGAACACGATCAGCTGGCCCATCGACTGCGACAGCCCGGCGGTCACGGATCCGACCATGAACACCACGATCGCGATCTGGAACATGATCTTGCGGCCGTAAAGATCGCTGAGCTTTCCATACAGCGGTGTCGACGCAGTGGACGTCAACAAGTACGCGGTCACCACCCACGACAAGTGACCGAGACCGCCGAGATCACCGACGATCGTCGGCAGCGCCGTCGCGACGATGGTCTGGTCGAGCGCCGCGAGGAACATCCCCAACATCAATCCACTGAAGACCACCAGGATCTGGCGGTGGGTGAGTTGGTTCGTCGTCACGTCCGTCATGAATCGCCTCCGAAGCGTCTGAGTTCCTTGGCGAGCCGACCCAAGAGCGGCGCAAAGACCTCACGATCTTCTGCCGACCACGTCGACAACAGCTCGCCGAACAGCCGATGCCTCGCAGCTCGGAGCGAGGCCAGCGCCGCTCGCCCTCGATCCGATAGGTCGAGGACGACGACTCGACCATCCCCGACCAAGCGGGCTCGCTCGACGAAGCCATCGCGCTCCAGCCGAGCGACGTGCCGGCTCATCGTCGACACCTCGACGCTCAACGCCCGAGCAAGCGAAGTCATCGAGAGCGGACCCTCATCACCGAGCGCACGGAGAACCCCATAGGCCGCCGCGTCGACCGACAGCCCCGAGTCGGCCACCACTCGATTCTGCAAGCTCGAAGAACGCCCCGCCCGGACGAGCGTCACCACCGCCTCCTCGATCGCCGCCAACGTCGAATCGAATGTCGTCACGGCCATGCAATCCACGCTAACCCATCTAGTTGGTTGGCGCAACCAACTAGATGAAGACGTGAGTCAGCTGTTTGCCGGGAGGTCGCGGAACGGTGTCTCGCGGTCGGGGCCGGGTTCCTTCGGCAGGCCGAGGACACGCTCACCGATGATGTTGCGCTGGACTTGGTCGCTGCCGCCGTAGATGGACGGCGCAGGTGAGAAGAGCGTCATCTCCTGGATCTCTCCGGCCGAGGATGATTCCGGCCCGGTGAGCATTGCTCCGGCGCCGAGGATCCGGCAGCCGACTTCACGTGCAAGTCGGGTGACATCGCTGTTGCGAAGCTTCGCGAGGTTGCCCTCGCCGCCGGTCGCTGCGTTGCCTGTCTTCATCCGGCCGAGGTGCCAGGCGGTGATCTCGAGGAGCGTGTGCAGGCGCATGAGGTCCTGACGCGTCGCGGGGTCGGTGAGGGAACCGTTCACTCGCGCCTGTGCGATCAGCGAGCGAAGGCGACCTGGTCCGATCATGCCACCGCCGAGCACGGGGACGTCGTTGGTGAACGAACCGGCCGGGCGGTCGAGGTGACCGGCGATGGTGCCGGGGATCGCTGCGCTCGGCGCGGCGACCGTCTCGCCACCGATGCTGCTGCGTTCGACCATGAGGGTGGTGTTCGCGACGCGCCAGCCGTCGTTGAGTTCCCCGACGAGGTGATCGTGGGGAACGCGCGCTTCGTCGATGAAGACCTCGTTGAACAGCGCACGCCCCGTCATCTCACGGAGGGGGCGAACTTCGACGCCGGGTTGGCGCATCGGGAACACGAAGTAGGACAGGCCTCGGTGCTTGGGCAGGTCCGGGTCGGTTCTGGCGACGAGGATCCCGTAATCGGCCCACTGCCCGAGTGACGTCCACACCTTCTGACCCGTGATCACCCACTCGTCGCCGTCACGCACCGCACGGGTCTGGAGTCCGGCGAGGTCGGAGCCCGCTCCTGGCTCCGAGAACAGCTGGCACCAGCCGTGTTCGCCGTCGAGGATGCGGGGAACGAAGCGCGAGACGAGGTCGGGCGAGCCGTGCGCGAGCAGCGTCGGCGCCGCGAGCATCATCCCGAGTCCGGACGGCGGACCCAGGGCGCCGCGGGTCACCATCGCCCGTGCGAGCTCGTTCGCCTGGGAGCGGGACCATCCGCGACCGTGTGGCGCAGGCAGCATCGAATGGGCGAGTCCGGCACGGGCGAGACGTGCCCACCAGTCGCGCACGGTGAGCTGCGGATCCCAGTTGGCATCGAGCCATGCGTCGACGCCGTCGATATCGGGGTCGACAGCAGCCGGAACGGGTTCGGTCATCGGTGGTGCTCCTCGGTCGGGAAGGTCATTGCGGATTCGCCCAGAGCAGGACGAAGTCGTCGCTACGTCGGTCGATCGTCAGGTCGACGAATTGGCCGATGGCGAGTCGGCCCGAATCCTCGTCGGTGGCGGCGAGCACGCTCGGGCCTTCGGTGAGCTCCACGAGGAGCACCGCGTAGGGTGCGCGATCGTGCCATCCGGGGTCGAGGCTGCGGTGGCTCACCGCGAGAGAGCGAATGGACCCGGTTCCCACGACGGGGCGGAACTCGGACGCGTCGGAGAAGCAGTCGGGGCAGCAGCGGCGCGGTGGGTGACGCCACCGCCGGCATCGCGTGCACTGCTGGATGCAGAGGCAGCCAGCTGCGATGCACGCGTGGTGCCACTCGAGGGTGAGCCATTCGGGTGTCGGGACGTAGGTCCGGGTCGGTCTGGACATCATCGGTCCTTTCCGAGAATGGCGATGCTGCCGTCACCGAGGTCGCCGTAGCCGGTGACGAGCGCGACCTCGGCGTCGGGGACTTGTGCGTCGGCGGTGCCGCGGAGCTGTCGTGTGGCCTCGACGACGTGGTTGAGGCCCCAGCAGTGCCCTTGGGAGAGCAGCCCGCCGTGGGTGTTCATCGGGTATCGGCCTGTGAGGCTGATGTTGCCGTCCGCGACGAATGACGCTGCTCCCCCGGGCTCCGCATAGCCGAGCGCTTCGAGTTGGAGCAGGACGACGTAGGTGAAGCAGTCGTAGATCTCGAGGACGTCGATGTCGGTCGGTGCGACGCCGGCTCGGGCGAAGGCACGTGGGGCGGCACGGTGGATGCCGAGCTCGAGCAGGTCTGGTCGGTTCGCGATCTCGTCGGCCGGCTGTGGATGCCCTTCCGCGCCCCCGAGATAGATCACCGGAGGACGAGGCAGATCTCGTGCCCGCTCGCGGCTCGTCACCACGATCGCCGTCGCGCAATCCGTCTCGAGGCAGCAGTCGTGCTTGCGGAGCGGCTCGGCGACGTAGGGCGACGCGTCATATTCCGCGCGCGACAACGGTCGGCCCCGCATCAATGCTTTGCGGTTCAGTTGCGCATGCTCGCGACATGTGATCGCCACCGTGGCGGCGGCGTCCTCGGGTACGTCGTAGCGCTCGACGTAGTAGCGGAGGTACAGGCTGTAGTGCTGTGCGGCGGACATCAAGCCGTACGGGGCGTACAGGTTGCGGACGGTTTCGCCCATCGGTCCGAGGTTCATCGTCCGTTTCGTCGGGCGGGCGTCGGGCTTGGGTCGAAGTGCCGAGTAGCCGTTCCATCCCATGCAGATCAGGACCGTGTGCGCCACGCCGGCGGTGATCGCCATTGCCGCCGTCTGCAGTGCTGCCGTCGGCGATGCGCCGCCCATCAAGACCGAGACGTGGTACGCCACATCGGGAATCCCGAGGTGTGCCGCGATCTCCTCGGTGCTCATGAACCCTGGGGGCGGAATGATCCCGTCGATGTCAGCCGGGGTGAGCCCGGCGTCGGCGATCGCCTCGATCGCCGCGTCGAGGATCAAGTCACAGACGTGCCGATCGCTGCCGCGGACGTAGTCGGTCTCGCCGAGGCCGACGATCGCGCAGCCGCCCCAGACGTCGTCGCCGTTCATCGGTCACCGTTCTTCACGTGGGTGATGGCGTCATCGCGGAGCTGCTGATAGTCGACCTTGCCGTTCGGAGCTCTGCCGATCGTCTCGACGTCGACGATCCGCCTGGGCGCCTTGTACGCCGCGAGGCGCTCGCGCACATGGTCGATCAGATCGTGCTCGGCGACGTCATGTCCCGGGCGGCGTTGCACCACCCCGACCACCATCTCGCCGAATCGTTCGTGCGGTGTGCCGACGACGACAGCGTCGAGAACCGCCGGGTGGGTCTTCAACGCTTCCTCGACCTCCTCGGGGAAGATCTTCTCGCCGCCGCTGTTGATGCAGACCGACCCTCTGCCGAGCACGGTGACGGTGCCGTCGGCATCGATCGTCGCGTAGTCACCCGGACAGGAGTAGCGCTTGCCGTCGACGATGAGGAACGTGCGTGCCGACTTCTCCGGATCCTTGTAGTAGCCGACAGGCTGGTGCCCACCGACGGCGAGCCTGCCCACCTCACCGGTCCCGGGTGCGAGCCGGCGGCCATCGTCGTCGACAACGATCGTGTTGGCCCCGGCCTGGAATCGGGCGGTCTTGGCGGCGGCGCCTCCGCCGGAGACGGATTGACCCATGCCGAGCGCCTCGGACGAGGAAAAGGCGTCGAGCAGCAGCATGCTGGGCTGATGGGCGAGCATGCCCTGCTTGGTCGCCTCGCTCCACATCACACCCGACGACACGAAGGCCATGACCGATTCCAGTGACCAGCGGCCCGGCTCGGCGTCGAGCGCAGCGAGTATCGGTTTGGCGAAGGCGTCACCGACGATCGCAATTCGACTGACGTGCTCGCGGTCGATCGTGTCGAGCAGTTCGACGGGGTCGAAATGTCGTGACTCGAGGCAGACGATCGAGCCGCCGGCGGTGAGCGTGCCGAACGACGTGAGCGCGCCGGTGCCGTGCATCAGCGGGCACGCGGGAAGGCCGACCGGGCCGGGCTCGTGGAAGAAACCGTCGAAGAAGGACGGGTCGTACTCAGCGGGCACGGCGACGCCGAGACCACTCGAAAGCGCGAGCACGAGGTCGCCCTGTCGCCACATCACGCCTTTCGGCATGCCGGTGGTGCCGCCGGTGTAGAGCATGTAGAGGTCGTCGCCGCTGCGCTCGACCCGCTGCGCGACCCGGATGCCTTCGGTGTCGACCGCGTCGTCGTAGCTCACCGCCCAGTCGGGGCAGGCGCCCGATCCGTCGTCGACCCACAGCCACATCGCGACCTTTGGAACACGGTGCCGGATGGCGTCGATCGTGTCGGTGAAGCAGCCGTGGAACACGACGGCGACGGCATCGGCGTTGTCCCACAGGTAGACGAGCTCGTCGGCGGTGTAGCGGTAGTTGGTGTTGACCGGGACGATCGCTGCCTTGTAGCAGGCGAAGAAGGACTCGAGGTACTCGGGGCAGTTGTACAGGTACTGGGCGACCTTGTCCTGGTGTCCGGCCCCGGAGTCGAGGAGGTACGAGGCGAGCCCTTCGGCTCGCCGGTCCGCTTCACGCCAGGTGAGCGTCCGCGAGCCCTGCTTGGCGAACGGAGCGTCGGGGATCTGGGTGCTGGCCGCCTCCCAGATGTCCGCCAGGTTCCATCCGCTCATGGCGCACCTGTCCGATCGGGGATGGCGCCGTCCGGCGGCCATGCTGTGACTCCTTGTTCGAGAGGGACGTCGAGCGATCTGAGCAGGGCCGAGAACAGCCGCCAGTTGCCGATCGCGGCCACCAGTTCGACCAGGACCGCTGGGTCATCGCTGAACGCGGCCCGACACTGGGTCCAGGTGGAATCGGCGATGACCCCATCTCGCAAGGTGTCGTCGGTCGCTGCGAGCACCGCCCGTTCTGCCGGCCCGAAGTGATCGGCATGCTCCCAGTCACGCACCGCCAGGAGGTCCTGTTCGGGCACGTCCAGCAGCCGGGCGACCCGCCAGTGCTGAGTCCATTCGTACACCGAGCCGGTCGACCAGCCGATGCGCATGATGATGAGCTCCCGCAACCTGGCGTCGAGCACCCCGTTCCACAGCAGTTCGTGGAGCATGCCGTTCAGCGCTGCTGCGACACCAGGTTGGTGCAAGGCGATGCGGAACACGGACAGATCGGCCATCTGCTCCGGGATGCCTCGCTCGGTGGCGCGCCGTCGGGCCTCGTCGATGTCGAGCATCGGGATCCGCTCTCGTTCGGTCATGATGAGGTTCCTTTCGCGTTGCGCGAGCGCTGGTCATGCGGGTGGGGTGACGACGCCGTGCAGGGGCGGAGTCGTCGAAGTGTCGGCGCCCGACATGACGTCGAGGAGCGCCGGGAGGTCATCGAAACCGACGACACGTCGGGACAGTTGCTCGAACGGCCATCGCCGGGAGGCCAACAGGTCGACGGCGGCCCGGTACGCCGGGTAGTCGACGCCGAGCGAACCGATGACGCGCAGCTCCTTGTAGACGACGTGGTCCGGCTCGAAGCCGGGGGCGCCGCCACCGCCTCGGGTGCCGGCGACGACCATCGTCGCTCCGGGGCGAGCGAGGGCGACGCCCTGGGCAAACGCGGACGGCGCTTTCGCGGTGACGTCGACGACGACGTCCGCGAGTCCACCGGTCGCCTGCTTGAGGGCCCGTGCCGGGTCCTCGGTGGCCACATCGATCACCAGATCGACACCGAACGCCGCCGCTTGCGTGAGGCGTTCTCGGTCGCGTTCACCGAAACCGGTCATGGCGACGAACGCCGCTCCGGCCTCCTTGGCGGCGACGGCGGCACAGAGGCCACGGATGCCCGGACCGAGGACGACGACGATGTCACCCGACTTCGTCACGGGGATCGTCGCTCCCCAGCGGATGCCTGCGCCGAGCGGGTTGAACACCGTCGCCAGCACCGGATCGAGCTCGTCAGGGATCGGCAGCAGCATCGAATCCTCTGGCAGGTGGAGGTGTGTCGCATACCCACCCCAGAGCCCCGGATCGATCGCGACATCGACGAACCCGAACATGGTCGCAAGCCCGTTGCGCACACATCGTCGGTACTCGCCACGCAGGCAGGCATCGCACTCGCGGCATGAGCGGAACACTTCGACCGCGACGCGTTGACCTGCGACGACCCCCCACCGTGCCGCGGCGTCGTCACCGACTTCTTCGATGACGCCGATGATCTCATGTCCCGGGATGAAGGCGAACGGCGCCGCCAGGTGACCGCTGTACTGCTCGTGGTCCGTGCCGCACAGCCCGCACGCCTCGATACGGAGCCGGGCCGTACCGGGAGTGACATCGGGGAGGTCGAACGATCGGCGTTCGAGCCGTCGGGGCCCGGTGAGAACGAGGGCTTCGGCATTCATCGCAGCTCGAATCCCATCGACTCGGCACCGGACCGCAGACGGATGCGCGTACCGATGTGCTGCCCGCCCGACATGGCGCGGGCCAACTCGGGGTCGGTGCTGCGTGCGGCAACCCGGCGGCCGTCGGAGAGCCGAGCGAACACCGGAACCTCGACAGGTCCCCGCTCGCGGTCGTGGACGACCGTGTACCCCTCGATCGTCGCCTCCCCCTCCGCTTCGCCCGGTGGCGCCACGTCGAGTGCGGTCGCATCGATCGTCGCCTGGGAGGCGGAGGTGTCGGGCGTCTGGAATCCAGCTGGTGGTGGCGTCGCCGACCAAAGCCCGAGCGAGTGCTTCGTGATGTACCAGCCGAGGCCGGAGACCAGGCCGACACCTTCGGGATGTTCGCGGCATCGACGAGCCATCGCACCGATCGAGTGCGTGACATAGTTGTTGCCGGGTCCGCCGTGGTACGGCAAGCCGCCCGTGACCGTGAGCCCACGCGGATCGAGCGGATCGAGACCCAGCGCGTCGACGGCAGCCTCCACCGCCGAAGGGAAGCACGAATAGAGGTCGAACCAATCCAGATCGGCCGTGGTGATACCGGCCGCCCCGAGCACCGCCTCGCCCGCCGCCCGGATACCGGGCGAGCGACCCAGCTGCGGTCGCTGCACGGGGAAGTACACGTCGTTGCAGCTCGCGGCCGCCCACGGGAACACCCAACGCTCCCGCGGCACCCCGAGCTCCTGTGCCACCTCGGCCGCCATCAGCACGAAGGCGGCCGCCATGTCGACGGCGATGATGCTGTTCAGCAGCTTCGTGTACGGCTCGCACACCATCCGGTTGGTCGAGGTCTCGGTCGACAGCTCCTCGGCGGTACGGGCGGTCGGGAACCAGGCACGATCGGGGTGTCGTGATGCCTCGTCGGTGAACGGGGCCATCAGCCGTCCGAGCCACATCCGTTGCTCGTCGAGGGTGCGGCCGGCGCGCGCGGCGATCGCGGACTCGAAGATCGGGTACACCTCGTGCGGCCAGTGGAGGCCGGCGGCGTGCTCGGCGGCACTGAGTCCGGGCCGTGCGTCGCCGAGCGACTCATCCTGATCTGGTGCCGGCCACGGATCGACCTGCCCGAGGGCTGACCGGTGCCGCTGGGCGGAGCGCCCGCTCTCTGCGCCGACGATGAGCGCAGCGTCGACGGTGCCGCACAGGATGTCGTGCCCGAGCAGTTCGACGAGGTACTGCGGCGTGTTCCCGCCGACCGGACAGCTGACCCGGCGGCGGGCGTCGAGGCCGAGCGCTCGGGCGATCCGGGTAGCCGGTTGGTCGCGTGGCGCGAGCAGGATTCCCGGGGTCGCCACCGTGTCGATCCGATGACTGATCACCGTCCCCGAATCGGTGAACGCCCGGCGTGCTGCCTCGGCCGCGAGCGTGATCGGATCGACCGGATCGTCGGCGCGGTGCGTGATCTCACCCGCCCCCACGAGCACCGGCGTGCGAGGCGTGACCGTCACCGTCGGGTCGCCCGGCCGCTGGAGATGACCGTGTTGCCGCGCTGGGTCCGTGCTTCGACAACCGCGTCATCACCGAGATCCCACAGCCGCGTCACGATCGTGTCACCCGGCCAGACCTGGTCCGCGAATCGACCCGAGATCGAACCGAACCTGTTCACGTCGCCGCCGCACCATGCCGACAGGACGCTGTGACCGACGATGCCGAACGTGCAGAGGCCATGGTTGAACGGCCCGGGGAATCCGGCCATGGTGGCGAAGTCGGGATCGATGTGCATGGGGTTCATGTCGCCGGACAATCGGTAGATCGCCGCCTGTTCGGGTCGTGTCTCCCGCTCGACGACGAGGTCCGGCTCTCGGTCAGGTGCGGTTGCACCCGGTGACCCGCTCGGGCCTCGTTCGCCGCCCCATCCGCCGCCGCCCATCACGAACAGGCTGGCCATCACGTCGAACAACGGGCCCGCGTCGTCCGTTGCCGAGCCTTCGAACACGATCACCGCCGCCTTGCCCTTGTCCCAGACGTTGGCGATGCGACCGGACACCGTCACGGTCGCCGAGGCGGGGAGCGGACGATGGACCACCACCGACTGCTCCCCGTGCAACAAGGCCGCGAGGTTGATGTCGATCCTCTGCATCGACGAGCCCATCGCACGAAGTCCGGGGATCACGGCAAAGGTCGGCAGTACCTTCGGACCGCGTCCCTCGTAGATGAAGTCGAGATCCTCGGGCGGACGGCACCCGACGCCCAAGGCGTAGAGCATCACATCACGATCGGTCCAGGTGTGGGTGATCGGCTCGGTCTCGAGGCCGACGAGATCTCCGTTGATCGGCAGCTTCTTCATGAGGTCAACTTTCTCGTTGGAGGATGTGGACGACGCACACCGAACCCGCGCCGGCCATGTGGCACAAGCCGGTTCGGGCGGCGTCGACTTGCCGAACGCCGGCTTCGTGGCGGAGTTGCAGGGTGGTCTCGTGGATCTGGGCGAGACCGGTGGGCCCGCCGGGGTGGCCGCGAGCGGTGAGGCCTCCGTCGGTCGAGAACGGGATCCGGCCGCCGAGACGGGTTGCGCCATCGGCGACGAGTCGGTCGCCCTCGCCGTCAGCGCAGATGCCGAGCAACTCGTAGTACACGAGCTCCTCGACAGGAAAGGCATCGTGGACCTGGACGAGATCGAGATCACTCGGCCCGAGGCCGGCCTGCTCGTAGGCGTCGCCGGCGGTGTCACGGGTCATCTGTGCCGGACCGATCACGGCGCCGAGGAAGACGTGACCGTCCGTGTATGTCTCGGATCGCTGCTGAGAAGCGATGACACGGACCAGTGGGCGCCCTCGAGCGACCCGCTCGGCCACCTCGCGAGTGGCGACGATGGCCGCTGCAGCGCCGCCTCCGGCTGCACAGGCCATCATCGACGTGTGCGGGTAGGAGATCATCGTCGAGGCGAGCACCTCGTCCGGCGTGACCTCGTGGTCCGCCTGTCGTTGTGCCATCGGGTTGAGCCGTGCGTGGTTCCAGTTCTTGGCGGCGATCTGGGCGAACGTGTCGACGGTCGTTCCGACGTCGTGCATGCGTCGCGTCGCCCACATCGCGAAGAACGCAGCCGGCAGCATGATGTCCTCCGCGCCGACTCGTCCACGCTTGCCACGGCCGAGGCCGCTCATCCGGTTCATGTCGTCGAAGCCGAGTGCCATCGCGACGTCGACCCGCCCACCTCCGACGGCGTGGACGGCCTCACCGAACGCGCACGACCCAGTGGCGGATGCGTTCTCGACATGGGTGACGGGGATGCCGGTCAACCCGAACTCCTTGGCGATGGCCACGCCGCTGGTGACGCCGCCGCCGAGATAGCCGTTGTAGAGGGCGCCGACCTCGGCGAACGCGATGCCGGCGTCGCCGAGCGCTGCCATACCGGCGACGTCCGCCATGGACTCCGACGAAAGCCGCTGGTTGTTGAACGGATGCATGCCGACACCGATCACGTAGACCGGGCGGCTGAGTCGCGTTGCCATCAGCGGATCACCTCGAACCGGAACGTCACGAGTTCGTTTCCGTCATCGTCCTGTCCCACAGGGAACGTGGTGAGCGCCATCCGGCTGCCGATCTGCCAATCGTCGGGTGTGCCGACGAGGGGCGCTTGGATCCGCACCCCTTCGGGCAGGTCGATCTGCCCGACTCCGTATCCACCGGAATCACCGAACGAGATGCTGCCCATTCGCGGGACGTGCAGGAACGTCCAGGCGAACAAGACACCTTCTGGGTCGAGGTCACAGTCGACCACGGGACCGCCCGTCACCGGGCAGCGCTTGCGGCGCGGCCAGAAGTACAGCCCGCTGCGCTCGGCGTACGAGCCCAGAAGCCGGGGCCGCAAATCGTCGGCTTCAGGCAGCCGGAACAGTCGTGGGTCGGTCGGGGTACGGGACACGCTCAGTTGCTCCCGCGACGGCCGAAGTGCCGCATCGTGTCGCCGACCGAGGTCGTGACGGACGCGAGCGCTCCCCGACCCTTCAACAGCGTCGGGGCGTCGCGACGCAGACCGTCGACGGTGAACCTTCCGTTGGCGGTGATCACCGCGTCGTCGGCCAACTGCCACCCGCTGTACAGGCCGACTTCGTTCCCGCCGACGTGGAACACCCCGCCCGTGAACGGGCAGTCCGCCGCCGCGAGGTACGCCACCAGGGGCGAGACGTTGCCGGGATGGAACAGGTCGAACGAGCCGTCAGAGGGTGCCGCAACGGTGTCACCGACTCCAGGGGTCTGCAGGGTCAGCCGGGTGCGGGCGAGTGGGGCGAGGCAGTTGGCCCGCACCCCATACCGACCGAGCTCCATGGCCTCGACCAGTGTCATCGCAGCGATGCCCGCCTTCGCTGCGCTGTAGTTCGTCTGTCCAGCATTTCCGAGCATCGCGCCCGATGCCGTGTTGATCACCGAAGCATCGACCGACTCACCGGACTTGGCGCGGTCACGCCAATGAGCAGCGGCGAAGTGCGTTGGCGCGGCGTGCCCCTTCAGATGGACCGCGATGACCGCGTCCCACTCGTCCTCCACCATGTTCACCAGCGCCCGATCACGGAGGATCCCGGCGTTGTTGACCAGCACGTCCAATCGCCCATAGGCAGCGACCGCCTCGTCGACCAGCCGCTCAGCTCCCGACCAGCTCGTCACGGAGTCGGTGTTCGCGATCGCCTCACCGCCGGCCGACCGGATCTCCTGGACGACCTCATGCGCCGGCCCCGAGTCCGCGCCGGTGCCATCGATCCCACCCCCGACATCATTCACGACGACGCTGGCGCCCTCGGCCGCCAGCAAGAGCGCATGCTCACGGCCGAGTCCCCGGCCAGCGCCCGTGACGATGCACACCCGGCCCTGCAGTGTTCCCATACCTGTTGCGATCCCCTCGACGAGCCCTGTTCTTCTTCACCTGGCACCCGGCAACCGAACACCACATGAGACAACATGGTCATCTTGTCACATGGTCCTGGGCCGGCGCCAGTCGAATCGACCGGTCCGAAAGCAAGTTGTCGCTTCGCGGATCCTCGCGACCGCGGCATACTTGGAACATGGCGAGCTCTTCGATGCGATGGGGAACGGCGGCACCAGGAGATGCGGACACGGCACGTGACCTCCTGCTCGACGCGGCCGAAGCCTGTTTCGAACGAAGCGGCATCAGCGGCACCACGATGGACGACATCGCCAAGCAAGCGCGGGTGTCTCGTGCGACGGTCTATCGCTACTTCACCGGCCGAGACACCGTGGTCGCTGGCGTCATCCTGCGCGCGACGGAGCGCTACCTCGAGAAGGTCCAGCCCCGCATCACATCCCAACCCGATCTCAGCGGCGCCGTGCTCGAGTTCGTCGAGGTCACCGTTCGCGCAGCAACACGGGACGAGACGATCGGCCTGTTGTTCAAGAGCGACGACCAACTCGCCGGAGTAGGCCTGGCGAGGGGCACATCGGTGGCTCTCTTCGAGCTCGTCACCGAGTTCCTGCGGCCCGTCTTCACCGCCCACTGGGCGCAACTCCGACCGGGCGTATCGGTCGACGACGCGGCCGAATGGATCCTGCGCGCGATTCTCAGCCTGCTCACCGTCAGCGGTCCCCGGCGCCGCAGTCGCGACGGACTCCACGCCTTCCTGCAACGCTTCCTGCTCCCGGCGATCGTCCGAGAAGGCTGAACCGCGACGCTCGCGGTCGAGACGTCGCGGTCGACGACCGAGCGGCCGACGCGGCTACCAGCGAACCGGGATGGTGCGTGGACCTCGAACCTGGCCACCGGTCCACGTCACGGCGGCGGGGTCGACGATCTCGAAGGTCGGGATGCGGTCGAGCCATTCCTCGATCGCCACCTTCAGCTCCATGCGAGCGAGGTTCGAACCCAAGCAGCGATGGATGCCCTTCCCGAACGCCACGTGACGATTGTGCTGACGATCGATCATGAATGTGTCCGGATCATCGAAGTGCGCCGGGTCGCGGTTCGCGGCCGGGAACGACATCAGCACCTTGTCACCGGCATGCATCGGACAACCCACTGCTTCGACGTCCCGAGTCACCTCGCGGGCCATCGTCACCGGGCTGTAGAACCGGAGGAACTCCTCGATCGCCGAATCGATCAGCTCGGGTTCGGCACGCAGACGTGCCTGGTCGGCCGGATGTGTCGCGAGATGCCACAGCGAGGAACCGATCGCACTCCACGTCGTATCGATACCGGCAAGGAGGAGCAGGAAGCACGTACCGAGCAAGTGCCGGCGATCCAGCGGCTCACCCTCGACCTCCGTCTCGATCAACAGCGTGATGAGGTCATCAGGTCGGTCGTGTGACTTCAGCGCCGACCGCTCATCGACCCGGACGCCGAAGTACTGGAGAACCTCGAGAATCGCGTCGAGGCTCGCAGCGAGGTCGTTGAAGCCCTCCTGCAGGATACGCACCGCCCAATTGGTGAACATGTCCTCGTCGGACGCCGGCACACCCAGCATGTGCGCGATCACCCGCACCGGAATGTGCTGCGCATAGTCCCGAGCTGCATCGGCGTGTCCGAGGCCGGCGAACCCGTCCAGCAACTCCGACGCGACCGCACGAGTGATCGGCGTCATCACCTCGATCTGATGCGGAGAGAACGCCGGAAGCAGGATCCGTCGAGCCCACGTGTGGTCGGGCGGATCGGACGTGATCGGCGGCGCGGTGAGCAGTGGACGGTCCGCGCGCTGACTCTCCGGCAGATCGATGACACCGATCCGACGCGACGAGAAGTGCGTCGTGTCGCTCGCAATCGCTGCGATGTCATCGTAGCGGACCGGCATCCATGCCCGCCCCCGACGCTCACTGAACGCAACAGGGCAGTCCGACCGAAGCTGACGCCACACGGCCGCTGGGTCACGCACGAAACGAGGATCCAAGATGTCGAGGTCTCGCCCCCAGTCGCCAGTCGGCGCGACAGCGCCACGATCCTCGCGCTCATGACTGCTCATACAACCGTCTCCGATCCGCATCCAAGTCGACCCATGACACAAGATCCTACTAGTGTCTTATCGAGCCTGT
>WBZM01001555.1_pt1 | contig 22265 bp, 24 predicted proteins | sample 5204271 | NCBI WGS metagenome assembly WBZM01 (sample SAMN12344346, study PRJNA552823) | activated sludge metagenome | biome: Activated sludge suspended growth; feature: Nitrification reactor; material: Wastewater; isolation source: activated sludge from nitrification reactor of wastewater...
CCGTTCTTCTTCTCCCTTTCCTCCCTGCGCGAGGGAGTCGGCACTGGCCGGCTCGAGCTGTCCCACGTTTTCCGCCAGCGCGACGAGGTGCTGCTCGACGTCCTGAATCGGGTCCGCGACGGCGAGGCGGACGAGGACGTCCTGGCGACGTTGAACGAGCGTGTGCATCCCATCCGCACCCTCGGAGAAGGCGATGCCTACGTCATCCTGACCCCCACCAACGCCGCCGCGCTACGGATCAACATGGCCTACCTCGACGCCCTGCCGTCGGAGCCGCGCGCCTACGAGGCCGGCATTTCAGGTGAGTTCACGGCCAGTGCCCAGCCGACCGACGCCCGCCTCGTGCTGAAGCGCGGTGCCAAGGTCATTCTGCTGCGCAACGATCCCGACCGCCGCTGGGTCAACGGAACCGTGGCCCGCGTCTCACGGCTGGAGGAGAAGCGCGTCTGGATCGAGGTCGATGGCAAGGAGCACGAGGTCGAGCCCGCCTCATGGGAGAGCCGCCGCTACGCCTTCGACACGGCCCAGGAGAAGATCGTCGAGACGGTGGCTGGCACCTTCAAGCAGTTCCCGCTTCGCCTCGCCTGGGCGCTGACCATTCACAAGGCCCAGGGACTAACGCTGGAGAAGGTCTACGTCGACCTGGGGCGCGGCACGTTCGCGCACGGCCAGGCCTATGTCGCTCTCTCGCGCTGCCGCTCGCTGGAAGGAATGGCGCTGGCCCGGCCGCTGCGGCCGCAGGACATCCTGTTCGACCGTTCCGTGCTCGGCTACCGCGATGTTTTCGATGACATTCTGTGACCCGGCCTTGAGGCTGTAGGGTCACGATTTGATCTCGCTGTTGCAGCAATTCCCGGCGTCCCGGAACGCTCAACCCGATCAGAAGAGTCACGGATTTCAGCGTCCCGTGCTTGATCGAATGTATTACGCACTTGCCAAAACTACCTTATTGCGTCGCACAAAATTGGGCACTATAGTGCGAATCAAGCGGAAACGATGAACCGAGCCGGTGACCCGGATTGATCAATCTTACCGCTTCCGTCCCCCCGTTGTCATGACGTCGAGCCGTCCTCGCGACGCCCAGGAGTTACTTCCATGAACGACCAGATCACCCGCCAGGCCCAGGAGATGTTCGCCGCCGCCAAGGACGCGCGCATCCCCGAGAACGTCCAGGCTTTCGCCGAGGATAGCGTCCAGAAGACCCGCGACGCCTACGTCAAGGTCGCCGCCGTCGCCAAGGACGGCGCCCGTGCGATCGAGGAGGTCATGATGACGGCTCAGGCCGGCGCCAAGGCGATCGGCGAGAAGGTCATGCACAACACCAACGTCAACACCGAGGCGGTCTTCGACGCCGCCCACGCCATCGCCCGCGCCAAGACGCTGCCCGAGGCCGCCCGCCTCCAGGCCGACTTCTTCCAGCAGCAGTTCGCCGCCGCCGGCGCCCAGGCCAAGGAGCTGTTCGATCTGTCCTCGAAGATCGCCAAGCAGACCTTCGACACCATGAACTCGGCCGCGACGAAGTCCTTCGAGCAGATGAAGAAGTCTGCCTGATCGTCACCCGGAAAGCGGGGGGCGCCGGTTAGAGGGAATGCCGGTGTCCGTCACAGAGGCGCCCGGAGCAGCCGCTCCGGAGCGCCTTTGTCTTTGTTTGGCCCCGGCGCCTGAAGCGGCTTCAACTACACGCGACGACACCTTGATCAACTTTTGGCCAAGCGCTCGGACGAGCACCGCGCTATAGTGATCGTATGCTGGGTTCGAGTTCCACCGTAAGAGTGCGTCCGGGTAAGCTGGCCGATGCCGCCGGCCTTGCCGACGTCTTCCAGGATTCCTGGCGCAACGCCTACCGCGGCATCATCCCACACCTTCACCTCGAGACGATGATCGCCCGCCGCGGCCGCGACTGGTGGGTCAACGCGCTGCGCGCCGGCGAGAGCGTGCTCGTCCTCGAGCTGCCCGACGGCCGCCTGGCCGGCTACGCCACCTACGGGATCGCCCGGGCGCGCGGGACGTACGAGGGCGAGATCTACGAGCTCTATATCCGCACCGACTGCCAGGGGCTCGGCTTCGGCGAGCGGCTGTTCGAGGCCTGCCGGGCCACCCTCGACCGCCGGCGCCTGAGCGGCCTCGTCGTCTGGGCGCTGAGCGACAACACGCCGGCAAGCGATTTCTACTGGCGCCGCGGCGGCCGTCCGATCGCCCGCTCCTGGGACCGCATCGGCACCGCGAGGCTGGAAAAGATCGCCTTCGGCTGGAAGTGAGAGCGGGCGGGGGCGGTGTTCTGGCCGGAGCGTCGCCCGTCACATCGGGCTCCGCCCCGTCCGCCCGACCACCTTCGGCGGCGCCGCGCAATCGAACGTCTTGGCCTCTCCATCGGCCACCGCCCGCGCCAGCACCATGGCGTCCGCGTTGGCCAGCGCGTCGATCCGCGCCACCTGGCAGCTCTCGGTCTCGGCCACCCGCGACACGACCAGCACCTCGCCCTTGCCCGTCTCGCTCGCCGTGGCATAGCGGACGATCATCGCATAGGGTCGTGCCTCGCCTCCACGCCGGGAAACCCGCCATTCGATGGTGATGTGCCCCGAGCGCGCGTCGACCGCCGAGTTGACCGCGTCGAGCGTCTGCCGCGCCGCCCGCCGCTTCTCCGGCTCGTCTCCGGCGCTGAGATACGTCCTCTGCCCCACCATGGCGACGTGCACCGGGTATCCCGGCAGCCCCCTGCAGCGCCAGGACGGGCCGCGGTCCCCGGTCGGGGCCGTTCCCTGGCAGCGGGCCAGATCGACCGTGGTGAAGAGGCTTCGGACCGGGTGATCCGCCGCCGTGACGGTCACCGGAGCCAGCGCCACCGCGGCGAGCAGCGTTCCAAACGCGGTGTGGAAAGGCCTCATGCCCGGCTCTTGGCCCTTGATTGCGCCCGAATTCCGGTGATCGAACCAAATGATAGTTGTGGGCTGGCCGCCGAAAAGCCATTCATGCGGGCGAATCGAAGCTCCCGCCATTGACCAGAGGACCCCCCGATGCGCATCGACGCCATTCCCGTCGGCTTGAAGCCGCCCTACGACGTCAACGTCATCATCGAGGTGCCGCTCGGCGGCGAGCCGATCAAGTACGAGATGGACAAGGCCTCGGGCGCGCTGGTCGTCGACCGCTTCCTCTATACTCCGATGCACTATCCGGGCAACTACGGCTTCGTTCCCCACACGCTGTCGACCGATGGTGACCCGCTCGACGTTCTCGTCTGCAACACGCGCGCCATCATTCCCGGCGCCGTCATGAACTGCCGCCCCGTCGGCGTGCTGGTGATGGAGGACGACGGCGGCGGCGACGAGAAGATCATCGCCGTGCCCTCGACCAAGCTGACGCGCCGCTACGAGAAGATCCAGAACTACTTCGACCTGCCCGAGATCACGGTTCGCCAGATCGAGCACTTCTTCGCCCATTACAAGGATCTCGAGCCCGGCAAGTGGGTGAAGATCAAGCACTGGGGCGGCCAGGACGAGGCGCAGCGTCTGATCAACGAGGCCATCGAGCGCTTCAACACCTCCAAGAAGGGGTGATCCGGGCAACGATGGATTGACCACTGCGACAGGGCGCCGGTTCTGCCGGCGCCCCGACTGCGATATGAGCGGGCGTAAAGACCCGCGGGAGACGGGAGGCAAGGCCAGGATGCAAGGCATGAGGATCGCCGTCATCGGAGCGGCCGGGCGCATGGGCCGCGAGCTCGTCCGCGCCATCGCCGCCACGCCGGGCTGCTCCGTCGCGGGCGGCACCGAGCGCCGGGACTCTCCTGCCATCGGCGCCGACCTCGGCGTCCTCTCCGGCCTCGAACCTCTAGGCGTCAAGGTGACCAGCGACGCCCTCGAGCTGCTGACGCGCGCGGACGCGGTGCTGGATTTCACGGCTCCGGCGGCCACCGTCGAGCTGGCGGGCCTCGCCGCCAACGCCCGCATCGTCCATGTCATCGGCACCACCGGGCTCTCGCCGCAGGACGAGGCGGCCATCCGTGCCGCCGCCCGCCACGCCGTCATCGTCAAGGCCGGCAACATGAGCCTGGGCGTCAACCTTCTCACCGCCATCACGCGCAAGGTCGCCGAGGCGCTCGACGCCGATTTCGACATCGAGATCGTCGAGATGCACCACAACAAGAAGGTCGACGCGCCCTCCGGCACCGCGCTGATGCTGGGCCAGGCCGCCGCCATCGGCCGCGGCGTCGAGCTGTCCTCCCACAGCGTCCGCGTCCGCGACGGCCACACCGGCGCCCGCCGCCGCGGCGACATCGGCTTCGCCACTTTGCGCGGGGGCAATGTGGTCGGCGAGCATACGGTTATATTTGCGGGTGAAGGCGAGCGCATCGAGCTGACCCACCGGGCGACCGACCGGGGTATTTTCGCCCGCGGCGCAGTCAAGGCGGCGCTGTGGGGACGCGGCCGTGAGCCGGGTCTCTATACGATGGCCGACGTGCTGGGAATTTGACGGAGACGCGCCGCCGGGCCGAGCGTTCGGCCTCTGGCGTCGCTGGAGCGGTTTAGGCGAAATGTGAAGCGGTTCGCCGTGAACAGCCGCTCCTAGAGAACAGAAGGGCAGGACATCATGAAGAACGTTCTCGTGCTCGTGCGCCACGGCCAGAGCGAGTGGAACAATCTCAACCTGTTCACTGGCTGGAAGGACCCCGACCTGACAGCGCTCGGCGTCGAGGAGGCCATGCGCGCCGGCAAGCTCTTGAAGGCCCAGGGGCTCACGTTCAACATCGCCTACACGAGCGCGCTCTCCCGCGCGCAGCGCACACTGAAGCTGATCCTCGACGAGATCGGCCAGCAGGACCTCGAGACCGTCCGCGACCAGGCGCTGAACGAGCGCGACTACGGCGAGCTGTCGGGCCTCAACAAGGACGACGCCAGGAAGCGCTGGGGCGCCGAGCAGGTGCTCCTCTGGCGCCGCAGCTATGATATCGCGCCGCCCGGCGGCGAGAGCCTGAAGGATACCGCGGCCCGCGTGCTTCCCTACTACAAGGCGAAAATCTGGCCCGACCTGCAGGCCGGCAAGAACGTGCTCGTGGCGGCTCACGGCAACTCGATCCGCGCCCTCATCATGTATCTCGAAGAGCTGACCGCGAAGCAGATCATCGAGCGCGAGGTGGCGACCGGCGTCCCCATGATCTACCGCCTCACCCCCACCGGCCACGTCCAGGAGCGCCTCGACTTGGTGGCGTGAACCGGCTCACCGAGGAGCGCGGCTAACCTGCCCCGAGCATCCGCGCGACGTTGTAGGTCAGCAGCGCCGCCATGTAGGCCAGCGTCATCATGTAGCCGAAGCTGATGGCCATCCACTTCCACGATCCCGTCTCGCGGCGGATGACGGCCAGCGTCGAGGCGCATTGCGGCGCGAACACGTACCACGCCAGCAGCGACAGCGCCGTGGCGAGGCTCCATTGCTGCGCCAGCACGTGCCCGATCTCGGTCGCCGCCTCCTTGCCGCCCTCGATCGAGTAGACCGTGCCGAGCGACGCGATCGCCACCTCCCGCGCCGCCATTCCGGGGATCAGCGCCACGCTGATCTGCCAGTTGAAGCCGAGCGGCCTCAGCACCGGCTCGATGGCCTGTCCGATGAGCGCCGCGAGGCTGTAGCTGATCGCCGGCTCCGTCGCGCCCTCCGGTGGCCGCGGGAACGAGGCCAGGAACCAGATCAGCACCATCATCGAGAAGATCGTCGTGCCGGCGCGCTTCAGGAACACCTTGGCCCGCGTCACGAGCCCGATGGCGATGCTGTTGAGCCGCGGCATCTTGTAGTCGGGCAGCTCCAGCATGAACGGCGGGGTCGGATGCTCGCGCCAGACGAAAAAATTGGCGAGGAAGGCGACGGTGAGAGCGCTGGCGATGCCGATGCCGTAGAGCCCGAACATGACCAGCCCCTGCAGGCTGACCCAGCCCCACAGCCGACGCGCCGGGATGAAGGCGGCGATGATCAGCGTGTAGACCGGGATGCGCGCCGAGCACGTCATCAGCGGCGCTACCAGGATGGTGGTCAGCCGATGGCGCGGGTCGTCGATGACGCGCGTCGCCATGATGCCGGGAATGGCGCAGGCGAAGCTCGACAGCAGCGGGATGAAGGCCCGGCCATGCAGCCCGGCGCTGCCCATGATGCGGTCCATCAGGAACGCCGCCCGCGACATGTAGCCGAGATCCTCGAGCAGCATGATGAACAGGAACAGGATCAGGATCTGCGGCAGGAACACGAGCACGCTGCCGACGCCCGAGATGACGCCGTTCTCGATGAAGCTCTGCAGGAGTCCGGGCGGCAGCAGGGCGTGCGACTGCGCGCCGAGCCAATCGAAGCCGGCCGAGATCAGCTTCATCAAGGGCTCGGCGCCGCTGAACACGGCCTGGAACATGACGAACAGCACGGCCATCAGCACGAGCAGCCCGCCGACGGGATGCAGCAGGACGGCGTCTAGCCGGCCGGTCAGCGTGTGCGGCCGCGCGGGCTCGCTGACCGACAGGCGCAGAATGCGGTCGGCCTCGCGCTGGGCGGCGCGCAGATCCGCCGCGCTCGGCGGTTGCCAGCTCGCGTCGCCGCGGCGCTCGATGCCTGCCGTGGCCATGGCGTCGACGCGCGCGATGAGGTCGTCGGCGCCACCGCGCCGCACGGCTGCAGAGGTCACCACCGGAACGCCGAGCTCCGCCGACAGCCTCTCGACGTCGATGGAAAGTCCACGGCGGTTGGCGATGTCGATCATGTTGACGACCAGCATCAGCGGCCGCCCGGTGCTCTTGAGCTCCAGCACCAGCCGCAGAGCCAGCCGCATGCTGTTGGCGTCGACCACGCAAAGGAGCAGGTCGGGAGCCGCCTCACCGGCCATGTTGCCGAGCACGAAGTCGCGCGTTACGTCCTCGTCGGGGCTGCGCCCACGCAGGGAGTACGTGCCGGGGAGATCGATTAGCAGGATGTCGTGGCCGGTCGGCGAGCGCACCTTGCCCGTTTTGCGCTCGACGGTGACGCCAGGATAGTTGGCCACCTTCTGGCGGCTTCCGGTCAGCGCGTTGAACAGAGCCGTCTTGCCGCAGTTCGGCGTTCCGACGAGGGCGACACGCAGGCTCCGCGTCTTCTCCAGCGTGCTCATGTCCTGGCGGCGTGCCGCGCCCCGTTGGTCTTGGCCTCGATGGGCCGCACCTTGATCGCCATGGCCTCGCGGCGGCGCAGTCCCACCGTCACGCCATGCACGCGCACGGCGATCGGGTCGCGGCCGATCGCACCCTCGTGCAGAACCTCGACCGGCGCCCCCTCGACGAAGCCAAGCTCCAGGAGCCGCCGCTCCAATTCCTCCGCCGCGATGCTGTGGCCATGCCCGCCGGCATGGACGCTCTCGATGAGGCCGACGAAACCGCGCCGCGCGTGACCGAGCCCGATGGCGTGCGGGTCTTTCCTGGCGTGATGCGGCACGGGGTGAGTCTCCCTGCTGGAGCAACGACACCGTTGTGGCACGCAGGGGTCAACAACAGCAATGGTGTAAAATGTCGCAAAATCAGTAGCTTAGAATTGTTCTAATTTCGGATTGCGGTATGCCGTCGACGTCCAGTCGCACGCGATGCCGGCGAGGACGAGCGCAACGAAAGGGGCGATGGACCGATGGCGCATCATCATGATGCTCACGAGATTTGATGAGGCGAGGACGCGGCGCTGGTCGAGGGCTCACGCCCTCGCGCGGTGGCCGAAGCCTCTCGGAGCGCCAGGAGACCTCTCGATGCTGCCGCGGCGCGCGGGGCGGGCGGCGGCCGGGGCGCTTTCGCGCGCAGCCATTTCCCGTGCAGACATGGCGGCTGGGCGTGCGTACCTCATGTCGACGGCGTCGAGGCCGGGCGCGGACGCCGAGGCGAGAGCAGCATACGTCGAGCCTCTCGGCGCCTCCGGCTTCTGCAATCCGAACCAGACGAGGAAGGCACCGAGAAGCACGCTGAGGCCGGCTGGACCATACTTGAGGCCGGGTGACACGCGCTCGGTCGGCTTCGAGAAGTGCGGCAGGCGATGAATGCCCGGATCGGCCCTGTCGTGAAGGACGGTCAGCTCCGTCCCCACATCGAGCAGGTTGCCGCGCGGGAGCATCACGCGATCGGATGCGGCGACACGCTGCCCGTCGGCGAGCGGAATCTCGTACTCGATCTCATGCCATGCGGGCCCGTTGGCGCGTGCGCGCGCTTCCGACTTGGCGGCGGACCGGGCGAGAAGCGCCGATCCGGCGGCCAGCTTGCGGCTGCCGCCGAGGCCGCGCACGAACAGGTAGGTGCCGAAGAACGAGGGCTTCCGCGCCGCCTGCTCCTGGGCGACTGTCACGTGGGTCACCGTCGCCTGGGCCCTCACGCCCTCGGTCTCGAGCTTCGCCATCCGGATGGCCTCGTCCGGCTCGATGAGCGAGGGAAGCGAGAAACCGGTGATGAGGAGAATGGCGCCGAACACGAGCGCCAGGAGTTGCCAGACGCGGTTACCGAGCAGCTCAGCCATTTTGCAGAACCCCACAGGACAATTACGTAAGCATCTCACGGCGGGGTGAATAATCCGCTAAGTGATCGTCCGACACTGCCCAAATTGGAATTGGTCCCCGCTGATTGTCGTGGCGGTGCAGTGCGCTCGTTCCGCCGCACTTGTTCAGCAGAACCTTGGCGGCTCAGGCTCGAGCTGGCGCGCGCGGGGTAAGCCGGGAACCAGGCTGGCGCGTGCCTCCTCTCCCAAGAACGGTAGGCAGACCACCGCCCCGCTCACCAGGATTTCATCGCAACCGACCGCGCTGCGCGTGGCCGGTCAGACGCCGTGGCTTCACTCCGGCGCCTTGCGTTTTCCGAGCGGACGCACGGAGCTCGCCTGTGGCCCCATCGGCCCCTCCGCCGTGGCGCGGGTGAGATGGACCATCATGCCGGTCTCGAGCTCGTCGAAGCTGCCGCCGCTGACGGCGTTGGCGGTGAAATAGAGCTCTGGCGCGCCCTCGACCTGCGCGAAGCCGTACTGCTGATCGGGGAACAGCCTCAGGATCATGCCCGTCTCGCCCGCCGCCTCGTGCCGGCTGACCTCACGGCCATGCTCTTGGCTGAGCTTCTCGAGCTGGCGCTCCACAGCCTCGAAGGCATTGTTGACCGCCGCCGTGTGGTCGTCCTTCACCTCGCGCCGCTGCTGGGTGTCCCTGCCGATGATGGGAGCGTGGTTCGGGATCTCGAGCTCGACGGCGACGCCGAGGGGAACCTTGGCCGAGCCGGCGCTACGGTGCGGCACCTCGATGACCACGCGGCAGCCGATGGCGCGCGGATAGAGGCGCTTCAGCGCCGCCACCCGCTGCTCGATGATGGCGTCGAGCGCCGGCGAGCGGTCCATGTTCTTGTAGGTGACTTGCAGCTCTTTCTGCATCTGCGGTCTCCACGGCTGTCCTTGAGCCGGGGAACGGTGCCAGACTGACCCTGTTCCCCTTCTCGCGGCGGCGCGAGCATCGGCTCTTCGACGCGGCGAGCACGGCGTCGAGCCGGAACCCGCATAAATAATAGCCCGAAGCCGGCGCCAGCGCCTTGACGCGGGTCGGATGGAGCCGCGCCGGTGCGCCCGCCAAATAAAAGAGCCCCGCCACGGGGGGCGGGGCTCGAAAGAGGCGCGGACCCGCGGAGGCTATTTCTCCATCGACGGGTTCCAGACCTTCCACACGTTGCCGACGAGGTCGGCTCCCGGCTTCAGCGTGATCATGCCCGGCTGCCATCCCGCCGGAGTGGCTTCCTTGCCGCCGGAGGCACGCACGACCTGATAGGCTTGCACCTGCCGGATCGTCTCGGCGAGACGGCGGCCCACCGGAGGCGTCAGCACCTCCATGGCCTGGATGACGCCGTCGGGATCGATGATGAAGCGGCCGCGCATCTCGATGCCCTGCTGCTCCTCATAGACGCCGTAGACCCGGCCGATTGCGCCGGTCTGATCCGACGCCATGTGGAACGGCACACCGCCGTCCACCATCTTGGTCAGCTCCTGGTCGTTCCACATCTTGTGCACGAAGTGGCTGTCGACACTGACCGAAATCACTTCCACGCCCAGCTTCTGGAGAGCGCCGTATTGGGCCGCGACCGCGGACACCTCAGTCGCTCAAACGAACGTGAAATCGCCGGGATAGAAGCAGAGCAGCACCCACTTTCCGGCGAAGTCGGAAAGCTTGACGCTGGTGAAGCTGCCCCGGTGATAGGCCGGAGCGGTGAAATCGGGCGCCTTCTGCCCGACGCGCGCAATCATCTGAGGGACCTCTTTCTTGCCTGCGGTTTCGGCCGGAGCCGGGTCGCCCTGCGATCCGGGAACCGATCCGGATACGCGCGTGCACCCTGCGTCTTGCTCTGCCATGACGTCTCCTGTGCTTGGGAGCGCTGCCGCGCCTGAAGTGCGCGGCCGAGACGACGGTAGCCGCAGGACCACGCGCCTCAAACAGCCCCGATGTCGCACGGCGGCGGTCGGATTGCCCTCAAGCGGGCTTGCGGCCCCACACCTGGGCGACGGTGTACATCGAGAAGATGGTGCCGGGATCGGCGAGGTGGGCGCGGCACTGCGCCAAAGCCTCGTCGAGTTCAGATTCGCCGATGAGCCCGAGCTTCAGCACCGTTCCGCGCAGCGATTCGACCGTCGCCGGCAGGTAGTCGACCATCGGATCCTGAGAGCGGACGCCGACGATGAAGGGCCGGTACTGCACATCCTCGAGACCGGCCGCGCGCATCAGTCCGTAGAGCTTGTGCGCCAGCTCGAGATCGGCGCCGACGCCCGCGAAGGCGCCGAGCAGCGTCGCCTTCAGTTTGGCCCATGACGGATGCGGCGGATGGCAGTTGAGCGTCGTCCCGTCCGGCTCCTCGAGCGCGACGAAGCCGCCGGGCTTGGCGAGCCTCGTGGCTTCCGCGATCAGCCGCTCGGGCTGCCCCGCCGTGCTGGCGACGAAGCGCATGTGCACGAGATCGAAGCTGCCCGCGGGAAGCCCCGAGCCGAAGGCGTCGCCGCGCACGAAACGCGTGTTGCCCGCGGCCTTGGATCGCGCGATGGCGAGGAACTCCTCGTCCATGTCGAGCCCGGTGACGCGCCCGGAATTTCCCACCCGCTCGGCCATCAGTGCCGTGATGCCGCCCGGTCCGCAACCGATGTCCAGGCAGGACCAGCCCTCGCCGACGCCGATGCGATCGAGCATCGCCGCCGCGTCGGGCGCCATGGCCTCGGCCTGGATCCGGAGCCGCTCGACCTCTCCGGCGCGCCGCTCGATCGGGTAGTTGCCGGAGAAGGTCGTGGTGGTCATCGCGAGGCCCCCCGTGCTGCATGGATCGGGAGACTTAGCGACGGAGCGCCGCCGCGATCAAGGGTCAATCCCCGCCGCCGCCATCACCACCGCCACTGTCACCGCCACCGTCGCCACCCCAGCCGAACGAGCTGAACCCGGAGCTGCCGCCGGCATGCACGGTCGGCGCGTTGGCCAGGATGCGGCCGGCGAGCCGCGAGAACGGCAGGCTCTGGATCCACACCTTGCCGGGCCCCCTGAGCTGGGCGAAGAACACGCCCTGCCCGCCGAAGATCATCGACTTGACCGAGCCAGCGCGAATGACGTCGAACTCGACGCCGGGCGTGATCGCGGCTACGCAACCGGTGTCGACGTGCAACTCTTCTCCGTGAGCGAGCTCGCGCTCGACCAGCGACCCTCCGACGTGCAGGAAGGCCATGCCGTCGCCCTCGAGCTTCTGCATGATGAAGCCGTCGCCGCCGAACAGGCCGGTCATGATCTTGCGCTGAAAGAAGATGCTGATCGAAACGCCTCGCGCCGCGCACAGGAACGCATCGCGCTGCACGATGAGCTGACCGCCGTGCTGGGAAAGGTCGTAGGGCAGGATGGTGCCGGGATAGGGCGCCGCGAACGAGATCCGCGCCTTGCCCTCGCCCTGGTGCGTGAAGACGGTCGCGAACAGGCTCTCGCCGGTGAGCAGGCGCTTGCCGGCGGCGGCGAGCCGGCCGAAGAAGCTCTGCTCCTGCTTGGAAGGATCGCCGAGCACCGTGTCCATGGTGATGGCGGCGTCCTTCATCATCATCGATCCGGCTTCCGCGATGGCGCTCTCGCCGGGATCGAGCTCGATCTCGACGAACTGCATCTCGTGACCGTGGATCTCGTAGTCGATTATATCGGCGCGCTGTCCCGCGTCCCGGCCGCCGACCCGCGGCACGATGCTGCCCGTTGCCATGCTGTCCTCCCTCCGCTGCGGGCCGCCGTGGCTCGTGCGGCGCCGCCCGGAGTTTGCGCGGCCGGTGCGTCATGCGCAATGGGATCGGCAGTGTTCTGGCAACCGGGATTGCAGACCTGGATCAGAGTCCCGGATCGAGGCTCTGGTTGAGCGCGGCAATGGCCTCCTTGGCGCGCCCGTGAATGCCGCATTCCGTCTTGGCCAGTCCGCGCCAGCGGCCCGCGCGTGGCTCTTCGCCCGGCGCGACCCGGCTCGTGCACGGGCTGCAGCCGATCGAAGCGAAGCCCTGCGACACGAGCGGGTGCCGTGGCAGCTCGTGCCGTGCGAGATAGGCGCGGACGTGCCGGGGCTGCCAGGCCGCGATCGGATTGACCTTGATGAGCCGGCCGTCCGGCTCGAAGAAGCCGAGCTGCTGCCGTTCCCCGCCCTGGAACCGTTTACGCCCGGTGATCCAGGCATCGAAGCCTTCGAGCGCCTTGGCGAGCGGTGCCACCTTGCGCAGCGTGCAGCAGAGATCCGGCGCCCGCGCGTTGAGCTGCCCGTTGGGATCGGCCATGCCGACGGTGGCCTGCTCGGGCACCACCGTGCGCACGTCGCCGAGGCCGAGCCGGCGGACGAGCTCGTCGCGGTAGGCGAGCGTTTGCGGAAAATGGAGACGGGTGTCGAGGAACAGGACCGGCACGGCGGGATCGATGACGGAGATCATATGCAGCAGGATCGCCGACTCGGCGCCAAAGCTCGATACCAGCGCGATGCGTCCCGGGAACAGCGTTTGGGCGGCGAGGCGCAGGATCTCCCCGGCCTGCTCGAGCGGCTTGTCCCCGGCACAGTCGGGCGGGCTTAGCTTTGAGTCGATGACGGTCATTGCGGGCCGATCCGGTTGGCTCCGTTCGCGTGAGCGGCCGAATTGGATACAGGAATAAAATTCCACGTCAAACATCGCAATGGTGGATTTTAAGGAAAAAAATTCCACATGGCCCCGTCTTTGCGAGAGCTCCTCGCATCGAGTCCCGCCGGAATGCGGAAGCACCGGTTGACGCACGAGCGAGATGCAGCTCCGGCTTTGCTATTTCCGCGGGCGCCGAGGCACTTGCCTGGAACCCCGTAGACTTCGGCGCCGTTTACGCCAGGAGCATACGCCGCGGTGCAGCATGCTCCCGGCGCCTAGGATTCCAGTGAGGAGACATGACCAAGGTCATTATCTGCGAGGACGAGCCGCTGATCGCGCTGGAGATCGAGCGTGTCGTCGAGGAGGCGGGCGGCACCGTCTGCGGCGTTTTCACCAGCGGGGTGGTGGCGATGGCCGCGGCCCCCGCGCTGCGCCCTGACGTCGCCATCGTCGACCTCACATTGGCCGATGGCGCCACCGGAGCCGACGTGGCCGAGAGCCTCGCCCGGCTCGGCTGCCGCATCCTGGTCCTCTCCAGCGCCGATTCGGTCAACGCCAAGCTGTGCGCCATAGCACACACGTTCATCTGCAAGCCGCTGCCGGCCGGCCTCGCGACAGAGGTCCTGGAGCCGATCCTCGCAACCCGCTCCGCCTCCTGATCAGGACGGCGATGCCAGGGCCGCGTCGAGCGCCATCTGCCGCTGCAGCGCCGGTCGCGCCGCCAGACGCCCCAGATAGCCGGCGAGATCCTCACGCTCCGGAATGAGCTTGAAGAGCGTGCCCCAGCGCAGCCCCGATCCGATCACCACATCCGCCGCCGTGAACTGGTTGCCGAGCAGCCACGGACCCGCGGCAACCGCCTTGGCGATGATGTCGAGCTCGGCGTCGAGGCCGAGCCAGCCGGTGGGTCCACGCGGCGGCGGCTCGCGGCCGAGGGCTTTGTCCATCATTGCGGGCTCGACGCAGCTCGGCCCATAGAACAGCCACTTGAGATACGGTCCGCGGCGCGGGTCGCCGATGCCGGGCGCCAGCCCTGCACGTGGAAAAGTATCGGCGAGATAACAGCAGATTGCCGCCGATTCGGTCAGCACGGCGCCCTTGTGCACGAGCGCCGGCACCTTCCCCATCGGGTTGACGGCGAGGTAGTCCGGCTTCAGCTGGTCGCCCGCCTTGAGGTTCAGCAGGCGCACCTCGTACGGCTCGCCCACCTCCTCGAGCATCCAGCGCACGATCGCGCCGCGTGACGGTACGGCATGATAGAGCACGAGATCGGTGGCGGTGTCGGGCATCGCGAGCTCCTCGGAAGGTGCGGCATCGGGACAAATGAACAATGCCGACTGGACACGTCAATCTTGACCAAGTCGATTGACGGATGTTGCGCGTTCGTCTCCCTCGTGGAGCATGCTCCGTGGGCGAGGGCAAGGCATTAGCGAGCGGCGGCGCCGATGATTTGGATCCCAGAGACACGCTGGCGGCGGCGCGACATCTCCGGCCTGCCTTATGCCGAGGCAGGCGACGCCGCGCTGCGTCTGTTCTGCTGGCCGCGACTCTCCGAGCGCCGCCCGCCGAACTACACCGTGTTGGCCGAGCGCGCCCGCTTCCATCTCCGCAAGGCCGAATGGCACGTCCTGCCGACCCCTTATGGCGATGTCCGCGTCTACGTCTTCGCGCCCGACAATGCCGGCAATGGCGCCGAGCCGAGAACCGTGCTCGTTCTTCACGGCTGGACCGGCGAGGCCTCGTTCATGACCGCGCTCGCGGAGCCCATCCGCCGCGCCGGCTACCGCGTCGTGCTGTTCGATATGCCGGCCCACGGCTTCAGCTCCGGCCGCTCGACCAACCTCGTCGAATGCGCCCATGCAACGCGGATGGTCGGCGAGGCCTTCGGTCCGGTCCACGCCGTCGTGGCGCACTCGTTCGGCGGCATGGCCGCGCTGCTCGCCATGGAAGGCGGCTGCCCCATGCCTCGCCCCCTCCCCGTCGAGCGCCTCGTGTTGGTTGCAAGCCCCAACCGGCTGTCCGAGGTGACCGGCCATTTCGCCGGGCATTGGCACCTCTCCGACGCCGCGCGCAGGGCTTACGAGCGCCGTCTAGAGCGCATCGGCAAGCGCCCACTGTCGCACTACACCGTCGTCGAGCTCCTGCGCACGGTGGGCTGCCGCACACTCGTCGTCCACGACCGCAAGGATGATGACGTCCCCTACGCCGCGGCCGAGGAGATCATCGCCGGCGTGCCGGGGACCGAGCTGCTGACCTTCGACGGCTTCGGCCACAGCAACATCCTGTTCGCGCCTCCGGTGATGCGGGCGGTCGCGGTCTGGCTCAGGAAGGAGGGGTACAGTTCCTACGGGAACAGCGCGGCGGCCGGCTGATGTGCGAATGGGTGGTCCCAGGTATCGGTTGCCGGAGGGTCGGGCCCACATGGTCGCAAATACAGTACCGCTGATGCACGTCGCCTATACCGCGCTCGCGGCCATGGCCGTGATGATCGCCTCGTCATTCGTCATCGGGCGATCGTTCTTGAAGAACACATTGTCGTTCTGTATCGGCTTCGCGTTTCTCCTCGTCCTCTATGCCCTCGGGGTCCAGGCCGCGCCCTGGGCCATGATCCTGATCGCCGGCATGGTCGTCCTCGGCCTCATCTCGTCGGCTTTGGGCTGAGCCTCCGCGCGCCCACATGGGTGAATTGGCCGCATCGCCGCCGACGGCCACCGCACGTAGTGGCCCCGGCGCCTGAAACCTCATAATCCCATTGCGCTGCGCGCGTTTGCGTCCGGTTGAAAAGCAGCCCGGGAATCAAGAGACGATTGATCGGAAATCCGCGCCGATTGCGGATTCGCAATGCTGCTCTGCTTTGGCTGCATCATTGTGCTCATTGATCGTTTCGAGGTGGCCAGTCCGGCCGTCGTGAGCCGGCAGGCCGCTCGCGAGGGAGATCGAGGGAACGCCAGGAGGAGACGATGAATATCCATCAGGCGATGCTGAAGTCGCTGCCCGCGTGGCGGAGCGTCAAGGTCGGCGCGATGAAGTCGGCCGACGAGTACCGCAAGGCGCTGGCGTCCGGCTCGGCGCCGAAGATCTCGTGGGTCGAGGAGATCGTCGGCAACCCGGCCTTCACCTGCGCCTCGCAGCCGGCCGACCTGGAGCTGGTCGCGCCGGCGGTCGAGGATCTGGGATTCCCGGATGGCGGCCTGGACAGCAAGGTCCGCGAGAAGGCGATCGCCCTGGGCCTGAAGCCCTGCCCGGTCGAGGTGCTGGCGGCGCTGCAGCTCTCCGCCGAGGACACCGGCGAGCGGGTCATCATCGCCACCGATGCGATCCACGGCGCCAACGGCGATCTGGTCGGCTTTGATGTCACCTTTGGCCAGGGTGGCTTGCGCCTCAACGGCGACTGCGGTCCGACCGACCGCCTGCGCGAGCCGGGCGTCCGCGTCGCCTTCGTCCGGCCGAGGTAGGCGGCCGGCTCAATTCGCCCGGAACACGCGCTCGCGTTCCGCCGGCGGTAGCGGGCGCGGGCCGCCGGACTTTGCCGCCACCGCCGTGCCGCCCGCCGGTTGCGCGCTGGCGATGGGCGTAAGCCGCCGCGGCGGCAGCAGGCCCGGCGCCGGGTTGGTCTTGGCGTGGCCTTCGAGCTCGCCCAGCAGCACCTGAGCGAGCGGCGCCGCAAGCTGCGAGGAATGCAGGCTGCGCGCCCACGGCTCGGATGTCGAGCCGGTGCCGACGACGATGACGTAGGAGTACGCGGCGCCGTTCTGGAATTGCAGCCCGCCCGCGAGCCAGGCGTCGACCGTCGCATTCGGGTCGGCTGTCACCATGGTGCCGGTCTTGGCGAAGTGCAGGCGCAGCCCCGCCCGCCGCGCCGCGCACCACTGCGACAGGCTCTTCAGCGTGCCGTGCGACTGCCCGTAGGCTTGGTAGCAAAGCGGCGCCTGCAGCAGCATCCTGAGGATCGCATGCCCGCCGCGCCGCACGACGCGGTCCGGAATGATCGCGGCCGGGTCGGCGCCCGCCACGTCGTGCTCCTTCGCCGTGTAGTCGTAGGCCTTGACCAGCGTCGGCGGCCTGACCGGCTTACCGCCCTGCTCGAGCAGCGCGCCGAGCACCACGCCCGCCATCTGGTGCACGCGCCGCGGCGAGCCGGAGACGAGGCCGAGCACGGCGGCGGTCGATGGCGGCGTGCCCTCGCCCGCGGCGTTGCGCGGCGGCATGTTGAAGCCGAGCTGGTCGATGATGCGGCGCACGGCCGCTTGCCCCGATTGCGCCGTGCGATGGCCGACCGGGTTGTTGAGCGAGCAGGCGAAGGCGACAATCGCCTTGCGCCCGTGCGACTGCCCGCCGCCCTTCTCGCACGTCTCGAGCCCCCGCGCCGGAGCGTCGGTGTCGAGGTACAGCGTGTCGGCGGTGTCCTTCATCTGATTGGCGATGGCGATGGCGGCCATCATCTTGCCGGTCGAGGCGATGGCGCGGGCTTCCCGCTCGCGCTCATAGAGCCCGGATTTGCCGTCGCGCGCCGTGATCGAGCCGAAGTAGGGCGCCGTCTCGCCGGCCTCGAAATAGCGCACGATCTCGCCCTTGGCGTTCGCCGCCACCACCACGACGTTGGGCATCTTGAGGCCACCCGGGGTGACCTTCTCCGGGTCGAGCGTCCAGCCGGCGTCGATCTTGCCCGCCGAGGCCGTGTTGATCTTGGCCAGCTCCGCCTTGACGCGCTCGCCGAACGCCAGGTTGTCGGCGGCGTCGAAGGTGGTCGTCACGCCGCGCACGTAGTCGCGCCAGCCGAAGCCGTAGGATTGCTTCATTTCCTCGCGCAGCCCGAACCGCGCCGACGGCATCAGCGCGTTGGCGCGGATGATCGGATTGGCCTGCGCCCGCTTGGCGAGGCCCGGCGCGTACGTGTCGAGCGCCTGCTGCAGCCTGGGCTTCACCTTCGGATCGGGCGGGCCGCCAGCGAGGCTGACGAGCTCGAACACGACCTTCTGCTTTTCCGCCTCGTCGGTGATGATCTTCTCGGCGCAGGTCCGCGCCCGGACCTCGGTGATGTAGCGCCAGCGGTCGAGCCGCACCTCGTTGAGCTTGTCGTTCCCCTCGAGCAGGATGATCGGCTTGTTCACCGCCGAGGCGAGCACGAATTGCTCGGCGACCGTGAGATCCTGCGCGTCCTTGCCGAACACGATCTGGCTCGTCACCGCGACGCCGTGCAGCGGCTGTCCGCCGGTGCGTTGCGCCAGCCAGATGTGGTTGGCGGCCCATTGCTTGAGCGGCGTGTCGTCGCCGCCGCGCGTCAGCTCGTGATAGATGACCGGCGCCAGCCACCATTCGCGCAGCTTGCGGGTCAGCTTGGTGAGGCCACCCTCGCTCGTCGACGGCGGCGTTTTGTAGATGACGCGGGCGAACTGCATCGGCAGGGTCGAGCCGCCGACGCCGAGGCTCGGGCGTTTCAGCGCCAGCGATCGCTTCACCGTCGAGTACGGGATCTTGAGCACGCCGGCCAAGTCGATGCCGTAAGGGTTGAGTGGCCCGCCGAGATAGCGATCCTCGTGGTACAGCAGGCATTGCCAGTACCACGGCGGCACCTCGCGCACCGGGATCGACTTGTGGTCCGGGTTGGCCACGTAGTCGCCGACCTCGATCGCGGCGTCGGTGTAGTTGACGTCGCGCCGGCTATCGAGGCGCGGGTCGAAGGTGCCGACGAACTGCCCCTTGGCGTCGTAGATGGCGGTCGCCACCCAGCGCTCGGCGTCGTAGCGGATCTTCTCGCCCATGTAGAGGTGGCCGATGAAGCCGCGCGCCGGCGCCACGACGTACACTAGTACCACCGCGAAGACGCCGTAGGCGATCGCCGCCAGCGTCAGGTAGCGGATCGGCCCGAGCCGCGGGTTGAGCGCCACCGAATCGACGAAGGCCTTGGCCACCGCCAGCGGCAGCAGCAGGGCCATCTCGAGCAGGCGCGTGACGAGGCGGACGAAACCGAGCATCGGTAAAATGATCTATGAGCCCGGCGGCACCGCGCGGCCCGGCCCGATGATCGGTAGAGGGCCTTTGTGGCGGCCGGACGGGAGCATCAAGGCGTTACCACGGCATTGCCCGGCCGGCTGGCGATTCACTTCCCGTGAACCAGCCCGTTCGCACCGCGGGTCCTGCTTAAGCGATTGTTCCGTGCTCGCAGCGATAATCCGGGCGCTTGAACTCCATGGAGAATTCGGATGCGTGCTCTGACCGTGCTTGCCGTGGGCCTGATGCTCGCGGGCTGCAAATCCGAGACGAAGCCTGACGCCGCGGCCGCGGCGAAGGCCGCCGATCCAAGCAGCTCGGCGTTTGCCGCCCGTTGCGTCGTCGCCGCCTCGAAGTTCTATGTCGAGGGCGGCAAGGGTCCGGCATTCCAGGCCCTCCAGAGGCGCAGGATGCTGTGGACGGCGCGCTACTATGACATCGAAGGCAAGAACGACGCTGCCGCCAAGCGCATCGTCGAGGTGTTCAACGCGGTCGAGAAGGAGATCCACGGCATCGGCCGCGAGCGCAAGAACGAGGCTCTGCAACTCATGCTCGACATCTGCGAGCCCCACGAGAGCTGATCTCGGGCATCCTGGCCACCTGCGACACGACCGTTCCCATACGTTGACAGGTCGGTCCCCACCGGCCACAAGGCGCTGAACTCCCTCTCCCTGCTTGCGGGGAGAGGGTTGGGGTGAGCGGCAGCCCATGAGCCGCAGCGACCGTGGTCGCCCCTCACCCTGACCCTCTCCCCATCCAAGTGCAGGTGACGGGGAGAGGGAAAACAAGCGGGGAGACGCCGGATGCCGCACGATAGCCTGAAGTCGACGATCGAGGCCGCCTGGGAGGCGCGCGACGGCATCAGCCTGGCCACCAAGGGCGAGGTGCGCGAGGCCGTCGAGACGGCGCTCGACATGCTCGACCAGGGCAAGGCCCGCGTCGCCGAGAAGACGGGTGGTGAGTGGGTCGTCCACCAGTGGCTGAAAAAGGCCGTGCTGCTGTCGTTCCGCCTGAACGACAACCACATCATTCCCTTCCAGAAGAGCGGCAGCTACGCCAGCCGCGTCCACGGCTACGACAAGGTCGACTTGAAGTACGCCGACTGGACCGCCGACAAGTTCAAGGACGCCGGCTTCCGCGCCGTCCCGGGCGCCATCGTTCGCCGCTCGGCCTACATAGCGCCGGGCGTCGTTCTGATGCCGTCGTTCGTCAACCTCGGCGCCTACGTCGACCGCGGCACCATGGTCGACACCTGGTCGACGGTCGGCTCCTGCGCCCAGATCGGCAAGAACGTGCACCTCTCTGGCGGCGTCGGCATCGGCGGCGTGCTGGAGCCTATGCAAGCCGGCCCGACCATCATCGAGGACAACTGCTTCATCGGCGCCCGCTCCGAGGTGGTGGAAGGCGTCGTCGTCGGCGAGGGCTCCGTCATCTCCATGGGCGTCTTCATCGGCGCCTCCACGACCATCATCGACCGTGCCACCGGCGAGCGTTTCGTCGGCAAGGTGCCGCCCTACTCGGTCGTCGTCTCCGGCTCGCTGCCGGGCAAGCCCCTGCCCGACGGCTCTCCGGGCCCGAGCCTCTACTGCGCGGTGATCGTCAAGCGTGTCGACGAGAAGACCCGCTCCAAGACCTCGATCAACGAGCTCCTGCGCGACTGATCTGGCCGCCTTCCGGATGCTGTCTTGCGGCAGCCAACCGTAAACGCGTGGTTTAGCAAGCCAATGCAATTGCCTGTTGGGCCACGCGACAGGACTTCCTTAACGCTGCCCCCCTATCGTGCTGCTGTCGGACCATCACATCGGGAGCAGCACGTGCCGGAATCCGTGAGCCTGTTCAGCCTCGAAGGCAAGGCCGATACGCGTCAGTTCTGGACGGTGCACTCGCCGGTGCTTGGCCTCCAGATTTTCGGCGTCGCTCTGATCATGCTGGCTTCCGGCGCCATGAGTGGCGGCCGCTGGCTCGATCTCGACCTGTTCTCAGACTGGGGGCTGGCCTTCGCCGCCCTCATGCTGCTGCCGCTCTGGCCGCAGATCGCGCTGGCGGCGCAGCGTCTCGCCGATCGTGGCAAGCCGAAGCACTGGCTGCTGCTGTTCTACGCCCCGACCCTTTGGTTCTGGCTGGTTTCGATCACCGCAGGGCTGCCGGCGGCGCTCGACCTGTCGCTGAAGCTCAGTGTCGTCATCATGATGCTGACGGCGTGGTATTACTACGAGCTGGGCTTCATGCCGGCCGAGGAGCATGCGTCCGACACCGAGTTCGAGGTCCTCGCCCGTGACGAGCATGGATTGTACGACCCCGACGAGGTCATCGCCCGTGCGGTCACGTCGCTGCGGACGGCGGCCGATGCCGGTGCGGACTCTGATCGCCGGCACAACGACGACCGCCGCGTCGGCGCGCCGGACACGCGTGCCAATCCGGTCGAGCGCCGCGCCGGTAACGACCGTCGCAGGCCGCAGGGCTTCGGCCGTCGCGCCGGCGCCTGAGTCGCGACCCGGCGCGAGAGCCGAGATCCACTCGGCTGCCATGAGCCGAGGATAGTCATGTTTCGCACGCTGGACCCCGGCAAGATCATAGATACGCTGCGCCGCCTGGGCCGCCGCATCGACGAGCGTTTCCCCGGCGCCGGCCTGTCGCGCGTCTGCGCCGAGCTGACCACCATCGCCGAGCAGGCGCAGGCGCGCTCCCGCGAGATTGCCCGCCCCGCCATCGGATTGCGTATCGTCGCCGCCGCCGTCGTCCTCGCCGGTTCGGCGCTCATGGGCTTGCTCGCCTGGCATCTGCTTGCCGCCAAGAAGACCAGCGACGACCTGTTCGGCACCCTGCAGGGCGTTGATTCCGCGTTCAACATCATCGTCCTGATGGGCGCCGCGCTGTACTTCATGTTCAGCCTGGAGGAGCGCTGGAAACGCCGCCGCGCGCTCTCCGCCCTGCACGAGCTACGCTCGATCATCCACGTCATCGACATGCACCAGCTGACCAAGGACCCGAGCGCCGAGGTCACGGTGTCGTCGCCCACCCCGTCGTCGCCGGTGCGCAAGCTCGGCTCCCACGAGCTGGGCCGCTACCTCGACTACTGCTCCGAGATGCTGTCCTTGACCGCCAAGATCGCGGTGCTCTACGCCCAGAGCTTCCCCGACCCCGTGGTGACCGAGGCCGTCAACGACCTCGAG
>WBZM01001556.1_pt1 | contig 22251 bp, 17 predicted proteins | sample 5204271 | NCBI WGS metagenome assembly WBZM01 (sample SAMN12344346, study PRJNA552823) | activated sludge metagenome | biome: Activated sludge suspended growth; feature: Nitrification reactor; material: Wastewater; isolation source: activated sludge from nitrification reactor of wastewater...
CGTAACCGCCATTTCATCAAAAGCGTGACCGATTACGGTAACATTCAACCCTATCCATGCAGCATCTCTCCACCGGTCACGATGACGCGAAACGACCGGTCACGTTCCGCGAAATACGCAGCCAGCGCGTCGAGGCCGAGGATCGCGTCATCCAGGACGTGCGCAACACGCTCTCGGCCTTGGCCGGAAACGCGGATAACACGCGACGGCTACTCGACGGTTTCCACGTGTAGTTTCCGCTCGCGCGTCGCGCGTCGTCCTGGCTTTTCAGCCTGGGGACGCCGAGCTCAGGCAAGGGACGGGTGTCAGCTTGGAGGACTCGCGCCGGTCGACGGCAGCCCGCAATGAACGGCCGCAGTCCACTTGAGCAGGCGCGAACGTACAATTGGCTCCGGGTAGCTTACGTCGCGTGTGCGCGAGCCGGTACGCTCGGCGACCGCCGCGGCAATGGCGCCCGGGCCAGCCAGTGAACTGGGGGCAAGCAGATGAGCGATATCGACATTGAATATTTGCGGTCGTGGATTGGCCAATCACGGCAGGATCAAGACCTGATCGCCACGCGCCACGCGCGGCTCATGGCCGCAACGGTAAACCATCCGGAAAGCGCTGCGCTGGTCGACGGCGCCGAACTCCCGCCGCTATGGCACTGGCTCTACTTTCTGGAGGGCCAGCCGGCCGACCGTCTGGGCCGCGATGGGCATCCGGCGCGCGGTCAGTTCCTGCCGCCGGTGCCGCTAGCCAACCGCATGTGGGCGGGCGGCCGGCTTGACTTTCTTGCCCCCGTCCAGCTCGGTACTCAGGTGCGCAAGACTTCGAGCATCTTGCGCGTCGAGCACAAGGCCGGGCGTTCCGGCGATCTCGTCTTCGTCACCGTCCTGCATGAACTCACCGCGGCCGACGGACGCCCGCTCGTGCGCGAGGAGCACGACATCGTCTACAAGAACAAGAGCCCCGCTCCCCCCGCACCGCCTCGTTCTGCCCGCGCTGCGGACACGCCGCACGCGGCAACTGGCGGAGCGCGTCGCAGCCTGAAACCCGACTCGACACAGCTCTTTCGTTACTCGGCGCTGACCTTCAACGGGCACCGCATCCACTACGACGCGGACTATTGCCGCCAGGTCGAGGGCTATCCTGAGCTGGTCATTCATGGGCCGCTGCTCGCCACCCTGCTCGCCGGCTTTGCCATCGAGACCAGCCATCGCAGCCTGCGTCACTTCACCTACCGTGCGCTGGCACCAGCCCTGCTTGGGGATGTCTTGACGCTGCAGGCGGAAGCCCAGCCTGACCAGCTGGTCCTCGCGGCCACGGTCGATCGCGGCATCACCTGCATGCAGGCGGAAGCCGTGCTCGCCTGAAGCGACCCCACACCTTCCGCGGGTGGACGCAAGCTGCTCGCCAAGTTCTGCTCGTCGTCGTGATCGGCGTAAGCGGGGTTGCTGGCAACAGTAGGCTGCCGCGGGCAGCGGGGGACAGCGCGACGGATCAACGCCTCGCGCCGACCGGCGAAATCACGGTTTTCGCAGCGTCACCAGTATCCATCCGCGCAAGAAGCGTAGCCAATGCACGTGGCTGATCAGTTTCTCGAAGCACATGCCAAGGAAAAAGACGAAGCCATTGAACATCAGGTAGTTCGGGTACTGGCTCAGGTACTCGAACGATTCGACGCGCAATCCAGCGGCGCTTGCCAGTTGCTCGACGGCACCGCGCGTGTTGGTGCGGTAAGCCGTCGGAAACGTGTCTTCCTCGGCGCGGCCTTCGACTATCCGGACGACGCGCGCGTGCAAGCGATTCGGGATCAGGCGTGCGACCTGGGTCCCATAGTCCCACATGTTGGCGGTGAGAAAGATGATGACCCCGTTTGGCCGCAGGATGCGCGCGAATTCCCGGTAGACCGATTGCGGGTCCTGCAGGTGTTCGAACACGCTACGCGACATGATCACATCGACGCAGGCGTCTGGCAGTGGGATCTGCGCGAGGTCCGCGTTGTATGTCTCAATACCGGCTGGCACATCTGTGAACGCGACCAACTCGACGCCGATCAGTCGCTGCGCTTTGCCCAGATAGGTGCGCAGCACAGGGGCGGTTCGTCCGCAGCCGGCGTCAAGCAGCGTCGCTGTCGGGCTCAGGTGCCCGGATACGCGGCGCTGAAAGATGCGGTAGGGATGTTCGCTGTTGTCGTAGTATCGTCGGAGCAGTCTTTCGGCTAATGTCGACATGGTGTCCTTGCGCTTGATCAGAACCCGGATGTGGTCCGCACGCCTGGATTTTCGAACGTGCACGCGACCTGAGTCAATGGACTATCGCACAGCAGGCCCGGATCAGCGCGTGCCGACGCGCGCCAGCGCATCGTCCACAAATGCACGGAGCCCCTTCCTCATGCCTTACGCCGCCGGTCGCGTGGCGGCTGCGAGTGCCGCAAAGTAGGTGGGTCCGGCGTCTGGCCATCCAGGGAGCGATGGGGGCGTCGTTCGTTGTAGAAGCGCAGATACGTGGCTAGGTTAGCTTTCGCATCGGCAACGCTGTCATCGGCCTTGAGATACACCTCCTCGTCCTTGACCGTCTTCCACAGGCGCTCGACAAAGACGTTGTCCCGCCAGGACCCCTTGCCGTCCATGCTGATGCGGATGTCGTGTGCCTTGAGCAGACCGGTGAACTCGTCGCTGGTGAACGGGCAACCCCGGTCGGTGTTGAAGATCTCCGGGCAAGCATACCGGTGGAGGGCTTCCCGCACCGCGTCCAGACAGAAGTCTGGTCGTCAAGGTGTTGGAGAGGCGCCAGGCAAGGACTCGCCGCGAGAACCCGTCGATCACCGCGAACAGGTAGAGGAAGCCCGGCGCATCGGGATGTAAGTGATGTCGGCTGCCCAGACCTGATTCGGCCGCTCGATCACGAGATCGCGCAGGAGGTACAGATAAATTTCATCCCCCCGCTGGCACGAGAGGTATGGGGCTTCCGCTAGAGCGTTTCGATCCCCATGCGCGCCATCAGGGTGCCGATGTGTTTGCGCCCCGCCTGGAAGCCCTCGCGGCGTAGCAGATCGCGCAACATGCGGGCGCCGGCGAACGGGTGCTCAAGGTGTAATTCGTCGATCCAGCGCATCGGCGCCAAGTCCTCCGCCGAGACCTCGCGGGGCGTGTATAGGCGGTCGAACGCGCCAGCCCGAGCAGGGAACACTGTTGCGATACGGCCAGCTTGTGGTTGCGGTCAATCATCGTCTTGCGGGAAGCCTGCCCGCCTTGGTGAGCGCATGTTCTAAAAAATCGTTTTCCAGCGTCAACTGGCCGATCTTGGCGTGCAGTTTCGTCAGGTCCGGATCACCGCCCGCGGGACTTCCGGCGTCTCCAGATACCTGAACCGCACGCTCTGTCAGTTGCCGCTTCCAGTCCGTGATCTGGTTCGGGTGGAGGTCATACTGCTGGGCCAACTCCGCCAGCGTCTTGTCGCATTTCAGCGCCGCCAGCGCCACTTGCGCCTTGAATGCCGGTGCGTCGTTCCGCCTCGTCATTCTCGTCATGTTCTTGCTCCCATTATGGCCGCTGCTGCAGCCGTTCGTGAGGGCAAGGCTAGCACTTATCCTGCTGTCCGAATTTCCGGGGCCACTTCTCCTCTGCCTGCCAACCACCGCCCAGCCGACGACTGGACTGACGAACCGCCGTTCTGAACGCCAACGACCGCTCACACTTCAAGGGGCCGCAATCGGCCCCTTTCTCGTTGACTCCAACAGTCAAGCATTCTCCGCCATCTTTGCGCGCCAGCTATCCGCGGATCTTGGGCACCGCTAACAGAGCGAAAAAGGGTCAGGCTTCGTGAGCGTCAAGGATGTCCTGCTCAAGTTCGTGCCCAGTCACCCGACGGCCTGCTTCAAGGAGCGGGCAGCCATCCTATGCGCCCGCTGCGGGGCGGCCATGGTCATCGTCAGAACGCGCATTTCTTATTCGTTCCAGCGAACGCTCGCTGCCGGCAAACGCAAGGCCGGCAAGCGGATCGCACGGGCCTATCTGTTCTCCGGCATCCTGGCGGCGCCGGATGGCTCAATGCGGAACCGCGACAGCGGCTTCCATCGCATTCCCCCGAGACCGGCGGATCGCGGCAGAGGCTGTCGAACGCGGCATCGTCGAGCGGGTGATCGACGGATTCACCCGCGACGAAACGGCCGACGAGGTCGCGCTCCCGAAAAGGCGGACGACGGCAGTATGGCGCGCGCCCTGCGCAAGGTCAGCACCGAGGACGTGCAGCAACTGGTGGCTGCTGGGTGTAGCGGATGATCTGAAGGCAGCGCGCCTGGAAGCGCTGTGAGACACGCTACGTCGGGTATTGGATCGGGCAGTTCTTGACCGTCAGATATTCGACGCGGCGATTGCGTACCGCCTCGAGCCCGCTGCAAAAGCGGGTTCAAGCTGGCGTCCCCACGGCGACATGAACATATCCCCACTTTGACGGCCAGCATGCCTTTTCAGGCCCCTGCCAACCGGAGGAAGTCGTCCTTGGATACGAGGGCCGCGTTATAGCGAGGCCACCATTGAATGCAACAGCACTTATCGAATTTCTGTGGCTATACCCGCACGAATCCTACCGGACTTATGTTTACGTCTTCCCCAGCTCATCAGCCTGGCGAACATGCCTACAGCTACATCCACTTGTGTTCTCGCTGATCTTCAATCGATTCAATCAAATCTGTTACCGCGTTACGAATATCACGGACCAAAACAGCATCGGCCGTCTGAGCTGCAAAGTCGCTCGGATCAATGTTCTGTCGAGTGATGCTCCGTCGAAATTGAATCATCCGAGACAAGGGGATACCCAGTTCTGCGAGTGGCTGCCGTTGTAGCTGCAGAATAAGGCGCTCGATATCTTGGCGAAGATCAGTTGCTTTTCGGCTATCGTGACTTGGCGACGTATGAAAGTCGATTGCTAATCGCTCTGCCAACCGTAAGTCAATGCAAATCTGTCGTGCTGCCTCTCGCTTTTCCTTCCGGCGCTCCCGGCTCAGGGTTGCTTGATGTACGACAAACCATCCTCCGAAGACAAGCGCCCAAGTGACCACACTGCTCCACCCGGAAGCACACGGATCGGCCATATTCAGTTGGCCCCTGGCTGAGCTTGGCTGGAAATGTACTCTCGGATCTCCTCGACCAAACTAAGGTCTGAACTATGAAGGTTGAGCCTGGCAATCAGAACCTTGGGATCAAATCCTTGACGAACCAGTCCGCCGAAAGCCTCTTCGAGAAATGATGACGCTAGGCCACGAGCTCCATCAAGTTCGATTTCGACCTCGCCAGTACCATTGCGAAGAGCAGGAACGAGAAGGTTTTCACGAAATGCCTCTCCGCTGAACGGGCCATCACTCAGGTACCTACCTGCTGGATAACGCCCAAAATCTTTTGCGATATTAATCACTGTCTTTTGCTCCATATCAGGCCTCGCTTGAACGTGATGCCTCATGCAGTGGCACTTGCCAAAATATCAACGTGCCCATCAGGCTGTCTCGAAAGTTCGCCGAAGATGCCTTGCCGTTGCGAAAATCATAACGCCCCCGATTGCTGGAAACAACGGCCATGCCTCCAGGGACTTTTTCAACCACATCAATAATGTTGCCCAAACCATGACCACGCCCGGGTAATCCTGTTTGACTCCGCCCTTCATTGATTGCCTCTTTGATGCAGTTGGCATCATTGACAGGAAATCCAATAGCTTCCATTTGTTTAATCAGCCAGGGGCGCTTTACCGGAATAGTTGCAGGAATACCAACCCCAAGGTCACAAAACACAACACTCAAGTAGCCATCTTTGGCTTGGGAGAACATCCACCAGTCCTTGACCTCCTGGTAGGTCAGCCCATCGTCGCGAACCGAATCGTAGGCATGGTGAACTGCGTTAGCCATCGCCTCAGCCAGGCCACCCAGCAAACCGTCGACGAGAGGAGTGGCCAACTGCCCTTCGAACGACTCAATCACCGGTGCGCAGATCGTGTTGTCGACAAGGTGCCCTCGGGCAACACGCCAGTGGACCACATCGTGGCGTGTCGGCGTTCCATGGGAACGATGACCACATAGTTTGTAAACACCAATCTGCTCGAGAACCTGACTCGCCCTGTCGTTTGCGGGAACCGTACACCTGACTTTCACACGCTGTTGCCGATACTCAATCAGTCGAGTTAACTCGGCGTAAAACAACAAGGTTCCACCGGAGATGAATCGTTGCGTATTCGAGAAGTCGATCAACAAGGTACGATCCGGCGTGTATCGAAAGTGAGCTCGAAGTGACGCCAGGAAATCCACTAATTCAGAGCGAGACTTGTTGTTGTCGCAATCAAAAACTGGGGGTGCGTGAATTCTCAAGGCGGGCACATAAGTGCTGCTGGTGGCACCTCGCTTCGGACGCCTCGCTCGCCTAGCTTTTTCCAGTACCTTGGCAATTCGGTCGCGCTTACGGATAAACCTTTCGCGATCAGCGCGTGACAGTCGTTTCATACGGATACTGAGGAAATAGACGCCAAACTGCCATCCAAGCATATTTCGACGATTTGTCTATTTCCGAATTGTTCAGGATGGTGGTTAGACAGGAGTACGCAGGGACAGGTTTTCATTTTGGAAATCACCCCTCGCCAATATCGTCGTTGAGCCCTAGCTCGCGCAGCGCATTCCTAGTGTCTTCGATTTGTTGTTTTGACAGACCATCGTGTGGCGCAACCTCCACTTGGATGCGCAATCGCAGGCCTGAGGTTGTGGCAAAGCGCGAAAGCACTTTGGTGTAGAAGTTCATCCATTTCTGTGCAGGGACATCACCCGTCCAGCGAATACTGCCGATCTTGGAGGGCGCAGCGGGAGCCGGGGTCGGCGTTGGCTGTTGCGGTGCATTCCCCGATGGGGTTGCCGTGGTAGCGGTTGGCGCCGGAGTGGGCCCAGTGCCAGGTTCCGCAGGTGTAGCGGGAGCAACAACTTGCTTCTGCTGATCGAGGTAGGCTTGTGCGGTTTCGGCGGTAATCAGGAATACGTCGTCGGAGAACTCGATGTCAGAGGCGTTGACGCTTTGCTGGAATGCGAATGGCTGGTACTTGCCCGACGCCCCCTTGCCAACGTATGCCAGCATGCCGTTCTCGATGCCGCGCGCAATCGTGTCCTTGATCGATTCCGCATTCAGCAGGCGCGGGAAGATCGGCGAGGAAAAGAAATCGTCGCGCACCTTGCGGGTCGGCCATTCCTTGAAGGCCGGTGGCCAGTTTCGCACCAGGAAGTTCGGGCTGACGCCCTTCTCGACATCGCCATCGGCGGTGAGCCGATTGAGGATGTTGGCGATGGGCGAGTCTGCCGCGCTCGAATGAACGAGGCCGAGGTCGATCTGGCGCAACGTGTTGTCCTTGGCCAGCAACAGCAGGTGCTTGTAGCCGCGCCAGATCGATTCCTTCAAGTCACGGCGTGCTTTCTGGATGTTCTCGGCCAGCTGCTTGCGCTGTTGGTCATCGAGCTTGAGATCTATGGATTCATCCTCGATGGCCTGCCAGGCCAGCAGCTTGCGGGCTTCCTCCCGCATGGGCTGTGCCGAGTCGGCCACGACCCAGATGATTGCGCTCTTGAAGGTCCGCGACGAGTTTCCGCAGTTCTTTACCATCTGGTCGGCAAATTCCAGTGTGCCCTTTTCGTCTTCAAGCGAGTGATTCAGGTCGGCGAGGACAAACGTGATCAGCGGCCGGTCGGAAATTTGCAGGCTTTTCTCGGGAAAGAAAACACGATCCACGCCATCGCGCGACGCGAAGATCTTCAGAATTTCCCGCTTCACCTCCTCATCGACCTGCCCGGAATTGACCGTCGCGCGGCGATCGGCGAATCGCTTGTTGAGGTTCTCCTTGACGCCAAACTTGTAGCGGGTCTTCTCGACGCTCAGGTAGTAGCAGGCATCGGTCAGAGAATCCAGCACGGTCTCGATGTTGCCGATATCGGATTCGGGCTGCCCGATGGCCAGGCGGATCTCGGGCACACTGGCTTCATGGGTTTCGGCGCCGACTTGTCCACCGTTCGATTCGAAGAAAATCGTCGTCGCTGCCTTGCGGTGCAGGCGTGCCTTCTTGATGGCATCGATGGCTTCTGCATCCAGGCGCACGGCGTGCGAATCCTTGCGGCCGGCGATGTCCGTCGTTACCGCGCCTTCCAGCTTGGTTTCACCCAGCTGCTCGAACACCGCGGCACGGAATGTGGCATCGTCGAGCGGTGCCGTCCCAAGCGTGATCAGCGGATCGCGCAATGCCCCCTTGTATCCCTCCTGGTACACAGTGGATACCCACAAGGCCAGCAACCGGAGTACGCCGCGAGTCTGCTGGAATCGCGGCAAGGTCTGCCATTTCCGCTCGAAGACGGAAATCACCATCGGGTGAAATGGGTAGGTGTTCCGGAATTGGTCGCGGGCCAGGTCGGGGTTGATCAGACTCGGCAACTGCTGGCGATGTTCGGCAATCCATTCCCCGTAGGCGCGACAAGCTTCCTCGGCATCCTTGTTGAGAATTACGCGGCCATCGGGGGTGACGGCCCGCTCGTCCCATTCGAAGAGGCGACGCCGGATGATTTCGGAGGTCTCCCCCTCCACCGAAACAATGATCGCCTTGCCCAGGCGATCGAGCAGGTTTTTCAAGCGCTGCTGATCGGCATGATCCTTATCGGTGTAGGCCAGCTCCGATGCCGGAATCGAGCCCACCAGCACGGCGTTATGGCGGCCCCGAACGGTTTCGGACAACGCCTGGATAAAGTTGTACAGCTTGTTGTGCCAACCATGGTCGCGATACGTGCTGACATAGTTCAGCACCTCGTCCATCAGAATCAGGCATGGGCGATCCGCCGGCAGCATCTTGTCGATCACGTCGCCCTTGGGTTCGATGAATTCTGCATCGTGTCGCGCCACATGGGCGAACGACTCCGCGCCGCCCAGCTGCCAGGCCAGCTCGCCCCATGGTGTCTTGCGGCTAGGCGTACCATCGTTGCCGCCGCGTCCCGTCAGGGAGTCGAATTCCGTGCCCACGAACACCGCAACGGCGCAGTTGTCGGGGACGCCAGCGAGACCGGCGCGCTCCAGGATTTTGCCCACGCCACGGTAACTGTTGGCGGCCGAGCCGTTCTTCGCCAGGTGATAAAGCAGGGTCAGGGCGTGCGTCTTGCCGCCGCCAAACTGGGTGGTCATGTTAAAGACCGCGCTGGTTTCCGTGGTCAGCCCCGAGAGCCGGCGCACGACCTCAGCGGCCAGGCCGGTCAGGTTGCCGGTCAGGTAGGTGCGGTCGAAAAAGCGCTGCGGAATCTTGTAGTCGTCCGGTGCTGTGCCAAGCCGAACCTTGTCCAGATGCACCGCAAATTCCGAGGCGTCCAGCGGCTTGCCCTCCCGCAGATCCTCGCGCGGCTTGACGACGTCGTACCAAGCTTTCAGTTTCATTCTTCTATCCTCGAAGGCCGGCCTGCGGCCACCCCTTTGCACATAAGCAGCACATAAGGCGTTCGCCCGTCGTGCGTGTAAGCCATTGTTTTAGCGATCGCTAAATTCCCTGTTGCAGCGATTGCGGCCCGCCAATCCCCTCTAACCCCCACAACTTGCACATAAGCCCCACATAAGCCCACCCTATCCGCCTCAGGCCCAGAACGGCACGTACCGGGCGTGCTTTTTCGACTTGCTGGCAGGGTCTTCCGGACGCACCAACCCGGCCTCGATGGTGTCCCGAATGATCCGCGAAGCCACCGGATAATCCGCCTCGGCAATCTGGAAACGATCGCGCAAGGTCGAATTGGTCATGATCTTGTTGGAAACGTAAAGCAGGCAACAATGCTGGTAGCAGGCTCGGATCCGGTCCGGCTTGTCCATACCAGTCAGGTTGCGGTGAGCAAACAGCACCACACGCGTATGAGTGGTGTCGGTTCGGAAGTCCGGCGCCGGTAACTGGAAGGCCTCGACATGGAACACCACCTTGTCGATGCCACTGCCGCGTTCCTCGCAGATGCCGAGACGGCGCATCAGGTCGGCCAGCTTCTCGTTGCGTGAGCGCGGCGAGTGGTCGATGAAACGCAGCGTTTCAATGAGGGGCAAGCCCGGATTGCTGATCTCCAGGCGGTCGTCGAAGATTTCGACCATCGGTCCGGTGCCGCCGAGCGAGAAATCCTGGTGGATCATCGCATTCGGCACCAGCTCGCGGATTGCCTTCTCGGGGTACATCCGCACTTCGCGCCGAATGGCCTGGCCGACCACCTCGTTTTCCGGCAACTGGCTGTTGATGTAGGAAATCAGTTCCTCGAATCCGGCGGCGTAACCCTTGGGCGATTCGCCCTGGCGGGGAAATTCGCGCACCGTCTCGATCCGGTTGTCACCCTTGTAAGTCACCACCCGGAATGCCTTGCGCGCGAGCGACGGAAACTTGTCGAGCCGCTTGGCGAACGTCAGCGCGCCCAGATTGGTGATGTCGAAAACCTCGCCGTGGGCCGCGATCAATCCGTTCTCAGCCAAGCGATCAAGGATCGCCGTCTTGTTGGTCGGCAAGGGTTGCCCGGCCATCTCGAAGAATTTCGGGTAATCGAGCGCGGCAAGCACCTCGTCGGCCGCGAGGCTAGTCGCCGCCAGCCCTTCCTCGAATCGGGCGCGCGAAAACGCAGCCCACAGCGCCCGTTCCTTTTCCGGGTACTCCTTCAGCTTTTTCTTGTAGCTGCCGACACGAACGAATTCCTCGCCCCTGAAGCGGATCGGTGCATGCAGGGCCGGGGTGATTTCCAGCATCGCCATGTCGTTCCCGGCATGCTGCCATTCATGGATGCGGAACTCGGTGCGCGGGTCGAGCAGGCGCAGCAGCCAGTTTTCCAGCTCCTCGTTGCCGACCTTGGTGCTCCTGGGATGGAACGTCGTGCCAACCACGCGATGCGTCTGGTCCTCGACGCCCCAGATCAGGTACGCCCGTTCCTTGCCGTGCAGCGCCGACGCATTGGCCAGGGCAGACACATATTCGCCGATCTCGTTCGGCTCGGCGTTGTTGTGCTTGAACTCCACCCACTCCGTTTCGTGCGGCAGGGCTAGTAGCGTAACCAGCAAGCGATCCAGATCGGTCGTCACAATCCCAGGCCCTTCTTCCGCGCCAGCACGCCATCCACCCAGCGTTTTTCGTTCGTGGACGCTGGGTACAGGGCGGACAACGCCTGCGCCAGCCGCCAGAAACGCTGGTCCTTGCCGGCACCATCGTCGACGAGGAAACGCTTCAGCGCCTCGCCGCGCCCGGTGGCGAACAGAATCATGGACTGGTGGATGCGATCCAGCGTGGTTTCGCCGACTTTCTGTACCGTTTTCTCCTGCCACGCCGTCTCGTCAGCGCCGACTTTTGTCAGTTCGGCAAAGAGGTCCATCTGCGGCGCAGTCTTCTTCTTCCGGCCAGCGGCTGGCGCATCCTTCTGATCCTTGCCGAACAGATGTCGGGTCCGTTCCGACACCGGCAACAGGCGCGCGGAATCCCCCGAGACCTCGACGAGCGCCGACAAGTCCTCCAGGCTGGCGCCCAAGCCCTGGGCGATTTTGCGTGCCGCGTCGAATTCGAGCACGAACCCGCCCTTGGCCTTGCCCTTGGATTTGGCGTCATCCTCGTCGTCGCTATCGGCCTGATCCTCCTCGGATGACGACTCCTCGCTGCCCGATGCTCCGGCGTTCAGGGTCCACAACCACATGGCGGTTAGTCGTGCGTCCGGCTCGAAACCAGCGGTATCGGCATCCTTGAACACCTGCGCCAACGCTTCCTTGGCCACGGCGGCCCAGACATGCTCCAGGTATTCCCGCAAGGTAACTTCTTCGCCGCTGGCCTTCTCGACACGGGAATAACGCGAGAAGATTTCCAGGGCAGGGCCGAGGCAGGCAAAGATCGCATCGGCGCCAACGACCCCCTCCTCGGCAAGACGCGGCATCCATTCGTGAATCCGGCGCGGCAGTTCGGCCAGTACATCGCGCCAGTCGCCAATATCGGCAGTGCGCAGCGAGCCATCAGAGTTTTCCCGGGGGCGACAAACAAGGTGTACGGAGGATGCAAGAGATCTTTGTCTTGATGCAAGCATCCTGCCTTCCCGTTCAGTATCTATTGGCCATGATCCCGTGATTACCCATCCCGCCGCCAGCAATGATTTCAGTAAGGACTCCCAACCTTCGGTAGATGCGTGAGCAAAGACGACCACAGCGAGGCCGGTTGGCTTTACCTCCATACGACCAACCAAAAGGCTTTCGTAAATCTTTGCTTCGAAATGCGCTCGATCTTTTTGTCCCTCTGCTTGAGAGTGAGGAAGATTCTGAATGGCCTCATCAGCTTTGGGTGTTGTCTCGCTCGAAAACAGGAAGCCATGCGAGCTATTAAGAAAGCGCTTTAACCAAACATAGAAGAAGTCCGAGAGTTCAGCGTAAGGAATGGCGAAATAATACGGGGGATCAGTAGCCAGCAAATCTACTGAGTCTTCAGGGAGGACGGATTTGGTAGCTGACGAATGTACGGCATTTCCTGTTGCATCAAATTTGCCAACAAGGGCTTCAATTGCCTCGGTGGTTCGATCAAGTTGGAATTGCAGTCCACCAACAAGTTTTTCCATAAGCGGATTTGCTTCGGCGTAATCGGCTCGCATTGGAATTGATGAACTTTGAATGAAGACAGAAATCATCCCATCCGACAACCAAGTAGACATGCTGCAGTTGTACTGAACGATATTGCTAATGCTCAGGGCAGACACCGCTGTCACAGCCTCGGCTAAGGATGAATTGCCAGTTTCACGCTGAACCTTTCCATAAAGTCTTGCCAACAATTTCGAAAAAATGGATAGCGCTGCCCTTTGCCGAGGATTAAATAAATCTCCCCATTCTTCGAAGCCGTAATAGAGCACATTCAACCGTCGTGGCTCGGTTGAACTGAGTCTTTCGTTCGGAATTGTTTGTCCGCTATTCGAGCGGAGTCGTTCTTGCGCTAGTAGGAATCCTGAATTGTCCTGACCGGAAGGATTTCGATATTTCCTTGTGCCATCTGGATTGCTTAAAACAGTACAGAAATGAAGTTCTCCAAGATGCTTTTCCTTGGCTCTTGCCCGATAGCGATCTGCCGCCATCGTGAACTGACATACAGGGCAAGTTACCTTCCCGTTTCTTACCGTACCAGGCCCGAATTCTGCGACCGGGAGCGCAGTGCGCACATCGACGGTGATTGATCGGTTCTTGACTATCAGCTTTACGCCGACTCCTCGACGGCGAGAAATCAGTGTCTGATTCATCAGTGGTATTACCGCCCCACATCCAGGCCCTTCGCATTGAATAGTTCTTGCCCACAAGTATGCAATCGGTGTGGCTCCATCTGGGTCAGCCGGGTAGAACTCTGCGCACTCCTTAATCGCCTCTTGCTTTAACCACGCTCCCCATTTATTAGCTTCATCGGCCAGGCGCTGGCCAAACTTCGGGATGTATTCCAGAACCACCTTATTCAATAAAACAGGGATTGGATTCAGATCGCTGGCGAACGCATCGGCTCCTACACGCAGAGCCTCCAAGGGCAACGATCCTCCTCCAGCAAATGGATCAAGTACCAGCGGTCGAGTGCCAGGAACGCCGCCCAGCGATTCATGGGCAATCTGCGTCAGCAAACGACTGGTGGCAAGGTAGGTGCTGTCGGTCGAGTTGTCCCAGTTCGAAAAATCCGCAATGAAGTCCAGCAAGGCGCCGCGCAGTTCCTCAAGCTCATCGAACAGCGCCGGATTCTTGCGCGCACCATCGAACCGGCGCCGACTTTCCGGTGAAAGCAGGATTTGCCGCTCGTATGTCGTCCATTCCTGCATGGCCTGCCGCGCCGCATTGAGGAATTCGACCGGGCAAGCGGGGTCGGCCGGATCGGGCCATAGTGAAGCGAGGATGACTGCCCGGCATGCCGCCAGCGGGCGACGTGCCCACCAGATGTGCAACGTCGAAAAGTGTCCATTGCGAATATTCTTCTCGCGCCTTGCATGAGCGGAAATCCGCTTGATCGGTAGATCGACTTCGATGAGGCGTTTCGGATAGTTGTGCATGTTGTTCAATGAATCGCGGCTAGCAGGTCTTCGACGACTTTGCTCAGCCCCTTGCTTGAATTGGTTGCCAGGCGATCTGCCAATAAGGGAGAGCAATCCCTGAGTTGATCGATACTGATTTGGTGCCAAACAGGAAGAATGACTTTGCGGCCGGCAATTTCACGCGCCGTGAGGCCGTCGAGTTCCTTCTGCGGCCACTCCTTTGCCAAGAAATTAGGGCTGATCACGACGACGCCAAACCGTGACTTTGCCAGCCCATGATCAATCGATCGGCGCAGGCTGTCTCCAACCTTCAGAGAAAACTCGTCGAACCAAACCCGCAATCCGTTCTTTTCCAGCTCCAAGGCGAGGGGGCGGGCGATCTCATCCTTGTCCTCCGAGGCATGGGAAATGAAAACATCCCACTGCTGCTGTGGATTGACGCCAGCAGTTCGCGGCTCGATTTTCTTTCCAGAAGTTGGGGATGCAGTTGGCTGTGGGGGCGGTGGTTCAGGCTTTTTCATGGCGACACCGAAGACATCCGCCAGGTTGTCATGACGTTGCAAACGCGCACGGCGGCGGCCGATTGCTGTCATGATCCGCTGATCGAGGAGTGCTCCCAGCTCTGAGGTAATCTGCGTGCGCTGATTGGTAAGGTAGAACCGCACATCATCCAGGTTCCTCTCGTGTACGGATTTGATGCGCTCTGCAGTTTCATCAGCAGGAAATTCATAGACCAGGACAAGACGACCACTTTCGCCAGCATTAGCTGCCGAGCGAACGTTTCCACGCGGAAATGTTGTTCTCCAAGTGCTGGGACGGAAATCCCATAGGTTGATGTCTCCCTGGAATGGAATTTCAATCCGCACCTTGATCCCCGGTACCCAGATCGGCCCAGGATCGCGGAATGGGTTGCGGTCGCTGTTCTGACTGACATCGACCTTGATTTCCTCGCGCGTCATGGTCGCGCGATCTTCGAGAAGATCTATAGCAGCAACTTGTAGTCGGTCACGGACGTGTTCCAACAATACGGCTTCGGAGGAAGAAACCAGGAATTCCTCTGTTAGCTCATCAACGGCAGCATCGGCGGACTTCAATTGCTGGCGCAAGGCGTCGGACAGATCGCCTTTGTAGAAGAGCAGATTGTTGTCGTCTCGAAATGCCATGCCTGTTCTCAGTTCTTGTCGACCTTGTATTCAGCCCGGTCCTGGTTGAGCTCGACGGGCGACCGGATGGAGCTGACGTTCAATTTGTAATGCTCCACCTTCACCACCGGCTGCCATTCCAATGTTGCCGGGTTGCGCAGAATGTTGATGTTCGGGGTGGACGTGGCGCAGTGGAACACAACATATAGCCAGTAGTCGTTGGCCAGACGTTGCGCGGTGCGGTATTCGTTCGAGGTGAGCGCCACTTCGCCGACATGCGACCGGCCCTTGACCTCGATAAACCGAACATCGATGGCCGTCCGAGGATCTTCCGGATGCGGCATGCGCGAAATCAGGTCGAAGCCGCGGTTGTCGGCCTCGACGCTCTCGACGATGCGGCCTTGCGCTTCTTCGTGGGCAATAACGGCATTGACGGCAATCCGCTCGATTTCCGGGTCGCTGACCATGGGCGCGATGCCGGGCGCGGTTCGCTCGGGATGCGGCAATACCCACACGCGGCCGATGTGCTGGATGTCGCCGACCGAACACTGCTTTTCCTGCTCGAGCTCGCCACGGCGGCGTTGCAGGCGGTGGTCGAGCTCCAGCAGTTTGTCCTCGGAAATCTTGATGCGCCCGTCCAGCCCCGATTCCTGGCTGCCGGATTCTCTCTGCTCGATGAGCCCGGCCAGGATGCGTTGCTCGCGGTCGATGATGGTGTTGAGCGAGAGTTCGATATGGCGGGAAATCGTACCGGTCTCGCGGGCGCGCTCTTTCTGTACGTCCTCAAGCAACGGCGCCAGTGCACGATCCAGCAAGGCCACCTCAAGTTGCGTACGTCCCGGCAGTGCATCGTCGGCGGGCACGGCTTGCGGTGCGGTGCTGGCAGTGAGGTCAAGGAACAGAGTTGGTTGCTTGATGACCAGGCTGCCGTCCATGCCGGTTTGAACCACGAAAAGGCGCTTGTGCATGGTATTGCCCCGGCCATCGCGGATCGAAGCGCTGAAAACATCCAGCCGATAGGGCTGGGCACTGTGCAGGTCGAAGAACACCGCGCCGCGCTTGAGGTGGTCCTGCACCTGGGCGAGCACGTCGTCGCGGACGGTTTCGAACAGCGGGTGCCCGGGGGTCACCCATTCCCAGGTGGCGTCCTGCTTGAGCAGTTCCTTGTCGAACACGATGTTGCCGTATTCGCGGCCAAGTTTGCCGAACCGCGGTTCGAGCCGCTCTCCGGTCGGCCAGAGGTTGCGCGGCACGCGGCCGATCTTGTAAGTGCGTGCCCCGGTCTTGACCGGCTTGGGTGAAAGCCCGGTCAGGTTGGCCGAGCCGAGAAAAAAGTCCTCGATGACCTCGGGGACCAGACGGCGCTCTTTGGCTTCGGCGGACTTGCCGACGATGGCGGACAGATTCAGTTCGCGCTTTGCTAATCCTTCCAGGGTCGAGTTGGTGATGTTCTCGAAACGGGAGCGGTCCACCTGCTCGATGATGCGCGCCTTGATCAGCTCTTCGGTCATCTGGTTCTGTGCGTACATGTCGCGCAGCATCTTTTCGAGCTGATTGGCGGGGAACACGTCGCCGAGTACGTTGAAGATCTTGCCGGTGCGCTTGGGGTCGAGATCGTCCTGAATGGCCTCGATGCGCTCGAAGAGCTTTTGCAGCACGCGGCCCTCGCGGGTGTTGGTGCTGACAAAGTTGAAAATCAGGCAGTCCTTTTCCTGGCCGTAACGATGGATGCGGCCCATGCGCTGCTCCAGGCGGACCGGGTTCCAGGGGATGTCGTAGTTGATCATCAGCCAGCAGAATTGCAGGTTGATACCCTCGCCAGCGGCCTCGGTGGCGACCAGCACCTGGGCGGACTCGCGGAATTCGCGCTCGGCGAAAATGCGCGTGCCCGGCGTGTCGCGATCGCCGATCTTCATGCCGCCGTGAATCTGCGTCAGCGTCAGGCCCCATTCGCGCAGCTTGCCGAGGGGGCGCCCGTCATGGCCGTCGCCAGCGAGGAAGTCCAGCGTGTCCTTGTGCTCGGTGAACACGAGCAGCTTCATCTTCGGGTCGGCGAAGACACCCTGTTTCGCCAGCAGTTCCTTGAGGGAAACGAGCTTGGTTTCGATTTCCTTCTTTTCAAGATCGCGCGCCTGGTTGATGAGCTTGGTCAGTTCGGCGATTTCCTCGCGCAGTGCCACCGGGTCAATGTTGGCAACAACATCCTCTAGCTGGGCGATGATCTCCTGTTGCTCCTCGTCGGACAAATCCTCGAAATCATCCGGCAGCTTCTTGTTCATCAGCTCGCGGCGATAACCCTCGGGATCCTTCAGGATGCGTTCGCGCTTGTCGCGCATGCGCTCCAGGCTGCGCCGCACAGCGTAGAGGCTGGAGGCAAAGCGACGCTGGAGCATGGCCATGGTGAACGCCAAGGCCCGACCGCGCGCGGAGTCGTCGGCAGATGCCTTGATCGACTGATCCTCGACATAGCGGGTGAGCCGGTCGTAGAACTCCAGTTCTTCTTCGGAAATCTGGAATTCCGACGTGGTGACGATGCGCTGAGTGAACAATGCCTTGACGTCCCCGGTTTCCGGTTCAGGGAACGTAACCAGGGCTTCCTTAACGCGCCGCAGATAGAACGGCGCCTCGCGTCGTTCCATGGCAGCCTGGAGGCTGCTGATGTCGCCATATACGTCGCGGTCGAGCAGTTCCAGGAAGAGGCAGAAGTTTTCCGGATCGCCCTTGTGCGGAGTCGCTGTCATCAGCAGGTAGTGGTCGGTCATTTCCGACAAGGCCTCGCCTAGCTGGTAGGCCAGGGTTTTCTTGTCGCTGCTGTAGGCCGACATCTTGTGGGCCTCATCGACGATGACGAGATCCCACTGGCTGCGCAGCAGGCTGTCCTTGGCATCCTCAACGCGGGATACCCAGGAAACGGAAGTGACGACCTGGTCCTTTTCCTGCCAGGGGTTCGAGCCGTAGTTGGCGCGCAGGACATCGCTACGGATGACCTCGAAGTTCTCGCGAAACTTGTCCTTCATTTCGCGCTGCCACTGGAAGGTCAGGTTGGCGGGCGTGATGATGAGCACCCGTTTCACCAGTCCGCGAATCTTCAATTCCTTGATCAGCAGACCGGCCATGATCGTCTTGCCGGCACCCGGGTCGTCTGCCAGTAGGAAGCGGATACGGGGCAATCTCAGGAAATAGTCGTAAACCGCTTCCAACTGGTGGGGTAGCGGATCGACGCGCGCGATCGACAGTGAAAAATAGGGGTCGTATTCGTAGGCCAGGCCGAGCCGCATGGCTTCGATGCCCAGGCGGAACTTGCCGGCATCGCCGTCGAAGGGTTCCTGAACTGGCGATGCGGACAGCAAGGCCAGCTGGTCGGCAGTCAGGATCGGTTCGTAAACGGTATTGGATCGCGTGCCCTTGCCGACAAGCTTGACCGAGGCGCCCATTGGCAGCGCGACGATGACCTGAACAGGTTCGGGAAACAGGGGGCCGCTGACCGTAACATTGGGTTTGAGTTCTTCGGCCAGCATCAGTATTCCTTTTTTGCGCTGGCGTTACCGGCGACCTGGGAGCGAATCCATGCCTCGATATCAGACTTTGCAAATCTCCATGCCCCGCCAACCTTGAATGCAGGAATCTGCTTGGAGGCAGCCAGCCGATAAAGGGTGCGCTCGGCTACCTTGAGGTAGTCAGCAACCTCGGGGAGGGTCATGATTTCCGGTTGTGGCCTGGCCATTTGAAATGGGTGGTTTGAGGTGGAAAAATTGGCAACTATTGCGTAATGATACGTTGATAGTTGCTGCGGGCTCAACCCAACCCAAGAATATTTCCGGGCCGCCGAACGTGCTATCCCGAATGATCGAGCGACTTCGTCGCGACAATCTTCTCGAACTGCTCCAGCACCTCCGGTTGATGCTGCCGGAGATACCTGGCCACCATCTTGTTGGCCAGCAGTTTCTCCAGATAGCGCTGCGCCAGCACGAGATTGAGGACATCCTGCCCGTAGTTCTGCTCCACCAGCTTGTATTGCCCCTGTACGTTGGCCATTTCGCGCTCCATGCGTGCAAGTTGCTCGGGGGTGACGCCGGTCTGCTTGCGCGGTTTCGCGCTGTCGACCAGCATGTCCGGCGGCGTCAGCGCCAACAGTGCGTTGGCATAGTCTGACGTGAACTTGTTGCAATCGATCATCAGCTCGACACATTGCACCTGCCGCATGGGCTTCATGCGCCTCAATACGCTGGTGACGTTGGTCGAGAACTGCCGATCCTTGAGCATTTCGATCGCCTCGTCGCAGACGCCGTCCAGTAGCGACGCCTTCTTGTGGATCAGACTGACATCCACGCCCAGAGTGTTGGCCACCTTCTCCCGCGACACGCCGCGGTCGATGGCCCGCCGGATCATCCGGTGTTCCTGAATGCTGGAAACTCGGTTGATCCGCGTGTTATAGGTATAGCCCTCGTCGTCCTTGGCGATCAGGCAATTGGCTTCGGTGTAACCCAGATCGCGCATGGCGACGACCCGGACATGACCATCGAGCAGCAGATACGTCCCGGTGGCAGCATCGGCAGCGATGACGGAAAGCGGCTCAATGACCCCGACCTCGCGGATCGAGGCCAGTATCTGCAGGTACTTCCGGGACTGCAACAGACCAATGGCGATCTTGCGTGAGGGCAGCAGGTTGTCCAGCGGCACCCTGATTGTGTTCGGGTCGAAACCGAGTGCGACCTTGCTCACGGGGCAATTCCGCCTGGCCAGACTCGCTCGGACAAATATTTCGGCAGGGTCTCCAGCTTCTCGGCGCGCAGCAGGTTCACGAAATTCTCGTCCGCCAGCAATTCCCGCAGAGCGCCGGAGACGAACATCAGGCAGTGCTGGGTGTATTCCGCCTTTCTGACCAGTTGCCGCTGCCGCTCGACCTCGCGCTCGTAGGTGCGCACCAGTGCGTCCGCGGAAACCTCGGCGCGCTTCCTTGGACCCTGCTTGTTGGCGGATCGGCCCAGGGTACGGCGTTTTTCGAGTATCCGCCTGACGTCCATCAACGGTTTACCACGCAGCTTGCCGGACTCGTAGGCATCTTGCAGGGCGGCCTGTACCGACTTGTCGTCATTGCCGGCGCCGTGGATGGTCAGAGCCACATTGAGCGGAATCTGTCCGCGCTCGACGCCAACGACCAGCCGCTCCTCACCTTCCTCCAGCAGGGTCAGCATCCCCTGGACGTAGTGCGGAGTCATGCCGATCTTGGTGGCGATTTCCTTGGGCGAATGTCCCTTGGCGCGAAGGGCGGTGATGCTGGCCAGATTCTCCAGCGGTTTCTCTTGGCGGCGGGCAATGTTCTCGACGAGGCTCATCAGGAAGGCATCCTCGTCGCTGACCTCGACCACGATGGCCGGGATTTCCTTTTCGCCAAGGTTGCGGAAGGCCGTCAGCCGGCCCTCGCCAAATACCAGCACATACCGCTGCTCGCCTGCGTCCGTGGTGCGCGGTGTTACCTTGATCGGTTTCTTGAGGCCGATATCCTTGATGTTGCCGACGATGACTTTGAATGCCTTGGTGTTGCGGTCGCGTGGATTGAGCACGTCGATCTTGTCGATCGGGATCATGCGGATTTCTTCGCGGGTCTGTTTGGGGCTCATGCGGCCCTCCGTATCCGAGTGCGCCCGGCCATGCCGTAGAGGTAGTCGAGGGTCTCGAAGCGGTAGCTGTCGAACTCGATGGCGTTCTGCTCGGCCAACTGGATCTTGGGCTGACCGAAGTCGAGCCGAGGCAGCAGGTAATAGTCCATCGGTCCCTGGTTGTCGGGATCGAGACGGATGGCCACGGTGATGTCCGGCTGCAGCGAGGTATCGAAGCGGATCTTCCAGCGATGGCTGCCGGTTTCGTAGGTGTGGCAACGCGCCAACACCAGCGAGACGGTGAATTCGTCATTGATGCACAGCAGGTCATTGCTGGTATCTCGGAACACGCTGCCACCGATGCGGCCGATCTCGATTTCCGCCTGGGCCACTACCTGGGGATGCAGCCGGCGCAGGAGTCGATTGACTTCCAGATAGCGGTAATCACGATCCGGGGTGTAGCCGACCATCTTGTAGGCCCGGATCAGGCTGTCGAATCGGTGCGCATACACGGCCGCCGACGGCATGCTCTCGGTTTCGTTGATGATCAGACCGGAGAGATAGCCGTGTTTCTGGTACAGATCGCGTAGCCGTTCGATCAATTCCTCGTTGGTATAGCGCTTGGCGCGCTCGCGCATGATGCCCTGCACCGTGTAGAACATCTCGGGCGGGACAATGGGATCGAAGGCGCCATCCTTGCGAATCCACAACTCGGGGGGATTCACGGTGCGCTCTTTCTTGAGCTTGAAGGAGGTCCGGTTGTAGATGTTGTTGCCGATGTATTTCTCGTTGGTCAGGACTTCTTGTACCGTCGATCGCGTCCAGGGCCGATCGAGGTCGGTGCGTACCTTCATGCCGTTGAGCCGGCCGGCGATAGCGGACTCCGAGAGCGATTCGTTGATGAACCACTGGTAGACCAGATTGACGATGCGTTGCTCGTCCTCCGGGCCGGGGACGAGAATCACGCGGTCGGTTTGCAGGCTCTTGTGCTCGCCGCGGTCGAGATCGGCCTTCGGATTACCGGTCTGGTCGATGAGTTTGCGGCGCAGGCCATAGCCAGCCGGCCCGCCTTGCCGGTAACCCAGTTCGATCAGGCGGCACTGGCCGGCGAACACCTTGGCCGAAAGCTCCCGGCTGTACTCGCCGGCCATGGCGCGCTTGACGCCCTTGACGATGGTCGAGACTGGCGAGCCGTCGTTGTCGAACTGCTCGGCGACGTATTTGACGAGGATGCCTTTGCGACGGCAGAGATGCTCGTAGTAGGCGGCTTCGTCAGGGTCCTGGAAGCGCCCCCAGCGGCTGACGTCATAGACCAGGATGATCTGGAAATTGATATCGCCGGACTGGACATCCTTGATCAGGCGTTGCAGTGCATCGCGGCCATCGATGTTGAGGCCGCTGCGCCCTTCGTCGGCGTAGGTGCGGACGATCTCGATGCCTTGCCGCTCGGCGTATTCCCGGATCTTGTCGGCCTGGTTCTGGGTCGAGTACTGCTGGTGGT
>WBZM01001558.1_pt1 | contig 22243 bp, 18 predicted proteins | sample 5204271 | NCBI WGS metagenome assembly WBZM01 (sample SAMN12344346, study PRJNA552823) | activated sludge metagenome | biome: Activated sludge suspended growth; feature: Nitrification reactor; material: Wastewater; isolation source: activated sludge from nitrification reactor of wastewater...
GAGACCGAGCATGCGCGCGACCTTGTCGAACGCCTCACCGGCCGCGTCGTCGATGGTCGCTCCCAGCGGTTCCACGTCGGCGGTCACGTCGGCGACCCGCAGGATCGAGGAATGCCCACCGGAGGCGAGCAGGGCCACACATCCCTCGGGCAAGGTGCCGTGCTGCAACTGGTCGACGGCGACGTGGGCCGACAGGTGGTTCACACCGTAGAGCGGCTTGTCCAGCGCCAACGCCAACGACTTGGCCGCAGCCACCCCCACCACAAGCGCGCCCACCAGACCCGGGCCGGCCGTGACAGCGATCGCGTCGACGTCCTGCAGAGACACTCCTGCGTCGTCACACGCCCGCTCGATCGTGGGGACCATCGCATCCACGTGCGCCCTACTTGCGATCTCGGGCACGACCCCGCCGAAGCGGACCTGCTCCGGGACGCTGCTGGCCACCGCGTCAGCGAGCAGAGTCGTACCGGAAACCAGGCCGATACCGGTCTCGTCACAGGAGGATTCGATCCCCAGCACCAACGGGCTCACAGGTCCGACTCCATCACAAGCGCGTCAGAGAAGTCCGGGTAGTACCGCTCCCGACGTCGCACGACCGTGAACCCTGCGCTCTCGTAGAGTCCGATCGCCGCCGCGTTGTCCGCACGCACCTCGAGGTGCAGGCGGCGGCACCCGCGCTCCCGGGCCACATCCATCAGATGGCCGAGCAGTGTGCGGCCCAGACCACCGCCTTGCCCTCGGGGGGCCACAGCGATCGTCTGCACGTCGGCATCCGGCGGCAGCATCCACAGCCCGGCGTAGCCGACGATCCCGTCCTGCTCCGCCACGACGTAGTGCCGGTCCGACCGCGCCAGCTCCCCCCAGTAGGACTCCGGGGGCCAGGCGGTGGGCCCGAATACCTGAGTCTCGATCGCGAGGACCTGCTCGAGGTCCCACCACTTCATCGGCCGGATGACAGGTGGCGTCATGGCGCCGGCGTCGCGTCGGGCTCGCGCAAGTACCAGGGGTGGACCGGCAGATCGGCTGGGACGTCCAGCAGGTCGGCGGCTTCCAACTGCGCGAACTCGCCGAGTTCTGGATAACGCTGCACTGCGGGGCCGACGACCCGAACGCCGGGCCACCTGTCCGCGACCACCGCCGGGGGCAGAACGTCCGGACCCGTGACGCGCCGGCCATCCTCGTACTGCGCCGCGAACACTTCACGCCGGCGGGCATCAGTGACGACCACCCCGTCACCGAGCCGTCGCCCTAGTCCATCCAGCGAACAGACCCCTGCGGCCGGGATGCCGAGGGCCAGCGACATGGTCGCCGCGGTCACGACGCCCACCCGCAGCCCGGTGTACGGCCCAGGTCCCACTCCGACAACGATGCGCTCGATCGCAGCCATATCAGGCACCACCTCGCGAATGAGTTCCGCCAGGTGTTCGGCATGTCCGGTGGGCGCGACCACCCCTGCCCGCCGCTCACCGAACGCCACGGTGCAGTGGGCGGTCGAGGTGTCGATCGCCAGCACACTCACAGCGGGACCTCTCGGCCGATTCCGGTGATGGTGACCAGACGGCCCGACGCGGTGGGCTCGATGTCGATCTCCAGTCGCCGCTGCCCGAGACCCTCAGCGCGATCCCTGCCCCACTCGACGCACACCACCGCAGTGTCGTCATCGAGGTCGAGGTCCTCGAACTCCCCCGCGCTACCGAGCCGGTAGGCGTCGGCGTGGATGAGATCGGGGCCTCCGACCTGGGAGGGATGGCGGCGGGCGATGACGAAGGTCGGGCTGGTGACCGGCCCTCGCACACCGAGACCCTCCCCGACTCCGCGCATGAAGGTCGTCTTGCCGGCCCCGAGGTCACCACTGAGCAACACCACGTCGCCGGCCTGCAGGCGCATCCCGAGGAGCCGACCGAGTTCGACCATCGCCTCGGCCGTCTCGACCTCACGCTCCACGATTGCCGAAGGCGAGTCGCCGGATACCATCTGTGACCTCGTCCTGGGCTTCGAGTTGGATCATGTGCCCCGTGTCGGGAAGGATCACGCCACGCGCATCCGGGAGCAGTTCCATGAGCTTACGGGTGTGGGAGACCGGCGTCATGACGTCGTCCTCGCCGCAGACGATGTAACCGGGGATACCGTCCAGAGCCTTCAGCGAGTCGTGCAGATCGTGGGCCAGCAGCGACGGCAGGAAATCCACCACGGTCTCCATCGGCGTGGCGTTGAGCATGGCCAGCGTGAAGGTGTTGAGCGAGTTGGGGGCACCGGGGCCGAAACTCGCGCGTTTGGTCAGCATGAAGTTGAGGTCGGTCAACCGCAGTTGCTGCATCAATGACCCCATCAGGACCCTGTTGGGTTTCACTCCCGATGCCGCGGTACTCGCCCGGTGTGCGACGTTCGACGGCAGGCCCAGGAACTCCGCCGACAGATGGCCGGCACTGGTCGCCACCAGGCCGAACCCCGCGACCCGCTGCTCGAAGATGTCCGGGAACTGCGCCCCGAAGGACATGACAGTCATGCCACCCATGGAGTGGCCGACCACATGGACCGGCCCCTGTGTGAAACCGTCGAGCACCCAGAGGAGGTCACGCCCGAGTTGCTCGACGGTGGCGTTCTCGATGGGGCCGCGCTCACTTCGGCCGTGGCCGCGTTGATCCCACAGCACGAGCCGCGCGCGCCCCTGCAGGGCCTTGCGCTGGAAGTGCCAACTGTCCTGATTCAGGCAGTAACCGTGCGCGAAGACGATGGTGGGAGCCTTGGGGTCGTCGCACGGGTGCACCTCCACGTACAACTCCGTGCCGTCGTCAGCGCGCAGCCAATGGGGTTCCCCCCGCACCGACCCGAACGGTTCGTCCTTGTAAGGGTCCGGCCGCCAGGGCTTGCGCACTGCGAGCTGCTCGGCGGCGAAACCGGCAGCCACACCGGCCGCAAGCGCGATGAGACCCCTCACGACCCACCCCCGACGTACACCCGGGGCACGCGGGGCCCGAGACGCGTGACGATCTCGTAGCCGATGGTCCCGGTCGCCTGGGCCCAGTCCTCGGCCAACGGGACACCGTCCTGGCCGTCCCCGAACAACACCACGTCGTCGCCTTCGACCGCCGCGTCGTCACCGAGGTCGAGCATGAACTGATCCATGCAGACCCGGCCCGCGATCGTCCGCCGGCGCCCCGCGGCGAAGACAGGACCGACGTTGGTCGCGTTACGCGGGATGCCATCGGCATACCCGAGCGGGACGACCCCGACCGTCGCCTCGGCCGGCAGCGCGTACTGGTGGCCGTACGACAGTCCTGATCCGGCCGGCAGGCGTTTGACGGTGGTGAGGCGGCCGATAAGCGTCATCACCGGACGCAGTCCGAGTTCCTGTGGCGTGCCCATGCTCGCGCCGGGACTCACGCCGTACATGGCGATACCTGGACGCACCAGGCTGAAGTGGGCGTCGGGCAGGCTCAGCGTGGCCGCGGAGTTCGCCAGATGCAGGTGCTCGGGTCGCACACCGAGCGCAGCGGCCTGCTCGATACCGGAGTGGAAGCGTTCGATCTGGACGGTGTTGAGAGGGTTGCGCGGATCGTCGGCCACAGTGAAGTGCGACCAGAGCCCGACGATCTCGGCCTGCCCTGCGTCCTGCAGCGACTTCGCCCGGGAGACGAACGACTCCCAGTGCGACGGGGGGCATCCAGCACGACCCAAACCCGTGTCGAGTTTGAGGTGCAGTCGTGCCCGCCGGCCGGTGGCCGCGATGCGTTCGAGGTGGTCCGGCGTCGAGACACCGACGTCGATGCCTGCCTCGACGACCTCGACCCAGGGGTCCTCAGGTGCGGCCAGCCAGGTGAGAACGGGGCCTGTGTCACCGGCCGCCCGCAGTTCGAGCGCCTCCTCGAACAGCGCCGCGCCCAACCACTCCGCCCCGGCTTCACGCGCGGCCCGGGCCATGGGGAGCAGGCCATGGCCGTAGGCATCAGCTTTGACCACGGCCATCTGGGCACTGTGCGGCGCCGCGGACCGGAGCACGGACAGGTTGTGCGCGAAGGCATCGAGGTCGATACGGGCTTGTGCGCGGGACACCCCTCCATGGTAAGCGCCAGGCACCGGAGGGGCGGTCACACCGCATCGAGTAGTGCGACGTTGCAACGACACCCCGGACTGTCCCGCGGCACTGCAGCACTCGACGGCGGGGTGTGGTCAGACCCCCGTCCAAGCGACAGCCGCGGCCACCTGATCGGCGATGTCCAGGCTGGTGGCGGGGAACGACGCCAGCACGCCCGCCTGCCCGTGGACGAAGGCCGCACAGGCGGCCAGGTGGGCCATCTCGACGTGCTCGGGATCCCTGCCCACGAAGTGGCGCGCCAGCATCCCACCCATCAGCCCCGAGAGCACGTCGCCACTGCCCGCGGCCGCCAGGTTCGGGCTGCTGTGGGCATTGATGAAGACCTCGCCGCTCGGGGCAGCCACCACCGTGACCGCACCCTTGAGCAGGACCACGACGCCCAGCGCCGCCGCCGCCGAACGGACCGCCGCGATCCGATCTGTGCCAGGCGAGTACCCCAATCGCGCGAACTCGCCTTCGTGAGGGGTGATCACCACCGGTCCCGCGGCCACCTTCGAGAGTGCCTCGGCATCAAGCACCACCGGCCGCCCCGAGGCCATTGCTCGGGCGACCGCCTCGTCGAGACGTCCTTCGTCAGCCAGGCCCGGACCCACGACGTAGGCGTCCGTGCGGCCCTCGGCGGCCACCACGTCCGGGAATCCACCGACCGGAGAACGCACCATCCCCACGTCGGCATGGCGGGCACCGGCAGTGCACAACTGCCCGGCACCGGGGTACTTCGTCGAACCTGCAGCGATGCTGACCACTCCGCGGGTGTACTTGTTGTCGTCGAAGCCCGGGCGCGGGAAGTAGCCGCCGGCATCCCCGCGCTCGACCAGATGGATCGACGCCTGCGGCAACGTCAGGTCCAGACCGATGTCCACGAGGTGCAGGTCTCCGCAGACGTCGGGACGCAGCACGACGCCGGGCTTGAGGGTGCCGAAAGTGATGGTGTGGTCGGCCGCCCAGACCTCGCCGGGCACGTCGCCCGAGTCCGGCTGCAGGCCGCTGGGCAGGTCCACTGCGATCGTGAGTTCCGCATCCACGACGTCGCGGATCTGCGCAGCCGCCGGCCGCAGCGGTCCGACACCTCCGATACCGACGACGGCATCGAGGACCACATCCGCCCGCCGGGGTGCGCGGATCCTGGCGCCCTCCCGCTGCGCCGCCCGAAGGCCCTCGGGGTGCAGCGTGTCGGACGTGGGCAGGATGTCGACGCTCACCCCGCGCCGCGCAAGTTGCGAGGCGGCGAACAGCGCGTCACCACCGTTGTTCCCCGATCCGGCCACCACCGCCAGGCGCAACCCCGTGACCCTCCCGAAGGTCTCGCGCATCAATGACGCGGTGGTCGCCGCCAAGCCGGTGGCTGCACGCTGCATCAAGGCACCCTCAGGCGTCTGCGCCATCAGTGCCGCTTCAGCCGCCCGGATCGTGGGAACGTCGTGGACCGGTCTCATGGGTCCATCGTGGCCGAAAGTGCAGGCCGACGCCGGACGTCCGGATGCTGCAGCCGCGGCGCGAACCCACCTAGTCTTCTCACATGTTCGTCGAAGCCGGAGGCTACCTCCTGAACACCGTAGAGATGGGAGACGGACCCCGCACTCTGGTGAGTCACGGAGGATGGGCCGGCAGCTGGGAACTGTGGCAGGAACCGATGATGCTGATGCAGAAGCACTGGCGTTGCATCAGTTACGACCACCGCGGCACGGGGGTCAGCACCGCACCTGCGGCATCGATCGGGCCCGATGCGCTCGTTGAGGACCTCTTCACCGTGCTCGATCACTACACCGTCGACACCTGTGTCCTTGCTGGAGAGTCGCTGGGGGCTCTGACCTGCGTGCAGGCGGTTCTGGACGCGCCGGATCGCTTCTCGGGTTTGGTACTCGTGGACGGGGTCACCGCTGCCCCGGACTTCGGCGAACAGACCGAGATCCGCGCCGACTTCGACCGATACGTCGACATCTTCGTGGCTGCCTGCATCGTCGAGCCGGATAGCGACCACATCGCGGCATGGGGCCGACAGGTGCTGCGTCGATCAGACCCGGAGTCGGCGGCTCGGTTGTACGAGACCCAGTCCTTGATCACGCCAGATCTTTCCGCAGTACAGGTGCCAACGTTGGTGATCCATGGTGAGTCCGACAGGATCGTGCCACTGGCGGCCGCTCGACACGCGGCCGCAGCACTACCCGACAGCGAACTCGTAGTGCTACCTGGCACGGGTCATGTCCCGACCATGACGCGCCCGCAGGCCGTTGTGGCGGCTATCGACGACTGGGCCCGACGGAAGGTCCCGGCGAACCCAACATCCTGATCAGCCGGTGAAACGCGGGAAAGCCTTGCGCCCGCTGTACACCGCGGCGTCGTCGAGTTCCTCCTCGATGCGCAGCAGTTGGTTGTACTTCGCCACACGCTCGGAGCGCGCGGGAGCGCCCGTCTTGATCTGCCCGCAGTCGGTGGCGACGGCGAGGTCCGCGATCGTGGTGTCCTCGGTCTCCCCGGAGCGGTGGCTCATCATGCAGGCGTATCCCGAGCGGTGAGCCAACGCCACAGCGTCGAGGGTCTCCGTGAGAGAACCGATCTGGTTCACCTTGACGAGCAGCGCATTCGCAGCTTCCTTCTCGATGCCGTCGGCGAGACGCACCGGGTTGGTCACGAACAGGTCGTCCCCGACGAGCTGGACACGCTCACCCACCGCCGTGGTCAAGTCCACCCAGCCCTGCCAGTCGTCCTCAGCCAGCGGGTCCTCGATGCTGACCAGCGGGTAGTCGTCGAGCAGGGACGCGTAGTAGGCGGCCATCTCGTCGCTGGTCTTGGAGGCACCCTCGAACGTATAGGCGCCGTCGGAGAAGAACTCCGTGGACGCCACGTCGAGGGCCAGCGCGATGTCGCTGCCCAGCGTCAGCCCGGCGGCCTCGACCGCCTCCCCGATCAGGTCGAGCGCGTCGCGGTTGGTCGGCAGGTCAGGAGCGAAGCCGCCCTCGTCACCGAGTCCGGTGGCCAGACCGCGCTTCTTGAGCACGGACTTCAGCGAGTGATAGACCTCGGCGCCCATGCGCAGGGCCGTGTTGAAGTCCTCCGCGCCGATCGGGGCGATCATGAACTCCTGGATGTCGACACCGGTGTCGGCGTGCGCACCGCCGTTGAGGATGTTCATCATCGGCACGGGAAGGACGTGGGCGGACGGACCACCGATGTACCGGAACAAGGGCAGGTCGGCGGATTCCGCGGCGGCACGTGCCACGGCAAGTGAGACGCCGAGGATGGCATTGGCGCCGAGTTCACTCTTGTTCGGCGTGGCGTCGAGGTCGATCATGATCTGGTCGATGAGCCGCTGTTCGCTGGCCTCGATGCCCTCGACCTCACCGGCGATGCGGTCCTCGACCGCGGCCACGGCCTCCAGCACACCCTTGCCCAGGTAGCGATCCCCGCCGTCACGGCGCTCGGAGGCCTCGAACGCCCCCGTGCTCGCACCACTGGGAACCGCCGCGCGGCCCAGCGAGCCGTCCTCAAGGGCTACCTCCACCTCGACGGTGGGGTTCCCGCGCGAGTCCAGGATCTCCCGGGCGATGACTGCGACGATCTCGGCCACTGTTCCTCCTCAGGTCGGCTAGGTCGAGCCTATCGGCTGTCGATCAGTCCGGCTGAGGTCCACCCGCACCGCGCTACCGTTCGCGACGGATCAGGTCCTCGCGCAATGTGAGTGCCGCCCGCCTGGCCGCCGCATCGGCGTCGACCCCACGTGACCGGGCGGCGGCGACGATCTCCAGGATCAACTCCCCCGGATCGTGTTCGTCGAGCAGCGCCTCGACGTGCGGGTCGATCGGCGGCAGCGCGACCCCGCCCTTCTCCGCGCGGTGCAGCAACTTCTCGATCAGGGGCAGCGCAGGCATCGCCATGGGCACGCCGTCGGTGACCGACGTGCGCCCCTTCTCGCGCCGTTTCCGTTCGAACCATGCCGCCTCGACATCGCCGGCGGTCTGCGCGGTCTCGTCACCGAAGACGTGCGGGTGCCGGGCGATCAGCTTCTCAGCGATCCCCCCAGCCACATCGTCGATGTCGAAAGGTTGGTCGGACTCCTCGCCGATCCGCGCATGGAAGACGACCTGCAGCAGCAGGTCGCCCAGTTCCTCGACCAGACCATCGCGGTCCTCCGCGTCGATCGCTTCGACGGTCTCGTAGGTCTCTTCGACGAGGTACTGCACGAGGCTCTCGTGGGTCTGCTCCGCATCCCACGGGCAGCCCCCGGGTGAGCGCAGCCGATCCATGACGGCCACGAGTTCGAGCAGCCGCTCGCCGCGACTCACTGTTGGGGCGGCAGGCCCACCAGCGCCTCTTCAGCACCGGCTGGTGTGGACAGATCGTCGGGGAGCGCGCCGACGGACAACTGCGCCGGATCCCAGGTGCCGAAACGGGGGCTGACCTGCGGGGAGATCTCGTCGCTGAGTTGCTGGATCTGGGTGAGCAACCCGGTCTGGCCGGTCGGGTCGTCCCCGGTGATCGTGCCCTTGCTCAGCGCCTCGACCAGCAGCGTGGTCCGCACGACCTCGGGGATCGCGTCGGGCAGCACACCGGCCTGCAACGCCCCCTGCTCAAGGGCCTCTTGGCCGCCTGCACGCTCGACCTCTTGGGCCACCGCGGCGTCGACGTCACCTTTGGTCACCGCGACGCCCTTGCGGGAGGCCATCTCGTCGACGAGTTCTGCAACGATCCAGCGGGAGAGAACCGCTTGTGAGACCTGCGCGCTCTCCGGGATGCCGAGCTGTTCGGTCAGCTGCGTGGTGGTCTCAGCGAGTTCGGAATCGGTGAGCCGCTGCTCACCCACCACCGCGGCCGAACCCGAGAGTGTGGGACCGCAGGCTGCCAGGGCGAGGCCGGCGGCCGCGACCAGCGGGATCCAGCGCTTCATCGGCTCTCCTCTCATCGCCCTCAGATTACGCGGCCGGGCGATTGGCTGCGCGGTGCGGGTGAACTCTGCGCGCCGAAGGCCGCCCCTGACGCGCTGACGCGGAAATGCACCACTCAGGCACCTCACCTCATCCGGCGAGCACCAACGACTGCAGCACCTCCCGGCACCAAGCGAGCAGATCATGGTCGACCAGCGGTCCGGCGCCGAAACCGCCGGCTGTGGGCCGCGGAATCAGCATCGTGCCCGACGCCGCCTTGTAGATGCTTCCCGGATACAACCGGCTCAGGCGCAGAGTCCTGCTCTCGGGCAGGTGCACAGGGGCCATCCGCACGTTCTTGCCCGCCATGACGATGTCGGTCACGCCGGCCGTGCGGGCGAGCAGTCGCAGGCGGGCCACCTCCACGAGGATCTTGACCGGCTCGGGCAGCGGTCCGTACCGGTCGGTCATCTCCGCCACGAACTCGTCGACGGCGTCGTCGCCGGCAGCCTCTGCCAGGGTCGTGTAGGCCATCAGGCGCAACCGCTCGTCGGGGACGTAGTCGTGCGGGAGGTGCGCGTTGACGGGCAGTTCGATGCGCACCTCGGGCACCTCCTCTTCGCGTTCACCGCGCACCGCCGCCAACGCCTCGCCGACCATCCGCACGTAGAGATCGAAGCCGATGTTCGCGATGTGCCCCGACTGCTCGCCACCCAGCAGGTTGCCGGCGCCGCGGATCTCGAGGTCCTTCATCGCCACGGCCATACCCGACCCCAGGTCGGTGTGGGCGGCGATGGTCTCGAGCCGGTCGTGCGCGGTCTGGGTCAGCGGCTTCTCCGGGGGGTAGAGGAAGTAGGCGTAGGCGCGTTCCCGACCGCGGCCCACCCGTCCACGCAACTGGTGCAACTGCGAGAGCCCGAAGGCATCGGCACGATCCACGATCAAGGTGTTCGCGTTGGGAATGTCCATACCGGATTCGACGATCGTCGTGCACACGAGCACATCGATGCGCCCCTCCCAGAAGTCCACAACCGTCTGTTCGAGCGCCGACTCGGGCATCTGCCCGTGCGCATAGGCGATGCGCGCCTCGGGCACGAGTTCCTGCAGCCGCGAGGTCATCCGGCCGATCGACTCGACCCGGTTGTGGATGAAGAAGACCTGTCCGTCGCGCAGCAACTCACGGCGGATGGCCGCGGCGATCTGCTTGGTGTCGTAGGGCCCGACGAAGGTCAGCACCGGCAGCCGGTCTTCCGGCGGCGTCTGGATCGTGGAGATCTCGCGGATCCCCGTCACGGCCATCTCCAGGGTGCGGGGGATCGGGGTGGCCGACATGCTGAGCACGTCGACCGTCGTGCGCAGAGCTTTGATGTGTTCCTTGTGCTCCACCCCGAAGCGCTGCTCCTCATCGACGATCAGCAGGCCCAGCTTGGGGATGCGGGTCTTGGGGCTGAGCAGGCGATGGGTCGCGATCACGACGTCGACCGTGCCGTCCGCGAGACCCGCGAGGATCCGTTCGGCCTCGGCGTCGGACTGGAATCTGGACAGCGCCTCGACGCGGATGGGGAACGACGCGAAGCGCTCACTGAAGGTCTTGTGGTGCTGTTTGACCAACAGGGTGGTGGGCACCAGGACGGCCACCTGCGTTCCGTCCTGCACGGCCTTGAACGCCGCACGCACAGCTATCTCCGTCTTGCCGAACCCGACGTCCCCGCAGATGAGTCGGTCCATCGGGACCGGCTTCATCATGTCGGCCTTCACCTCGTCGATGGTCACGAGTTGGTCGGGGGTCTCTTGATACGGGAACGCATCCTCGAGTTCGCTCTGCCACGGGGTGTCCGGGCCGAACTCGTGCCCGCGCGTCGCCTGCCGCGCGGCGTAGAGCTTCACCAACTGCGCTGCGATCTCGCGCATCGCCCGTTTGGCCTTGGACTTCGCCTTCTGCCAGTCCGCGCCACCGAGCCGGTGCACGGCCGGCGCCTCACCCCCCACGTATCGCGTGACCTGATCGAGTTGGTCGGTGGGGACGTACAGCCGGTCCGGCGGTTGTCCGCGCTTGCCCGGGGCGTACTCGAGGACCAGGTACTCCCGTACCGAACCAGCCACCGTCCGCTGGGTCATCTCGACGTAGCGGCCGACCCCGTGCTGGTTGTGGACCACGAAGTCGCCAGGCTTGAGAGTCAGCGGGTCGAGTGCTTTGCGCCGCTTCGCGGGCATCTTGGTGACCGCAGTGCTCACGGTTCCGGTCAGGTCGCGTTCGGTGACCAGCGCGAGTCCGTCGATCGTGAAGCCGTGGGTCAGGCGCGCCTTGACGATGTGGACCGTCGGGGTCAAAGGCGACTCGTCGGACAGCCGAGAAGCCACGTCGAGCGCCCCGAGCTGCTCCGCGAGGCGCTGTGCGGGACCGGTCGCCCCCATCGCCACCACCACCGGGATGCCGCTGGCCACCGCGGCCTTCGCATCCGTGGCGAGCGCCGCGACGTCGCCGCGGTAGGACGGTGCGGGCTTGAGCCCCGGGATGACCGAACCCAGCGTTCCGAGGTCGCTCACCGGGATCCTGCGTTCGTCAGCCTGTTGCGCCAATTGCTCCGGGCTGCGGTACGCGGCCTGACTGAGGTCCAGGGGCACCGTGTTGCCCGCAGCCGCGTTGTGCCAACCGGCCTGCAGGAACTCCTCCGAGGTGCGCACCAGGTCGACGGCGCGGGTATGGATCCGCTCGCGGCCGATGTTGATCAGCGGCGTCCCGGCGGGCAGCAGGTCCAGCAGCGTCACCATCCGCTCGGCGAGCACGGGCGCCAGGGATTCCATACCCTCCACGGGGGTGCCGTCCGCGAGGTCACCGAGAACATCGGCGATGTGGGGGTACTTCTGCTGCAGAGCCCGGGCGCGCTCACGCACCTGGGGCGTCAGGAGCAGTTCCCGGCAGACCGGGACCTGTAACGGCGTTTCTCTCACGGCCAACGTGCGCTGATCGGAGACTGCGAACGAGCGCAGTTGATCCACTTCGTCGCCGAAGAACTCGATCCGGGTGGGATGTTCATCGGTGGGCACGAAGACGTCGAGCAGACCACCACGTACAGCGAACTGCCCGCGCCGCTCGACCATCGGCACCCGCTCATAGCCGGCCCTGACCAGCGACTCGATGACCGTGTCGAAACCCGGTTCGTCGCCCGATACGAGCACCAGGGGCCGCTCCTCGGCGAGGTCGGCGGCGAAGGGTTGCATCAGCGCGCGGATCGGGACCAGCAGCACGTCAGGGAGATCCCCGGCAGTGACATCGCCGATCACCGCCATACGGCGGCCCACAGTGTCGGCGGTGGGGCTCAGCCGCTCGTGGGGCAAGGTCTCCCACGACGGGAAGACACCGACTGTACGGCCGAGATCGCGCAGGGCGTCCTGCATCTCCTCGGCCTGCCGCCCGGTTGCCGTCACGGCGACCACCGGCACGGGCAGCCCTGCCAGAACGAAGGGTTCGACGCCTGGGGTGACACCCAGCGATCCCCCGCCGGCGGACAGGCCCCGTCGCCACTGCGCCACCTCGGTCAACCCGCCGACAGCAGTCACGACGTCGGCGAGGATCACAGGACAAATCTACGGGTGGGCCGCCTGCCTGGCGCCGGCCCTCCCAGGTCCGAGGGCCCCTCCCGTTTGTGACGTTGTTGTCGGACTTCGGGGCCGATTGCGACGACAACGTCGCAAACGGTGGTTAGCCGCGCGAGTGTTGCGCGGTTACTGACCTAGCCGCGCGAGTGTTGCGCGGTTGCTGTTTTCAGCGGGCCTGAGCGACAACGGTGCAACAGTCGCGGGAACCAACCGACAACGACGCAACACTCGCAGGCTGAACCTCCCGTGTGTGACGTTGTTGTCGGACTTCGGGGCCGATTGCGACGAAGTTGTCGTCAGGCGGCCCGTTGTGGGTCAACAACGTCGCAAAGGCGTGGCGGGCGCGACAACAACGTCGCACACCGGTAGCCGCCTGCCGTCACCCGCGCACGTACTCGAAGACCTCCGGGCGGGCGATCACGATGTCGTCGACCCACGGCGGGCGCTTGTTGAACTCGATGGTCCGGCCGTCCAGATGACATCCGATCATCCCGTGGTCGACCGCGACCGCCAGGGGCGCGGCGGCGTCCCACTCCCAGAAGCCACCCTCGTTGACGTACGCATCCACGCGGCCGGCCAGGATCTCGCCGACCTTGGCTCCCGCCGAGCCGACATAGACGAACTCGACCCCGTGCTCGGTCACACCGTCAGCAGCCAGACGTGCCGCGATCTCGTCCATACGCGCCACGAAGTTCTCCGGCGGGCGCGACCGCGAGACCACCACCCGCAGCGGGCGGTCTGCCAGGGGTACAACATCTGCCGACACAGGAGCGCCGGTGACATACACCGCCTCCTGTGCGGGCAGGCTGAAGGCAGCGGCAGTGAAACCGCTGCCCGGCGCGCCCCGTTCCCAGACCGCGATCTGCACCGCCCAGTCGCTGCGCCCCTGGCTGAACTCACTGGTGCCGTCGAGCGGGTCGATGATCCACAACTTGTCGGCGTCGTCGCGCTCGTGGGAGTCCTTGGCCTCCTCCGATAGCACGGCGTCGCCGGGGCGCGCCTGCTGCAACTGCTCGGCGAGGAACGCCTGTGACGCCGCGTCACCGGCATCCTTGAGTTCCTTGCGGCGGGCTTTGTCCTGCGGATCGACCGGCCCGAAGTCGGCCCGGACGTCGAGCAGGAGGCGGCCGGCCGCCAGGGACAGTTCCTTGGCCAGGGCGGCGTCGTCGGACAGTGACATGTGAACCCCTATCGGTTGAATCGGGACTGGGTGGCTTCGAGACCGTTGCGCATGAGGTACTCGGTGGCGTCCGCGGCCTCCTGCACCATCACACCGACTTCAGGGCGTTCCGCGGCCCGGAAGTCGGAGAGCAGGTAGTCCGCGGGATCCTGCCGGCCCACTGGCCTGCCCACACCGCAGCGGACGCGGAAGAACTCCCCGTGACCCAAGGACTTGCGCAGGCTGCGCAATCCGTTGTGGCCGTTGTCCCCGCCGCCGTACTTGATCCGCAGGGCGCCGAGGGGGATGTCGAGTTCATCGTGAACGACGATCAGATCCTCGCTCTTGAGGAAGTCGAGGACGGCCTTCACCGGACCGCCGCTCTCGTTCATGTACGTGCGCGACTTGACCAGCACGACCCGGCAGTGGTCGGGCGTGCCGACGAACGCATGGGCTTCCGCCACATCGGCGTGGGCACGGCGGTGACGTGCGAACTGCGCACCGAGACGCTTGGCCATCTCCTCGACGACCAAGTAGCCCACGTTGTGCCGCGTGCGTTCGTACTGCGGCCCGGGGTTGCCGAGACCGACAACCACCCAGGTGGTCGTCACTCCTCGGAGGACTCGCCGCCGGACTCGGCGGCATCGGCGCCACCCTCACCCTCTGCGGCCTCGGCAGCAGCGGCGTCCTCAGCGGCGGCGGCAGCAGCGGCCGCTTCGGCCTGCGCCTTCATCTCCGCCTCGAGGCGCTCAACAGCGGCGTCCACGACGCCATCGGCATCGGCGCCCTCGTGCAGCATCTCGCTGACGATCTCGGACAGGGCGATCGGGTCGAGTTCCTTCTCCGCAGCGACCTCCTCGGCACGCGCGACGGCCTCAGCCTCGATCTGGCGGGCCTTCAACGCGGCACGGTCGAGTGCCACGAGGTCGATGTGCTTGAGGAAGCCCTTGACCGCGTCACGCTGGACGTCACGCGGCGCAGTGGGGACGACATCGCTCTCGAAGTCGATCTCGAGGATCACCTTCGGCTGCTTCAGCGCCTGGTTGAGGTCGTGGCCGTCGAGGCTCACGTGGCGGGGGGGTTCACCGTCCCCGTACAGGACGGCCGGCACCTTGCCATCGCGGCGCAGGCGGCGTGCGGCACCCTTGCCGAAGTCGGTGCGCGCTTGTGCGGTGAGTCGTACCTCTGCCATGTCATCTCCCAGTCGTGGAACGTGCGACAACCGGAAGGGCCTGTCGATAACGGGGCCCGAGAAGGGCCACCCTCGCCGGGCGTCCCCACCAGTGTACCGAGGTGTCCCGGAGCCCACGGAGACGGGCGTCGAGGCGCCCACATCAGCGTGTGAAGATCTGGGCCTTCAAGCGCCAGATCTTCACACGCTGTTGGGTCAGTCCCGGAAGAGGCTGGTGACCGAGCCGTCCTTGAACACCTCGGTGATCGCGCGGGCGATCAGCGGTGCGATGGGCAGCACGGTGAGCTTGTCGAAGCGGTGCTCCGTGGGGATCGGCAGGGTGTCGGTGACGATCACTTCGGAGATCCGGGAGTTCTTCAGGCGTTCGGTGGCCGGGTCGCTGAGCACGCCGTGGGTGGCCGTGACGACCACCTCAGCAGCACCCTGCTCGAAGAGGGTCTCGGCGGCCTTCGTGATGGTGCCGCCGGTGTCGATCATGTCGTCGACGATGACGCACACTCGGTCCTTCACATCACCGACGACCTCGAGGACCGACACCTGGTTGGGCACGTTCGGGTCGCGGCGCTTGTGGATGATCGCCAGCGGCGAGCCGAGGACGTCGGTCCACCGCTCGGCCACCCGCACCCGTCCGGCATCGGGGGAGACGATGGTCAGCCGTTCCCGGTCCACGTTCTTGCCCACGTACTCGGCAAGGATCGGCAGGGCGAACAAGTGGTCCACCGGTCCGTCGAAGAACCCCTGGATCTGGGAGGTGTGCAGGTCCACAGCCATCAACCGGTCGGCGCCGGCGGTCGCGAAGAGGTTCGCCATCAGCCTGGCGGTGATCGGCTCGCGGCCGTTGTGCTTCTTGTCCTGGCGGGCGTACCCGTAGAACGGCGTGATCACCGTGATCCGCTTGGCGGAGGCGCGCTTGAGGGCGTCGACCATGATGAGCTGTTCCATGATCGACTTGTTCAGCGGTTCGGCGTGGGCCTGCAACACGAACGCGTCGCTGCCGCGCACACTCTCCTCGAAGCGCACGAAGATCTCGCCATTGGCGAAGTCGTAGAGCTTGGTCGGCGAGACGTCGCACCCGAGTTCGCGGGCGATGTGCTCGGCCAATTCGGGGTGTGAACGCCCCGAGAAGAGCATCAGTTTCTTCTGGGACGGTGTGACCAGTTCAGACACGTCGTTGTACCCCTCGGGCGCTGCCAACACGATGGTGTCAGCCTAGCCCGCACGCTGGCGACGCAGACCCGGAAGGTCAGGATTCGTCCGCCGAATCGTCGCCTTGTGCCGCCGCCGCCGCCTGGGCGGAGTCCGAGCCGGGGCGTTTCGCCGCCACCCACCCGGGCAGATTGCGCTGGCGGGCCCGGCCGAGCGCCAACTCCCCGGGGGCCACATCCTCGGTGATCACCGATCCCGCAGCCGTATAGGCGCCGTCTCCGATCGTTACCGGTGCGACGAGCATGCTGTCCGAGCCGATCCGTACATGCCTGCCCACGACGGTGCGGTGTTTGGCGACCCCGTCGTAGTTGACGAAGACCGTCGCGGCGCCGATGTTGCTGCCGTCCCCGATCCGCGCATCCCCGACGTAGGAGAGATGGGGGACCTTGGCTGCCTCCCCGAGAACGGAGTTCTTGATCTCCACGAATGCCCCCGCCTTGGCCTTGGCCAACAGTCGCGTGCCGGGGCGCAGGTAGGTGAACGGACCCACGGTGGCACCCGGTCCGACCTGTGCGGCCAAGACGTGTGACTTCACCACGGTCGCCCCGGCACCAACCTCAGCGTCGATCAGGGTGCTGTCCGGCCCGATAACGGCCTCGGCGCCGATGCGTGTGGCGCCGGCCAGATGTGTGTTGCGACGGATGACCGCATCGGGTTCGATCTCGACGTCGGCCTCGATCCACGTCGTCGCCGGATCCTCGACGGATACGCCGGCACGCATCCATCTCTCCGCCACACGCTGGCGAAGCACCACCCCCGCCGCGGCGAGTTGCACGCGGTCGTTGATGCCGTGGATCTCGTCGGCATCGTCGGTGACGTGCGCGGTGACCGGCTCGCCGTGCTCGACGAGCCAGCCGATCACATCGGTGAGGTACTCCTCGCCCTGGGCGTTGTGGCTCGTCAGATGTTCGAGGCCCTCGCGCAGGGCCGGCGCCGAGAACAGGTACAGCCCGCTGTTGATCTCATCGATCGCGAGTTCGGCCTGACTCGCGTCCTTGTGCTCGACGATGCGGCGCACCTGATCGCCCTCCCGCACGATGCGTCCGTATCCGGACGGGTCCTCCAACCGCGCCGAGAGGATGGTCGCGGCCGCACCTGAGGAGGCGTGCTGCTCGGACAACTGACGCAGCGTTGCGCCGGTCAGCAGGGGCGTGTCGCCGGCCAGCACCATCACGGTGCGGGCGTCCGCGGGTACCAGCGGCATGGCGTGGCGCACGGCGTCCCCGGTGCCGCGCATCTGCTCCTGGACCGCGGTGCGCGCCGTCGGCGCAGCGATCTGCAGGTACTCGGCCACCTTCTCCCGCTGATGCCCGACGACGACGATCACGTCGTTGATGTCCGCCTCGCGCAGGGCCCGCAACACATGGCCGAGCAGCGGCTCCCCCGCGACCTCGTGCAGCACCTTGGCCTTGGTCGATTTCATGCGGGTTCCGAGCCCCGCCGCCAGAACGATGGCTACTGGATGGTCCACGGCTCGACTCTAGCCCTGCGGGGGACGTCACCGGCCCCTCACGCAGTGCTGCACCGCATGATCCGCTCGGCCGCTCCTGACCGGCCCCGACACCCCAGGCGGGAAGGAACGTGCCACCGGGGAAGGAAACCACCGTGGTTCTTCCTTCCCACCTGGACTCTTCCTTCCCAAGTGCGCGGAGGACCTGCGCTGGAAGCGGCGGGCCAACCGGGTCCCGAGCCCAGGGGGAGGCCGTACACCCTGCCGCAGCGCAGCCGTTCGCGATACGTTCGAATCCCCAGCGCATCAGAGGTGGAACATGACGGACATCGCAACCCCCACCGGCTTGCTCATCGCCGGCGAGTGGCAATCCGGAGCCGACCGTTTCGAAGTGCACGACCCGTCGGACTACAGCGTCCTGGCCGAGGTCGCCGACGCCTCGGTCGCCGACGGACTTGACGCGGTGACCGCGGCCCACGACGCCTTCGCGGAGTGGTCGGTGACCCCTGCACGACAACGCGCCGAGGTCCTGCGGAAGGCCTTCGAGATCATGACGGCCGAGGCGGAGACCTGTGCGCGACTCATCGCCCTGGAGAACGGCAAGGCGTGGCGCGACGCGATGGGCGAGACGATCTACGCCGCGGAGTTCTTCCGCTGGTTCTCCGAGGAGGCCGCCCGGATCGAGGGTGGGTTCCGCTACGCCCCCGCTCGCGACAAGACGATCATCACCGACCACCGGCCCATGGGTGTGGCCTACATGATCACGCCGTGGAACTTCCCGGCCGCGATGGCCACACGCAAGATCGCCCCGGCCCTGGCCGCCGGTTGCACATGCATCCTCAAACCGCCGCGCGAGACCCCGCTGACCGCCTTGTGGATCGGCGATGTGATGCAACGGGCGGGAGCTCCGGCGGGCGTCGTCAACGTCGTCACCACCAGCCACGCCGGCGAGGTGTCATCGGCAATCCTCGCCGACCCCAGGGTGGCCACCTTGTCGTTCACCGGTTCCACATGGGTGGGCAAGTCGCTGCTCAAGCAGACGGCCGAGCGGGTCCTGCCCTCCAGCATGGAACTCGGCGGCAATGCACCCTTCCTGGTACTGGAGGGAGCCGATGTGGACGCCGCGATCGCCGGGGCGATGATCGCGAAGATGCGCAACGGCGGCTCCGCCTGCACCGCAGCGAACCGCTTCTATGTCCACGAGTCACTCGTCGAGCCGTTCTCGGCGGGGCTGCAGGAGGCCTTCGCCGGGCTGCGGATCGGTCCGGGGGTCGAGCAGACCACCGACCTCGGCGCCATGGTCTCCGACGCCGAGCGGGACAAGATCCTGGCCCTGCTCGATGAGGCCGCCGGCGAGGGGGTCGACGTGACCCCGGCACAACAGGCCCCGGCCACCGGCGCCTTCGTGGCGCCCACCGTCGCGCGCAACGTCGAGCACGGTTCGACGCTCACCCGGAATGAGATCTTCGGACCGGTCGCACCTATCGTTTCGGTGACCAGCACCGACGAGGCGGTGCGCATGGCCAACGACACCGAGTTCGGCCTGATCTCCTACGTCTACGCCGCAGACCCGGGCACCGGCGTGAAGGTGGCCCGCCAGATGGAGTCGGGCATGGTGGCGATCAACCGCGGAATCGCCTCGGACCCGGCCGCCCCGTTCGGCGGCATGAAGGAGTCAGGCCTCGGTCGCGAGGGTGGATTCGCCGGCATTCATGAGTTCCTGGAGACGCAGTACTTCGCCGTGGATCTGTAGCCGGACCTCAGGGGAACCACACCCGCAGGAACCGCGGCCGGTACTGGCGCGGATGGTCGATGATGTGCTGGATCTGGACGTCGTTGCGGCTGTAGGAGACGACCATGCTGTCGTCCTCCGGCAACACCTCTGGATGAGCCAGCACCATGTACACCAGATGCCCGGCCTCGAGTTCAGACGGGAGAGTGGCCAGAACGGGACCCTCGTAGAACGGTCCGCTGGGAGACCCACTGATCCAAACACGCAGGTAGGACCCGAGGAACTCATCCTGCTTCGATACGGCGTACCACCCCTGGTCTCTGTGCAGAACGCTGAAGGTCTGCGACGTCCCTCCCGCCCCTGGGATCACCTCCGCGGCCGAGCCCGCTGACTCGCTCCATTCGTAGCCGTCCCAGTACTGCATGGCTGCCGGGTCCAGCAGATGGTCGATGTGAACCCGCGCGACGGCCACCGAGAAACCAAGCGTGTCACCGTGGTTCGCCGTTCCGTACAGGTAGATCCAGTCACCGTCGATCGCTGCGGCCGAGCCCCACATGGGACGGCCAAGATCCGGGAGGTCAGGGGCCAGATCCTTGATGGCCACCAACTGCGGGACATCTCCGGGCCGCACGACGAACACGGCCACCGACGGGCCCAACGTCTCGAAGCCGAACACCCCGGATCCACTCTGATGGACACGCTGTGCCCACACCGGCACCAGATCGTAGCCAGGCATGCTGATCCGCACCGCAGACATGGGCCAGTACCCCACGCCGGTGTGCGGCCGGTTCGGGATGACCGCTCCCCCGCCCTCCGGAACCACCGCATGCAGGCAACGACCATCGGAGATCAGCATCGAGTTGCGCACCATGCCCGCGTTCTCACGCAGTGTGTCGGCGAACAGCCACAACGTCCGCCCATCGCTCAAGCTCACGTCCACGCCGACATCCGCGCCGGCGAAGTCCGAGGTCCCAGGTATGCGGGCGATCCGGTTGAGATCCGCGACGGAGTCGACGTCGGGGATCGGGGTGCACTCGGACAGCCGGTTCGGTCTCGGCGGGATGGATGGCCGGGCGATCACGGCGTCGGGGGCCAGGGCCACCGCGGCCAATGCCACGGCCAGGAACGCCACCACGGTTGCCCCGATGCTGCGTCGACGGACAGACGCCACACCGTCCAACTGCCGAGGCACGTGCCGAGCCATCCACAGCGCAAGCACACCGCCGAGCATCCAGGCGCCCATCTGCAACGCATGGTGCACCATTCCCGCCGTCCCGAACGCGATCGCAGAGGTGACCGCGGCGGTGGCTGAACCGGTAGGTGACCAATGCCAGCCCCACTGCATCCATACCGGCAGGAACACCGGATCGACCCCTAACGCGGTGGGCCACACGACCGTCAGGCAGAGGGCGGCAGCGATCACAAAACCCTTCCAGCCGAACAACACCTCAAGGGCCCACGTGAGCAGCGCGGCCATCACCAGGGCACCGCCCAGCCATAGTGCCGGCGCCCAACCCACGGTCACCGCGACACCGAGCCCCGCGACTGCGAGCAGAACCACAAGGATCAGCCGGGCGTACCGGTGGACACGTCGGGCCCTGGCCCCCACACCCACCGATATCAGCGCCACAATCACGAACCCCAGCACCAGCGCACCCGAGGTCAGCCACCTCGCCAATGGCGCGCCCGCGGGGACCTCGCGCGCGTGCACAACGAGCGTGCGTCCCTGCATCACCTCGGCGGACCGCAGCGTGCCCACGAGCGCCGCCACCACCCGTTCGTCCTGGCCGACTGGGAGCACCAGTGTGTCCTCAGTGCTACTGAGATCGACGATCAGCACGGCCATGGACCTGCCCTGGTCCAGTTCCCTGCGTGCGGAACGGGGATCGACAGTCTGCTGGATGAGGATCTCGCCGTGCAGGTCGTCGTTCAGCGCGGTGACGATCATGGGCGGGGCCACGACGGACACAGGCACCTGGTGGAGTCGACCGATGGTGGAGAAGACGAGCAGCACCACAAGCGATGTCAGCGCCATCAGGAGGGCCGACACGAGCGCGACCAGTCGTGCCCTGGATTCCCCGATGCTGGACGATCCATCGGGAGGGCACACAACCATCCCCAGAGCGCGATCCCGCGCCTCAGTCGTATGCCGACGCCCGGCGTTCACATGGCGCTGCATGACCAGCACCCCCCATGCAAGGATCCCCCGAACCCTGCATTCCCCAGTCTACGCGCGCTCTCGTGTGTGGCTCCCCGCCGAGGACTCGAACCTCGAATGACTGGACCAAAACCAGCTGTGTTGCCGATTACACCAACGGGGATCGGGTGTGCGACCAGCCTACCGTGGCCACAGTTGCGCCCTACGGGATGATCGTGGTCGTCCGGGCGCCGGGAACCGGGCCGGACGCGATGCGCGCACTGCGGCACAGGCCCGTTGTCGACAGGCCCACGGCGAGTTCGAGACCGTGCTCGTTGTCCCTGGCGAGGAACACACATGTCGGACCGCTGCCACTCACCATCGCGCCGAGGGCGCCATAGTCACGGCCTGCCTCGAGCAGCAGATCCAACTCCGGGCGCAGTGCGATGGCCGGTTGCTGCAGGTCGTTGTGCAGGTTCTGTCCGAGGGCCGTCTGATCGCCTTTCCGCAGCGCGGCCAGCAGCGCCCGCGGCACCTTCGGCGCCGGTATGGCGCGCCCCGCGTGCATCCGGTCGAACGCCGCATAGACCTCCGGCGTCGACAACGTCGTGAACGATGTCGCCACGACCCACGTGAACGTGCCGGTGGCCAGAACAGGCGTCAGCACCTCGCCTCGGGAGGCACCCAGTGCTGTACCTCCATGCAAACTGAACGGCACGTCGGAGCCGAGTTCGGCGGCGATCTCCGCGAGTTCGGCGTTGCTGCACCCGAGTCCCCACACCGCGTTGCAGGCCACAAGCGCTCCCGCC
>WBZM01001559.1_pt1 | contig 22215 bp, 25 predicted proteins | sample 5204271 | NCBI WGS metagenome assembly WBZM01 (sample SAMN12344346, study PRJNA552823) | activated sludge metagenome | biome: Activated sludge suspended growth; feature: Nitrification reactor; material: Wastewater; isolation source: activated sludge from nitrification reactor of wastewater...
TTCCACAGCCGTGCCGAGTTCATCGGCACGCTGCTCGAGGGCATCATCGTGGTGGCCGCCGACGGCAAGATCCTCGGTGCCAACCGCAGCGCGCTCGACCAGCTCGCGATGACCGGCATCTCGCTGCGCGGCCACACGCTGACCACGCTGTTCGGCACCACGGTGGCAGCCGTGCACGATCACTTCCGCATGCCGCTGCCCGTGCCGATGAGGCTGAGCCTGCCCAACGGGCTGCAGTTCCACGCCAGCGCGCGCTTCGACTGGGGCACCCGGCGCGTCTTCGGCGGCCTTCCCGAAGGCTTCGACGACCGTGCGCCGCGCACCGAGTCGGCGGCGCCCTTGCCTCCCGTCACGACCGTGGCTTCGGCCGAGGCCAAGCCGCCCACCGGGTTGCAGTTCCTGCAGACCGGCGATGCGCAGATCGAGGCGGTGGTGCAGAAGGTGCGCCGCGTGATCAACCGCGACATCCCGCTGCTGATCCTCGGCGAGACGGGCACCGGCAAGGAGTTGCTGGCGCGCGCCGTGCATCAGGAGTCGGAGCGCGCCAAGCAGCCCTTCGTGGCCGTGAACTGCGCGTCGATCCCCGAGTCGCTGATCGAGGCCGAACTGTTCGGCTACGAGGAAGGTGCCTTCACCGGTGCCAAGCGCAAGGGCTCGGTCGGCCGTATCGTGCAGGCCAACGGCGGCACGCTGTTCCTCGACGAGATCGGCGACATGCCGCTGCCGCTGCAGGCGAGGCTGCTGCGCGTTCTGCAGGAGCGCGTGGTCACGCCGCTGGGCAGCCACAGGCACATCAGCGTGGACATCGCCGTGATCGGCGCGACCCACCGCAACCTGCGGGAGATGATCGAGAAGCAGCAGTTCCGCGAGGACCTGTACTACCGCCTCAATGGCCTCGTGCTGAAGATGCCGCCGCTGCGCGAACGCAGCGACCTTGCCGTGGTGGCACGCCGCATCCTGCAGGGCGAATGCCCGCAGGGCCGGCCGCCGGAGATCAGCGCGCCGGTGATGGACCTGCTCGCGCGCTACCACTGGCCCGGCAACATTCGGCAGCTCGCCAATGTGCTGCGCACCGCGGCCGTGATGGCCTGCGACGAGGGCCACATCACCGAGGCGCACCTCTCCGACGATTTCCTCGAGGACGTGCGACGCCTCCCGCCGCGAGCCGCGGCGCAGCCGGTCCCCCCCGCGGCCGCGTGGGCGGCGACGCCTGCTGCCCCCGTCACGCCCCCGGTGTCGGCCGTGGCCGCTCCGCCCGCGGTGGCGGTGCCCGCCACGGCACCCTCGCCCGCTCCGGCCCCCCTCGCTGCGGCGCCCGCGCCGCAGCGCACGCTCGAGGAGATCGAGGTCGAGATGATCCGTGCCGCGCTCGACGCGGCCGGCGGCAACATCTCCGAGGCCTCGAAGCGCCTGGGCATCAGCCGCAACACCATCTATCGCAAGCTGCGCTGGAACAAGCCGGCGTGAGTCGCAGCCGGCGCATGCGGCACCAGCGCCGGGGACTGCCGGCCGCGGGAGAACCCTGTGTCCGGCTGGAGCAGCGACGCGCCATTCGCAGGGGCACGGCTCTTGCTGCATGGCGCGCGATCCTTGCGACGCACAGCGATGCCATTCCTCCCATGAAGATTCTGGTGCTCGGCCCGGGCACGATTGCGGTCGGCGACGCCCACGACCGTTGGCTGCTGCTGTGCGCCGCGGCGTCGATCGGTCGCCATGCGCCGATCGACGCCGCGGCGAGAGACAGCCGGCTCGCGGGCGTCGTGATGCTCGATGCGCAGCTCGCCGATGCCGATGGCCTGGCGGCCCTGTGTCACCTGCACCCGCTCGCGCTCTACGCCACGCCCGGCGTGTTCGAGGACCTGACCGCGCGGCTGCCGCGGCTGGCGTTGCCGCCGCTCGGAGGCGCGTTGCGATGGCAGCCGCTGCCGGTGGCCGGCGACGTACGCCATGCCGAGTTCGGCATCGACGGCATGGGGTCGCTGCACGGCATCGCGATCGACGACGGCGGCTGCGCCGCGCCCTGGTCGCCGCTGCGCCGCGAGGCGGTGGTGGGCGACAGCCTCGCGCTGCGCCTCGAGGACCGGGACAGCGGGCAATGCCTCGTCTATGCGCCGGGTCGCATCGTCCACGTGCTCGACTGGGTCGAGGGCGCCGACTGCATCCTGGTCGGCGAGGCCGAGGAACTGGAGGGCGACGCGGCCGAACCCGCGCCGCGCGTGGCCGGTCTGGCCGTCGCGCAGGCAGGGCTGGAGATCACGCTGTGACGCCCGCGTCGCTCGTCGCCGCGCGACGCGCGCCCCCGCTCGAACCGATCTGGCTCGAATGGGCCGCGCTGGCCGGCCTGCTCGCCTTCGCCACCTGGCTGCTCGGTGGGCGCGGGGTGTGGGGGCTGCTGCTGAGCTCCGACCCGACCGGGCTGACGCTGGTGATCATCGTCGTGTTCACCGCCTCCACGCTCTGGTGCGGGATGCGCGCGCGCGAGCTGCAGCACCAGCGAGGCCTGCTCGAAGTCGCGCGCGGTGGCGCCGGAGACGGCTGGGCGGCCGACTACTGGGCGGCGCTGCGCGCCGCGCCGCGCGACAGCAACGCGCCGCTGGACGTGCTGCTCGAGCGCACGCACGGCCCGCACCACACCGGCTGGTGGGTCAACGGCATCCAGCTCAAGCTCGGCCTGCTCGGCAAGGTGATCGGCTTCTCGATCCTCGCACTCGAGATCGGCTCGATCCAGAACTTCGACCCCACGCAGTCGCAGGAGCTGCTGCGCAGCCTGACCACCGGCCTCGGCGTGGCGCTGCTGACCACGATGGTGGGTCTGGTGGGCAACATCCTGCTCGGGCTGCAGCTCACGCGTCTCGACCGCTACGCCGATGCGCTGGTGGCCGATGCGCAGCAACACGGCACGTCGATCGGCAGCGGCGCGCCCTGAACCATGCCGCGCAAGCGCTTTGCCCGCGAGGCGGAGGTCGATCCGTTCTACGACATGTTGTTCAACATGCTGATCGCCTTCGTGTTCTGCTTCATCATCGCGCTGCTGGCGATGAACCCGAAGGCGCTGAAGGCGGGCGACATCCCCTCCAAGGCCGAGTTCATCGTCAACGTGTCGTGGCCCGACATGAACCCCGACGACATCGACACCTGGGTGCAGGATCCGGCCGGCAACCTGGTGTGGTTCCGCGCCCGCGAGGCCGGGCTGATGCACCTCGACCGCGACGACCGCGGCCTGGCCAACGACGTGATCGTCGTGAACGGCAAGCAGGTGGTGAACCCGCTCAACCAGGAGGTGGTGACGATCCGCGGCATCGAGCCCGGCGAGTTCACCGTCAACGTCCACTACTACGAGTCGAAGGACGGCCAGCCGGTGGAGGTGACCGTCTCGGTGATCAAGGTGAACCCGCGCGCCGAGGTCGTGTTCTACGGCACCGTCACGCTCGCCCGCAAGGGCGACGAGGCCACCGCCGCCCGCTTCACCGTGCTGCCCGACGGCGCGGTGACCAACGTCAACACCCTGCCCAAGACCCTGGTGCAACGCCTGTGACACAACGACTATGACGCAACGCCTATGACGACCGCCGTCGTGCTGAGTTTCGCCGCGCTCGTGCTGCTCGCGGCGCTGGCCCTGCTGTGGTCGCGCTGGCCGGCCTGGCTCAAGGGCCTGCTGGTGATCGCGGTGACCGGCTTCTACTTCTACGCCGACGACGCGCTGCACGGCCTGGCGGGCCTGCCCAGCCGCGACGCGCTACCCGAGCGCTTCGTGCTGCTGGCCGCGGTGATCGAGGAGCCCAGCGCGAAGAGCAAGGGCGCGCTGTACGTGTGGGTCAACGAGCTGAAGGACGGCAAGCCGGCCGCGCAGCCGCGCGCCTACCGCCTGCCCTACCAGAAGGACCTGCACGCGCTGCTCAACGAGGGCCTGAAGAAGGTGCGCCAGGGCATCAGCCAGATGGGCACCGCCGAGCCGAAGACCGGGCCGAAGGGCTTCTCGTGGCTGCGCCCCGGCAGCGACGAGCAGAACGTGAAGATCCGCGACCTGCCGGTGCCGCAGTTGCCCGAGAAGTGAGGCCCGAGCGATGACGCGACTGCTCGCCGCCGCCATGCTCGTGCTGCTCGCCGCCTGCGGCGCGCCGCACGACGACTCGTACTTCCCGCTCGCCGCCGGCCACCGCTGGACCTACGATCTCGCCACCACCTGGGAGAACGACGTCGTCGAGCACGAGGTGCGCGTGATCGAGACGCTCGGCCGCGAATCGCTCGAATCGGGCGAGGCCTGGCGGCGCCGCAGCGACAGCGGCGTCGACTACTGGATCCGCAGCGACGCGAGCGGCATCTACCGCGTCGCCACCAAGAACGACCTGCTCGAGGCGCCCGAGGCCGACAAGGAGCCGCGCTTCGTGCTGAAGGCGCCGGTGGCGGTGGGCACCAGCTGGCGCAGCACCACCACCGCCTACCTGCTGCAGCGGCGCCAGGAGTTTCCGCGCGAGATCCGCCATGGTCACCCGGCCGTGCCGATGAACTACACGATCGAGGCGCTGGGCGAGAAGGTGCAGGTGCGCGCCGGCGCCTTCGAGAACTGCGTGCGCGTCAAGGGCGTGGCGGCCCTGCGCCTGTTCGCCGACCCGGTGGTGGGCTGGAAGGACATGTCGCTCGTCACCACCGAGTGGTACTGCGCCGGCGTGGGCCTCGTGAAGCTGGTGCGCGAGGAGCCGGCCGAGTCGACCTTCCTGACCGGCGGAACGCTGACAATGGAGCTCGTCGACTGGCACTGACGGCTCCGCCTTGAACGAACCCCGACCGCTTCCTCTCGCCGGCGTCCGCGTCGTCGAGTTCACCCACATGGTGATGGGCCCGACCTGCGGGATGGTCCTCGCCGACCTCGGCGCCGAGGTGATCAAGGTCGAGCCGACCGGCGGCGACGCGACGCGCCGGCTGATCGGCTCGGGCGCCGGCTTCTTCCCGATGTTCAACCGCAACAAGCGCAGCCTCGCGCTCGACGCGAAGCACCCGCTCGGGCGAGAGATCGTGCTGCGGCTGGTGGCCGGCGCCGACGTATTCAGCGAGAACTTCAAGGCCGGCACGATGGAGGCCCTGGGCCTCGGCCCGGCGATGCTGCAGCGGCTCAATCCACGGCTGGTGCACGTGTCGCACAAGGGCTTCCTCGCCGGCCCCTACGAGCACCGCACCGCGCTCGACGAGGTAGTGCAGATGATGGGCGGCCTGGCCTACATGACCGGCCCCGAGGGCCGGCCGCTGCGTGCCGGCGCGAGCGTCAACGACATCATGGGCGGAGTGTTCGGCGCGCTGGGCGCGCTCGCGCTGCTGCTTCGCCGCGAGCGTGGCGGTGCGCGCGCCGCGGGCGGCACGGTGGAGAGCGCGCTGTTCGAGAACAACGTGTTCCTCGTCGCGCAGCACATGCTGCAGTACGCCGTCACCGGGAAGCCGGCCGCGCCGATGCCCTCGCGCATCAGCGCCTGGGCGGTGTACGACGTGTTCACCGTGAAGGGCGGCGAGCAGATCTTCCTGGCCGCGGTCTCCGACACGCAGTGGGCCGCGATGTGCCGCGCCTTCGGCTTCGACGACCTGCTGGGCGACGCGCGGCTCGCCAGCAACAACGCCCGCGTGCAGGCGCGCGAGTGGATGCTGCCGCAGCTGCGGGAGCGCTTCGCGGCCTTCGGGGCCGCAGAGCTGGCCGCGCGCTTCGAGGCCGAAGGCCTGCCCTACGCCCCGATCACGCGGCCGCAGGACCTCTTCGACGACCCGCACCTGGCCGCCACCGGCGGCCTGGCGCCGATGCAGGTGCCGGCCGATGCGAGCGCCGCCGGCCAGGCGCTGGACACGCGTGCGCCGCTGTTGCCGCTCGCGCTCGATGGCGAGCGGATGCCGGTGCGCCACGGTCCGCCAGCGCTGGGCGCCGACACACGCGCGCTGCTCGCCGAGCTGGGCTACGGCGAGGACGACGTCGCCTCGCTGCTCGAGGCCGGCGTGGTGGCCGCGACAGGCTGAGCGCCGAGGCCGCGACTCAGGAGGCGAGCCACGCGCCGGTCTGCCAGGCGAGCAGCAGCAGCCCGGCGCTGCCGGCCAGCGCCAACGTGGCGAGCCCCGCCGCCGCCGCCACGGCGGCGCCGTCGCGGAACAGCTGGCCGAGGCCGAGGGCGATCAGCGCGAGCGACGGCAGCACGTTGCCGAACGGGATCGGCAGCACGATCAGCAGCGCCATCGCCGCCACCGCAGGCGCCACCCAGGGGCCGTTCGCGCCGCGTGCCAGCGCCGGCAGGCGGTCGCGCAGCCAGCGGCCGGCCACCTCGTGCATGCGCGCACTCAGGCCCAGCAGCCGCCGCGCCTGCATGCGCGGCAGGCACAGGCCGGCCACGCGGCGCGGCAGCGGCGCACCCTCGAAGCCGCGCCACATCGCGAACGACATGCCGAGCAGGCCCAGGCCCAGCACCGTGCCCACGCCGGCCAACGGCAGCAAGCACACGGTGGCGATCATGACGAGCAGGCTGCCCTGCGCGGCCGCTCCGTGAGCCTCGGCGAGCTCGGCGAGACTGACGCGTTCGGCGCGCAACGAGGCCGCGGCGCGCCGCAGCCGCCATGGCGTGGCCGCACCGCTCATGCGGGTTCGAACATCTCGCGCTGGAGGCCCCAGTGCTCGACCGCGGCATTGAGCACGATCGACTCGCCGTCCTCGACCTCGCCGTCGGCCTGCACGATCTGCACGCACAGCTGCAGTACGCGCAGCCGCAGCGCCGGATCGGAGACCTCGGCCATCAGCTGCGCGAGCGTGCGCGCGTCGACGCGGCAGGCGTCGCCCCAGCTCAGGTGCGCGCTGGCCAGCAGGTCCTCGCAGAACTCGTGCAGCACGACGTGCAGTTCGTCGCGCGACAGCCCGAGTTGTTCGTGCGCCGACACGCGCTCCAGGAGATCGAGCTCGGCCTTGGCCAGATGGCCGTCGGCCAGCAGCGTCAGCGCCACGATGCGCGCGGCCGCGCGCGGGCTGTTGGTGGGATAGGTTCGCATGGCGTGCGGCCCTCCGTCAGCGCGACGCCGGCAGCGCCGGTCGCGGCGAGGACCGCTGGCCGCGGCGCAGCAGCCGCACCAGCGCGCGAGACGCGCGGGCCAGCGCGTTGTCGAGCGCGCTGCGCCAGTCGCGGGCCATCGCCGTGATCACCACGGTGCGGTCGCCGTCGGTGCGCAGCTCGACCTGGCAGCGCTTGTCGACGCCGCCGCGCGGGCCGTTCACGTCAGCCAGGATCACGCGCGCGCGCGGCACCCACCAGGCCAGGCGGCGCATGGCGAAGCGCACACGCTGCACGGCCAGCTCGCGCAAGCGCGCGGCCTCGGCGTCTCGGGATTCGAACAGCACCTGCATCTCGGAACCTCCGTCGGAGTGGGATGGAGCCTGGAAGATAGGGGCGCAGGGGCTTCGGTCCAAGCAGACAATCCGTGAGCATCGTTCCCGGAAAACCTGAAGATCATGAGCCAGGACTTCAACTACCGGCACCTCTACTACTTCTGGGTGGTGGCCCAGGCCGGCGGCATGGCACGCGCCGCGCGCCGGCTCGGGGTTGCGGTGCAGACCGTCAGCGCGCAGGTGCGCGAGCTCGAGCGCAGCCTCGGCCACGCGCTGCTGCGCCCGGCCGGACGTGGCCTGGCGCTCACCGAGGCCGGCGCGGCCGCGATGCGCCAGGCCGACCTGATCTTCCAGCTCGGCGAGGCGCTGCCGGGCGAGGTGCGCGACGCCGCCAGCGCGCAGGGCGTGCGGCTGGTGGCAGGCATCTCCGAAGGCCTGCCCAAGCTGGTGGTGCACGCGCTGATGGAGCCAGTGCTGGCCACGCCCGGGCTGCGCCTGCGCTGCCACGAGGGCTCGATCGACGAGCTGCTCGCGGCGCTGGCGCTGCACCGGCTCGACATCGTGCTGGCCGACCGGCCCGCCCCGCCGAATCCCAGCCTGCGGCTCTACAGCCACGCGCTCGGTGGCTCGCCCATTGCGTGGTACGCGCCGCCGGGGCTGTGGCGCGCGGCGCGGCGCGGCTTTCCGCAGTCGCTGGCCACCGTGCCGGTGCTGCTGCCCACGGGGCATGCGGCGGTGCGGGCGCGGCTCGACCGCTGGTTCGAGCGCCTGCAACTGCGCCCGCTGGTGGTGGCCGAGTTCGACGACAGCGCGCTGCTGAAGACCTTCGGTGCCGGCGGCATGGGCATGTTCCCGGTCGCGACGCTGGCGCACGAGGAACTGCAGCAGCGCTATGGCGTGCGCCACGTCGGCGACTGCGACGGCGTGGAAGAGCAGTTCTGGGCGATCGGCACCGACAAGCGGGTCGCCCACCCGCTGGTGCAGCGGCTGGTGGCGGGCGCGGCCAGGGGCTGAATCAGCGCGGCGCCTGCAGGCGCGTCATCTCAGCGCGGCGCCTGCAGGCGCGCGAGCTCGTCGGGCGTGTTGGCATTGAAGAAGGCCGCCGCGTCGTCGAAGCGGACCGTCACCGTGCGGTGCTGGCCGGTCCAGCGGTCGACCTTGCGCTCGCCGGCGTGGAGGAAGGCCACCAGGCTTTCGGCGAGCTCGGCCTTGACGAGGCAGAACACCGGCTGCGTGCGCACCTCGCCGTCTTCCAGCGTCTCGGCCATCGCGATCTCGGCATCGGCGCCCACCAGCGCGTCGGCGAGGCGCGCCACCAGGTCGTCGGGGAAGTCCGGCGTGTCGCAGGGCACCGTCACGAGGTACGGCGTCTCGCAGTGTTCGAGCCCCGTCATCAGGCCGGCCAGCGGGCCGGGGAAATCGGGCAAGGCATCGGGCCAGACCGGCACGCCCATCGATTCGTAGGCCGCGAGGTTGCGGTTGGCATTGATCATCGCCTCGCCCACCTGCGGCTGCAGGCGCAGCAGCGCATGCAGCGCGAGGGGCAGGCCGCGGTGGTTCTGCAGGCCCTTGTCGACGCCACCCATGCGGCTGCCGCGGCCGCCGGCAAGCACCAGGCCGGTGATCTGTTCGCGAGGGATCGCCGCCATCACGCCTCCAGCAGGTCGAAGCCCTGCGTCTCGACCTGCACGAAGGCGCGCGTCAGCGCCGCCACCTGGCGCCACGCGCGCGCGGCGGGATGCGCCTCGACCGCATCGCACAGCAACTCGACCCAGGGCTGCACGTGGCCTCGGAAGAAGCGGCGCTGCTGCTCGAGGTTGCACACTGCCAGGTCGTCGCCGGCGATCAGGTAGCGCATCACCTCGAACACGTAGGCGACGTGGTCCTCGGTCTCGAGGCGCGTGTCGTCGCGGCCCAGGCCGAGCGCGGCCAGGTCCTGCCTCAGCACGGCCAGCGGCCGCTCGTTGAGGAAGCCGGTGAGGTAGAAGCTGCCGTAGAGGAACACCTCCGGCTTGCCGACGCCCTGGAACAGCGCGTCGTACTCGTCGCGCGCCTGCTCTGCGGAGAGCTCGCGGAACGCGCCGACCAGCGCCTGCCACGGCGCCTCGAGCAGCGAACCGGGCTGCGGCGCCTGCGTGACGGCGACACCGAACTGCTGCAGCAGCTCCGCGTCGGGCGGCGCGAGCCACAGCCGTGCGAGCAGGCCGTAGAGCTCGGCGCGCGCCAGCTCCTCGCCGCCATCGGCGGTCGTGATCGAGACGGGGGCGGAAGTCATCGTGTCGTGGTCAGAGGTCCGTGATGCGCACTTCGTTCGGATTGGAGTGCAAGTCGATGACGCGGCAGTCGCCGCACATCTTCAGCCGGTCGGCGGCCGCGCCCTGGAACGCGGCGTGGCCTGCCAGCTTGGCGACCATGGTCTCGATCGCACGCAGCGTGCCGAAGGGCTTGCCGCAGCGGATGCAGCGGAACGGCTCCACCTCGTGCAGCACGCGCGCGGCGCGGCGCGCCTTCATCTCGTCGGCCAGCAGCAGCTGCGGCACCAGCGTGATCGCCTGCTCGGGGCAGGTCTTCTCGCACAGGCAGCACTGCACGCAGTGCCGCTCGATGAACTTCAGCTGCGGGCGCTCGGGGTTGTCGGCCAGCGCACGCTCCGGGCAGGCGCCGACGCAGGCGAGGCACAGCGTGCACTTGTCGGTGTCGACCTGCACCGTGCCGAACGGCGCGCCGCCGCGCGGCAGCGCGATCGGCGCCGCGTCGGCGGCGCCCAATGCCGCCGCCTGTGGCGACTGCGCGAGCAGGTGCGCGAGCGCGAGGTCGAGCGTGTCGCGCTTGCCGGCCTGCACGGCGAAGGTGGCGGCCACGGCGGGGCCGCCGGCCGCCGGCGCGCGCAGCGCGGCATCGAGCGTGGCGAGGTCGCGCGCGTCACGCGCCTCGATCAGGCGGAAGTGCTCGCCCGTGTAGCCGAGGCCGCTGACGATCGCCTGCGCCACCGCCATCTGCTCGCGCAGCGCCTCGCGGTACTCGGGCGCCTCTTCCTCGGTGGCCAGCACCCAGACCTGGCGCGCGCCCATCGCGAGCGCCGACAGCCACAGGTCGAGGCCGACGCTCGCCGTGTGCCACACGGCGAAAGGCAGCACGCGGGCCGGCACGCCGTGCACCGCGCGGTCGATGCGCGCGGCGCGGCCGAGCTCGTCGAGCAGCCGCATGCCGGCGCCTTCGCTGTGCACCAGCAGCGCGGCGTCGCGGCCGCCGGCGTTCGCGTAGGCCGCGAGCATGGTGCGCAGGCGCTGGCCCTGGTCGACCGTGCCCGGGTACGCGAAGCTCATGGCGCCGCTCGGGCACACCGTGCTGCAGGCGCCGCAGCCGACGCACAGGTGCGGCTCGACGATCACGCCGCCGCCCACCGGCTGCGGCAGCGGCGCGCCGCCGGCCAGCGCGGCGGCGTGGCGCGAGGTCTTGCCGGCGGTCTTGCCCTTGCGGCTGGCATCGCTGCGGATCGCGCGTGCCGAGCACACGTCGATGCAGGCGCTGCAGCCGGTCTGCTCGTTGCGGCTGTGCGCGCACAGCTTCTCGTCGTAGCGGAAGAACTTGGGCTTCTCGAACTCGCCGCTCAGCTCGCGCAGCGCGAGCACCGCATCGACCAGCGCGCGCTCGTCGCTGCCGGCGTGACGGTAGCCCTGCGGCGGCTGGTGCTGCGTGAAGGCGGGCTGCTCGCGCAGGTCGAGCACGAGGTCGAAGCGCTCCTCGATGGTCTCGGCCGCGCGCTCGAAGTCGATCGCGCCGGCGGCCTGGCAGACGCGCACGCAGTCGCGGTGGCTCTTGCAGGCCGCGAGGTCGATGCGGTAGTCGAGGCCGATCGCGCCTTCGGGGCAGGCCTCGACGCAGGCGTTGCAGCGCGTGCACAGGTCGAGGTCGATCGGCTGGTCGTGCGCCCAGCTCGCCTGGAACGCGCCGAGCCAGCCGCTCAGCGCCACGAGCCGGCCGTGGTGCGCACCCAGCGTGTGGGCCTGCGCGAGCGCGCCGCCGGGCCGGTCGATCAGCAGCGTGACGTCGAGCTTGTCGGCCAGCATCGCCGCGGCGCGCGAGGCGGCGTCGGCCCCGCCGATGACGAGGCAGCGCCCGGCCGAGCGGTAGGTGACGGTGGGCACCGGCTCGGGCGCCGGCAGCTGGGCCGCGGCCAGCAGCGCGGCCATCTTCGGCGCGGCGGCGCGCGCGTCCTTCGACCAGCCGCCGCTCTCGCGCAGGTTCACGAAGCGGATCGGGCGCACCTGCACGCTGGCGGCGCCTTCGGTCTGCTCGTTGAGCTCGAGGAACAGCCGGCTCTCCTGCGTGCAGGCGACGAGCAGCTCCTCGACCGCCTCGCCGGTGGCGCGCGCGGCGCGCTGGAAGGCCGGCGCCTCGCGCCGGCACAGCACCGAGTGGACGTGCTCCAGCCCCTCAGGGCTCGCGCCCGGCGTCCGGGCCAGCGCCCGGCTCAGGCTGGGCGCGTCCAGCGGCATCGTGCGGTTGCAGTCGCAGATCAGGGTTTTCATTCGGGGCGTTCGCGATCGGAAGGGCGGGGAGCGGCGGCGTCTCGGTGGCCGACGCCGGGGCGGCGGGTTCGGCCGGCGCCTCGTCGAACAGCCCGAGCAGGCGAGACTGCACCATCTGGCGCAGCATCGAGGCCGGCAGCGGATCGGGCGTGTTGTAGTCGTCGATGTAGACGTCCAGGCCGTCCATCGTGTTGAAGTGCGGGTCGGCAAACAGCTTCTTCAGCGCCGCCTGCTGCACGCCCGGCTCGACGTCGGGCTTCACGAAGCGCGAGAAGTCGGCCTGCGGCGTCAGGGTTTCGACGTCGGCCAGGGTCGGCGGCGGCTCGCGCGGCGCCTCCGCCGGCGCAGCCGCCTCGGGCACGACGGCCGTCGACGTCGGAACTGCCGCGGTCCGCGGCGGCGCGCCGGGCGCCTCGGCCACCGGCACGGGCTCCGGCAGCTCGCCGCGCTGCACCTGGGCCTTGCGACGCGACCAGCGCGACAGAAAGCCGTCGTCCGACATGGTCAGCGCTGCCCGGGTGCGCGGAACGACGCCGGACGTCGGCGCTGCTTCGGCTCGGGCTTGTAGTGTTCGTCGGTGTAGGCCGCCAGCCACTCGCGCACGTCGGCGGGCAGCGGGAGATTGTCGACGCGCTCCTGCGCATCGAGCCAGCGGCCAGCCTCGTTGTACGACAGCGTCACGAGCTCGGGCCGCGCCTGCGAGGGATCCTCGTCGTCGATGCGCCACATGACGAACCACACCGGTGCGCCGGAACTGAGGTTGAGGTAGTAGCCCTCGGCCTCGTCGCGGTGAAGCGAGACCTCCAGCCCGGGAAACAGGAAATGGGCTTGGTGTCCATCGTCGCGCACGCAGCGCGGTGCGTCACCCAGGCCGCCGTCGTCGAGCTGCACGGCGTCGAGCTGGAAGCGCCACTCCTCCCACACCGAGGGGCGAAGAAGGCGCTGCAACTGCACCGCAACACGCAAGGTGGGAACCGGGTTCATCACACTGAGCGCACACGCGACAACCGCGGGAGCGCCACGCTCGAAGGGGGGCCGATTCTATCGGCGCGACGATGCCCGCGCGGCCCGCCGGGCCGCTGCGCCGCCCCGGGATTCCCCGAGACTCGAAGGCCCGCGACAAGCACGCAAGGCGGTCGCGACAAACTGTCGCGCCGGGGTCGGGTGCTACCCGGTGCCACCCCGGATTGAAGCCCCTACACTCCCCGGGATCATATGCACACGAGTGCATACAACGCTCGTTCGCTTGCGCACGCCCAGGAGATGTCCGCCATGAGCCAGAAGAACTCTTCCCCGGTTTCGCGCCGCACCGCCCTTGCCGGTGCCGGCGCCGTCGGCGCCGCCGCCGCGGCCGCCACGTTGCTGCCGCGCTCGCCCGCGCCGGCCGCCGCCGAGCCCGTGAAGGCGGCGCAGAAGCCCGATCTCGAGGGCGGCTATCGCGAGAGCGAGCACGTCCTGCACTACTACCGCACCACGCGCGTCTGAGCGCGCCTCCGTCGTCCTAACGCAGAGGTCACCCCCATGCTCCTCACCCGCAAGAACCCGGGCACCGCGCCGGCATCCGCCTCCGGCCTCGTCGCCAGCCTCGCGCGCGGCGTCTCGCGCGCGATCCCCACGATGGACCGCCGCGCCTTCCTGCGCCGCTCCGGCCTGGGCGTCGGCGCCGGCCTCGCCGCGTCGCAGCTCACGCTCGTCAAGAAGGCCCAGGCCGCCGACCCCGCCGCCGGCAGCGGCAGCGGCAAGGTCGAGGTCAAGCGCACCGTATGCGGCCATTGCTCGGTGGGCTGCGCGATCGACGCGGTCGTCGAGAACGGCGTGTGGGTGCGCCAGGAACCGGTGTTCGACAGCCCGATCAACCTCGGCGCGCACTGCGCCAAGGGCGCGGCGGTGCGCGAGCACGGCCACGGCGAGTTCCGGCTGAAGTACCCCATGAAGCTCGTCAACGGCAAGTACGAGCGCATCACCTGGGACGTGGCGCTCAACGAGATCAGCGCCAAGATGCTCGAGCTGCGCAAGGCGAGCGGCCCGGATTCGGTCTTCGTGGTCGGCAGCTCCAAGCACAACAACGAGCAGGCCTACCTGCTGCGCAAGTGGATGACGCTGTGGGGCAGCAACAACTGCGACCACCAGGCGCGCATCTGCCACAGCACCACCGTCGCGGGCGTCGCGAACACGTGGGGCTACGGCGCGATGACCAACTCCTACAACGACATGCAGAACGCCAAGGCGGCGCTCTACATCGGCTCGAATGCCGCCGAGGCGCACCCGGTGTCGATGCTGCACATGCTGCATGCGAAGGAGACCGGCACGAAGATGATCGTGGTCGACCCGCGCTTCACGCGCACGGCGGCCAAGGCCGACCAGTACGTGCGCATCCGCTCGGGCACCGACATCCCGTTCCTGTTCGGCGTGCTGTACCACGTGTTCAAGAACGGCTGGGAGGACAAGAAGTACATCGAGGACCGCGTCTACGGCATGGACAAGGTCCGCGACGAGGTCCTGGCCAAGTGGACGCCCGACAAGGTCCAGGAGGCCTGCGGCGTCGACGAGGCAACCTGCTACCGAGTCGCGAAGACGATGGCCGAGAACCGGCCGAGCACGATCGTGTGGTGCATGGGCCAGACGCAGCACACCATCGGCAACGCCATCGTGCGCGCCTCGTGCATCCTGCAGCTGGCGCTGGGCAACATCGGCGTGTCCGGCGGCGGTGCGAACATCTTCCGCGGCCACGACAACGTGCAGGGTGCCACCGACGTCGGCCCGAACCCCGATTCGCTGCCGGGCTACTACGGCCTGGCCGAGGGCTCGTTCAAGCACTTCGCGAAGGCCTGGGACGTCGACTTCGAGTGGATCAAGAAGCAGTACGCGCCGGGCATGCTCAGCAAGCCCGGCATGACGGTGTCGCGCTGGGTCGACGGCGTGCTCGAGAAGAACGAGCTGATCGACCAGGACAGCAACCTGCGCGGCCTGTTCTTCTGGGGCCATGCGCCGAACTCGCAGAGCCGCGGCCTCGAGATGAAGAAGGCGATGGACAAGCTCGACCTGCTGGTCGTGGTCGACCCCTTCCCGTCGGCCACCGCCGCGATGGCCGCGATGCCCGCGCAGGGCGGCGAGACCAACCCGAACCGCGCGGTCTACCTGCTGCCGGCCTGCACGCAGTTCGAGACCAGCGGCTCGTGCACGGCCTCGAACCGTTCGATCCAGTGGCGCGAGAAGGTCATCGACCCGCTGTGGGAGAGCCGCACCGACCACATGATCATGTACCAGCTGGCGCAGAAGCTGGGCTTCGACAAGGAGCTGGTCAAGAACTACAAGATGGTCAAGGGCAAGGGCGGCATGGACGAGCCCGAGGTCGAGTCCATCCTCCGCGAGATCAACAAATGCGTCTGGACCATCGGCTACACCGGCCAGAGCCCGGAGCGCCTGAAGGCCCACATGCGCAACATGAACGTCTTCGACGTGAAGACGCTGCGCGCCAAGGGCGGGGTCGACAAGGAGACCGGCTACTCGCTCGACGGCGACTACTTCGGCCTGCCGTGGCCGTGCTGGGGCACGCCGGAGCTCAAGCACCCGGGCAGCCCGAACCTGTACGACACCTCCAAGCACGTGATGGACGGGGGCGGCAACTTCCGCGCGAACTTCGGCGTCGAGCGTGAGGGCCAGTCGCTGCTGGCGGCCGATGGCTCGCACAGCAAGGGCGCCGACCTGACCACCGGCTACCCCGAGTTCGACCACCTGCTGCTGAAGAAGCTCGGCTGGTGGGGCGAGCTCAGCGAAGCCGAGCAGAAAGCCGCCGAGGGCAAGAACTGGAAGACCGATCCGACGGGCGCGATCATCCGCGTGGTCATGAAGAACCACGGCTGCCATCCCTTCGGCAATGCCAAGGCCCGCGCGGTCGTCTGGAACTTCCCGGATCCGATCCCGCAGCACCGCGAGCCGCTGTACAGCAACCGGCCGGAGCTGGTGGCGAAGTACCCGACCCACGACGACAAGAAGGCGTTCTGGCGCCTGCCGACGCTCTACAAGAGCGTGCAGGAGAAGAACAAGGACATCGGCAAGACCTACCCGCTGATCATGACCTCCGGCCGCCTGGTCGAGTACGAGGGCGGCGGCGAGGAGACGCGATCCAATCCATGGCTCGCCGAGCTGCAGCAGGAGATGTTCGTCGAGCTCAACCCGAAGGCGGCCAACGACCGCGGCATCCGCAATGGCGATTACGTCTGGGTGAAGACGCCGCCGATGGCCGCGGTGCCGGAGTTCAAGGGCATCCGCGTGCGGGCGCTGGTCACCGAGCGGGTCGACGCAGAGACGGTGTTCCTGCCGTTCCACTTCTCGGGCCGCTGGGGAGGCATCGACCTCGCGCCGTACTACCCGACGGGCGCCGTGCCGGTGGTGCGCGGCGAGGCGGTCAACACCGCCACGACCTACGGCTACGACAGCGTCACGATGATGCAGGAAACCAAGACCACGGTCTGCCAGATCGAGAAGGCCACGGCATAAGGAGCGCATGAGATGGCACGAATGAAGTTCATCTGCGACAGCGAGCGCTGCATCGAGTGCAACGGCTGCACCACCGCGTGCAAGGCCGAGCACGACGTGCCGTGGGGCGTGAACCGCCGTCGCGTCGTCACCCTCAACGATGGCCTGCCGGGCGAGAAGAGCATCTCGGTGGCCTGCATGCACTGCTCCGACGCGCCGTGCATGGCGGTCTGCCCGGTCGACTGCTTCTACCGCACCTCCGAGGGCGTGGTGCTGCACGACAAGGACGTCTGCATCGGCTGCGGCTACTGCAGCTATGCCTGCCCGTTCGGCGCGCCGCAGTTCCCGAGCAACGGCACCTTCGGCCTGCGCGGCAAGATGGACAAGTGCACCTTCTGCGCCGGCGGCCCGGAGGCCAACGGCAGCGAAGCCGAGTGGGAGAAGTACGGCCGCAACCGCCTCGCCGAGGGCAAGCTGCCGGCCTGCGCGGAGATGTGCTCCACCAAGGCGCTGCTCGGCGGCGACGGCGACGTCGTGGCCGACATCTTCCGCAACCGCGTGCTCGTGCGTGGCAAGGGCAGCGAGGTGTGGGGCTGGGGCACCGCCTACGGCAAACCCGCCGAGTCCGGCACGCAACCGAAGGCAGGAACCACCAAGTCATGAAGCGCACCACCACTGCCGCAGTACTGTCCGCCGCTGCCTTGCTGCTCGGCGCCTGCGGCGACAAGCCGCAGACCGCCGGCACCAAGAAAGCCGACGCGGCGCCTTGGGAAGGCGCGCAATCCGCGGCCTACACCGACAAGGGCTGGAAGGCGGGCGACCAGGCGAGCTGGGAATCCCAGATCCGCAATCGCGCGCAGGGCCAGAACGAGTACATGCGGACGGCCCCCGGCCAGAAGTGAACGGGAGGTGAGCCGATGAAGACCTCGACCTCGATGGCGGCCCGTGGGCTGCTTGCTGCGGCAGCGCTGTCGCTGTCGGCGCTGCTGGCGTCGCCAGCGGCGGCCGCGGACGGCGACAAGGGGCCGCCCGCCGGCTTCGTGGCGCCCGCCGAACCCAAGGCCGACGAATCCAACGCCGATCGCGCCAAGAGCCAGCCGGGCAACAACGCGCCGTTCTGGCGCGCCGTGCGCGAGTCGGGCAATGCGCAGGGCATCACCACCCTGCCCGGCGCCGAGAAAGGCGTGCTGATCCAGAAGTTCACGCAGTACCCCGGCTCGCGATTCACCACCGCCGGCGAAGCCTGGCGCGAGGTGCGCAACCGCTGGATCCTGCCCTACGGCGGCTCGCTGCTGCTGATCGTCGCGCTGGCGCTGGCGCTGTTCTACTGGCGCCGCGGCCCGCTCGGCCACGACCACCCGCAGACGGGCCTGCGCATCGAGCGCTTCACGCCGCTGGAGCGCGCCGCGCACTGGTCGAACGCCATTGCGTTCGTGTGCCTCGCGGTCTCGGGCATCGTGATGGCTTGGGGCAAGTTCTTCCTGCTGCCCATTCTCGGCAGCACGCTGTTCGGCTGGCTGACCTACGCGCTGAAGAACCTGCACAACTTCGCCGGACCGCTGTTCGCAGTCTCGCTGGTCATCGTGGCCGTCACGTTCGTGAAGGACAACATTGCGAACATGAACGACTTCCGGTGGCTCAAGAACGGCGGCGGCCTGCTGTCCGACCACGAAGTGCCCTCGCACCGCTTCAACCCGGCCGAGAAGGGCATGTTCTGGTGGGGCATGGTGGTGCCCGGCCTGTTCATCGTCGGCTCGGGCCTGGTGCTCGACCAGTTGCTGCCCGGTCTCGGCTACCTGCGCGGTGACATGCAGATCGCACACATGATCCACGCCGTCGCGGCGGTGCTGATGATGACCGCGCTGCTCGGCCACATCTACATGGGCACGATCGGCACGCGTGGCGCCTACCAGGCCATGCGCACGGGCTACACCACCGAGGGGTGGGCCAAGGAGCACCACGAACTCTGGTACGACGACATCAAGGCCGGCAAGATCCCGGCTCAGCGCTCCACGCCCCGCCCGCCCGCCCTGCCCGCGGGCGGCCAGACCGCCTGACCCGGCACCGAGGAAGCCATGAAGAAGAACGCCCCTTCCGCCGTCATTTCCGCTGCCCTGCTGCTGGCCGCCACGACGGCCCTCGCAAAGCTGCCGCCGCCGTCGGACGAAGCCAAGGCCAAGGCGGCCGAGGCCGCCGCCAAGACTGCCCACACCAACAAGGTGGCCGACTTCCAGCTCTGCAAGGCGATGGACAAGGTCGCGGCCGGCTACGCCGCAGCGCAGAAGTCGGCCGGCAAGCCCGTCACGCCGACAGCGACGCCGCCGTGCGCCGACCCCGGCCCGTTCGTGTACACGCCGCCCGCGGCCGCTTCGGCGGCGCCCGTCGCCGCGGCAGCCCCGGCCGTCGCGCCGGCTCCCGCGAAGAAGTAAGCTTGCGCGGGAGATGACCCCCGAGCCGTCCGCACCGCCCCTCGCCTTCGACGCCGCCGCAGGCTGGCCACCAGCGCCTGGTGCGCCGACCCTGACGCAGGCTGCGGGCACGCTGCTGCGCGAGATCGCCGTCGTCGACGAATACGGCGCTCGGCGCACGCTGAGCATCCCGGTCGAACGGCCGCTGACGGTGTTCGTCGACAAGCGCGAACTCGTCACGCTGATGACGCTGGGCGCCTCGCCGGAACTGCTGGTGCTCGGCTACCTGCTGAACCAGCGCCTGATCGCGAGGCTCGACGAGGTCGAGTCGATCACCGTCGACTGGGAGGTCAGCGCCGCCGCGGTGAAGACGCGGCGCGGCGTGGTCGACATCGAGGAACGCACCGCGCGCCGCGTCGTCACCACGGGCTGTGGCCAGGGCACGGTGTTCGGCGACGTGATGGCCGGGCTGGACACGGTGCGCCTACCCGACACGCGGGCCGCGCGCCTGCGCCAGAGCACGCTGGTCGGCATGCTCGAGGTCATGCGGCAGCGCAACAGCGTGCACCGCAAGGCCGGCTCGGTGCACGGCTGCGCGCTGTTCCGTGGCGCGGAGATGCTGATCTTCGCGGAGGACGTGGGCCGTCACAACGCGATCGACACCATCGCGGGATGGATGCTGATGCACGGCGTGACCGGTGGCGACAAGGTCTTCTACACCACCGGTCGTCTCACCAGCGAGATGGTGATGAAGGCGGCCCAGATGGGTGTGCCCATCGTGGTCTCCCGCAACGGCGTGACGGCGATGGGCCATGACCTGGCCGCGCGCCTGGGCATGACACTGTTCGGCCGCGCGGCGAACCGCCACTTCCTCTGCTACACCGGCGCCGAGCGCTTCGACTCCGAACCCGAGCCGGAGCGTCCGCCGGTGCGCGTGGTCGCCGGCTGATCCTGCGCGACGGCGACCGCGGACTGGAGCCTCTCCGCCCGGGTCGTCGTACAGTCCGGGCTCCGCCCGCTCGAGCGACGCATGCCCGCCGCCCCCTCGATCTTCCGCCGACGCCTGGTGAGCGCCCTCGCGCTCGGGGGTCTCGCCCGTCACGGCCATGCCGCCGGCCCCCCCGGAGCCGCGAGACGCGCCTGGCCGGCCGGACGTGCGACGCCGGCCCTCGATCTGCCGGCCTGGGGCGGCGCACGCGTGCGCCTGGCCGACCTGCGCGGGCAGGTGATCGTGCTGAACTTCTGGGCCAGCTGGTGCGAGCCCTGCCGCGCGGAGATGCCCTCGCTCGAGTTGCTGGCGCAGCGCCACGAGAACGACCGGCTGCAGGTGTTTGCCGTGAACCACCGAGAATCCGACGCCGCCATCCGGCGCTTCATCGACCAGACCGCGCTCACGCTGCCGGTGCTGCGAGACGGCGACGGCGCCGCCGCGCGCGCCTGGCAGGTCGGCGTGTTCCCGAGCACCGTGGTGATCGGCCGCGAAGGCCGCGCGCGCTTCAGCGTGCTCGGCGAACTCGACTGGACCGGACCCGAGGCGCGCGAATGGATCGCCGCCGTGCTCTGACTCATTGCTCCATCACTCCCGGACCCCTCGCATGACCCGCAGCTCTCTCACCCGCCGCCATCTCCTCAAACGCAGTGCGCTCGCGGCCGTCGCCCCGCTGCTGCCCTTGACCACCTTCGCCCAGGAGCGCCGCTTCGCGCCGGCGCCCGGCGCCTGGCGAACCTTCGACCTCGTCACCACCGTCAGCGTGCCCGAGGCGCTCGGCACCACGAAGGTCTGGCTGCCGCTGCCCGACGTCGAGAGCGACTGGCAGAAGCCGATCGAGAACAGCTGGACCGGCAATGCCACCACGGTGCGCGTCGCGGCCGACCCGGCGCGCGGCGTGCGCATGCTCTACGCCGAGTTCGCCCCCACCGCCGGCGCACCGACGCTCACGCTGACCAGCCGGCTGCAGACGCGAAGCCGTGCGATCGACTGGAGCGAGCGCCGCCGCGTCGACGAAGACCCGGCGCTTCTGCGCGCCAACCTCGCGCCGACACTGCTGCTGCCCACCGACGGCATCGTGCGCAAGACCGCGCTGGAGGCCACCAAGGGCGCCAGGACCGACCTCGACAAGGCACGTGCGATCTACCACTGGGTGGTGGCCAACGCGCACCGCGAGCCCAAGGTGCGCGGCTGCGGCACCGGCGACATCAAGGCCATGCTCGAGACCGGCAACCTCGGCGGCAAGTGCGCCGACCTGAACGCGGTGTTCGTCGGCCTGTGCCGCTCGGTCGGCGTGCCGGCGCGCGATGTGTACGGCCTGCGCCTCGCGCCCTCGGCCTTCGGCTACAAGGAGCTCGGCGCCAACTCCGCCAGTCTGAAGGGCGCGCAGCATTGCCGCGCCGAGGTGTTCCTGCGCGAGCACGGCTGGGTGGCGATGGACCCGGCCGACGTGCTGAAGGTGATGCGCCAGGAAACCGCCGACTGGATCAAGGACACGGCCCACCCCGTGGCCGCACCGGTGGCCAAGGGCCTGTTCGGCGGCTGGGAAGGCAACTGGGTGGGCTGGAACACCGGCCACGACATCACGCTGCCCGGCAGCGAGCGCAAGGGCACGCTGCCCTTCCTGATGTACCCGAACGGCGAGAACGACGCCGGCGCCTTCGACGAGCTCGCGCCGGACAGCTTCCGCTACACGATCAGCGCGAAGGAAGCCTGAGGCCCCGGTCGACGCAGCGCTCAGCGCTGCGGCTTGCGTGGGCGGCTCGCCTTCGCGCGCGCCAGGCGCCACAGCGTCGGCGCGCCGGTGAGCAGGAAGATCGGCCACAGGCAGCTGCAGATCAGCACCCACAGCACGCGGCTGCCGCGCGTGTACGGCGGCGCATCCTTGCCGCGGCGCACGGCGCCTTCGCTGAAGAGGTGCTGCGACGATCCGGTCGCGAGGCCGAACAGCGCCCCCAGCACGAAGAAGAGAACGATGAAGCCGGTCATGGGGCGCTCCCGCGGCCGCGATGCAGCCGACGTGTCCAGTCTCGCGCGTTCGGCGCGCCGCACCAAGCCCTTACCGTGGTCGCGAGCGAGGGCTTTCCTCCATCCGGCGACCGGGTCGCGGGTCTAGCATGGGCGCACCGCACGGCGCTGCGCGCGCCGAGGAGAGCACCATGCACGCTCGCAGCGTCTGGATCGTGGTCGTGGCCGGTCTCATGGGAATGGCGGGCGCCCACGCGCAGCCCGCCGCGGAGATGTCGCTGCGCAGCTGCGTGGCGGGCAGCCCGGCGCTGAAGCTGCCGGTGTCGGCCGAGCGCGCCACGCTCGATGCGGCGGATCGCCAGCGCTTCGACGCGGCCGCGCAGGCGCGCTACCCGCTCTACCAGCGCGGCGGCTTCCGGCCGTACCAGGTGCTGCTGCTGCGCCGCGGTGGCCAGTGGCAGTACGTGACGCTGTGGCACGACGGTCGCCCCGAGCCCT
>WBZM01001561.1_pt1 | contig 22198 bp, 19 predicted proteins | sample 5204271 | NCBI WGS metagenome assembly WBZM01 (sample SAMN12344346, study PRJNA552823) | activated sludge metagenome | biome: Activated sludge suspended growth; feature: Nitrification reactor; material: Wastewater; isolation source: activated sludge from nitrification reactor of wastewater...
CGCCGGTTCTCCGCCAGGAGGCGGTGGAAACGGTGCTTGATCTGGTCCCAGGCGCCCTGGTTCTTGTGCTCGTCCTGACACCAGATGAACTCGGTGGCGGCGGCGTAAGGGGCCAGGGCGGCCTCGAACTGGGCCTTGGGCCAGGGGTAGAGCTGCTCGATGCGCAGGATGGCGACATCCGTCAGCCCCCGGCTGCGGCGGGCCTCCAGCAGGTCAAAGAAGACCTTGCCACTGCACAGGATGACGCGTTTGATCGCCTGGGGGTCGAGGTTGTCGATCTCGCCGATCACCGGCTGGAAGCGCCCGCTCTCCAGTTCGTCAAGACTGGATGTCGCCAGCCGGTGGCGCAGCAGACTCTTGGGGGTCATGACGATCAGGGGCCGGCGATAGTTACGCAGCATCTGGCGCCGCAGCAGATGGAACATCTGGGCCGGGGTGCTGGGGACGCAGACCTGGACGTTGTCCTCGGCGCAGAGTTGCAGGTAGCGCTCCAGCCGGGCGGAAGAGTGCTCCGACCCCTGGCCCTCCAGGCCATGGGGCAAGAGCATCACCAGGCCGCACTCCAGATTCCACTTGGTGCCCGCGGAGGTGATGAACTGGTCTATGACCACCTGGGCACCGTTGGCGAAATCGCCGAACTGGGCCTCCCACAGGGTCAGCTCATTGGGCTCGGTGCTGGCGTAACCATACTCGTAGGCCAGGACCGCCTCCTCGGACAGGACCGAGTCAATGGCGATGAAGGGCGCCTGGTGACCGCTCAGATGCTGAAGGGGGGTGTAACTCTCGCCGGTGACCTGGTCGTGGATCTTGGCATGGCGGTGGAAGAAGGTACCGCGGCCACAATCCTGGCCCGAAAGGCGCACGCCATAACCGGCGTCGAGCAGGCTGGCGTAGGCGAGATTCTCGCAAAAACCCCAGTCGGCGAGTTGATCGCCCTTGGCCATCTTCCGCCGCTCATTCCAGATCTTGCTCACGCGGGGGTGGAGCTCGAAACCCTCCGGGACCACCAGCAGGCGGCTGGCCAGATCCTGGATGTGCTCCCGGGGGATGCCGGTGGCCAGGTCCTGATCCCAGTCCTTGCCGGCATAGGCGCGCCAGGAGGCACGATAGGGGTTTTCCAGGCCCCGCACAACGGGGCGGGCGATGGCCACCCCCTGCTCGATGGCGGCGCGGTACTTCTCCACCATCTCCTCCGCCTCATCCTTGGTGACGATGCCCAGGCCGATCAGCCGCTCGGCATAGACCTCGCGGGAGGTGGGATGGGCGCGGATCTTCCGGTACATCATCGGCTGGGTCACCGCGGGCTCGTCAGCCTCGTTATGCCCCAGGCGGCGATAGCAGATGAGATCGATGACGACATCCTTGTGGAACTGGTTGCGGAAATCCAGGGCCATGCGGGTGACGAAGATCACCGCCTCGGGGTCGTCGCCGTTCACATGGAAGACGGGGGCCTCGACCATCTTGGCCACGTCCGTGCAGTAGGGCGTGGAGCGCAGGTCCAGGGGATGACTAGTGGTGAAGCCGATCTGATTGTTGATGACGACGTGGAAGGTGCCGCCGGTGCCGTAGCTGCGGGTCTGGGACAGTTGCAGGGTCTCCGGGACCACCCCCTGGCCGCCGAAGGCCGCGTCGCCATGGATGAGGAAGGGCAACACTTGGTCGCCGGTGTGGTCGCGGCGCCGGCGCTGGCGGGCGCGCACCGAACCCTCGATGACCGGATTGACGATCTCCAGGTGGGAGGGATTGAAGCCCAGCACCACATGCAGATTGCCGCCCGGGGTCTGGAGGTCGGAGGAGAAGCCCATGTGATACTTGACGTCACCCGCCTTGAGACCGGCCTCCGGGACCCGACCCTCGAACTCGTCGAAGAGAGTGGTGGGTGGCTTGCCGAGGATATTGATGAGGACATTGAGCCGACCCCGGTGGGCCATGCCGATGACGATCTCCTTGATCCCCTTGCGCCCGGCACGCTGGGCCAGTTCGTCCACCAGGGGAATCAGGGCCTCGCCACCTTCCAAAGAGAAGCGCTTCTGGCCGACGTAGCGGGCATGGAGATAGCGCTCCATACCCTCCGCGGCGGTGAGCAGGGTCAGCAGCCAGCGGCGATCCGCGGCCTCCAGCTCCGGTTTGCCGCGGTATCCCTCCAGGCGCTTCTGTATCCAGCGCTTCTGCTCGACGCTGGTGATGTGCATGTACTCGGAGCCGATCGAACCGCAATAGATCTCCTGAAGCAGGGCGACGATGTCGCGCAGCCGCATCCGGTCAGGGGCATAGAGGGACCCGGTATGGAAGACCTGATCCAGGTCGGTCTCCCCCAGTTGGTAAAAGGCCGGGTCTAGGTCCGGGACCGGCGGCCGCTCGCGCAGCTGGATGGGGTCGATATCGGCGGCCTGATGACCGCGATAGCGGTAGGCATTGATGAGCCGCAGGACAGCGGCCTGCTTCTCCGCCGCCGCCGGCTCCAAATGCTCAGAGCGCCGTACCAGGGGCCGGAGATGGCTCTCCCGGGCCAGCCGGCGGAAATTCTCCTGAACCGGACCGTGGGGGATGTCGTTGGCCGCCGTCCCGCGCATCAGGTCGAAGCGCTGACGCCAGGTCAAATCAACGCTCTCGGGATCGACGAGATAACGTTCATAAAGGTCCTCTATGAAGGCGGCATTGCCGCCATAGAGGGCGCTGGAGGCACGGAACTGCTCGATCAAGGCACTCATGGTGTGTGGTAAAACTCCTCAGCTAAGCCTGGTCAAGCGCTGCGCCTCTGGCGGGCGCTTGCTCCCTCACCGACCCGCCGCCAGGTAAACGCAAGCAGTCGCCCTGCCGGTCGGCAGGGCGCCAGGGCGTGAGTCGATTCAGCAACTGTATACCATAATAAATAATTCCATGGGTAACGGATTACCCCGACATCCCGGCACCGACCTGGTCCGGCTCACGCCCCAAGGAAGCGAGAATTTTTGCTTTACAATTCCACTCGCCGGGGTAAACTCAGACGCTATTTCCTGCGTCTTGTGTCTGTGCTTCCACTCCCTCCGGCAGACTCCCCTTGGTCACAGGTCCTCACATCCTGCCTCCCGGTTGCATGCGGGTGGATCTCCCTACCCACCCTGTCCGCCCTTTCCGCCCATACCCCTGGGCGCGGTCGGATTATCTCCTCATGGTGGCGTAGTGGCAGCCGGTCATGTCCCACGGCATGGTTATATCCCTCCCTGTTCCCCCTCTCCTGTGCCCGGCCTCGGGGCCGAGCTGCCGTCGATTAATTTGTGTATTGATTATTCGACCGTTTTCCCTTGACCAATACACACGTTCATCGAGATAGAAGAGATATGAATATCTACGTGGGCAACCTCTCATACGGTGTGACCGAGGATGAATTGCGCAATGCCTTTGGCGCTTTCGGCGAGATCTCCAGCGTCAGCCTGATTACCGACAAGTTTTCCGGACAATCCAAGGGTTTTGGCTTCGTGGAGATGCCCAATAACGCCGAGGCGGACGCGGCCATCAAGGCCCTTAACGAGACCCCCCTCAAGGGACGCAATATGCGCGTCAACCAGGCCAAACCCCGGGCTGACCGCCCACCGCGCAGCGGCGGCGGTGGTGGCGGTGCCCGTCGCTACTGAGCCTGACCCCGGCCATCCCCCTGTTTTGAAGCACCAGGTCCCAAGTACCAGGTTCCACTGCCCGTTTCATCACTGGATTGCTGCCCATCATCGGGCAGCTTCCGTCATCCCCCGCTGAAAAGCACTGGACCCTGGATCGTTCGACCAGTCAATCTCAAGCCTGGACGTGCTCTGAAGCCGCCAGTCCCCTGGCGGCTTTTTCATTGCCTGATCGTCCTTTTCTCCCCCTTTTCCCCTGGCCAGCCTTGCCAGGAGGGTAGACCGGTTCAGCGATAGGGCCGCAGGTACCACCATTCGAAGGCGCGCTTCAGCCAGTGAAACAGGGGGCTGGCAGGTAGCATGAGGTTATGCCTCGCCGTCCGCGCCACCAGCATCCCGCGATCATTGGCATCGACGATGCAAATCAGTTCCACCTTGAAGGTTTCCCGGGGGAGTTCACCGCGGAATTCCGCCAGCAGGTTCCTGACCGCCGTGCGGGCCTGAAGATCGGCCATGTGGGCCTGCTTGGGCATCCAGTCCGGACCGGGAAAGCTACCGGAGTCCCCGGCGACATAGACCCGTTCCAGGCCGCTGACCCGACATTGGGCATCGGCCTGGATGAGGCCGCCGGGTGAACGCGGCAGGCTGGTCTGGTCGAACCAGGCATCACCGGTCATCCCGGGCATGAAGAGGATGAGATCGGCAGCGAAATCCCCCCCCTCGGTACTGACCCCGGTAGCGCTGAACCCTTTGAGTTTGTGACCCAGATGGGTTTCGATCTCCCGCTTGCGCATCTCCGCCATCAGTCCCGTGACCGCCTTGGGCCCCAGTCGGTTGCCGGGCTTGTCCGCCGGGCTGAAGAAGATCAGTTTGAACCGGTCCCGGCGACCTTCCTTGCGCAGTTGACTGTCGATACCAAAGAGGAACTCGAACATGGGTCCGCCGCGCATGGCCTGGGGTTCCTGGGGGTTGCTAGCAAAACCCAGGGCGATGGTCCCACCCGCCATGTCCCGCAGGCGATCCCGGATGCGCTCCGCGGCGGAGATCCCCTCACAGGGGGTGATGGCCAGCTCGATGCCGGGCAGTTTCTTGAGGAAGCGACCACCGGAGGCAATGATGAGGCCATAGTTCTCCACCGGACCGGCGCTGGTCTCCAGGACCCGGCCATCGGCGCTCAGGCCGGTGGCGGCGGCGGCCAGGTGGTGGACCCCCAAGCGCTGGAAAAAGTCCCCAAGGGGCAGGCGCAGGTCCTCCGCCCGGCGCAGACCCGAGGGAATCCAAATGATCCCGGGGAGATACTGGAATTCCGCCTTGGGACTGACCAGGGTGATCTGGACACCCCCGGCCTTGGCGAGGGCGCGGACGGCGGTCAGGGCGGCAAAACCGGAGCCGACGACGGTGACTCGGGACATGGGGCCTCCTGGTGAAATTATGGTGAATCGATGCGGGCAAAAAGGTGCTATATCTACCGCATTTCAATTTTCGGCTTTGTGTTAAGGGAGGATCGGTTGGTGTCTGGCGGGGGTGTCGACCGCAAGGAGGAGGTCGTCAAGCCTACAGGGACCTATCCAGCTTGTCCCCCGCCAGTCGCTACCCGTCCCGGAAAAACCGAAAATTGATCCGCGAGGGGTATATGTTCAGACCTGCAACCCCGAAGCGGGGCGCAGGGCGGACCCAGGTAATCTTTAGTCTGTCGGGGAGAGTGTAACGAATGAAGCCGAGAACCTTCGACACCATCGTCATCGGCACGGGCCCGGCGGGGGAAGGGGCCGCCATGAAGCTGTGCAAATCCGGCCAGAGGGTGGCAGTGATCGAGGCCCACGCTCAGGTCGGCGGGGGCTGCACCCACTGGGGGACCATCCCCAGCAAGGCCCTGCGGCATTCCATCCAGATGCTTGCGGACTACCGGCGCCACCCGCTCTTCCAGCATACCCGGGATCAGGTCGAAATCGAATTTCCCGACCTGCTGAAGGCGGCGGACGCCATCATCGACGCCCAGGTCCGCACCCGCTACCGCTACTATCAGCGCAATCGGGTCGAGGTCATCTTCGGTCATGCCCGTTTCCTGGATGACCACCACATCCAGGTCCCCCGACCGGACGGGGTGGCGCAGGTCTTTGCCGCCGATCACTTCGTCATCGCCACCGGTTCCCGCCCCTACCATCCGCCGGACGTGGATTTCACCCACCCGCGCGTCCTCGACAGCGACTCGGTCCTGCGCCTGGGTCATACCCCCCGTTCCATCACCATCTATGGCGCCGGCGTCATTGGCTGCGAATACGCCTCCATCTTCAACAATCTGGATGTCAAGGTGAATCTGGTCGACAGCCGTGACCGCCTCTTGTCGCATCTGGATGACGAAATCACTGACGCCTTGAGCTATCACCTGAGTCAGCAAGGCGTGGTCATCCGCCATAACGAGACCTATGCCACCGTCGAGCCCGGCGATGACGGCGTGATACTGAGCTGCCAGTCGGGAAAGAAGTTCAAGACCGACCTCCTGCTGTGGGCCAATGGCCGCACCGGCAATACCGCCGATCTGGGGCTGGAAACTCTGGGTCTGACCCCCAACCGCCGGGGCCAACTCGACGTCAACAGCAGCTATCAGACCGCCCTGCCTCACATCTATGCCGCCGGCGACGTGGCGGGACCACCGGCCCTGGCCAGCGCGGGCTACGATCAGGGGCGCTTCGTCGGCGGTCACATCGCCGACGGGGCCTGTGACTGGTCGCTGATCGAGGAGGTCCCCACCGGTATCTATACGGTTCCAGAGATCAGTTCGGTTGGCCGCACGGAACGGGAACTGACCGCCGCCCAGGTCCCCTACGAGGTGGCCCACGCCAATTTCCGCACCCTGGCCCGGGCACAGATCACCGGCCATACCGTCGGCATGCTCAAGATCCTCTTCCATCGCGAGACCCTGGCGATTCTTGGCATCCACTGCTTTGGCGAGCAGGCCTCCGAGATCGTGCACATCGGCCAGGCCATCATGTCCCAGAAGGGCGAGGGGAATAGCCTACGCTATTTCGTCAATACCACCTTCAATTACCCCACCATGGCGGAGGCCTATCGGGTGGCGGCCCTTAACGGGCTCAATCGCCTGTTCTGAAACCCGGACCAAACGATCTGACGAGCGGGAGCACGGGTGACAGAGGTGACGCGGGTGACCTCCAACATGGGCCGACAACAAATCAGAATCGCGTGGCCGGTTACGCGCCTCGCTCCAAAAGTCGAGTAACCGTTTTGTGGTTGGACCAGTTACTCAACAACCTACTCAGGTTGCTTGCCCCTTGCTGACGGCAAACCCACGGAATGAGACGATCAAAAAAGAGAGAAATTTTTAAAAAACAATTACTAATACGGATAGCGTGAACGAAGGTACATGGCTTGAAACGGGGAATGGTGCCCTCGGCGGGATTCGAACCCACGACCTACCGCTTAGGAGGCGATCGCTCTATCCTGCTGAGCTACGAGGGCATTTACCGGAGACGTGAGGACGTCGGGGACAGGGAGGCGGGTGCAAGCCCGGAACGAAGGCGAAATTCTACGTTGCGGAAGGCGCCGGTGTCACCCCCGCGGCGCCAGGCCTGCGGCGCCTGCGCCAGACGGGGAACGCGGGTCGGGGGTCAGCGGCGGCCCGGGCGCTGGGTAGGGCATAAATCCGGGCGGAGTATAGAATGGATGCAGTCCCTGGTGGCGAGGCGGTATCCCGCCGCCCTGAACTTGCTCCAGGTTTACCTGTACCTTCGCGGGAGAATCCTCCATGGCGGATAAGATCCGTAAATCGCCGCGGCTCTGGACCAGCGCCCCCATTCACGGCAGTCGCCTGCCGGACGCCGAGGCCATCAACCAGCGCATCCATGCGGCTTTTGAGAACTTGCAGGCGGAAGACTTCGCCCGCCGCACCCACTTCGTCGGCGGTCGTTTCGAGAATCTCTATCTTGATCCCCAGCGCATTCCGGAACTGGAGATCGTCCTTGGACATGCCGAGTCCTGTGCCCGGGCCATTCTCAAGCTGGGACGCCAGCCCCTTCAACTGGGCTTTTGGTTTAACGCCCAGGAACCCGGCCAGGAGACCAGTCTGCATACCCACGAGGAGGACAACGAACTCCTCTCCGGCGTCTATTACGTCACCGTGCCCAAACATTCCGGGAAACTTGTCCTGCTGGACGGCCAATTGACCACGCGGATCATGCCCAAGGCCGGCCACTTCCTCTTCTTCCCCCCCAGCTTGCCGCACCGGGTGGAGGCCAATCGCAGCAAGGAACGACGCCTGTCCATCGCCTTCAACCTGGGGCCGAGGGCGGAGGACTGAGCGCCGATACTCCAGCCACTTCAGGCTGCGCCGGCCTAACTGGCATGGGGCGGCGCGCCCCCCCCTGATAATAAAAGGCTTTCCCGTGACTTTCACGCTAACTGACATGGGGTGGCGCACCACACCCCGAAGATGAAAGCCTTTGCCGTGAGTTCACGCTAGGCGACGAGGCTGGGTAGGGGTCGGCACGGAGCACGGGGCCCCTACACCCCAGCCCCCTCATTCCAGAACCAGACGTTCCACCTCCGCGAGGACCACCAGGCGGCCATCGAGGGTCGTGAAGCGCCGACCCTCGATGGCCGAGCGCCTCGCCTCATAGCGGGCAATGGCCCCGCTGTTGACATTGATCACCTGGATCCCGACCACTTGGTGGTTGTGCTCCCAGTCGAGATACAGCCACCACAGGCTGCCCGCCACCATCGCGGACAGCAGGCCATAGGCCAGCATCCGGGCATAGAGGGGGGCGATGAGGGGCGGCCGGGGCCTGGCCGGCAGGGGTCCCCTGGCCAGGCGCAGGCGGGCGCGGATGATCAGGTAGGCACCGAGGATGACGGCCAGGGTCAGCACAATCTTGGCGAACATGGCGGTTACGTTAGCACAGTTGCCCCACCTCGCGGTTGCGCCCTGCCGGCACCGGGCCTTAAGATTCCTGGCCATGAAGACCGGAGCGACCACCTCGTTGAGCCCCTTTCAATGGCTGATCAGCCGCTTATGGTCGCTGTTGCTGCTTGTCCCCTTGGTCGCCTGCAACGAACCCCCCGCCCCGACCATCAACCTCTACCGGGCCATTCACACCGGGGACCTGGACCAGATCAAGCGCCATCTCTACTGGGGTACGGACATCAACCAGCCCGGCGCCGACGGGAACTACCCTGTGCATGTCGCGGCTGAGCGTGGCCATGTAGTCGTCGTGGAGGAACTCCTCCGCCACGGCGCCAGCCCGGAGGCCATCAATGGCGCCGGCCGTACCCCCTTGCAACTGGCCTTGCTAGCGGGCAAGACCGAGGTCGCGCGCCTGCTGGTCAACCAGGGCGCCGCGGCGGACCCCCAGTCCCTGCTGGCCCTGCTGGTGACAGCCGGGGTCACCGATCGCGATGCACTGGCCTTCGTGGTGGCCCGGGGGGCCGACGTCAACGCCGCCGACGCGGCTGGCGACCGCCCCCTGCACCGGGCGGTGATCCAGGGCCAGTTGCTGCTGGTCAAGCGGCTGATCGCCCTGGGGGCGGAGGTCAACCTGACCAATGCCCAGGGACTGACGCCGCTGGCCCTGGCCCAAGCCGGGGGCCAGCGCGACATTGCCGCCCTGCTGGCAGGCTTTGGCGCCAGCCCGACCTCACCCAGACCCTGAGCCCCTTACCGATCGAGAAACAGAGACCTTGTCATGGCCGAAACCATCGATGAATTGACCGTCAGCTACCGGGAGGGGGACCTCGAGACCGTCCAGGAACTCGACAAGGTCGTCCTCTCCAAGGGGGCTTGGACCACCATCCTCTTCCGCTACCGGGACTGGGACCGGGCCAAGGAGGTCTACGGGCCGGAGAAATACAGCATCCGTCGCTATCAGAAACGCAACGGCCAGTATCAACAACAGTCCAAGTTCAACATCTCCAGCCGCGCCCAGGCCCAGACCCTGATCGCCGCCCTCCAGAAGTGGGTGGCGGCCGACTAGCGGTGCGGTAACCCTGCCAACCGCCTGCCGGCCGGGATGGGACTGCTTCTCACACGTGAGAGGCCTGAATGTTTACTCCTCACTGCATCCCCTCGGGGATGACCGGGGGTTGAGCTTCCCCAGGCAGCGGTGGCGCCATCTCCGGCACCGGCGCGGCGCCACCCTGACCCGCGGTTGCTTGTCCCTCCACCCCGGTGGGCTGGGCGCTGGGTCCTGGCCCTGCAGGGCCGCCTCCCTGGCCGCCACCACCCTTGGCGTTGAGGGTCAGGCGATTGCCCTTATCGTCAATGGTGAGGGTGAAGCGGCTGAGGACGCTCATCCCCAACAGACCGCTGGTACCCAACATCCCATCCTCCAGGAAGGCCGCCCGGACATTCTCGACCCGGTTTTGCCCCAGCCAGATCGCCGGCAGGCTACCGATGCGCGCCTGCACCTTGCCATTGGCGGTCTGCATCTCACTGGGGCGCAGCCCCTCGCCGTCGATTCCCAGCAGTGACAGCAGGGAATCTGGCAAGACCACGAAGTCGGCCCCGGTGTCCACCAGCAATTCCCGCGACACCCGCTTCCCATCGGCGCCCTCCAGGGAGATCTGCACGGCATGCTGGGTCCCGCGGCGCGTGGTCTTGAGTTCGATGTGACCGCTGGCGGGCGCGCCCCCGGCCGGGTTGGGCGTCGCCGGGGGGACATAAGCCGCCTTCTCGCCGAGGATGATGACCCGCTCCACGGCCCCATCCGGTTTCTGGACGATGATGTGGTCAAAATCCGCCAGGAGCTTGCGCAGCCGCGGGTAGAGTTCCTCGCCGCTCGCCCGCCCGCGGGCCTCCTCACCGATGGCCCCCGCACCCACCAAGGTGAAGCCATGGGCCGCGGACAGGCGCTGGAGTTCTTCACCGACCGGTACCCGCGACTGAGCGCCGGCCGGCGCGGGTGGCTGTGGTTTGTCCTGCGGCTGCTTCCTGGCTGGTGGCGACTCGCTGAGGGGAGCTTGCGCCGCCACCCAACCGGGCGACAGGACCGCGAGCGGCGGTAGGGCGAGAAGCCACCAGCGCCAATTACCGGAGGAAGAGGGCTTCATGCAGGCCAGGCCTCGATGGTTGGGGAAGCGGAGTCTGAGGGTCAGTATGGCAAGCCCGCATGCTTTATCCAAGCCTGTTGACGGATCCGGGCCCTTAACGTAGCTGGCGAGGGGCTCATGGCCGGGTCGTGGGTCCATCCGGTTGCGTCAAGGCGATGATGGCAACCAAAGGCCGCCAGGCCCAGAAGGCGTAATGGTTCAGCGGTGGCAGATACATCTGCGAGATCTGGCCGTCCAGATAGAGGGCGTTGGGGCAGTCGAGGCGATCACGGAACAGGGTGCCAAAGTCATGGAAATTGGTCTCGCCGTCGGAGATGGCGAACACCACGCGCCCGGTCCGATCAACGCCCACCCCATTGCGCACATAGCGACTCTCGTAACCGGGAATGAAGCGGGGATGCAATGTGCCATCGATCACCAGCATGGGCCCGGACTGGACGGCATAGCGGACAGGCACCGTGGGGCGATAGTCTTCCACCTGCACGACACCCGCACCTTGGGCGGTGACATAGAAGACGCCGTTGGGCTTGAGGAAGAAGTTGCCCCCCCCTCGCCCCCGATTGAGCGGGACGAGGGTCTTGCCCTCCTCGACGTAAAGACCCAGGGGCGCCAGGTCCCGCGAGTAGATGCCGCCGTTGACGGCGAAGGTCAGTCGCTCACCCCGGGCGGCCAATTCCTGCCGCAACGCCTGGAGGCTGGCGTAGGGGCTGCCATCGGGTCGTTTCCAGTAGAAGCGCAGGCCTTGCTCCTCGCCCGGATCAAGCCGGTAGAGGTCGTATTCCACCCCCTGATGCTGGAGGGAAAAGGCGGTGGCCGCCGGCACCGGTGAGGCAAACCACAGCAGCAACAACACCATTCCCCGCAGAAAGCGCACGGGCTTAGTGAGTCCATCCCCGGCATTATCCCTATCCCGGGCCTTATCCCCAGCCATGGCCACGGCCTGGACCTGAATCTGAACCAGGCGGCAATCTCCCAAAGAGGTCCCCGCGCATCTTCCCCACTGTCTCATGGTCACCCCACCCTCGCCTTCCGGAACAGACTCAGGTGCCAATGCTAACCTGCCTGGCGCGGCTTGGCCTATCGGCACCACCCCTGGGGCGCCTTGTCCCCATAACCGCCGTCGCATACCCGACGGCTTGCCGATGAGCCTCGCGAGCCCTTATGCTGAATCATACCCGATGCCCTTCGGAGTCCTGTCCGGTCGGCCAGCGACCAGGTCCTCGCTCCCCGCCGACCACTCCCCCTGCGAGCCACGATTATGCCCAGCGCCCCTGAACTCTATCCTCCCCTCGAGCCCTATGCCACCCAGTGGCTGAGCGTAGAGGGCCATGAGATTTACCTGGAGGAATGCGGCAACCCGGCGGGCATACCCGCTGTCTTCCTGCACGGCGGCCCGGGAGCCGGTTGCGACCCCGTTCACCGTCGCTTCTTCGATCCCGCCCGCTACCGGCTGATCCTCTTCGACCAGCGGGGCGCCGGCCGCTCGCGGCCCCACGCCGACCTGAACCGTAACACCACCTGGCACCTGGTCGCCGACCTGGAGCGGATTCGCGTCCAACTCGGCATCGAGCGTTGGCTGGTCTTTGGCGGTTCCTGGGGTTCAACCCTGGCCCTGGCCTATGCCGAGACCCACCCGGAGCGGGTTAGCGCCCTGGTCCTGCGCGGTATCTTTCTCTGTCGATCGGCGGAGATCGCCTGGTTCTATCAGGAGGGTGCCAGTTGGGTCTTTCCCGACTATTGGCGCGACTTCCTCGCCCCCATCCCCGTCGCGGAACGCGGCGACCTGGTGAGCGCCTACCACCGCCGTCTCACCGGCGACGATGAGATCGCCCGACTCGCCGCCGCCAAGGCCTGGTCGGTGTGGGAGGGTCGCACCTCCACCCTCCTGACCAATCCCGACATCCAGCACCATTTCGCCGGCGCCCACTTCGCCCTGGCCCTGGCCCGCATCGAGAGTCATTACTTCACCCATCAGGCCTTTCTTGAACCCGATCAACTCCTGCGGAACGCGCACCGGCTGCAAGGCATTCCCGGGGTCATCGTGCAGGGGCGTTACGATCTGATCTGCCCCCTGCGCTCGGCCTGGGAACTGCATCAGGCCTGGCCCGGCTCGGAACTGGTGGTGGTCCCGGATGCGGGGCATTCAGCCTTCGAACCGGGGATTTCCGCCGCCCTGGTAGCGGCCACGGACCGGTTTGCCCAGCTTTTCCATCAGCCATGAATCGACGATGATCGGTCTCCTGCAACGGGTCTCGGCGGCCCAGGTGACCATCGCCGGGGAAGTGGTGGGCGCCATTGGCCCGGGCCTGCTGGTCCTTGTGGGGATCCAACGGGGTGATGACGAACGCCGCGCGGAGCGCCTGCTGGAACGTCTCTTGGGCTACCGGGTCTTTCCCGATGCCACCGGGCGCATGAACCTGAGTCTCCGGGAGATGGGGGGTGGCCTCTTGCTGGTCCCCCAATTCACCCTGGCGGCGGACACCCGCAAGGGTACCCGCGCCAGCTTCACGCCCGCCGCCCCGCCCGCGGAGGGGCAACGCCTGTTCGATTGGCTCCTGGTCAAGGCGCGCGCGACACACCCCCAGGTCGCGATGGGGCGCTTTGGGGCCGACATGCGGGTGAGTCTGGTCAATGAGGGTCCAGTGACCTTCTGGCTGGAAAGCTAGACTCCCGTCCTTCCCATGAAATCCTGGATTTTCACGGCTGAGCCGGTGGGCTTACTGTCATGTAGAGAATGAGCTACCCTCATGAAAAGCAATAACTTTGCCATGAGCTTCCGGCCAAAGAGGGGTTCCTTGCCGGCTGGCAGCGGGCCATCTCCGGACCCCAGGGGCACTGCCTGTGCCAATTAAATCGCGGGAGGGGAGAAGAGTGGACGTCGACAGAGGAAGCTTGCTACCGCTTGATGCTTACCAGCCTCCGCCGACGCCCAAAGGGGCAAGCTTGGACAAGCACCTCCCTGTGCGCGTTGATTCCTTGCTAAACCGGCGACTAGCGCCGGTGGGGGCTTACTTGGCCTCAGCGGCGGGGGCTGCCGGAGGAGCGGGCGGGGCATAGGGGGCGTAGGGCGCGCCGTAGGGGGCGTAGCCATAGGGGCCACCCCAGTAGGGGCCGTAGCCGTAGCCATAATTGTCACGATAACGGTTGTAACCGCGGCCCCAACCACGTCCGCCACCGGACATGTTCATGCTGAAGTCACCGTAGCCGTCACCGAACATGTCGTTCCACCAGTCGTTTCCGCCGTTACCCCAACCCGGGCCACCCCAGCCTGGGCCGCCCCAGAAGGCGGAAGCAGAGGCGGAGGCACCCAGCAGGGCGGCGATAGCGGCGGCAGTGGCAAGCTTTTTCATCATGTTTCTCCAACTTAAGGTTGATCTTGGCAGCTAGATGGCGGCGTCTTGGTTGCGCCGTCCATGGGTGAATAGATTATTAGAAGATTCTAATATGCTCAAGTATCTCCAAAGTGATATCGGCGGCACAGTCCCCTCGCCACCTCCCGCACAGAGGCTGTAAAAAAACCTCCTGCTCATGCACCCGGGAGTTCTCGATAACAACGATTTAGCGACTCCGAGGCTGAAATGAAACGGATTTTTCACAAGCTCTCAGGCCTGGCTGCCAGAGCAGGCTTGGCTATGGTTAAATAGGCGCTCAGGTTTTGTTCCAATCCGTGCCGTACCTCTCCGTGACCCCTACCCTTCTCCCCCGCCGCGCCGAGATCGAGCGCCATACCCTGGAAACCCGGATCCGCGTCCGGGTCGATCTCGATGGTTCGGGCCAGTCCCGCTTCAGTACCGGGGTTCCCTTCCTGGAGCACATGCTGGACCAGGTCGCCCGCCATGGCCTGATCGACCTGGAGATCGAGGCGGTTGGCGATCTGCACATCGACGCACACCACACAGTCGAGGATATCGGTATCACCCTGGGCCAGGCCCTGGCCAAGGCCCTCGGCGACAAAAAGGGCATCCGCCGCTATGGACATGCCTACGTCCCCCTCGACGAGGCCCTGTCGCGGGTCGTGATCGACCTCTCGGGGCGACCGGGGTTGACCTACCAGGTCGCCTATACCCGCGCCATGATTGGCGGCTTCGACGTGGACCTGTTTCAGGAATTCTTTCAGGGCCTGGTCAATCACGCCGCCCTGACCCTGCACATCGACAACCTGCGTGGGATCAATGCCCATCACCAGGCCGAGACCATCTTCAAGGCCTTCGGTCGCGCCCTGCGCATGGCCGTGGAACCGGACCCGCGTCTCGGCGGGGTGACACCCTCCACCAAGGGCGTCCTGTGACCCATGGCCAGCTCGCGCCCACTCGTGAAGTGGCCAGCGTCACAGCATCAGAACCCTAGGTCGGGCCACAAGCCCTACGGGGGGCAAATCACGTCATTGATTCCTGGGTGCGGTCAGCCAAAGCCCCACAAGCACCGCGGGGTTGGAAAGCACCCTACCCGCGCGACATCGGGGTGCAGGTTGTGCGGCCCGGGCCTCTTCATCTCGGTGGAGACTTCGGCACCCCCCTCCCGGGCAGGGTCCAGGGTCCCAGCTTGGGCAGGTTCCCTGCCTGAATTTTCACCATGAGACCGAACTTAACCGGGAGGTGTTAGCGTGCTCCTGATCCCCGCCATCGACCTCAAGGACGGCCGCTGCGTCCGCCTGCGCCAGGGGCGCATGGATGACGAGACGGTATTCGCCGATGACCCGGTCCAGATGGCCGGTCGATGGGTCGCCGCCGGCGCCCGCCGCCTGCACCTGGTGGACCTCAACGGCGCCTTCGCCGGAGAACCGGTCAACGGGGCCGCCATCCGCGCCATCGCCGCCGCTCATCCCGACCTGCCCATCCAGGTCGGCGGTGGCATCCGTGACGAGGCCACCATCGCCGCCTATCTGGAGGCCGGAGTTCAGTGGTGCATCATTGGCACCCAGGCGGTCAAGGAGCCTGAGTTCGTCGCCCGAGCCTGCCGGGCCTTTCCCGGCCAGATCATCGTCGGCCTGGATGCCAAGGAGGGGCAGGTTGCGATCAAGGGCTGGGCCGAGATCACCGACCATCGGGTCGCGGACCTGGCGCGGCGCTTCCAGGACGATGGGGTGTCCGCCATCGTCTATACCGACATCGGTCGCGACGGCATGATGACGGGCCCGAACGTGGAGGCCACCCGCGCCCTGGCGGCGGCGATCCGCATTCCCGTCATCGCCTCCGGTGGCATCACCCATCTGGATGACATTCGCGCCCTGTGCGCGGTGGCCGCCAGTGGCATCACCGCCGCCATCACCGGCCGCGCCATCTATGAAGGCACCCTGGATTTCGCGGCGGGCCAGCGCCTGGCCGACGAGTTGGCGGCTGGCTGATCTGGCCCTGATGACTTTAGGGATTGTGAAAAAAACTCCTGATCAGGCTTCGTGAGATTTTCAATAACAAGGGGACAGCACGTCTTTCGCTGGGCAGAAACGGACTATTCACAAGCTCTCAGCCCGGGACCGGGCCTTGGCCCTTGCCCGAGCAATTGCCCTTGCCCCGATGCCCCTGCCGGTCAGCCACCCCATCACCTCGGGGTTTGGCATTCCGGGGGGCAAAGACATGAAATCTTGGAAGCCTGTCGGGCTAACCCTATCCTGCCCAGCCCCCACCGGTCCCGCCCTTCTTTCCCCCATCAACCACATGGAAAACCCCTATGGCAGAACAATGGCTTGACGCCATCAAATGGAATGACCAGGGTCTGGTCCCCGCCATCGCCCAGGAGAGCCACAGCGGCACCATCCTGATGATGGCCTGGATGAACCGCGAGGCCCTGGCCGCGACCCGGGCAACCGGCCACGCCGTCTACTGGTCGCGCTCCCGCGGCAAACTCTGGCACAAGGGCGAAAGCTCCGGCCATGAACAAATCGTCAAGGCCATCCGCCTGGACTGCGACGCCGATGTCATCCTCCTGGAGGTGGAACAGAAGGGCGGCATCGCCTGCCACACCGGCCGGCATCATTGTTTCTTCCGCGAATTGCGGGAGGGTGACTGGGAGGTGATCGAGCCCGTGTTGAAGGACCCGGAGGCCATTTATGGCCATTGAAAGACCAGCCGCCACCCGCCGAAGCCATGGGGGCCATACATGAGCGACATCCTCATCCGCCTGGCGCAAGTCCTGGAGGCCCGCAAGCAGGCCGATTCGGACGATTCCTATGTCGCTCGCCTCTACGGCAAGGGGCTGGACGCCATCCTCAAGAAAATTGGCGAAGAGGCCACTGAGACCGTCATGGCGGCCAAGGACGGTGACCCCGTCCGCCTCACCGCCGAGATCGCCGACCTCTGGTTCCACTGCCTGGTCCTGCTGGCCCAGCAGGGCCTGGGTCCGGAGCAGGTCCTCGCCGAACTGGACCGCCGCTTCGGCCTCTCGGGCATCGCCGAAAAGGCCGCCCGCTCCTCCCGCACCTGAAAGCAGGTGAAAAATTCCGTTTCTTCTCAACCTCAGACCAGCTATCTCGTTATGCTTGAAGATTCCCTGCATCCTGCTTATGGGGGTTTTTCATAGCCTCTGACAGCTGGCGAAGCCCCTGAGATCTGGTGAAAAATTTCCCTTTTTCTCAGCTCCATCTTCAACTCCAGCTCCATCTCCAGATCCAGCGCCAGCTTCCGCATCAAAATCGCCATCTCACCGTCCATGAAAATTGACAGCCTCGATCACTTGGTTCTGACCGTCAAAGACATCGAGGCCACGGCAGCCTTCTATTCAAACGTCCTCGGCATGGAGGTCGTTACTTTCGCTGGCAATCGCAAAGCCTTGTCTTTTGGCAGCCAAAAGATCAACCTGCATCAGCACAAGCGGGAGTTCGAACCCAAGGCTCAGAATCCAACGCCTGGCTCAGCCGATTTGTGCTTCATCACGTCAGTCCCCCTGCCAGAAGTGGTTCACCACCTTGCTTTGTGCCATGTCGCGGTAATTGAAGGGCCAGTCCAACGCACTGGCGCGACAGGTCCAATTCTTTCCGTTTATTTCCGGGACCCAGACATGAACTTGATTGAGATTTCAAACAACGTTCATGCCTAAGGATCTGCTGATTAAATCGGATAAAAATCGTTAATCGACTGATTATAAACATGAAATGTGACCGGAAGTGAATTAATCAGCCTTTTCCTAATGGATGCAACCGCTAGCTTTAGGCAATTTCTCCGGCTTGCCCCAATCGTTGCTCGGGAGGGCTTGATAGGGCTTCGGGAATACCTGCTTGTGCACGGTGAAGCCCGTCGGCACATCCGAGCCCGGCGTGCCGTAATCGACAATCCAGAAATAGTCGTAGTTATCGCCAAACCAGGTGTGCGGAACCTGTGCCGTGCTCGGCAGCTTGTCGAGGTTGAGCAACTGACGCAAGGTGATCTTCTCGTGCGGAAACGACTCTTCGAGCTGCTGGTTGGCGATATGGTCATGCTCCCAGACCATCACCAAGGTTTTGCCCTCCCAGTTCGGGTGGTTGAGCAGGTCCCGCGCGGCCTGCTGGGTGCGCTGGTTCAGTTGCAGGGTAAATTCCCGCTTGCTCATGTCCGGCAGCGGCGCCACGGAATATAGCTGAATCGGCAAGCTCCAGCTTTGCGCCAGGGGGCTGGCCAGTTCCAGGGTATGCAGGGTGATCGCGAAAATGCCATCCGGACCGGTCCCGGCGGGAAAGAGGCTGTTGGCCGCGCCCTTGCCCAGATAGTTGGCCTCTAAAGCCAGCGAGCGTTGCTGACCGATGGCGCAAAGCCGATAGTCGTTCTGCTTCTCGCCATGGCGCAGAATGATGACCTGCTTGGGTACCGCCTCGGCCAGCGGCGCGATCCCCAGACTGAACAGAATAAAGGCCAACAGGCTCAGGCCCACCTGGCGCGCCAGGCTGGGTGGTGGGATCTTCTGCGATACGTTCATGGATATCCCCGGGGTTAGGGAGACGTGCGGGGAGGGTCAGGTGCGATACTCAGCGTTGATCTTGACGTAGTCGTAGGAGAGATCGCAGGTCAGGACCCGGGTGCGCGCCTGACCGCGACCCAGGGCGACGCGGATGCCGATCTCGGCGCCCGCCATGGCGGCGCGTCCCGCCTGCTCGGTATAGCCGGGGTCACGGCCGCCGTCGCGAACGATGAGGGTATCGCCCAGCCAGATGCGTACCCGGTCGATGTCCAGGGCTTCGAGACCGGCCCGCCCCACCGCCGCCAGGATGCGGCCCCAGTTGGGATCGGAGGCGAAGAGGGCGGTCTTGACCAGGGGCGAATGGGCAATGGTATCGGCGACCCGGCGGGCCTCGGGCTCATCCAGGGCCTCCTCCACCACCAGGGTCACCAGCTTGGTGGCGCCCTCCCCATCCCGGACGATCGCCGTGGCCAGTTCCTGACAAACCGCCGTTAGGGCCTGGCGAAAGGCCCGGCCATCGGCGGAATCGGCCTCCACGACGGGCCTGTTCCCCAGGGTCCCGGTGGCGGCAAGAACGCAGGCATCGTTGGTCGAGGTATCGCCATCGATGGTGATGGCATTGAAGGAGGTGGCGACGGCCTCCACCAGGCAGGCCTGCAAGAGGTCCGGGTCCAGAGCCGCGTCCGTGGCCAAGAAGGCGAGCATGGTCGCCATGTCGGGCCGGATCATGCCCGCGCCCTTGGCGATCCCCGTGATCACCGCCTCCCCTGCCGCCACGGCGAAGCGGCGCGACACCAGCTTGGGCCGTGTGTCCGTGGTCATGATGGCCCGCGCGGCCAGCGGCCAGCCATCGGGGTCCAGGGCGGCCAGGGCCGCGGGCAGGGCGGCGGCCAGGCGGTCCACCGGCAGGGGCTCTCCGATGACGCCAGTGGAGAAGGGCAGCACCTCCTCCGCGCGGCACGCCGCGAGGGTGGCCAGGGCGGCGCAACAGGCCTCGGCATCCGCCAGCCCCCGGGGACCGGTGCCGGCGTTGGCGTTGCCGGAATTGATCAGCCAATAGCGAGGGGCGGCGGCCAGATGGCGGCGCGCCAGGATGACGGGTGCGGCGCAGAAGGCGTTGCGGGTGAAGACCGCAGCGCACTCGGAACCCGGGGCCAGTTCCAGGAGACAGAGGTCGGTACGGTTCGGATAGCGGATACCCGCCGCCACCGCGGCCAGCCGCACGCCAGGGACCCGCTCGAAGGGAAGCTGCTCGTCACTCATCGCCCATCCACCTTGCCAGGGGCCTGTAACCAGTCAATTTCAGAAATCACCCAAGAGTTCCCAGCTTTGCCGGGTCGGCTTCCGCCAACACGAGAGCATCAGCCGGCTTCTTCAGCGCGGAAGGCGGATGACACCCATGCGCGTCAGGAGGCAGCCCCCGAGGTACCGGAGGAGGAAAGCCTCCGGGAGGTGGTCAACTCGTCCGGCCGTGGCAGTGCTTGTACTTCTTACCCGAACCGCAGGGACAGGGCTCGTTGCGGCCCACCTTGCGGTCCTCACGGCGATAGGGCTGTTCCGGGGCGGCGGCTTGGCCGGCCTGGGCCTCATCGGTCTCATCCGGGCTGCTCAGGCCATGGAACTCTTCGTGCTTGAACTCGAACTGCCGTTCCGGCACCTCCCGCGGGGGCGGGGGCACCGCGGCACCCTCCGCGGCCAACTGCAAGCGCGACAAGGTCCCGCTCACATCGGACTTGATGCTCTCCAACATGGCCGAGAACATCTCGAAGGCCTCGCGCTTATACTCCTGCTTGGGATTCTTCTGGGCATAGCCGCGCAGGTGGATGCCCTGGCGCAGATAGTCCATGGCGGCCAGGTGGTCCTTCCACTGGGTGTCCAGGGTCTGGAGCATCACTGCCTTTTCGACCTGACGCATGACCTGGGGACCCACCTGCTCTTCCTTGGTGGCGTAGGCGGCCGTCAGGCCATCGAGGACCCGCTGGCGGAGGCTTTCCTCGTGGAGGCTGTCGTCCGCCGTCAACCACTGACGCAGGGGCCAGTCGCCGCCAAAATGCTCGGCCAGGCCCTTTTCCCCCCCTTCCAGGTCCCACTGCTCCTCCAGGCTCTGGGGCGGGATGAAGCGATCGAGCAGGGTGCCGAGGACGTCGGCGCGCCAGAGGGCGACGGTGTCGGAGACATCCTGGGCGTCCATCAACTCGCGGCGTTGCTGGTAGATGACCTTGCGCTGGTCGTTGGCGACGTCGTCGAATTCCAGCAGTTGTTTGCGGATATCGAAGTTGCGGCCCTCGACCTTGCGCTGGGCGTTCTCGATGGCCTTGGTCACCCAGGGATGCTCGATGGCCTCGCCCTCCTGCATGCCCAGCTTCTGCATCATGGCCCCCACCTTCTCTGAGGCGAAGATGCGCATCAGGCTGTCCTCCAGGGACAGATAGAAGCGGCTGGAGCCCGGATCGCCCTGACGGCCGGAGCGACCGCGCAACTGGTTATCGATGCGGCGGGACTCGTGGCGCTCGGTGCCGACCACATGCAGGCCGCCGGCGGCGATGACCTGGGCATGGCGCTGTTGCCAGGCCTGGCGCGCGGCCTGGCGCAGTGCCTCGTCCTTGATCTCCTCCAGTTCGGCATCCAGGCTACCGCCGAGGACGATGTCTGTGCCGCGACCAGCCATGTTGGTGGCGATGGTCACCGAACCGGGCCGCCCGGCCTGGGCGACGATACCGGCCTCGCGCTCGTGCTGCTTGGCGTTGAGGACCTCGTGGGGGATCTTTTCCTTTTTCAGCAGGCCGGAGATCAGCTCGGAGGTCTCGATGGAGGCGGTGCCCACCAGGGCCGGCTGGCCACGCTTAACGCAGTCGCGGATGTCCTCGATGATGGCCTGGTACTTCTCCTTGGCGGTCAGAAAGACCAAGTCGCCGCGGTCGTCGCGGATCATGGGCTGGTTGGTGGGAATGACCACCACTTCGAGGCCGTAAATCTGCTGGAATTCGTAGGCCTCGGTGTCGGCGGTGCCGGTCATGCCCGCCAGCTTGGGGTAGAGGCGGAACAGGTTCTGGAAGGTGATGGAGGCAAGGGTCTGGTTTTCCTGCTGGATGGCCACCCCCTCCTTGGCCTCCACCGCCTGATGCAGGCCCTCGGACCAGCGCCGGCCGGGCATGGTGCGCCCGGTGAACTCGTCGACGATGATGATCTGACCCTCGCGGACGATGTACTCCACGTTCTTATGGAAGAGGACGTGGGCGCGCAGGGCGGCATAGACATGGTGCATGAGCACGATGTTGGCGGGGTCGTAGAGGCTCTCGCCCTCGCCGAGCAGGCCCAACTCGCCGAGCATCTCCTCGACGTGCTGGTGGCCTTCTTCGCTGAGGAAAGCCTGGCGGGCCTTTTCGTCCACGGAGAAGTCGCCGGGACCGAAGTCCGGCTTGCCCTCCTCGTTGGTGATGGGGGGCTGGCGGGTCAGGCGGGGGATGATGCCGTCGATCTTCTTATAGAGATCGGTGTTGCCCTCGGAGGGGCCGGAGATGATCAGCGGGGTACGGGCCTCGTCGATGAGGATAGAGTCGACCTCGTCGACGATGGCGTAGCAGGGATCGCGCTGCACCCGCTGCTCCGGGGTGAAGGCCATGTTGTCCCGCAGGTAGTCGAAGCCGAATTCGTTGTTGGTGCCGTAGGTGACGTCGGCG